>ERZ1029858.2-NODE-2-length-366645-cov-14.932101_pt1 | contig 366645 bp, 337 predicted proteins | sample MGYA00519237_ERZ1029858 | MGnify/ENA primary metagenome ERZ1029858 (study PRJEB33666, sample SAMEA4610919) | skin metagenome | biome: Human-associated habitat; feature: Malodor aspect; material: skin | place: Philippines | collected 2015-08 ...
GGAGGAGTGAACTATGACTAGAACCGCAAGACGCGCCCTGGGGCTGCTTTCTGCCGCAAGCCTGGTGGCCCTGACCGCAGGCGGGGCGATTGCCCAGGACAAGCGGACCATCGCCGTGTCGATCCCGGCCGCGACGCACGGCTGGACCGGGGGCGTGGTCTATCACGCCGAACAGGCCGAGAAAGAGATCGAGGCGGCCTTTCCGAACATCGACGTGATCGTCAAGACCTCGCCTTCCGCAACGGCCCAGGTGTCGGCCTTGGAGGATCTGTCGGCCGGGCAGACGCTGGACGCCCTGGTGATCCTGCCCTTCACCTCCGAGGAACTGACCGGCCCGGTCGAGCAGGTCAAGTCGAACGGCACCTATATTGCCGTCGTGGACCGGGGCCTGACCGACCCGACCATCCAGGATCTGTATGTGGCGGGCGACAACATCGCCGTGGGCGCGAACACCGCGAAATGGATGGCCGAGAAGCTGGGCGGCGAGGGCAAGGTCGTCGTGCTGCGCGGTATCCCCACCGTCATCGACGACGAGCGCATCGTCCGGTGGTAGGTGATCGCGAAGCGGTGCGCCTCGTCGCGCAGGCGCTGGATGCCCATCGCATCGAGGATGCGGGTCTGGAAGATGCCGCGTTGGGTGAAGTAGCGGATGTCGGGCAGCGAGGCGGCGCCGGAGGCGTTGGCGATCGCAGTCGAGATCGCGGCGCGGTCCTGCGACAGCAGCATCTGCGCCAGTGGCCCGACATCGGCGTCGGCCGCTCCGCCCGAGGTGTCGCCATGCTCGTCTGCCGACGGGTTGGCGCCGGATTCGCCGTTGTCGTCGGTCCTGTTCTGCTCGGCGCTTTCCTGCTGCGGCTCGGGCTGGCTGAAGAACAGGTCGAAGCATTCACCGAGCGCGCGCTTCTCGTCCTGGGTTTTGGCGAGCGTCAGCAGGAACGTGTCGCGCAAAATGTCGCGATCGTTGAAGCCGACCTGGGCGACCGCCCGCATCGCATCGATGCTTTCGGCGGGCGAGACCCGGACCCCGGCTCCCCGCGCCGCACGAAAGAAGCGATGCAGGTTCTCGCGCATGTTGATTTAGCTAAAGACGCCCTGGCGCGACGCCTTGGCGATGAAGGACGAGATCTGCGGCGTCGCGGCCTCGATGTCAGCCTCGTATTTCAGCAGCACATTGAGCGTGTCCTTGACGATCTCGTGGTCGAGCTCGCTGGCTTGCAGCAGCACCAGCACGCGCGCCCAGTCGATCGCCTCGCTGACCGACGGCAGCTTCTTCAGGTCAAGCGAGCGGATCTCGTGGATGAAGCCGACCATCTGCTTGCGCAGGGTCTGCGAGATGCCGGGCACCCGGCTCTCGACGATGCGCTCCTCCAGCTTCTGCTCGGGGAAGCCGATATGCAGATGCAGGCAGCGCCGCTTCAAGGCATCGCCGAGATCGCGTTCGCTGTTCGAGGTCAGGATCACGGTCGGCGGCGCCACCGCGGAGACGGTGCCGAGTTCGGGGATCGTGACCTGGAAGTCGGAGAGGATTTCCAGGAGCAGCGATTCGAATTCGGCGTCCGACTTGTCGATCTCGTCGATCAGCAGCACGCAGCCGGCGGGCTGCTCCAGCGCCTGCAGCAGCGGCCGCGGCTCGACGAATTCCTTGGAGAAGAACACGTCGCCGAAGGTGTGGAGCTGGTCGAGCGCTGCGGCCAGTGACTGCGCGCCGCCGAGCACCTCGCCGAGCTTGTCCTTCAGGATCTGGGTGTAGAGCAGCTGCTTGGCGTATTTCCACTCATACAGCGCCTTGGCCTCGTCGAGGCCTTCATAGCACTGCAGGCGGATCATCTTCATGCCGCGCCAGGCGGCGATCGCCTTCGCCAGTTCGGTCTTGCCGACGCCGGCGGGGCCTTCGACCAGGATCGGCTTCTCGATCTGCTGCGACAGATAGACCGCGGTCGCGATCTGCCGGCTCGCAATGTAGCCTTGTGCGGCGAGGCCGCTTTCCACAGCCTCGATCGAGGCGGTGGGCCTGGTGTCAGCCACGAGGATCAGCTCCGAATTTGCCTTGAACTCGGACCTGTTCTGCGCTCGTTGCGGGCAAAGCACAAGGCTCGTTTGGCCCGCAACGGCATGGCTCCAAGGTTGGAGTTAGCGCATGGTTCCGGGGTATTCCGCCGAGCGCAATACCCCGGAAGCTGCTCGCCCTCAGCTCGCGCAGCTCTTGACGAAATCCTTGCGCTGCGGGCCGACGATCTTCTGGTCGATCGCCTGCTTCAGGCAGTCGAGATGCGCCTGCGCCATGCAGAGCTGCATCTGGTCGTGCCGCTCCTGACCCTTCAACGCCTTCGCCGCGCTTTGGCAGGCCGCGCGCTTCGCGCCGGGCACGGGGGCTGCCGCCGTGCTCTCTTGTGCGGGAGCCGCAGTCGGCGCCGCTGCGGGGCTTGAGGTTGACTGCGCGAACGCTGCGGCCGAGACCAGCAGCGAGCCGGCCGAGACAAGGGCGACGACAAGACGTTTCATGGGATGTGCCTCCGCGGGCATGATCAGGAGAATTGGACGTCGGTTTTCCGGAACGTCCTGCTCAGACCAGGAAAGGGATCACATTGCGATTTCACCAGCGCGCCGTGACCCCAGGGGAGACCGAGAACTAGAAGCCGTCGCCTGAATGCGGCGTGAATAGGCGCAGAACCCGCTTCACCTCAGCGTGAGGCCGGTCGCCGCTTCGAGTTCGGAGATCGCCTGCGCGGCGTTCGCGACCTTGATCGTGGTCATGCCCATCTCGCGCGCCGGCTTCAGATTGACGCCGAGGTCGTCGAGATAGACGCAGTTGCCAGGATTCACCTGCAGCGTCTCCAGCATCATCCGGTAGATGCGTGGATCGGGCTTGCGGAGGCCGATCTTCGCGGACTCGATGACATGGTCGAACAGCGCCATCACCTCGGCGACATAGAGCGTGCGTCCGCTGTGGCTGCCGATGGCGTTCGATGGCAGATTGTTGGTGATGCAGCCCGTCTTGAATTTCGCCTTGATGCGCTTCAGCGCCTCGACCATTTCCGGGCGCAGGTCGCCGGAGAGCAGCGGCAGCACGTCCTTGCCGCGGACCTCGGCGCCGAGCGCCTTCGATTCCGTCGCGAACAGCGCATCGAATGCGTCGATGCCGATCTCGGCGCGTTCGAACTTGGCCCAGGCGTTGTCGAGATGGTTGGCGGCGTTGGTGCGGCGGATGATGTCGACAGGCAGGCCGCGCTCGGTCTCATAGCGCGCGAAGGCCTCGAACGGCGAGGTGGTCAAGACGCCGCCGAAATCCCAGATCACTGCCTCGATCATCACAGTCCTGCCCGTTGCAAAGCGGCGGCTTCGCCTCGGGTCGTCCGGCCGCTTGGCCGAAGACAGGGAAACGCGCCTTGCGCCTTCTTTATTGGAATTGGCGCCGATCAGGCAAGCCGCCAGTTTGCGGCAAACTCCGCCACGTGGAACGGGCTCACCAGACCATCGGAACCAGGCGATAGCGCACGCGGGTGAGATATTCGGCGTAGCCGTCGAGCTCGGCGGTGAGCATCCGTTCCTCCATCATGGAGCGCAGGCCGAGCAACGCCATCATCACCGGCACGATGGCGAGGCCCCACCAGGATCCCAGCAGCAGCGGCGTGCCGAGATAGGTCAGCAGGCCGCTGGCATAGATCGGGTGGCGTACATAGGCGTAAGGCCCCGTGGTCACCGCGGCGTGCCCGCGCTCGCGCTGAATTTTCACCACCGGCGCGGCGTAGCTGTTTTCGCGATAGGTCCGGTAGACGACGTAGAACGACGCCGCGATCATCGCCGCGCCCGCGCATTGCAGCCAGACGGGGACGAGCGATGTCTGGTAGCGCACCGCATCCAGCGCCATCAGCGGCAGCCATGTCAGCCACAACAGCGGCATGATCGACGTGATGACGCGATCCCAGCCGGCCTGGCCGCGCGCGGTGCGCCGCTCCGCCAGCAGTCCCGGATCGTGCCTCGCAAGCCAGGCCTCGGTGATCAGTCCGCCGATCGTGATCTCGGCGAGGAATGCCCAGCCGCCGGCCCAGCGCATGGTGCCGGCCGCGAGAAACAGGAGTGTTCCGAGGCCTGCAAATGTGCAGGCCGCGCGCTGCAGATTGATGCGAGGGGGACTACTGTTCTGGTCCATGTCTGTCCTCCGACGGGCGGCAACGGCCGCACCGCCGGATCGGGCGGGCCGTTGCATATCCGGGTAGCGGATCGACGCGCGGCTCGGCGCGCTCAAACGGTCACGGTCGGCGGGTCCAGTTTCGCGCCTGTCCGGAATAGACCTTGCTCGGCAGCGCGCGGGCGGTCGGATCGAGCAGGATCTTCATCGCGGTGTTAAGTCTCTCCTCCGAGCTCGGCGAGCCGTCATGGCGCATCTGCTGCGGGGCGCCGGGGCCCTGCGGCGGCGCCATGTAGGCGGGCGTGGTCGGCGGCGCGGGCGTGGTGGCGATCTTCGGACGGGCGACAACGGCCGCTTCCAGCGGGCGCCGTGCTTCGGCAACGGCTGAGGCTGTTGATTCCGCCGGCGGCGGGGCGGCATTGCCGGATCCGGATTGGCGGGGCGTTCTTGCCATGGCATCGGCTCCATAGGTTGGGTGATGACGACGATTTCAGGATTCGGACGTCAGGATTGGTCCTCGTCGGATGTGGTGCGTTTGGCGATGATCGGGTTGCGGTCGCTGATCGCAGCGAGCAACGAGGCGTGGCTCACGACCGACGACACGACGATCTTTCCGGAGGGCTCGATCCGGCGACCGTTCTGCTGTTGTTGCTGTGGGCTCCTGGCAGTGGACTTCTGCATCATGTCGGCCTCCTCGAGGTGGGGTGGGGCCCGACAGCGCCGGGCCCCGAGTTTGGCGATCAGATGCCGAAAGCACCGAGGACGCCCGGCAGCGCCTGCACGACGCCGCCGACGATGTCCTGCCAACCCTGCGGGTTGACCGACCCGTTGGTCGCCACTTCGGCAATCCGCTTCGGACCGCGCTCGATGCCCTCACACTGGATCGGGCTACGCACGCTGCCGAAGGTCTCAAAGTCGTTCCTTGCGTACATGTTCAGCTCCTTCTTTCGGTTTGAATTGACGGCAACTACGGGAGGTAGGCACCGACCGGGGCAGCCGTCGCTGGACGTCGCCCAGGGGATCGCTCATCGCGTCGATCCCCTGGACCACGTGACGCAAATTCGCGCCACGTTCTGCTCTCCTCCGGACGCAGAGGAGCAATCGCGTCAATAGACCTGCCACTGCCGCAGCGGCCCGACCGCCACCGGCACCACGTCGCTGACGTCGATCGTGTATTGATAGACTTCGCGCGCCTGGGTCAGGACCTGCGTCGGATTGAAGAAGCGGTAGGTCACGTCGTGGCAAATCGAGTCGGGGCGGCAGATGACGCTCTGGTCGACCTCGACGGTATCGAGCCGCAGACCCTTCTTGGCGGCGTCGATGAAGATCTTCCGCGTGTTGTAGGCATTCATCGCGGAATAGTTCAGCGCGCGGTCCTGCGGAGAGAGACCGACATTGCGGAACTCGTTGTAGATCCGCTCGAGGAAGCCTTCCGCGCCGTCCGGCCAGGGCAGTGGCCCGAACAGCGTGAACAGATCCCATTGGTAGAAACCGCGCCAATCGGTCACCAGCGTCGGCACGACGGTGCCGTTGAGCAGCTTGGTCGTGTTGGTGCTGTCGACCCAGCCGGCCATCGAAACCCGCGCAACGCCGCCGGGTGGCGGGAATGCCGGCCGCGGCGCCGGCCGCGCGTCGTCGGCGACGGCCGCGGTCGCGGTCACTACCGTGCGGGTCGTCGCTGGATCATCGTGCGAGACTTCCTGGTGCCAAAGCGCCAGGATCAGCGCGGCGAAGAATCCAAGACCGAACACATCGAGCGGCTTGATCGCGTAGATCGGGATCGAATCGATCGTCATCGTCCAGGTGATGGCGTCGGCATCCGGGAAGTTGTTGCCGGCGCCGGCCGGTGTCGCGGTCTCGCCTTCGGCCTGGTTCAGCAGATAGCGCGCCATGATCGCCGGATTGTAGGGCGCCGACGTATCGCCGGAGTGATCGCGATCCGGACCGAATGCCGGATCGCCGCGTCCGACCAGGCTGTCGCGCCAGTTGGCGATCGCCTGCACGAAGTAATCGAGCCGGGCTTCCTTGCCGAAATCGTAGAACAGCCGGCCGATCGGGAAAGCGAGCTGACCGGTCGATTCGGCCGCAGCACTCTGCGGACGCATGCCGCCGCCGCAGCCGCAGCTCTTCTCGCTGGTCCGGACCGCGGGCGCTTCGTACATCGGCAGCGCCTGCGGCATTGCGACGGGAAGCGCGTTGCTCGGCATCAGCGCCGGCAATTGCTGCGGCTGCAGCCAGGTTTGCGGCATCATGCCGGCCGTCGGCATCGCCATCTGCGGCATCATCATCTGCGGCATGACGATCTGCGGCGCCGGTGCCGGCATCCAGACCATGTCGCCGCCTGCATGGGGTGCGTGATACGGATACGGCGCGGGCGCCGCGATCGGTGCGGCGACGATACCGTGATCAACGGGGACGGCCATGGCCGCAGGTGCTGCCGGCGCGGCAGGCTGCGCCTCGCTTGGCATGATCCCGGCGCTGCTTCGCAGGACCGAGCCGTCCGGCCCGAAGATGCGCGGAGCCGATGGTGCAGACATTGCTGATAGATCTCCCATGGAACCCTCTCTGGTTGCAGTTGGCTGAGCGGCGGATGATGGTTGGACGAAAGGGCGCGCGGACACTCCCCAGAAGCGGGGAGGCGCGGCCGTGGCACCCGACGGCGTGACGGCGTCCGCCTGCTCGCCAAGCAGGGCGGCGACAGCCGCGGGAATGTCGAGCCGTCCGGCGAGACAGCGCGAGGCGCTGCCGTCGTTGCGGCAGGGCGCCGCGCTTTCGAGCAGCGCGGCACGGACGGCTTGCGGATCGGCCTTGCGTCCGTTCTGGCGCAGGCATGAGAGCAGCAGCGCGACGACGCCGGTGACGATCGGCGCGGCGAAGCTCGTTCCGGAGCGCAGGCTGACATTGCGGACCGGCGAGGCGCCGGCAATGTTCTCGCCCGGCGCCAGGATGCCGTTCTCGAGATAGGCGTCGCCGAAATTGCTGAACGCCAGCGGATTGCCGGCCAGATCGCACGCGCCGACCGCGAGCACCGACGAGAGGCTGCCCGGCACCTGGACGCAGCGGCAGCCGTCATTGCCGGCGGCGGCGACGATCAGCTTGCCGGCGCGCTCGCAGGCGCGCACCGCATCGACCAGGATGCGATCGGCCTGTCCGGTCGTGGATTGCTGGCCGCTGCTGATGTTGATGACGTCGGCGCCGACGGCCAGCGCCTGATTAATCGCGAGCGCCAGGGTGCTTTGCGACGAGGGCACGATCTGCCCGGCGGCATTCTCGCGATAGATCGAGAACACAGTGGCGCTGCAATTCGGCGCCACGCCGAGCACCGGGCTGCCGGGCGTGCCCATCAGCACGCTGGTGACATGCGTGCCGTGCTCGGACTGGATCGTGGGCGAGGACGGCGCGACGAACTCGCCGCCCAAGGCGACACGCGCCTGCCTGAGCGAGGGATGATTGAGATCGACGGGGCCGTCGATGATCGCGATCTTCACCTCGGGGTCGCCACCCGACGTTCTCTGCCACAAGGCAGTCAGACCAGCGATGTCGGCAACTGGATTCATGAAATCATTCCTGACCGATCTGCCGCGAATTCACGCAGTCGATCCTCTTCCACACCAAATTGCTTTCACGCAGCGAGCGAAAAGAGCGGCATGTCGTTGCGTTGGCGCTGTTGTGGCAGGTGTGCGGCGAGAGGCCTATTCGCCGCGGTGGATCAGAAAGGATCGAGCCGGTGATGCGGATCAATCGATCCAGAAATCGATCCAGAACCGATCCACGAGATCGATCGCGCGGTACGAAAGATCGATCGAAGGATTTAGTTGGGATCGATCGCGCGGCGCGCCGTCCATGCATGCGCAAGGACGTGCGGCACCCTGCCGCCGGAGTGTCACGCTCCCGCGGCCGGCCGAACACGGAATTCAAGATGCTGGGGTCAGTCGAGCTCGCGGCGGCGATCGAGAGCCGGCGCCGAGGATGCGATCCACGGCGCTTCCCGCACCCGCCGCATCGCCTGCGCGCGGCGCGGCAGGCCGAGCTTCTGCAGCACGTGATGGACGTGATGCTTGACGGTCGCAAGGCTGAGACTGAGATCGCGTGCGATCTCCTTGTTCGACATGCCCTGTCCGATCAGCTTGAGAACCTCGCTTTCGCGGGGCGTCAGTCCCTGGTCCGTGTCGATCGTATCCGTCTGGCGGTCCATGCAAAACAGCGCGCGCAGCAGGCCGCCGGAAATCTCGGCGCTGCAGGCAAGCCGCCCTGATGCCACGTCCGACAGCGCGCGACAGAGCTCGTCGAAGCTGGCATTCCGGGAAATGTAACCGCTGAACCCGGCGCGACCGCAGCGAACCACGTCGCGTCGGTCTTCGTTGAGACCGAGCGCGACCAGGGCGATGTCGGAATACTCGCTCGCAATCACGCGCACCTCGTCGAGATCGATGCCCTGTGTGACATCGATCAGAATGACATTCACGCCACCGGCCCCGAGGGTCGCGCGCAGGCCGGCAAGATCGGAAACCGCCGCCTCGACGGCAAATTCCGCGTGGTTTCGGAAACTCGAGGTAAGCCCCTCGCTGAACAGCCTGATCGGCGTGACGACCGCGATCCTCATCATTATCCTCGAACTCAACGAAATGGCGGATGGAAAAGCCGTCTGTCTGGTGGTCGACGGCACCGGCATCCAGAAAGTCATGAAGGTAAGTATGCGGTATGCTGCCAGAGGTTGTGTTGTTATCTGGCCGAAATTACGGCCCTGATCCACGCGGGATCAAGAGATGCAGTTCACATTCGTGCGTCGTGCTGACAGCGACGCACGATACGACGTGTCGGACGTTGCGGCAAGGCGACGATACGATACGTGTGGACGCCAAGGTGCTGCAGCAAATCTGGCGGCGAGTTCAACGCCGTAGTCATCGTCGACTAGATATTTAGATAATTGACGCGTGAAGGCCCGGATGCTCTGTACAAGAATGCGTGTTCTCCGAAGCCGAGGGTGAGCGACGCAATGCCGCGCCTCGGTGCTCAATTCCGAAACAGATCGACGGGGTTCCATGACGAGCTTGATTCGAGCGACAGCCTTTCTGACCCTGTTGATGGCAACGCCGGCCTTCGCGATCGTCGGTGGCGGCGCGCCGTCGACCGACGGTGTCGCGCGCGCGGTGGTCACCATCGTTGGTTCGCGCGGCAATTTCTGCACCGGTGCGCTGATCGCGCCGAAGGTCGTGCTGACCGCGGCGCATTGCGTCCAGCCCGGTGCCGACTACAAGATCGTCGAGTACGGTGCGGACCGGCAGCCCAAGCTGCAGGACGTCAAGACGGTTGCGATTCATCCCGGCTTCCGGATGCAGGCGATGACCGATCATGTCGCGACCGCTGACGTGGCGCTGCTGCAGCTTACGGCACCGGTCGCAGGCAAGGCGCCGGCCGCGCTCGGCATGCCCAACATTCCGATCCAGGTCGGCGGCCGCTTCACCGTCGCGGGCGTCGGCGTCACCGTGCGCGGCGACGGCAAGAGCGGCGGCAGCATTCGCGTCGCCGGACTGATCGCGAGCGGCAAGCCCGGCACGCTGCAGATCCGTCTCGTCGATCCGGTCGGACAAGGCGTGCGCGACGGGCTCGGGGCCTGCACCGGCGATTCCGGCGCGCCCGTGTTCGAGGACAAGCCGGGCGGGCCCGTCATCGTCGGCGTGGTGAGCTGGTCCACCGGTCCGAACGGCACCGCCGGCTGCGGCGGCATCACCGGCGTGACACCGCTGACGCTCTATCGCGACTGGCTGATGCAGACCGCGCTGCAATGGGGCGCGAGCTTCTAGCGCGTTTTCAATTCCGTCATCCTGAGTAGCGCGTTGCGCGTCTCGAAGGATGAACGGCCCCACTGCGGCCGATTCACCCTTCGCGGCTCGCTCCGCTCGCACCCTAGGATGACGAAACAAAGAGTGTGCAGCGAAGCCTAATGCCCCACCGCCTTGTTCGCGGCGGCGTTGTTCAGCACGATCAGTCCGTCGACGGCGACGCCGAGCTTGCTATTGATCAGGAACGGGTTGACGTCGATCGAGGCGATGCGGCCGTTGGCGTCGGCCATCAAATTGGAGAGCCCGACCAGCGCCTTCACCGCCGACGGCTCGTGCAGCGCGGGCTTGCCGCGATAGCCCTTCATCTTGACGCCGGCCTTGGTCTTGCCGATCAGCTGCTTTGCCTCGGCGGCATCGAGCGGTGCGCCGGCCAGCGCGACGTCCTTCATCAGCTCGATATCGACACCGCCGGTGCCGAACAGCACCACCGGGCCCATCTCGGCATCGAGCGAGGCGCCGACCACGAGCTCGAGGTCGGCCTTGACCTGCTGCGCGATCAGGATGCCTTCGAGTTTCGGCTTGCCCTTCAGCTTCTTCACCCGCGCGGTGATGTCGTTGAACGCCTTCTTCACCTCGGCCGCATTGGCGAGGTTCAGCACGACGCCGCCGATGTCGGACTTGTGCAGGATGTCGGGGCTGACCACCTTGGCGACCACCGGGAAGCCGATCTGCTTGGCGATCTTTGCGGCATCGGCCGCGGTCTGCGCGACCGCTTCCTTCGAGATCGGGATGCCGTAGGCCTTGAGCAGCTGCTTGGAGGCGACCTCGTCGAGCGCGGCAGCGCCGTTGGCGGCCTTCAGCGCCTTCTCCAACATCGCGCGCGCCGACGCCTTCGAGCTCGACACGATGTCGGGCACCTCCTTGCGCAGGCCGGCATATTCGATCAGCGACTTGATCGCGCCGACCGCGCGGTCGAGGCCCTGCAGGACGGCGATATTGGGCAGCGATTTGCGCAGTCCCTTGGTGAAGTCGGTGAAGCCGATCGACATCGCGCTGATATAGATCACCGGCTTGTTGGCGTGGCCCGCCATCTCGTCGACGATGCGCAGATTGCGCTCGCGCAGTTCGTGCGGCGCCTTGGGCAGCTCGGCATCGATGATGACGATGTCGGTGTCGGGATCGTCGATCATGATCTTGATCGACTTCATGTAGACGGACGGGTCGACCACCGCGGCGAAGCCGGCGTCGAGCGGGTTACCGACGATGCTGCCGGGCCCGAGCATCTTCGCCAGCTGCTCGGACGCGTTCGGGCTCAGCGGCGCGAAGTTCAGCCCGGCGGAATAGAATGCGTCGATCAAAAGTCCGCGCTTGCCTCCGGAGAGCGACACGGCCGCAAGCCGATTGCCCTTCGGCGGATCGGCATGGACGAAGCACTCGGTGGTTTCGATCAGTTCATCCAGTCCGCGCACCCGGATCACGCCCTCGCGGGTCGAGATCGCGTCGAATGTCTCGATCGAGCCGGCCAGCGCGCCGGTATGCGCCATCGCGGCGGCGCGGCCGCCTTCGGAGGCGCCGAGCTTCAGCGCGATCACCGGCTTGCCCGCGGCGCGTGCGGCCTTGCAGGCGTCGCGGAACACCTTTGTGTTCCTGACGCCTTCGAGATAGACCACGATGACGCGGATGCTCGGATCGGCCGCGAAATAGCTCATCAGATCCGGGGTCTCGAGACCGGATTCATTGCCGGTCGTGACCATGTAGCCGACGCCGACGCCGCGATCCTCCAGCGCCTGGCGGATCGCCATCACGATGGCGCCGGACTGGCCGGCGATCGCGACCGCGCCCTGCTCCATGGTGACGATGCGGTCGTCGATATTGGTGAACAAATTCTCGCCGGCGCTGAGATTGCCGAGGCAATTCGGACCGGTGACTGCAAGCCCGGTCTCCTTGATCGCCTGCTTCAGCTCGGCCGCAAGGCGCTGGCTCTCCTCGTCCTGCAATTCGCTGAAACCCGAGGTGACGATGGTTGCCGAACGCGCGCCGGCGGCGGCCGCGTCGCGGATTACCTGCACGGCAAAGCGGGCCGGCACCAGCACCAGCACGTGGTCGGGCTTTTCGGGAAGGCTGGCGAAATCCTTGTAGCAGGTGACGCCCCAGATCATCTCGCGCTTGGCGTTGATCGGATAGAGGCCGCCGGCATATTTGTACTTGACCAGGTTGTTCCAGATCCGCTCGGCGTAGTTGCCGGGCTTGTCGGTGGCGCCGACCAGCACGATGTTGCGCGGGTGCAGCATCGCATGGATGCTCTTGACGATGTCGCTGGCGTCAGCAGGCGGCGCCCATTTGTGGGACGGATGAGACGCGGTGCGTGCGATAGCTTCCATGGAGCCTGCCCTTATCCTTGTTCTGCTTGTTTCCTCTGGCCCACGGTGCGTCACCGCAGGAGATGATTTTTCATTGTTTTTATGGCGAGGGAAAGGGGGTAGCAACTCACGCTGGCGCAAGTCAGGGCGTCGCGCGCGATATCCCGGCAGGCGAAATTGATGTGGATCAGGAACCCTGTTCGATCAGGGGCGCGTGCAACAGATAACGCTCGGGCCCCGATGTCAGTGCGTCGAACGGCCAGCAGGTCGACAGCACCAGTTCATGTTGATCCGTGATAGGATCGATACCGGATTGATCGAAGCGAACGACCGCGCTGCGGTCGGCCCGGTAGCGAAACGTCTTGCCGTCGCTTCGCGTGATGTCGATCTCGTCGCCGATTGTGACATCTTTCAGAAAGCGGAAATGGGTGTCGCGATGCGCGGAGTAGACCGCGACGCCGCGCTCGCCGGCGTCGACGCTCTGCTCGACATGACCGGGGCCGAACGCCAGCGCCTGGCCGCTGCTGCCCGCCAGCGCGATCGTGGACACGTGCAGCCGCTTCACCTCGATCCTGGCCACGGGCCAGGTATCGGCCCAGTGCCATGGCTTCACGGGCAGGCCGGTTTCGATGCTCTTTGCAAAGGCGCGCTCCAGCAGCACCTGCGCGACCAGCGCCTTGGCGTGGATATAGCTGCCCTGGCCGAACAGGATCAGGCCGATGAGGGCGAAGGTGAGCGGCAGGATGAAGCGGCGCATCTTCATTTTCCTCGTCATTGCTTGCGCCGCTCGCGATGACGGCTGAGGAAGAAGTGACGCGCGCGGCCCCTGGGGGACGGGTGGGAAGGCCGCGCGCGCTCTTGGAAAGGAGGAGGTCGGGGGGCACCTGCTCCTTTCATCGGACGTCATTGGGGTGACGTCTGACGCCGGTTGAACACCAGAAGCAGAAGGCTGACCGTGAGCAGGATCACACCCGCGATCATCTTCAATTCCGCATCGGTCGCGGTCTTCGGCAGCTGGATGGTGCCGGGACCTTGCGTTGCGACCGGTGAGCGCTTCAGCGCAGCGAGCTGCAGCTTGCCGTCGCCTGCGTCGGCGCGGCGTTCGGTCGGCGCGGCCGGCAGGCTTGGACGCTCGCCGAACACCTTTGCAAAGTCCCAGCCGGCGGGCAGGTTGAGCGGCAGCTCGGAAAGCTTCAGCGGCTCGCCTTCGGGGCGGCTCGGCGTCTTGTCGACCGCGACGAGGCTGGTCAGCCGCGTGACGATCTGATGCGCCAGCGCCAGCGCAAGGATGGTCTTGTCGGCGTCTTCAGGGCTTTGCTGCCGCGTGGTGCGTGCGACTTCGGCATCCGCGATCTTGCGGCGCGCCCACAGTTTCGAGAGGCCCTTGCCTTCGGCGGCGTTCGCGACCGGCAGCGTCACGCTCCACGGGCGGTCGCCGATGCGGCCCTTGATCTCGATCGAGCCGGCGAGCTTGTCGAGCTTCGCGGCCAGCACCAGCGGCTCGTCGCGATAGATGTCGGGCAGCGCTGACGGCGTCAGGTCGGCCGCGGCATCGGAGAACTTTGCGGAGAGCGTGGTCACCGCGGCATTCTCCAGCTTGGCGAACAGGTCGCGCATACGCTCGTCGACTTGCTCGACCGAGCCGATATGGGTGAAGGTGCCGCGGCCGAGTTCGGCGGCGCGCGTCATCAGATAGGTGTTCGGCGCGGAGCCGATGCCGACCATGAAGATCCGCGAGCGGCCGCGCAGCGCACTGATGGTCTCGAACAATTGCTGCTCGTTGCCGATCGCGCCGTCGGTCAGGAACACGACCTGGCGAACGTGGTCGGCGTCGTCATGGTTGGTGTCGGACAGCGCTGCGCGCATTGCCGGCACCATTTCGGTGCCACCGCGGGCCTGTATCGCGCTGACGAACGATGTCGCATTGCCGATATTGGCGCTGTTGGCCGCGACCGGCGAAGGGAACAGGGTGTCCATGGTGTCGTCGAAGCGGATCACGTTGAAGCGATCGGTCGGCTGCAGGCGGCCGAGCGCGTAAGTGAGGCTTGCCTTGGCCTGGATGATCGAGGTGCCGCCCATCGAGCCGGAATTGTCGATCACGAAGATCACTTCGCGCCGCAACGGCTTTTGTTGCGCCTGCTCCACCGATGGCGGGGTGACGAAGGCCAGCAGATAATCGGAACTGCCGATATGTTCGCGGAACAGCCCGACCGACGGCGCCTTTTCTGCAGCCGGCTTCCAGCTCAGCTCGAAATCGCGATCGGCCGGCACCGGGCCTTCGGCGAGCTTGACGACGCGCGTGGTGCTGTCGGGGCTGTCGATCCTGACCTGATGGAAATGGCTCTTCACCTCGCCGAGCGGGAAGCCGGCGTTGAGGTGAACCGTGATGTTGGTCGGGTTGATGGACGCATTCGCGGCGGGATCAAGCACCGGCGAGGTGATACGGTCGCGGTCCGGCACCGGATCGGTCGTGGTGGCGCCCCAGCCGTTGCCATCGGCACGGAGGTCGACGCTCTGCACCACCGGGCGCGGATTGTAGCGCGGGCCGACCACCATCGGCACCCGCAGCGAGAATTCGTTGCCGTTCTGCCGCACCGGCTCCTGATACTCGATCTGTACCAGCACGGTTTCACCCGGACCGATATTGGCGACCGAGTTGGTGAAGATGTTCGGCCGCTCCTGCTCGGTGAGCGCAGCCTTCTGGCCGTTCTGCTTGGCCTGCTCGTAGATCGCGCGGGCCTGCTGCCGCTCCCTGATGTCGCCGACCACGACGCGATCGCCGACCACCATCTTCAGCGTATCGACCGCGCCGCCGGACGGTAGCGGATAGACATAGGTCGCCTCCACCCAGTCCTTGGTCGGATTGCGGAAGATCTGCGTGACGCGGGCGCGGATGGTCGGGCCCGACACCGTGAGATCGACATCGACGCCGAGCCTCAATGCTTCCCTATAGCCGTCGTCGGTCTTGAACAGCAGCGAGCCGGAGCGTGCATCGCTCGGCCGCAACACCGCCTGCTGCGGCAGTTCGGCCGACCACACCGGATCGAAACTCACGAACAGCGCCGCAAAGCCGATCACCAGCGCGGCGACGCTTTCCACCAGGAAGAACAGCGCAATGCGCATCCGGCGCGACAGGCGGATCTGCGGACTGCTCTCACATGCATCGTAAATCGTCATTGTCGTCACTCCCGAGCGAGACTTTCGCTGCCTCGCGATCATGGAGAACGGCGGTTTTGGCGCGAGCAGAATGATCGGCAATGATCGGCCGCCGTCCGGCGCGGCCCGCCGCCGTCCAAGGCGGTTTTGTGCGGTTTTGTGATGGATTGTCCGGTCTGCTAGACTGCGCAGGTTCACGAGGAATCAGCGCAGGAACCCGATGTCGACGCCGGACAAGCAGCTTTCCGCCGAGCAGAGCCAGCAGGTCGCGGAGACCATCCGCGAGGAAATCGCGCGCCGCCGAATCTCACGGCAGACCCTGGCCGAGCAGGCCAAGCTCAGCGTGTCGACGCTGGAAAAGGTGCTCGGCGGCCGCCGCCCGTTCACGCTCGCGACCACGGTGCGGCTTGAACAGGCGCTCGGTGTGTCCCTGCGCAAGCTGCCGGAGGCGATCACGGTAGCCGCCCCCGCCAATGGCGGGATCGCACCCGACAGCCTCGGCTCCTATTCGCGCCGCGCGGTGGCGCGGATCGAGGGGGCTTACATCACGGTGCGGCCGTCGTTCGGCGAGCAAGGCGCAGTTTATGCCTATCGGACGGAGATCGCGTGGGACGAGGCGTCGTCATCGCTCGGCTTCCGCGAGGGCGAGCGGCAGGATGCCGACTACACCCAGTATGGCGAGGTCGCGGTGCCCAATGAATCGGGTTTCGTCTATCTCGTGACCAACAGGCACGGCCAGCATCGCGTGATCACGGTCTCGCGCCCGCGCAATTCCGGTGAGATGTACGGCATCATCACGACGCTGCTTGCCGGCCGCGGCTCGCTGCTGACGCCGGTCGCCGCGCCGATCGCATTCCTGCCGATCAAGAACGTGCCGAAGCCGAGCCTCGGCCGGGTGTCGGCTGACGATGCCAGCTACGCCCTCTATCGCGAGCATCTGCGCCGCACGATCGACGAGCCGTTTGCGATCTTCCTGCCGGGCTAACGTCAACAGAATTAGCCCCGTCATCGAAGGATGCACGGCCCGGCTGGTGGCCGTCGACCCTTCGAGACGCCGTTTCGCGGCTCCTCAGGGTGACGGTGAGAGAGTCGCAAAACAACGAAGCCGCCCGGATGGGCGGCCTCGCGATATTGCCAGCTCGTCGGCATGTAGCGCTAGCCGCCGGTCTCGGCGCTGATGATGTCGCCGAACAGCTCCCACTGTCCGTTCTTGAACTGCATCATCTTGAGCTGCTCGACCGGGGCGAAGTCGGTCGCGCTGGTATTGATCCGGATGCCGGGGATCAGCGTGTCCGGCGCAAAATCCTTCAGGCTGGCGGCCTGCTTCATCACGTTCTCACGCGTCAGGTTGTCGCCGGCCTGCTTCAGCACCTGCACCATGGTCTGCGCCGCGGCGTAGCCATAGACCAGGTTGGCGTCGGACAGATTGGCGCCCGGCAGGTACTTCTCGGCGAAAGCCATGAACTTCTTCATGCCCTCGTCATTCTTCCATTGCGGATCGGAGGCGTCTTTGAGGTACCCGGCCGACAGCACGCCCTCGGAGGCGTCAAGGCCGGCGGGCTTCATCACGGCGCCGATCGAGATCGAGACGTCGGTCATCACATGCATCGGCTTCCAGCCGAGCTCGGCGATCTTCTTGATCGCCTGTGCCGCGAATTTCGGCGTCGAGATGTTGACGAACACGTCGGCGCCGGTGTCCTTCAGCTTGACGATGTGGGAATCGATCGACGGCTCCGTTGTCTCGTAGCTTTCCTCGGCGACGATCTTGACGGACGACTTGTCGAGCACCTCCTTGAGGCCGACCAGGTAGTCCTTGCCGAAATCGTCATTGGCATAGAAGATCACGACCTTGGCATCCGGCTTGGCCTTGAGAATGTACTTGCCGAAGATCCGCGCCTCGACGCGGTAGCTCGGCTGGAAACCCATGGTCCACGGGAAATCCTTCGGATCGTTCCACTTGCTGGCGCCGGTGGCCAGGAACAGCTGCGGCACCTTCTTGGCGTTGTGATACTTCTGCACCGCGGTCTGGGTCGGCGTGCCCAGGGCGTTGAACACCAGGAAGACCTCGTCGCTCTCGATCAGCTTGCGGATCTGCTCCACGGTCTTCGGCGGCGAGTAGCCGTCGTCATAGGAGATCCAGTTGATCTTGCGGCCGTTGATGCCGCCCTGATCGTTGATCATCTTGAAATAGGCTTCCTCGGTCTTGCCGATGACGCCGTAGGCAGAGGCAGGACCACTATAGGCCTCGACATTGCCGATCTTGATCTCGGTGTCGGAGGCGCCGGTGTCATACTTCTTTTGCGCAAAGGCGGCCTGGGTGGAGAGCAGGCAGAGCGCCGCGGCGGCGGCCAGCAGCGACAGTTTTGTGGCTTTCATAAAGGCAATTTCCTCGATCTATTTGGTGGGGACTCAACGCAACGAACCCATGGCCGGTCCCGGCAGACGGTCACGGGCAACTCTCGACATGGCCACGGAGACGTAACTCGCGTCCCCCGATCATGCGGCAGTATCAGTTGGCTTCGGCTGGCCGAATTGCTGCCGGAGCGTCGGCTTATGAATTTTGCCTGTCGCATTCCGCGGCAGAGCATCGATGAATTCGATCAGGCGCGGGCATTTGAACCGCGCCAGATTGGCCTGGCAATGCGCGTGGATCTCGGCGGGCGTCAGCGTATGGCCCGGCTTCACGGCGATCACAGCCATCCCGACCTCGCCCCATTGCTCGTTCGGGATGCCGATCACGGCGGCTTCGGCCACGGCCGCCAGTTGATGCAGCACGCTTTCGACCTCGGCCGGATAGACGTTCTCGCCGCCGGAGATGTACATGTCCTTCCAGCGGTCGACGATGTAGTAGAAGCCCTCCTCGTCGATCCGCGTGGCGTCGCCGGTATGCAGCCAGCCGTCGGTGAACGAGGAAGCGTTGGCGTCCGGCCGGTTCCAGTAGCCCGGCGTGATGTTCGGGCCCTTGACCCAGAGCTCGCCGAGTTCGCCGATCGCGGCATCGCTGCCGTCGGGGCGCACGATGCGGACCTCGGTGTGCAGCACCGGCTTGCCGGACGAACCCGCCTTGCGTGCGGCATCCTCGCGGTCGAGCACCATCACCGCCGGTGAGGTCTCGGTCATGCCGTAGCCCTGTTGCAGCGCGACGCCGCGCGCCTCCCAGGTCTTGAGCAACGGCACCGGCATCGGCGCGCCGCCGACGCCGCCGATCATCAGGCGGCTGAAATCTGCCGTGGCGAACGAAGGATGCTGCGCCATGAACTGGTAGATCGCGGGCACGCCGAAGAACACGTTGATACCCTGTGAGGGATCGCCGATCAGCTTCAGCGCCTCGCCGGGATCGAAGGCGCGCATGATCAGCACGGTGCCGCCGGCATGCAGCACCGGGTTGGTGTAGCAATTCAGTCCGCCGGTGTGGAATAGCGGCAGCACGGTCAGCAGCACCGAGGCCGGTGAGATATAGGCGGGGCCGCCGAGGTTGACGCAATTCCAGAACGTCATCCCATGCGTGATGATCGCGCCCTTGGGCTGGCCGGTGGTGCCCGAGGTGTACATGATGGTCGAGATGTCATCGAGCGTGACCTCCTCGAACCGCTCGAGCGGCTTGGCCGCCGCGATGCCGGCCTCATAGGCGCCGCCCGGGCCGAGCCGGACGGTCGCGGCGACATCGCAGAGCTTGGCGACCGCAAGCGCGGTCTCGGCGAGGTCGTCGTCATGGATCATCACCTTGGGGGAGGCGTCGCCGGTGATGTAGCGCAACTCGGGAATCGTGAGGCGGGTGTTGAGCGGCAGGAAGACCGCGCCGATCCGGAAGCAGGCGAATTGCACCTCCAGCGTATCCGTGGTGTTCAGCGCCAGCACCGCGACGCGGTCGCCGCGCGCGACCTTCAGGCCGTCGCGCAAATGGGCGGCAAGCCGTGACACGCGGTCGTGGAGCTCCGCATAGCCAAAGCGGCGTCCGCTTGCGAGATCGACAAGCGCCGTCTTGTCCGGCGTGCGCCGGCGATGATGCGCGATCCAGTCGTAGTAGCGAACCGGCACGTGTCCCTCCTCCGGAACGGCAGTCTTGCGCCGCCTGTTCCTGGCTCGATTGATGCCACAGATTGGCAGTGGAGGGGGGCTATCGGGATACTGTCTTGCGTTTAGTGGCTGGGGGCGGCCAGATGGAAACCCGCTCCCCCGGACAGCCACTCGACGCAAGTGAACAGGGAAAAATCCGGACATCGTCTGAGCCCGGGAATCAACGGAGCACGCGGATGGCAAACCCGTTCTACACCGGCGAGCATGAGGCCTTTCGCGAGGTGATGCGGCGCTTTGTGGCCAGGGAAATCGAGCCTTTTGCCCATCAATGGGATGAGGAGGGCGAGTTTCCGCGGGAGCTGTACGCCAAGGCATCCGAGATCGGGCTGCTCGGGCTCGGTTTTCCCGAGGAATATGGCGGGACCGCCGCCGACCAGTTCATGAAGATCGTGGCCTCGCAGGAGTTGGCACGCGCCGGCGCCGGCGGCGTCTCCGCGAGCCTGATGAGCCACACCATCGGCTCGCCTCCGATCGCCCGCGCCGCCCGCCCCGAGGTAAAGGCGCGGGTGCTGCCGGAGGTGCTCGCCGGCAGGAAGATCTCGGCGCTTGCGATCACCGAGCCGGGCGGCGGCTCCGATGTCGCGAGCCTGCGCACCAGGGCGCGGCGCGACGGCGACCATTATGTTGTTTCCGGCGAGAAGACCTTCATCACCTCGGGCATGCGCGCCGACTATCTGACGGTCGCGGTCCGTACCGGCGGCGAGGGCCCCGGCGGCGTCAGCCTGCTCTTGATCGAGGGCAATACGCCGGGCCTCTCCCGTACGAAACTGAAGAAGATGGGCTGGTGGGCATCGGACACCGCGACGCTTCATTTCGACGAGTGCCGCGTGCCGGTCGAGAACCTGATCGGCGAGGAGGGCCAGGGCTTCAAGCAGATCATGTACAACTTCAACAGCGAGCGCATGGGCATGGCGGCAAGCTGCACGGCGTATGCGCGGGTCTGCCTCGACGAAGCGATCGCCTATGCCAAGGAGCGCAAGACCTTCGGCAAGCCGATCGCGCAACATCAAGTCATCCGGCACAAGATCGTCGACATGGCGCAGAAGGTCGCGGTTTCGCAGGCGATGCTGGAAATGCTGGCGTGGCGGCTCGGCCAGGGCGAAAGCCCGGTCGCCGAGATCTGCATGATGAAGAACCAGGCCACGCAGACCATGGCGCACTGCGCTTCCGAGGCGGTGCAGATCTTCGGCGGCGCCGGCTTCATGCGCGGCATCAAGGTCGAGCGTATCTACCGCGAGGTCAAGGTCAACGCCATCGGCGGCGGCACCGAGGAGATCATGAAGGATCTCGCGTCGAGGCAGATGGGGCTGTGAATGCCTCTCACTCAACCACCGTCATTCCGGGGCGCGCGTAGCGCGAGCCCGGAATCCATCAGGCCACAGATTCGATGTGAAATGGATTCCGGGCTCGTCCGCTTCGCGGCCGCCCCGGAATGACGAAAGGATGGACAACGACCATGCTCTTCACCGCCGACCACGACGAACCGCGCCGCGCGTTGCAAAGATTCATCGCGGCCGAGATCAATCCCCATGTCGACGAGTGGGAGAAGGCCGATATCTTCCCGGCGCATGAGCTGTTCAAGAAGCTCGGCGATCTCGGCTTCCTCGGCCTCAACAAGCCGGTCGAGTTCGGCGGCCAGGGGCTGGATTATTCCTATGCGCTGATGATGGCCGAGGAGCTCGGTGCCATCACCTGCGGCGGCGTGCCGATGGCGATCGGGGTGCAGACCGACATGGCGACACCGGCGCTGGCGCGGTTCGGCTCAGACGAGGTGCGGCGCGAATTCCTGGTGCCGGCGATCGCCGGCGACCAGGTCGCCTGCATCGGCGTGTCCGAGCCCGGCGCCGGCTCCGACGTTGCCTCGATCAAGACCAGCGCCCGCTCCGACGGCGACGACTATGTCATCAATGGCGGCAAGATGTGGATCACCAACGGCACCCAGGCCGACTGGATCTGCCTGCTCGCCAACACCAGCGACGGCCAGGTCCACCGCAACAAGTCGCTGATCTGCGTGCCGATGAAGACCAAGGGCGTGCAGGTCGCGCGCAAGCTCGACAAGCTCGGCATGCGCTCGTCCGATACCGCGCAGATCTTCTTCGACAATGTCCGGGTGCCGAAGCGCAACCGGATCGGCGAGGAGGGCCAGGGCTTCACCTACCAGATGATCCAGTTCCAGGAGGAGCGGCTGTGGGGCGCGGCCGCCTGCCTGAAGGCGCATGAATTCATCATCAACGCGACCATCGACTACACGCGCAATCGCAAGGCGTTCGGCGGCTCGATCCTCGACAACCAGGTGGTGCACTTCAAGCTCGCCGAGATGCAGACCGAGGTCGAGCTCTTGCGTTCGCTGATCTACCGCGCGGCCGAGGCGCTGGTGGCGGGCGAGGATGTCACGCGGCTCGCGACCATGGCCAAGCTGAAGGCCGGCCGGCTCGGCCGCGAACTCACCGACGCCTGCCTGCAATATTGGGGCGGCATGGGTTTCACCAACGAGACCCCGGTCAGCCGGGCCTATCGCGACAGCCGCTTGACTTCGATCGGTGGCGGCGCTGATGAGGTGATGCTCATGGTATTGTGCAAGATGATGGGCACGCTGCCTGGCCTGAAGAAGGGAAACGCCTGATGATCACGCTCTATCACTGCGACGCCGCGCGCTCGTTCCGCCCGCTGTGGATGCTGGAGGAGCTCGGGCTGCCCTATGAGCTGAAGATGCTGCCGTTCCCGCCGCGGGTGTTCGCCAAGGAATATCTCGGCATCAATCCGCTCGGCACCATCCCGTTCATGGTCGATGGCGAGACCAGGATGACGGAGTCCTCCGGCATCTGTCATTATCTCGGCACCAAACATGGCCCGACGCCGCTGATCGTGGGCATCGACGAGCCGGCCTATGGCGCGTTCCTGAACTGGATGTATTTTTCCGATGCAACGCTGACCTTTCCGCAGACATTGGTGCTCCGCTACAGCCAGCTCGAGCCGGAAGAGCGGCGCAACCCGCAGGTTTCGGGTGACTATGCAAAATGGTTCCTGGGCCGCCTGCGTGCAGTGGAAGCCGCCGCCGCCAAGTCTGAATTCCTCTGCGCGGAACGCTTCACGGCCGCCGACATCGCCAATGGTTATGCGCTCCGGCTTGCCAGCAATATCGGCCTTGCCAAGGATTTCGGGCCGAATGTCGCGGCCTATTGGGCGCGGCTGCAGCAGCGCGACGGTTACAAGCGCGCGGTGGCATCGGAGCAGAAAGCCGGGCAGGAACAGAATGTTGCGCCGCGGGCGCGGCCTTGACCGCGCCAGCGTCGATGTGTCCGGGAATTGATCCAGCGCGTCGGTGACAGGCCGCCAATTTGCGCTATGGTGGTTCGGCCGCAGCGGCCCCAAGAGCCGCGCGAGGAGGAACCGCCATGGACGCGATCGTGGACGCGAAGTGCCAGAAATCCGGCCAGCAGCAGTCCGGCCACCGGATGCTGATTACGCCGGAACGGGTGTTCTATGCCGGGCTGCTCGGCCGCCCGCGTGAACGCTGTCCCGGCGCATTCCATGTCTATGTCGCGATCCGCGATGGCTTGCATCTGTCGACCAGCGAGGGCCGTGAATCCCACGGCGAACTCGCGGTGACGATGCCGAACCTCCGCCACACCATCACCAGCGAATATCGTTCGGCGATCTGCGTCGCGATCGAGCCGGAAAGCGTGCCTGACGGTACGCTCGAAGCCGTCGCCCGCCGCCTGCAGGGACCCGATTCTCATTTGTTTGCGAACCGGATTCGCAACGCCTATGCCACGCTCGGCGAGATGCAGCATCGCGACGCGATCGCCAATGCCGAGTTCGACACCATGTGCTTCGGTGACGCGCTGCCGCAGCGCGTGCTCGATCCGCGCGTCGTGCGCGCGATCGGCCGCATCGGGCAGTTCTCCGGCGAGCCGGTGACTGCGGCAGGCTGCGCCGCCGAGGCCGGGCTTTCGCCGTCGCGCTTCCTGCATCTGTTCAAGGAGGAGACCGGGATCTCGTTCCGTTCCTTCCGCGCCTGGAAGCGGGCGCGGCATCTGCTGCATTTCGCCAACCAGGACATCAACCTCGCGCATCTCGCGCAGGATATCGGCTATCCGGACAGTACCCATTTCAGCCACTCGATCCGCCGCTTCTATGGCTTAAAGCCGCGCGCGATCTTCTCCGGCTCGCGTGATCTTGCGATCTACCGGACGGGGCAGGAGCGCGCGCTGACGTAGCTCCGCTGTCGTCCCGGCGAAGGCCGGGACCCATAACCACCATAGCCTGTCGGTTCGACAGGTGTCTGCCATCCCGATCCATCGATAGATCACGCGGTATGGGTCCCGGCTTTCGCCGGGACGACACCTGGGATTTTCTACCCTTACAAATTCGCGCCCTGGATCACCTCGCCGAACCGCAGCCAGCCGGGCCCTTCGATCCGTTGCAGCTGCAGCTGCTGCAGCGGGTGATGATTGGTCGGGCTGGTGTTGACCTTGATGCCGGGCAACAGCGTCGGCACTTCGACATCTCTAAGATTGTTCGCCTGCGCCATGATGTTGTCGCGGCTGAAGTTGCCCTTGCACTGCTCGAGCACGATCTTGAGCACCTGCGCCACCGTGTAGGCGTAGAGACTGTAGCCCTCCTTCGGGTTGCCGTCGGGAAAGTACTTCGCCATGAAGGCGAGGAAATCCTTCACGCCGGGATCATTGGCCCAGGCCGGATCGGCGACGTCCTTCACATAAGCCGACGAGATCGTGCCCTGCGACTTGTCGAGGCCGACGGGCGCAATGGTCGAGGAGATCGATGCCGCGCCGCTGGCGATGAAATGCATCGGCTTCCAGCCGAGCTCATAGATCTTGCGGATCGACTGCGCGCAGAACTTTGCCGTGGTGCCCGAGATCAGCACGTCGGGATTGGCGCCGCGCAGCGCGACGATCTGGGAATCGATGGTCGGATCGGTGACCTCGTGCGAGGCCACGACGGCCGACGTCGCGAACCGCTCGCCGAGCACGTCCCTTGCGCCGGCAACGAAATCCTTGCCGAGATCGTCGTTCTGGTAGAGGACCGCGAATTTCGCGTCCTTGTGCTGGCTCAGCGCATATTTGACGAACACCTGTGCCTCGGTCCGCGCGCTTGGCGCAAAGCCCATGGTCCAGGGATAGGTCTTGTAGTCGCCCCATTTGTCGCCGTTTACCGACAGGAACAGATGCGGCACCCTGGCGGCGTTGATGTATTTGACGACCGACGAATTCGGCGCGGTGCCGAGCATGTTGAACAGGAAGGCGACATTGTCGCTCTCGATCAGGCGGCGCACCTGCTCGACCGTCTTCGCCGGATTGAACGCGTCATCGTAATAGATGTACTTGATCTGCCGGCCGGCGATGCCGCCCTGTTCGTTCAGCATCTTGAAATAAGCTTCCTGGCAGCGCGCCTGCACGCCGAGCGCCGACACCGGGCCGCTGAGTGAAGTGGTGCTGCCGATCCTGATCTCGGTCGCGGTGACGCCGGGCATGTCTTCGGCGAACGAAGGTTTGAGACCTCCGACTGCGGCAAGTCCCGCACCTGCCGCGCCGGTCAGCCAGGTGCGCCGGTTGATCGAGACCATGTCGTTCTCCCCGTGATGCCGGCTTGTTGCGCCGCTTTGCTTTGCAGCAAGGCTACGCGTCACGTGGGCGTGGCGTCTTGTGTTAACCGGCTGATGGCGGATTGTGTCGTGAGCGCATCGACACAGCCAGTCAACGCAAGATGGCCGGTCGGCAAATTTCTCATCATGGGAAAATCAGCAGCGCACGTGCACTGCAAAGCGGACAAGAGACCCATGAGCGACAAGGCCGTCATCACCTGCGCGCTGAACGGCGTGCTTACCGACCCGAAGCAGCACAATGTCCCGGTGACGCCGGAGCAGATGGCGCGCGAGGCCAAGGCCGCGTTCAACGCCGGTGCCAGCATCATGCACATTCATCTGCGTCAGCAGGAGCCGAACAAGGGCCATCTGCCGTCCTGGGACGTCGGCGTCAGCAAGGAAATCCAGCAGGCGATCCGCGAGGCCTGCCCCGGCGTGATCATCAACCACACCACCGGCACCTCGGGTCCGAATTATCAGGGTGCGCTCGACTGCGTGCGCGAGACCAAGCCGGAGATCGCCGCCTGCAACGCCGGCTCGCTGAATTATCTGAAGGTCAAGGCCGACAACACCTGGGCCTGGCCGCCGATGATGTTCGATAACGCGGTCGAGAAGGTGCAGGATTATCTCGACGTGATGAAGACGGCCGGCACCATCCCGGAATTCGAATGCTTCGACGTCGGTATCGTGCGCTGCGTCGGCATGTACCGGCAGACCGGGATGTATTCCGGCCCGCTCGAATACAATTTCGTCATGGGGGTCGCCTCGGGTATGCCGGCCGATCCGGAGCTGTTGCCGATCCTCCTGAAGCTGAAGGCGCCGGAGGCGCATTGGCAGGTCACCGCGATCGGCCGCGCCGAGATCTGGCCGCTGCACCAGCGCGCCGCCGATCTCGGCGGCCATCTGCGCAGCGGGCTGGAAGATACGTTCTATCTCGGCGACGGCACCAAGGTGACGTCGAACGGACAGCTCGTCGAAGGGCTCGCCGCCTGCGCCCGCCGCGCCGGCCGCGAGATCGCGAGCCCGGCGGAGGCGCGGCAGATTTTCGGGGTCAGGCACTGACGTCATTCCGGGGCGCGCGGAGCGTGAAACTCAGATGCGCAATTGCGCATCGGGGAATCCATCAGGCCGCACGTCCTTTGGCGCCATGGATTCCGGGCTCAGCCCTTCGGGCTGCCCCGGAATGACAGCGAGCAAGGAGCAAGGCATGGACAATCTCGCAGCAACCGGCGGCGTCACGGGCCCAGGCCGCATCGGGCGGGTCGCGATCGGCGATCTGCTGAAGCGCGCCGCGCGGCGGTTTCCGGATCGCGTCGCGCTGACCGATGGCGGCAGACAGGTCACCTTCACCGAGCTCGAACGCGACGCCAATCGCTTCGCCAACCATCTGGTGCAGCGTGGATTGAAGCCGGGTGAGAAGATCTCGACGATCTGCAACAACTCCGTCGAGTTCGTCAAAGCGCTGTTCGGCATCCACCGCGCCGGCCTGGTCTGGGTGCCGATCAACACCATGCTCGGCCCGGCGGACATGGACTACATCCTCGGCCATGCCGAAGTCCGCTTTGCCATCATCGACGACAACCTCCATGCCCAGGCCGACCGGCGCGCCGCGCTGGAGGCGCGCGGCATGGAGATGATCGCGGTCGACCTGGCTGGCAACGCGGGCAAGACCGGACTGCAGGAATTCAACGGCCTGCTGGAAGGGCAGTCCGACATCGAGCCGGAGATCGAGATCAATGACCGCGATCTCGCCATGATCATCTACACGTCAGGCACGACGTCGCGGCCAAAGGGCGCGATGCATTGTCACCTTGCCGTGGTCATGGCCGTGATGAGCAACTGCATCGAGATGCAGCTGTCGCGTCATGACGGGATCACCGGGCAGTTTCCGTTGTTCCATTGCGCCGGCCATGTGCTGCTGCTGAGTTATCTCTCGGTCGGCGGTCGCATGGCGCTGATGCGCGGCTTCGATCCGGTGGTCTGCATGGAGGCGATCGTCCGCGACAGGCTCACGGTGTTCGTCGGCCTATCCTTGATGTACCAGGCGATCCTCGATCATCCGCGCCGGCGCGAATACGATTTGTCGGTCCTGCGCTGCTGCATCTACACCATGGCGCCGATGGGCAAGCCGCTGCTCGAGCGTGCCATCGCCGACCTCTGTCCGAATTTCGTGCTGACCAGCGGCCAGACCGAGATGTATCCGGCGACGACGATGTCGCGGCCGGAGGTGCAGCTCGACCGGTTCGGCAATTACTGGGGCGAGTCGCTTGTTGTCAACGAGACCGCGATCATGGACGACAACGGCAATCTGTTGCCGCGCGGCGAGATCGGCGAGCTGGTGCATCGCGGCCCCAACGTGATGATGGGCTACTACAAGGACCCGAAGTCGACCGAGGAGGCACGCAAGTTTGGCTGGCATCATACCGGCGATGTTGCCCTGATCGATGCCAATGGCGAGGTGCTGTTCCTCGATCGCAAGAAGGACATGATCAAGTCGGGCGGCGAGAACGTCGCCTCCGTCAAGATCGAGGAGACGTTGCTCGCGCACCCCGCCGTGCAGAACGCAGCCGTGGTCGGGCTGCCGCATCCGCAATGGGGCGAGGCGGTCTCAGCCTTCGTCAAGCTGAAGCCCGGTGCGGTCGCCGACGAGGCCGGTATCGAGGCGCATTGCCGAAAGCATCTCGGCGGCTTCCAGGTGCCGAAGCTGGTGCGTATCCTGGAGGAGATGCCGATGACCGCGACCGGCAAGCTGCGCAAGGTCGAACTGCGGCAGCAGTATAGCGGGCATTTTGTGGAGCGCGCCTAGTGGCCATCATCGAGAACACGATTTCCACCAGCAGCAACACATTCCAGGGCAATCGCGACGGCATGCTGGCGCTGATCGCACGGATGCGCGGGCTGGAGGAGCGCACGCGCACGGCCTCCGCCGCCGCCAAGGATCGCTTCCACAAGCGAGGCCAGCTGCTGCCGCGCGAGCGCGTCGCGCTGGTGCTCGATCCCGGCTCGCCCTTCCTCGAATTGTCGACGCTCGCCGGCTACATGTTCGATGTGGCTGATGCCGACAGGAGCGTGCCCGGCGGCGGACTGGTCGCCGGCATCGGCTTCGTCTCCGGCATCCGCTGCATGGTCAGCGCCAATGATGCCGGCATCGACGCCGGCGCGCTGCAACCTTACGGTCTCGACAAGACGCTGCGGGTGCAGGAGCTCGCGCTGGAGAACAAGCTGCCCTATGTGCAGCTGGTCGAAAGCGCCGGCGCCAACCTGCTGCGCTACCGCGTGGAGGATTTCGTCCGCGGCGGCAACATTTTCCGCAATCTGGCGCGACTGTCGGCGGCCGGGCTGCCCGTCGTCACCGTGACTCACGGCTCCTCGACCGCGGGCGGTGCCTACCAGACCGGGCTCTCCGACTACATCGTGATGGTGCGTGGCCGCACCCGCGCGTTCCTTGCCGGACCGCCTTTGCTCAAGGCCGCCACCGGAGAGATTGCGACCGAGGAAGAACTCGGCGGCGCCGAGATGCACACCCAAGTCTCGGGACTTGGCGATTATCTAGCCGAGGACGACCGCGATGCGCTGCGCATCGCGCGCGAGATCATGGCCAAGCTGCCATGGGACCGGCCGAGCCCAGAACCTGCCGCGTTCAAGCCGCCGCGCTACGACGCCGAGGAATTGCTCGGCATCATGCCGATGGATCACAAACGACCCGTCGACATGCGCCAGGCGATCGCGCGCTTCATCGATGATTCCGATTTCACCGAGTTCGGTGCCAATTACGGACCTGCCACGGTCTGCGGTCATGCCCGCATCCAGGGCCAAGCGATCGGCATCATCACCAACAACGGCCCGCTTGATGTGCCCGGAGCCAACAAGGCGACGCATTTCATCCAGGCCTGCTGCCAGTCGCGCACACCGATCCTCTACATGAACAACACCACCGGCTACATGGTCGGCCGCGCCTACGAGGAGGCCGGCATGATCAAGCACGGCTCCAAGATGATCCAGGCGGTAACCTCGGCAACGGTGCCGCAGATCACGCTGTATTGCGGCGCCTCGTTCGGCGCCGGCAATTACGGCATGTGCGGCCGCGGCTTCCATCCGCGGTTCTGCTTCTCCTGGCCGAATGCAAAGACCGCCGTGATGGGCGGTGAGCAGGCCGCCGAAACCATGGCGATCGTCACGGAGGCGGCGGCCGCGCGGCGCGGCAAGCCGATCGAAAAGGAGAAGCTGGACGCCATGAAGGCGCAGATCACCGGTGTGTTCGACAGCCAAATGGACGTGTTCTCGACCAGCGCCCGCGTGCTCGACGACGGTGTGATCGATCCGCGCGATACGCGGACGGTGCTGTCGGAGGTGCTTTCGATCTGCCGCGAGGCTGAGGCGCGGACCCCGCAGCGCATGCAGTTCTCGGTGGCGCGGCCATGAGCGGTACCATCGTGAAGCGGACGCCGTTCTTCAAGGTTTTGATCGCCAACCGCGGCGAGATCGCGCTGCGCATCATGCGCACGGCGCGGCGGCTCGGCTACAGCGTCGTCGCGGTCTACTCTGACGCCGACCGCGACGCGCTGCATGTGCGCGAGGCCGACCAGGCGGTGCGGATCGGTGAGGCGCTGCCGGCGCAATCCTATCTGAAGATCGACGCGATCATCGCGGCCGCCAAGGCAAGCGGCGCCGCCGCGGTGCATCCCGGCTACGGTTTCCTCGCCGAGAACGAAGACTTTGCGCAGGCTTGCCGCGATGCGGGTCTGGTGTTCATTGGCCCGTCGCCGGAAGCGATCCTTGCGATGGGCAACAAGGCCGGCGCCAAGGACATCATGCAAAAGGCCGGCGTGCCCTGCTTGCCCGGCTATCAGGGCGCCGACCAGAGCGATGCCGCGATGCTGGCGGAAGCGAAGGCAATCGGCTTCCCCGTCATGATCAAGGCGGTGGCCGGCGGCGGCGGCCGCGGCATGCGGCTGGTCGCGGACGCCGCGGCGTTTCCGGATGCGCTGCGCAGCGCGCGATCCGAGGCGCAGGGCGCGTTCGGCGACCCCAATGTGATCCTCGAGCGCGCGATCGTCGATCCGCGCCACATCGAGATCCAGGTGTTCGGCGACCGCCATGGCAATGCGATCCATCTCGGCGAGCGGGATTGCTCGGTGCAGCGGCGGCACCAGAAGCTGATCGAGGAGGCGCCGTCGCCCGCGGTGACGCCGGAGCTGCGCGCGCTGATGGGCGCGGTCGCGGTGCAGGCGGTCAAGGCGATCGGATACGAGGGCGCCGGCACGCTGGAGTTCCTGCTCGACCGCGCCGGCAATTTCTACTTCATGGAGATGAACACGCGGCTTCAGGTCGAGCATCCCGTTACCGAGGCGATCACCGGGCTCGATCTGGTCGAACTGCAGCTCCGTGTCGCCAGGGGCGAGCCGCTCGGCGTGAGACAGGAGGACGTCACCTTCTCCGGGCACGCCATCGAGGTGCGGCTGTGCTCGGAGGATGCCGCGCACGACTTCATGCCGCAATCCGGGACGATGGCGCGCTGGCAGATGCCTGACGGCATCCGTGTCGAGCATGCGCTGCAATCCGGCTCGGAGATCCCGCCGTTCTATGATTCGATGATCGCCAAGGTCATCAGCCACGGCGCGACCCGAGACGAGGCGCGCGGCAAGTTGATCTGCGCGCTGGAGCAGGTCACGGCGTTCGGCGTCACCACCAATCAAGGTTTCCTGATCGACTGCCTGCGTCATCCGGTCTTCGCCAAGGGCGAGGCGACCACGGCCTTCATCGGCGACAACCGTGATGCGCTGTTGGCGCCGCGGGCCGATCGCGGCAGCGACCTCGCGCTTGCGGCGCTGCTGTTCTACGTCACCCATCCGCATGCGCCGCCATGGCAGCGCGGCCGGTCGCTGTCGGCGACATTCCCGCTCGGCTTGCGGATCGATCTCGGCCATGGCGTGCAGGAGATCGAGATCGTCCGCGAACGCGACGGGAACTACCTCACGAGCCGCAACGGCGATCGCTTCAGCTTCGTGATCGACGAGCTCGATCAAGACAGCATCCGCTTCCACCATGATGGCCTGATGGAGCAGGCTAAATTCCTGCGCGATGGCGATCGGCTCTTTGTCTTGCATCGCGGCGTCATGCTGTCGGCCCGCGACCTCACGCTTGCGCCACCGGAGAGTGCGTCAGTCGCCGGCGGCGACGGCATGGTGCGTGCTGCCATGAACGGCCGGGTCGTCGCGGTGCTGGTGAAGGCTGGCGACAAGGTCGCGGCCGGCCAGCCGGTGATGACGCTGGAGGCGATGAAGATGGAACATGTCCACACCGCAGGGATCGCGGGCACGGTGTCGTCGATCGATGTCGCCGAGGGCGAACAGGTCACGACGGGCAAGATCGTGGTGGAGATCGAGGCTGCCGCATAACAGGTGTCGTCCCGGCGAAGGCCGGGACCCATAACCACGAATGTTGGTTGGCGGCACGATCTCCGGCCGCTTGCCGGTTTCCATGGCCGCGGCGTATGGGTCCCGGCCTTCGCCGGGACGACGGCTGAGTTACTCGTCGCGCCCCGTTCCATCATTCAGCCAGCAGGCCACCTGATGTCTCGCGCCGGTCGCCTGCAATCCTGGGCGCTCCGTCCTGCAACGATCGATGGCGTAGCGGCAACGGGTGTGGAAGGCGCAGCCGGGCGGCGGATTGATCGGACTCGGCACGTCGCCGTCGATCAGCGGTGCGGAACGCTTCGCCTTGGGGTCGGCGATCGGCACCGAGGCGAGCAGGGCCTGGGTGTAGGGATGGCGCGGGTTGGCGAACAGCTCGTGCTTGTCGGCGATCTCGACGATGCGGCCGAGATACATCACGGCCACGCGGTGGCTGATATGGGCGACAACAGCGAGGTCGTGTGCGATGAACAAATAGGAAAAGTTCTGCTGGCGCTGCAGGTCGATCAACAGATTGATCACCTGCGCCTGGATCGAGACGTCGAGCGCGGAGACCGGCTCGTCGCAGACGATCAGCCGCGGCCCGAGCGACAGCGCACGCGCGATGCAGATGCGCTGGCGCTGGCCGCCGGAGAATTGATGCGGAAAGTTCTTCATCTGGTCGGCCCGCAGGCCGACCTGCTGGAACAGTTCCGCGACCCGATCCTGCTTTTTTACGCCGCGCGCGAGGCCGTGCACGGTGAGAGGCTCGCCGACGATGTCGCCCGCCGTCATGCGCGGGTTGAGTGACGCGAAGGGATCCTGGAACACGATCTGCATCGAACGGCGGTACGGCCGCAGCGCCGACTTGCTGAGCGGCGCGATGTCCTCGCCATCGAGCCTGATCGCGCCGCTGGTCGGCTCGACCAGCCGCAGCACGGTGCGCGCGACCGTCGACTTGCCGCAGCCGGATTCGCCGACCAGGCCGAGCGTCTCGCCCGCGCCGAGTGCGAAGCTGACGCCGTCGACCGCGTGTACGGTGCCGACCTGCCGGCGCAGCACGCCGCCGCGCACCGGGTAGTGCTTGACCAGGTCAGTGACCTCAAGGAGCGGGCGCTGCTCGGTCATGACGCCTTCGCCATCTCGCCGGCGCGCCAGCATGCGGCCCAGTGATTGCTCTTGACCTCATCGAGCGGCGGATATTCCTGGCGACAGCGGTCGACCGCGAGTTTGCAGCGCGGCGCGAAGGCGCAACCCGGCGGCAGCCTTGTCAGCGACGGCACCATGCCGGGGATTTCGATCAGCCGCACGTCCTCGCTCCGGTCGGGCGAGGGCACCGCGGGGATCGAGGCCATCAGGCCGCGCGTGTAGGGATGCTGCGGCGTCTCGAACAGAGCTTCAACCGTCGCCTCCTCGACCTTCTTGCCGGCATACATCACGATCACGCGCTGCGCGGTCTGCGCCACGACGCCGAGATCGTGGGTGATCAGGATCAGCCCGGTGCCGAGCCGTTGCTGCAGATCGACGATCAGCGCCAGGATCTGCGCCTGGATGGTGACGTCGAGCGCGGTGGTCGGCTCGTCCGCGATCAGCAGCGCCGGCCGACACGCCAGCGCCATCGCGATCATGGCGCGCTGGCGCATGCCGCCGGAGAGCTGATGCGGATATTCCCGGGCGCGGCGCTCGGGCTCCGGAATGCGCACCAGCCGCAGCATGTCGACGGCTTGCTTCCAAGCTTCCTTGCTGCTCACCTTCTGATGCAGCCGCACCGCCTCGATGATCTGGTCGCCGATCCGCATCACCGGATTGAGCGAGGTCATCGGCTCCTGGAAGATCATCGAGATGCGGTTGCCCCTGATGCCGCGCATCGCGGCATCGTCGAGCTTCAGGAGGTCGGTACCCTCGAGCGTCACCGAACCGCCGACGATGCGGCCGGGCGGATCCGGCACCAGGCGCATGATCGAGAGCGCGCTGACGCTTTTGCCGCAGCCGGACTCGCCGACGATCGCCAGCGTCTCGCCGCGGCAGACCGAGAACGAGACGTCGTCGACCGCGCGGAATAGGCCGGAATTGGTGAAGAACACCGTCTGCAGGTTCTTCACGTCGAGAACCATCTCTGCCGCAATCGTCTCGCTCATCAGCCGCGCTGCCTCGGATCCAGGATGTCGCGCAGCGCGTCGCCGAACAGGTTGGTGCCGAACACGGCGAGGCTGATCGCGATGCCGGGGAAGATCACGAGCCACGGCGCGGTGCGGACATATTCGGCGGCAGATTCCGACAGCATGCGGCCCCAGGACGGATAGGGCTCGGGAATGCCGAGGCCGAGGAACGACAGCGACGCCTCGGTCAGGATGGTCGAGCCGAGCTGCGCGGTGGCGAGCACGATCAGGGGGGCGATGGTGTTGGGCAACACGTGGCGCAGCGCAATCCGCATATCGCTCATGCCGATCGATTTGGCGGCCTCGACGAACGGCTGCTCGCGCAGCGCCAGTGTGTTGGCGCGGATCACGCGCGCCACGGTCGGGATCAAGGGTATGGCGATCGCAAGGATCACGTTCGGCAGTGACGGGCCGAGCGCGGCGGTCATGACAAGCGCGAGCACCAATAGCGGCAGCGATTGCAGGATGTCGGTCACCCGCTGGAACACGAGATCGACCCAGCCGGAGAGATAACCCGAGGCGAGGCCCACGATGACGCCGAGCGTGGCGCCGAGCGTCGTCGAGCCAATGCCGACCGCAAGCGAGATTCGCGCGCCATGGATGATGCGGCTCCAGACATCGCGACCGAAGGAATCGGTGCCGAACCAGTGCAGCGCGGAGGGCGCGGCGAGCCGGTGCGTGGAATCGACGGTGAGCGGGTCGTAGCGGCTGATGACATTGGCGAAGATTGCGGTCAGCACGAACAGCAGCATGATGATCAGGCCGATCGTGCCGAGCACATGCCGCTGCGCGAGGAAGGCCAGCCGCCCCCAGCCGCCGGTGGCGTTGGCTCCGGCGCGTCGCAATTCGCTGTCGAAATTGATCGACGCCATCAGGTCAGTCTCCGAACCGGATACGCGGGTCGACCGCCGCATAGATCATGTCGACGATGAAGTTCACGACCACCACGACGACGGCGATGAACATCACGAGGTTCTGCACGATCGGATAGTCGCGCCAGCGCAGCGCCTCGACCAGGAAGCGAGCGATGCCGGGGATGTTGAACACGGTCTCGGTTACGATCAGCCCGCCGATCAGGAACGCGGCCTCGATGCCGATCACGGTGATGACCGGCAGCACGGCGTTCTTCAGCGCGTGGTGATAGTTGACGGAAGCCTCGGAGGCGCCCTTGGCGCGCGCGGTGCGGATATAGTCCTGGCGCAGGATCTCCAGCATCGAGGAGCGGGTGATGCGCATGGTCAGCGCCGCGCTGCGGAAGCCGACCGCCATCGCCGGCACCGCATAGATGCTGAACGCCTCGAGCCAGGTCTTCGGGTTCGGATTGAAGATCGGCATGGTGCCGAACAGCGAGACCGAGGCCATCAGGATCAACAGCCCGAGCCAGAACGACGGCAGCGACAGGCCGCTGAGGCTGACGACGCGCAGCGCGTAGTCGAGCTTGGAGCCCTGGTGCACCGCGCTGATCACCCCGAGCGGAATGCCGATCGAGGCGGAGAACAGCAGCGCCAGGCCCGCGAGCCGCGCGGTGATCGGAATCCGCGGCAGGATCTCCTCCAGCGCCGGCTTCTCCGAGACATAGGAATAGCCGAGATCGCCGTGCAGCAGGCCGCCGATCCAGTGCAGATACTGGATCACGATCGGCTGGCTGAGCCCGAGCTCGCGCTCCAGATTGGCCTTGTCGGCGGGATCGACGAAGCCGGCAGCATCGAACAGGATATCGACGATGTTGCCGGGAACGACGCGCAGCAGCACGAAGATGATGACCGAGATCCCGAACAGGGTCACCAGCATCAGGAACAGCCGCCGCACGATATAGGCAAACACCCTGGCTCTCTCCCTGATCTCGCTTGTGGCTTATTTGTCCAGCCAGACGTCTTCGTAACGGTAGCCGTTATAGGAGCTGTTGGACATGATCGTGACATTCCTCACGTAGGGCTTCCAGCAGGTGCCGGTGCGAGCATGGAAGATGATCGGCCGCGCGACGTCTTCCTGCAGCTTCCTGTCGATCTCCCAGACCAGCTTCTTGCGCTTGTCGACGTTTGTCTCTTCCGACTGCTGGTCGAACAGCTTCTCGATGTCCTTGTTGCAATAGTTGGTGTAATTCCGCTCCGAGCCGCAGGCATAGTTCTCGTAGAACGACTGGTCGGGCTCGTCGACGGCGTTGCCGGTGAGGTTGAGGCCGAGCGAATAGTCCTTGCGCGCGATCTTCGGGAACCATTGCGCGGTGTCGACCACGTCGAGCTCGGCGTCGATATAGATGCTCTTGATCTGGTCGATCAGGATGATCGCGGGGTCGCGATAGACCGCGATGTTGCGGGTCGACACCTTGATCTGCAGATGCTTGTCCGGACCATAGCCCGCCTTCTGCATCAGTTTGCGGGCTTCCTCGCGGTTCTTCTCGACGTCGGGCCCATACCCTGGAATCGATTCGAGCATCTCCTTCGGCATCGCCCACAGGCCGGCGGGCGCCGGCTCCATGGTGCCGCCGATGTCGCCCTGGCCCTCGAACATGATCTGGATGAACGCCTTGCGATCGAGCGCCAGCGCTAAAGCACGGCGGATGTCGAGATTGTCGAACGGCGGGGCGGTTGAATTGATGATGATGTTGGTGGAGACGTTGTTCGGTTCCACCACGCAGACCGCTTTTGGGTCCTGCGACTTGACGTCCTTGAGCAGGGGGATCGAGACCTCGGTCGGGAACGTCATGTCGAACTTGCCGGAGACGAAGCCGAGGATCGCGGTCGAGCGGTTCGGGATGATGGTGAATTCGATACCGTCGAGATGGGGCAGGCCCTTCTTGAAGTAATCCGGGTTCTTGGTGAGCTTGATCGATTCGTTGGCCTTGAACTCGACGAATTTGAACGGCCCGGTGCCGACGGGCTTGGTGCGCATCTCCGCCGGCGAGACGTGGCAGGGATACACCGGCGAATAGCCCGAGGCGAGCAGCGACAGCAGCGCCGGCTGCGGCCGCTTCAGCTTGAACGACGCTTCATCATCGCCGTTGGTCGTGACCTCGTCGACCTGATCGTACCAGGATTTGCGCGGGTTCTGCCGGAACTTCTGCGGCGATTTGCCCATCAGCATGTCGAAGGTGCATTTCACGTCGGCCGACGTGAACGGCTTGCCGTCATGCCACTTCACGTCCTTGCGCAGCTTGAAGGTCAGCGTCTTGTTGTCGCCGCTCCAGGCCCAGCTTTCGGCAAGCTCCGGCCGGATCGTGCTGGTGCTGTTCTGCGCGACATGCTGATCGAAGATCACGAGATTGTTGAAGATCGGCATGAACGGAATGTTCACCGAATAGGTCGCGCCCTCGTGGATCGAGGCACTGCCGGGACTATCGCGGTGATAGATCCTGAAGATGCCGCCGGATTTCGGCTCGGTTGCGCGTGAAACGTCGCCGACGGTCAGCACAGATAACACCGCGACGGCCAGCGCTTGCACGCTCCGCATGGTCCCCTCCACGAATTTCGGTCTCAATGGCCGATTGGCATCGACGATACCACGGTGAGGCTGTCGGGCAACCGGCGAGGGTCACGAAGGGATTGGCAATTCGGATGACAACTGACCATAAAATTCCCGGGGACCGGGAATATTGGGTCTGATGATGTGGAACTCCGGCCGTTCTGCTATGTGGTGACGAGTCTCTGTTGGAATTTGATTGCTAACGCTGAAGCGTGTGGCGTGAAGCTGACTGCAATCAGCGACAGTTTGTCGCCGATTGCTAGTGTCGCGGTTGGCTCGTTCCCGTCATCCCGAGGTGCGAGCGGAGCGAGCCTCGAAGGATGCACGGCCACCAGCCGGGCCGTCGATCCTTCGAGACGCGCTTCGCGCTCCTCAAGATGGCGGTGTCGCATCACCACTCGCTTCACTCCGTCGCCTGCGGCGAGGGGAGTTGCATGTTGGCGACACCATCGGCGTCGGTCGCCGAGATGGTGGTGCGGATCATCAGGCGGCCCTCATGCGCCGGCCAGGGGCGGCCGCGGTGCATGGTGGCGCGGTTGTCCCACATCACGACGTCGCCCTGTTTCCATTGATGCAGATAGCTGACGCCGGGCGCGGTCGCCGCTTCGGTCAATTGCTCGATCAGCGCCTTGCCGGCATCGGCATCCATGCCCTCGACGCCGTAAGCATGGGAGGCGAGATACAGCGCGCCGCGGCCGTTGACCGGATTGCGCCAGACCATGCGCCAGCACACCGGCGGCAGCGCGTCGACCTCCTCCGTCGTCGCGAGCCCGGCGGCCACCTTGCTGCGCGAATGCGCGTAGGAATGCCAGGCGAACGAGTTCTCCAGCCGCCTCGCCACGTCCTTGTCGAGCCGCTCGAAGGCGAGCCGCATCGAGACGAATTCGGTCTCGCCGCCATGTTCTGGGATGATCCGCGCGGACAGGATCGAGGTCAGCGCCGGCACGCGCTTGAAGGAGGAATCGGTGTGCCAGAGCTGGTTGGCCTTGGCGCGCAGCTGCTGTCGGTGATCCGACGGCACCACCTTTCCGTCGGGCCCGAAGGTCGAGAGGATCACGAAATGCGAGCCGGTGCCCATCGAGCCGACTTTGGTCGTCTCGGGCGGACCGAAGCGGCGCGAGAAGGCGAGCTGGACGTCGTCGCTGACCTCCTGGTCGCGAAACACCAGCACCGAATGTTCCTCGAACGCTGCGCGCACCGCCGCGTAGGCCGCATCGCTGGCGGCAACGTCTGACAGCGTCACGCCGCGCAGCTCGGCGCCAAACCCCTCGCGCAGTGGGATCACGTCCATCGGCAGCTCCTCCCTGATTTTTCTTGTTGAAGCGAGGTTAGGGCAAAACCCCGCCACCGGCAACGCGGCCCGCTGCATCTCAACCCATTGCGATCAGATTGTGCCGTGTGCGTCGTTCGGCGACCTCAATGCGCTGCGTGACGAAGGCGAACAGCGCCCAGCTCGAATGAAAGGCGACGCCGGCAAGGACCACGATGGCTCCCGGAAGCGGCCCGATCGAGGCGCGGTCCCAGATGTCGGTCACCGCCACCAACGGCAGCGGATGGATCGCCAGCTTGCCGTAATAGGCGATGGCCTGGATCGCGAAAATCCAGCCGTAGGTACGGCGCAGCCGCCGGCCGACCGCGCGGGCAAAGCTGATGTGGTAGCTGGGGCGGCGATAGTCGTTGGCCAGCAGCTCGGTCCAGGCCGCATTCGGCGATGGGTCTTCGCCGCGGATCATCGGCGCGTAGAAATCGGTTTCGAGCAGCCGGGCACGGGCACGCCAGACATTGAAGTAGCGGTAGCGTCGCGCCTCGAACAGCAGGAAGACCGTCACCAGCAGGCCGACCAGCACCATCGGCAGAGGCGATGCCTCCGCATTGCTGTAGGTCGCGGACAGCGCGATCCCGGTGGTGACAACAGCCCAGTTGGTCGAGCTGTCGAGGCGGGTGCGCCAGACTGTGCTGCGGTAGACCTCGCCGCGATAGAGGTGGGCGAGCGCGCCAATCTCGGCGGCAGTGAATTCGAGCCTGCCGGCCTGCACCGGCTCCGGCTCGCGCGGCTGGGGCGACGGCATGGCGGCCTCCGGCGAAGCTGGCTTGCAATCCCGGAGCATAGCGCGAAATCAGCGCGAGGGGCGAGTCCGTCGCGCGGCGGCGCGTGCCCGATCGGATCAGCGTCGTCAGCCGCATCGCTCGGCTCACACGATCCGCGAGGTCTTGTTGCCCCAGTAGCGGTCGCGCAGCAGGCGCTTGTAGAGCTTTCCGGTCGGCAGCCGCGGCAGCTCGGCTTCGAAATCCACCGAGCGTGGCACCTTCTGGCGCGACAAGGACTGGCTGCAGAACGCGATCAGCTCCTCGGCGAGCTCCGGCCCCGGCGCGATGCCCTCGGCCGGTTGCACCACCGCCTTCACCTCCTCGCCGAGATCGACATTGGGCACGCCGAACACCGCGGCGTCGGCGACCTTGGGATGGGTGATCAGCAGGTTCTCGCATTCCTGCGGATAGATGTTCACGCCGCCGGAGATGATCATGAAGGTGGCGCGATCGGTGAGGTAGAGGAAGTTGTCGTCGTCGACATAGCCGACGTCGCCGACCGTGCTCATGCTGCCGTCGGCCGAGCGCGCCTCGCTGGTCTTGGCCGGATCGTTGAAATACTCGAACGGCGTCGCGGTCTTGAACCACACCGTGCCCGGCGTGCCCTTCGGACAGGGCTGCATGTTCTCGTCGAGGATATGCAGGTCGCCGAGCAGGACCCTGCCGACGGTGCCGCGATGTGCGAGCCATTCCTCGCTGTTGCAGGCGGTGAAGCCGAGGCCTTCGGTCGCGCCGTAATATTCGTGGATGATCGGCCCCCACCACTTGATCATGTCGTCCTTGACCAGCGCCGGGCAGGGCGCAGCGGCATGGATCGCGATCTCGAGCGTCGACAGGTCGTAGCGGGTGCGCACCTGCTCGGGCAGCTTCAGCAGGCGCGAGAACATGGTCGGCACCAGCTGGCTGTGGGTGATGCCCCACTTCTCGACCAGCGCGAGATAGCGTTCGGGATCGAAGCTCTCCATGATGACGACGGTGCCGCCCATCCGGATGGTCAGATTGACCGCGGCCTGCGGCGCCGAGTGATAGAGCGGCGCTGGTGACAGATAGACCATGCCCTCGCGGTAGTGCCAGAGCTTGGTCAGGAAATCGAACAGCGGCAGGTTTTGCGACGGCGGCTGCTCCGGCAGCGGCCGCACGATGCCCTTGGGCCGGCCGGTGGTGCCTGAGGAATAGAGCATCGCGGTGCCGGCATATTCGTCCGCGATCGGCGTTGCCGGCAGTCCTGCGGTGGCTTCTCGCAGTCCGACGATGCGATCGCTCTCGCTGTCGCCGTCGACCACGATGCAGAGCTCGACCTGCGGGCACTCCTTGAGTGCCTCGCGTGCGATGTCGAGCTTGAGCTTCGAGGTGATCAGGATTCGCGACTGGCTGTTGGTCAGGATGTAGGCGAGCTCGCCCGCGGTGAGGTAGGAATTGACGCAGGTGTAATAGAGGCCCGCGCGCTCGCCGGCGCCGCAGGCCTCGAGGTAGCGGTTGTTGTTTTCCATGAAGATCGAATAATGGTCGAGCCGCTTCATGCCGCGGTTGCGGAACAGATGGGCGAGGCGGTTGTTGCGCGCCTCCAACTCGCGATAGGTGACGATCTCGCCGGTCCCGGCCATGATGAAGGCGGGTTGCAGCGGACGCAGGTAAGCATGCTTGCCGGTATACATTGAGCTTTATTTCCCCCTCACTCGCAACTTGATCATGCCCTAGGCAGCCATCAGCAAAATCTCGCGAACCTGCGATGGACCGTCGATCTTGCGCGGGTTGCGTGGCACCCAGGGCGTGCGCATCGCACCCGCCGCGATGCGGTCGAAATGTTCAGGGCCGACACGGACCTCGGCCAGGCTGCGCGGCATGCCGAGATCGCGGATGAAGTGGTCGAGCACGTCGCCTGCGTCCTCGCCCGGACGCCCCATCGCGGCGGCGACCAGCGCCTGCCGGCCGGCATTGTCGCGCTTGTTCCAGCGCATCACCGCCGGCAGCATCACGCAGGAGGTGTAGCCATGCGGCACGTCGAACTCGGCGCCGAGCACATAGCCGATGCCATGGCTCGCGCCCATCGGAACGCCGGAGGCGAGCGGGCCGGTCGAGAGCCAGGTGCCGATCTGGCAATCCATCCGCGCCGAGATGTCCTTCGGGTTGGCCTTCACCCGCGGCAGGCCGGCCGCCAGCATCTCAAGTCCCTTCAGCGCCTGCGCATCGCCGTAAGGATGCGCCTCGCGCGAGCAGATGCCCTCGACGCAATGGTCGACCGCGCGGATGCCGGTCGACAGAAACAGCCAGTCCGGCGTGTGCACCGACAGGTCCGGATCGAGGATCGTGGCGCGCGGCATCACCAGCGGATGGCGCAGCATCTCCTTCTGCCGCTTGACCTCGTTGGTGACGCCCGCGATCGACGAGAACTCGCCGCCGGCGATCGTGGTCGGCACGCTGATCTGGCGCACGGCCGGCGAATTCATCTCGGGCGAGACGCCACCACGGGTGCGAATCGCATCGATGCCGTCGGATGTGGTGACATTGTTGGCGAGGCAGAGCTGCACCGCCTTGGCGCCATCGGTGATCGAGCCGCCGCCGATGGTGACGATCAGATCGGCCTGCGCATCGCGCGCCTGTTCCGTCGCCGTGATGACCGCGGCGCGCGGCGTATGCGCCGGCATCTTGTCGAAGGTCCCGACGCAGCGGGACCCGAGCGCCGCGCGGACTTTCTCGATCTCGTCGGTGTCGCGGTTCAGCGTGCCCGACACCATCAGGAACGCGCGCTGCGCGCCCAGCCGGTCCAGTTGCTCGACGACGGCCTCACGGGCGGGCCGCCCGAACACGACCTCGTCCATGGCGCCGAATACGACACGGCCTCGATGCACGCGCCTCTCCCTCAAAATGGTCCGCCTTGCCGGCGGTCGTTTGGGTGGAGGTTAGCGGAGGAAATCGGGGTCGTCATCAGGGACCTCGGTGGCACGGTCGGAGGCTCCGCATCCACCGCCGTCGTCCTGGCGAAAGCCAGGACCCATAGCCACCGCATTCGGTGATGAACGGGATTGTGGCTCCAGCGTCGCGCAAGGGCCGCCCCTCTATCCTCCCGTCATTCCGGGGCTCGCGAAGCGAGGGCCCGGAATCCATCGGGCCGCATCACTTTTGGTGAAATGGATTCCGGGTGCGACGCGCTTTGCGTCGCCCCGGAATGACGAGGGAGAGAGCAACTCCGGAATGACCGCGAGAGAGCACGGCAGAAGCCTTGACGGTATCGTCGCGACGTGTGTTACACGTCGACAGCAACAAGGACGTGCGCATGACCACCGTCGATCTCGCGAAATTGCATATTGATGACTTCACGCCGTACCAGGATGCCGGGTTCGAGTTGCGGGCGGCGGATCGCGTGGTGGTGCTGAAGCTCGCCAAGGTCGAGCCCGCGGGCAACAGCGGCCGGCCGGGCGGCGCGTTCTCGCTGCTGTTCGCGGGGCCGAAGGGGGCCTGGCTGCCGCAGGCGATCTATCCGGTGCGGCATCCGGCGCTCGGCGTGATCGACATCTTCCTGGTGCCGATTGGCCCGCTCGAAGACGGCAACGGCTATCAGGCGGTCTTCACCTGACCGCCGGGAGCTTCCGGTGCGCGCCAGCGCATCAGGTCGTAGACGCCCTTGTCTTCCTCGGTCACGAAGCCGAGCCGGCGATAGAGTCGCATCGCGGGATTGTACTTCTCGACATGGATCGACATCGCCTTGCCGGCCGCGGCGGCCTCGTCGAGCAGGTCGCGCATCAGCGCGCCGCCGAGGCCGGATCCGCGATATTCCGGCAGCAAGGCGATATCGATGACGCAATGCTCGCTCGGCCAGCGGTCGAGATAGAGACGGCCGACATCCTCGCCGCCGCGCATCGTCACCAGCCAGTCGGCGGTCGGATAATGCTGCTGGTAATGCGCGTGCTGCGCCTGGAATTGCATGGCGAGGAAGGCGGCCTTCTGCTCCGCGCTCCACGGGGTGACCGCCAGTTCCTCGGTGCGGGTCGAGGCGTAGAGCCGCGCGAGGAACGGCAGGTCGGCTTCGGTGATATGACGGAAGGTCAAGCCGGCATCCGCCGCGCGTGTCCACCCGAACGCCGCGGAAACCCTATCTGTGCTCAAGCCATCCGCCATGTCCAGCTCAGCTGCGCGGCGGGAAAATGCCCTGCAACGCGATGCAGAAGTTCAAGGTGAGATAGGGCATCAAATTGTTGTGGGGCATGCTGCCGCCGTTCGGAAGTATCGAGCTGGCCGGCGCGAACTGCGCAATGTTGCTCAGCGTTGCCGTGTAGGCTTGGCCCGGGTTCGCGCGCGCCAGCGATCGCGCCGGGCTGGGCGTGGCGAGATCCGACGGATTGATATTGCCTTGAATCGGATGGTTGTGCTGAGGCATTTCGCTTTGCAGCAATGTCACGGAGGGGGTGCCGCCGTTCTCGCCCAGGATGTAGGAGGAGCCGGTGATGCTCTGCCCCTGCTGCATCGGCGAATTGCCCTGCATGTTGGGCAGCGCGAAGTTGCTCCTGCCGTCGCCGCCGTAAGTGGTGCCGAGCAAGGAGAACAGCGCGGTGTTCTGCGAGATCGGCATCAGCTGGCCGTTGCAGAAGGCCCATCCCTTGGGCGCAAAATTGAACGGGAATATGCGGATCTCGGCCAAGAATGGATCAGACATGGTCCCGTCCTAGGTTTGGCTCGGATAAACGCCGAACAGTGAAATAATGAAGTTGATGCAAAGGTAGGGCTGCATGTTGTTATGCGGCTGGTTGCCGCCGACGAACGTGCACGCCTGGTTCGCCATCGCAGAGGCGGCCGGGGCCTCGCGATAGATCTGGGTCGCGCCCACACTGCCCACGACATTGCCGGTCACCGTGTTGCCGGTCGCATTGTTCAGCGATGCGGCCATCGGGTGGTTGTGGACGGGCAGTTGCTGGGTGATCAGCGTCACCTGTTCGACGCCCCCGGTCTGCCCCATGACGAAGCCAGCGCCCTGGTGCATCGGAAGGCGGCCCTGCAGGTTCGGCAGCGCGAATGTCGACTGGCCGTCTCCGCCATAGGTGGTCCCGATCAAATTGTACAAGGTGTCGTACTGATCGATCGGCACGACCTGTCCCTGGCAAAGCATCCAACCGGCCGGCGCGAAATTGCCGCCGAACATCCGAATTTCGCCGACGTAGGGCTGGCTCATGATGGGCGTCCTTCAGGTCTGGGAGGGAAAGATGCCCTGCAATGCGATGCAGAAGCTGAGCGTGAGGTAGGGCTGCATGTTCTCGTGAGGTTGCGAGCCACCGGCATTGCCGACGGTGCTCCCGACCAGCGTCGTCAGATTGCTGGGCGTGGTGTAGAGATTGGCCGACTGCGCCATCAGATTGTTGGTGAGCACCGCATTGTCGGCGGGGTTGGTCGTGCCCTGGAAGATGTGGGGGTGCTGCGGCATCTCGGAGGTCGTCAGCGTGTGCGTCGTCTCGCCGCCGGTCTGGCCCAGCGTGAAGCCGGAGCCCATATGGATCGGCACCTTGCCTTGCAGATTGGGCAGCCCGAAGGTGGTCTGGCCATTGCCGCCATAGGTCGTGCCGAGCAGCGAGAACAAGGCCTGGTTCTGGTTGATTGGCATCAGCTGACCGTTGCAGAACGCCCAGCCTTTCGGCGGGAAGCTGAACGACATCATCTTGATTTCCGAGAGAAACGGCTGGGACATCGATCCTCCGTCAGACGATCTGTCTCGTCAGTGATGCAATGAATAAAATGCAAGGCAAATGCGGTCGTGCGACAGCGAAATGCACGATAGCGTGTTTTGCGCCAAGTGCAACCTCAACGATCATATGAGTTCTGTGATTTTTTGTTTAGATGCGTGACACATGGATGTCGTCGCGATGACGTGGAGCTTTCGCAACCCGCATCGATGCGTATGCGATCCGATCAAGATCGAAACGCCTGCCGGATGGTCCGGCAGGCATTGTTCGAGTCGCCGCGGCGTTCGATCAAACCACCAGATCGTGATGGGTCTGGAGGTGATCGGTCGGCGTTCCGCCCATGGCGGCGAACGTCGCCTCGTGGCCGACCCACCAAGGGGGCGCGGCATTGGAAAGCCCGCTGAACAGATCGGACAAGGTCTGTGTGTTCGCGATCGGGTCCACATGGTTTGTGGTGGTCTGCGACGACGTCTTGGTCAATGACGAGAAGTCGAAGCTATCCCCATTGCTCACGTTGACCGTCGTCGTCTGCTGACCCGAGGTCGTCGTGTCTTGTGCCGGCATGGCCTTCTGCAACGCCAGGTTGGATTGAGCGACATCCGTAGCCGTGGGCAGTCGGCGCTCGCCGTCGGAGAGGCCGATATACATCAGGCTGCTGGCATCGGACGGCGAGATGGAATCGGGCAGGCCGAGCACGTGACCGAGCTCGTGCACCACGGTGGTCAGCAGATCGAGATGACCGGCCGCGGCGCTCGACGGATCGGTCAGGAGATCGGTGCCGGCAGCGTTGACGGCGTGGGTGAACTCGAAATTGTCAGCAGGCGTCGGGTCGATGAACCAGCCGCGGCCGGCGGCATCGGTATCGATCGTGATATGCCCGGCGCCTTCCTGTCCGACGATCTGGCCGGAGAGGTCGGCGATGCTGAAGGTCGCGGCATGCAGCAGGGCGAGCTGCGTCGCGTTGGCGCCTGCGCTCGCCCATTGCGCGATCGCCGCCGACACCACCGAGGTGAGCTCATCCTGCGTCAGGTGCATCTCGCCCGTGGTGGGATTGGATGCCTCGACGCCACCCGCCTCGGCAAGCAGCGGTGCGACCACCGCGGGAAGCGCCGGCAGCGTCGAGACCAGCGTCGTCAAGCCGTTGCCGCCCGTGGTGTCGACGGTGATGCCGCCCGTGGTGCTGCTGTTGTCGGCGGTGATCACGCCAGCAGGATTGTTCGCCGTCGAACCGTTCGTCGAAAGGTTCAGATGGGTGCTGCTGCCGAAGTTGCTCAGCTCGACGTCGGTGGCGTAGAGCGAGCTGTGGTTCAGCGTGTTCTTGCTGCCGGTGCCGCCGGGGCCCATGCCGATGACGATATTCGTCGTGCTGGTGTCGGCGGGCGGGCCCGCGGTGGCGCCATTGTCGACGAGCATGGCCGCAAACGGATTGGTCGAGGTCGGGGACGACACCGAGTTGCCGTAGACCGTGGCGTTCAGGGTCGAACTGCCGTCGTTGTTCTGTAGATGGATGCCATTGTCGCCGACGCCGGTGATGGTGTTGTTTTGGATCAGCGTGGTCAGGCTGCCATTGCCGGCGGTGCGGACGAAGATGCCGTCGGAATTCGAGTTCACCTGAGCGGGGCCGATCTGATTGCTGGCGATCGTGCCGGACATGGTGCCGTTGTCCTGGCCCTTGGAAACGAAGATGCCCGCGGTGTCGAAGGCGTTGGCGCCGCCGTCGGTCAGGATGTTGTGCGAGATGTCGAACGTGGTGGTCGCGGCGGAGACGTTGCCGCCGGATCCGCTGGCAATATGGACCGCCGTTCCGCCGCCCGGAACGATGGTTTCGCCGTTGTGGAACGTGTTGCTCCGGACCACGGCGTCCATCGACGAATTGTTGTTGGCAACCATCGCGATGAAGTCGGCTCGCGTGCCGGCAAATGTGCTGTTGGTCAGCGTATAGTTGGCCGTCGCGGAGTTGAAGACCTGCGCGCGGACGTTGTCGTTGCCGGCGGAGCCGACCAAGCCGAACGTGTCGCTATCCATCGTCAGGCGGTTCAGCGTGCCGCTGGTGTTGTAGAGGTCGACATTCTCGTCGAAGCCGCCGGAAATGCTCGACCCAGTGATCGACGAGGTACCGAGCAGATTGTCGAACCGGATGCTGCTCTCTTCCTGGTTCCCCGCATTATTGGTGCCGTTGACGCCGCTGATGCTGCCGCTGGCGAAGGTGAATCCGGTGACGTTGTTGCCGTAGATCGCGAAGTTGCTGAAATCGTGCAGCGACATGTCGGTGAACGACACGTTGGCGGTGTTGTGCAGGAAAATACCCGTTCCGCCGGTGCCCGACGTGGTTTGCCCGCCGGCATCGGTGCCGGTGAGAATATCCGCGCCGGTCTTGTTGTTGATGGTGCCGCCGGAACCCGCGCTCCCGGTGCCGGTGATATGCAGCCCGCCGGCCGTTCCTGTCGTGTCGAGGATAATGCCGGCACTGCCCGACGAGCCTGTCGCGGAAATGCTCTTGAAGGTGAGATTGCCGGCGCCGATGTTGGTGTGCTCGACATCGAGCGCGGTGCCGGTCGTGGACGCGATGGTGTTGTTGCTGCCGGTGACGGTGATCGTGCCGCCATGGGTGAAGCTCAAGCCGGCGCCGCTGGATGTCTTGACCGTGATGTCGGACATCGTGACGGTGCCGACATTGTTGCCGTCGTCGCTGATGCCGATACCGGTCGAGGCCGAGGTATCGATGTTGACGCCGGTGATGGTGTGGCCCGTGGTGCCGAGCAGGTCGATGCCGTTGTGAGCGCCGGTGACCTGGATGACCGGATCGGTGCCGGAACCGACATTGGCGGTGACCGTTGCGCCGGTCACCGGATTGGTGAACTGCAGCGGATGGCTGCCGCCGATCAAATTGACGCCGTTGGCGAGACTGATGCCGTTGGCTTCGCTGTAGGTGCCGGTGCCGTGTTCGAGCACGACGTAGTCGCCTGCGCCTGCCGGATTCGCCGCGTTGAAGGCCGCGATCGAGGTGTACGGGTCGGCCTGGGTGCCGAGGTTGTGGCTCGTGGTGGCCGAGTTGTCGATGTAGAACACATGCGGGACGACGCCGACGTGGAAACTCTGCGGTCCCGACGTGAGCGGGCCGCCGGTGCCGGTGTGGTCGTTGTCGTTGATATTCAGCGTAACGGTGTCCGAGCCGGTGAAACCGCTGTCGCTGTTGTAGTTCAGCGTTGCCAGCGCGGTGTTGAGCTGCGCGATCGTGCCGGTGAGCGTAACGCTGTGGCTGCCGTTGTTGGTGGAACTGGCAAGGCCGGTGGTGTCGAAGATCAACGCGCCGTGGTTGGACGTGATCGTTGCGGTTTCATTGCGGCCTGCGGAATCGATGTCGCCGACCGAGAGCCCCGATATCGCGAGGTTGGTGTGCGAGAACGCGGTGCCGACCGACGAATCCGACGGCACGGTCGCGGTTGGCGGATCGTCGATCGCGGTGACGGTCTGGGTTGCGTTCGCCGAACCGGTATCGTGACCGCCATTGGCGGTGCCGCCATCGTCTTGTGCGGTCACGGTATACGAGCGCACCGTGGTATCGGGGGGCTCGCCGGTGTTGTTGAACTGCACGGCATCGAGCACGGCATTGTAGTGCGCGATCGTGTCGGTGCCGGTCAGCGTGACGGTTTCGGTGGTGGCCGTGCTGGTGATGGCGAAGTGGATGTTGCCGATGTCGCCGCTCGAGCCGGCGTGGCCCGCGATCGAGAGCGCGTCAGAAGGCTTGAGGTCGTTCAGCACGAAGGTCGCGCTGATCAAATTGGTGCTGTCGACGTCTGTAACCGTGAGGTTGGGAGCGATCGTGACCGGGATGGAACTCGTGGTCGGCGTGCCGACCGGCGGCTCGCTGAAGTTGGTGATCGCGCCGATCGTCACCACCGGCGGGTTGTTGACCGGCGTGACATTGATGGTGTCGGTCACTGGCGTGCTGTCGACGATGCCGTCGCTGGCGATGACGGTGACCGTGCGGGCCAGGGCCGACGGGTTGTTGCTGGTGTTGAAATAGGTCACCGCATCCAGCGCCGCCTGATAGTGCGCGACCGTGTCGTTGCCGGTCAGCGTCAGCGTGCCGTGCACGGCATCGAACGCCCCGGTGATGGCACCAATGGGGCTGAAGGCGAGCACGTCCTGGCCGGCGAAATAGTTGCCGGTGATCTGGACGGTCGCAAACGTCAGATTGGCCGAGTCGGAATCGGTGACGGTCAATGCCGGGTCGATTGCCGTCGCGGGCTGGGCCTCGAGGTAGTTCAGGGTGTGGCCCGCGGTGACGACCGGCGGGGCGTCCGGAGGCGCCACCGTTTCCGAATTCGAAGTGCCGGTGATGGCGGCACTCACCGTGTCGGTCGCCGTGATGGTCTGGCTGCCGGCGGTTCCGAAGGTCTCGCTGAAGGTGCCGGTGCCGTTGGTCAGCGTCATGTTGGACGGCAGCACGGCGTGGCCATCGGTCGAGGTGAAGTGCACCGTGCCGGAATAGCCGGTGGCGATGTTGTTGTGGGCGTCGAGTGCGGTGACTGTGACGGTGCCTGGAACGTCCGCCCTGCCGTTGGCCGGGATGGTCACCACGAAATGCGTGGCGGCGCCCGGCGCGACGGTTTCGGTATTCGAGGTGCCGGTGATCGCGCCGTGCGCCGTGTCGGTCGCGGTGATGGCCTGGCTGCCTGCGGTATCGAAGGTCTCGCTGAAGGTGGCGATGCCGTTGGTCAACGTCATGTCGGCCGGCAGCACGGCGGCGGCATCGGTCGACGTGAAGTGGACGGTGCCCGAATAACCCGTGACGACATTGTTGAAGGCATCGAGTGCGGTCACCGTGCCCGAACCGGCCGAACCGGCCGTTCCGTTGGCCGGGATGGCCACCGCAAAATGGGTGACGGCGCCGGCCGTGATCGTCTCGGCGTTCGACGTGCCGGTGATCGTGCTGTGGACCGTGTCGGTCGCGGTGATGGTCTGGCTGCCGGCGGTATCGAGGGTTTCGCTGAAGGTGCCGACCCCGTTGGTCAGCGTCACGTCGGCCGGCAGCACCGCCTGACCGTCGGTCGAGGTGAAGTGCACGGTGCCCGAATAGCCGGTGACGATGTTGTTGCCGGCATCGAGCGCCGTGACGGTGACCGAACCCGCCGTGCCCGCGGTTCCGTTGGCCGGGATGCTCACCGTGAAATGGGTCGCAGGCCCCGGCGCCACTGTTTCCGGGTTCGAGGTGCCGGTAATGCCCGCGCTGACCGTGTCGGTCGCGGTGATGGTCTGGTTGCCGACGGTCTCGAAGGTCTCGCTGAAGCTGCCGACGCCATTGGTCAGCGTCATGTTGGCCGGCAGCACGGCGTGGCCATCGGTCGAGGTGAAGTGCACCGTGCCGGAATAGCCGCTAGCGATGTTGCCGAAGGCGTCGAGCGCGGTGACGGTGACCGTGCCGGGCGTCCCCGCCGCACCGTTGGCGGCAATGCTCACGACAAGGTGCGTGGCGGCGCCCCCCTTCACGGTCTCGGTATTCGAGGTGCCGGTGATCGCACCGTGCGCCGTGTCGGTCGCGGTGATGGTCTGGCTGCCGGCGGTATCGAGCGTCTCGCTGAAGGTGCCGACCCCGTTGGTCAGCGTCGTGTCAGCCGGCAACACGGCAATGCCGTCGGTCGAGGTGAAGTGGACGGTTCCTGTATAACCGGTGGCGACATTACCGAAGGCATCAAGCGCCGTGACGATGATCGAGCCCGGCGTCCCTGCTGTGCCATTGGCGGGGAGACTGACAGAAAAATGCGTGGCGACGCCCGGCGTCACGATTTCGGCATTCGACGTCCCGGTGACGGTGTGATCGACCGTGTCGGTCGCCGTGATCGTTTGGCTGCCGGCGGTATCCAGCGTCTCGCTGAAGCTGCCGACCCCGTTGGTCAAGGTGACGTCGGCCGGCAGCACGGCGTGGCCGTCGCTTGACGTGAAATGAACCGTGCCGGTGTAGTTGGTGACGACGTGGTTCAGGGAATCGAGCGCGGTAACGGTGACCGAGCCCGGCGTCCCCGCTGTGCCGTTGGCCGGGATGCTCACGACAAAGTGCGTGGCGGCGCCCAGCGTCACCGCGATCGTGAAGGTCTGTGAGCTGGACAGGGTGCCGTCGCTTGCCGTCGCCGTGACGGTGTAGGCGTGACCGGGAGCGGTCGTGTAGTCGATCTTGCTGGGATCGGCGACGGTGATCACGCCGGTGTTGGGGTCGATCTTGAAGCCGCCGCCCGAACTATCGCCGGTCAGGCTGTAGGTCACCGCATTCATGTCGGCCGCGACTACCGTGATGCCGACCGGTGTGCCGGCGGCGGCTCCTTCCGCGATCTTGTTGGGGACTGCGTTGCTGTCGACCGGCGTCGACGGCGCGACGTCAGTGACCGCGATGACGAAGCTCTGCGAGCTCGTCGCTATGCCGTCGTTCGCCTGAACCGTGATGGTGTAGGCGTGACCCGGGCTGGTCACGTAGTTGACTTTGGTGGGGTCGGCGACCGATACCACGCCGGTGTTCGGATCAATCTTGAAGCCGCCATTGGAGCTATCGCCGGTCAACGTATAGGTGACGGGATTGCCACTGCTGCTGACGGCTTGCGCGGTAATGTTGACCAGGGTGTTGGCTGCGGCACCTTCGCTGACCGTGCCGCTTCCTGGATTGGCGTCAACCGGCGTCGCCAGCGATTCGGTGACCGGCGGCCACGGCGTGCCGGGAGGACAGCCGAGGTAGAGATATTGCAGACCATACGTGTCAGCGAACGACAACGCGGCCGAATCGAGGACGATATGGCCGGTCGAATCGAGCTGAAGTTCGGGGCGAGTTAAACCACCGATTGTATAAGCAGGTATGGTCGTCATGAGCACTCCTGCGATCGGCGTGCAAGCCGATCAAGAATTACATTTGTTGGGAACGATGACGTGTGAAGCCGTTCACACGCTGAAGTTGACCGCTTGCGACGGGGGTCGGCACCAAGCCGCCTGCAATACGGGAAAGCCGCGATGTCCGCGGAGCCGTGACATCAGCAAGATCAAATGCGCTTGCCATAACGTAGTCGCCTTCACACACTCGCGCCGCGACAAAATACGATGAATGTTCGAGAAATAGGCGGCGGCCAAAAAAATTCATGCTTTGGCAACCATGACCGTATTGGCGATACAACCGAGTGTCAATGTGCGCACGGATGACAACCGCGCCATTAACGACGATTCCTGTCCTACAGCGGGAGGTAGAGTGGGGGAATCCGGCCGGACGTGCCGGCTGCGGGGCGGAGGTTTCCGTGCCAAAAGTCGAGTTCGACGTGGTGTGACGAATCTGTGATACGAATTCGCGTTGTGATTGATTAAGGACCATTCGTCTGTGATCTCGCGCGTCCGATAGGCCAGCCAATCTGCCCCTTTTCGTCGTCACGGTTTCGCGAGCGCGTCGTAAGGCTTTCAGACTACGCAACTATTTTCTTGATCCGGCGGCCATCTTGAACACACTGAGGGGCGGCTACATCTGTGACGTCCGCCGCCGCGGCATCGCGGTGGTCCATCCGCGTTGAAACACCGCAAATTCAGTTGCGACTTTCGTAGCCCTGCATTGGTCGGCGTGCTTCGTGGTCTTTTGGGGGAGAGGGAATTGAGGTCGATTGACAGAACGGACCGTCTGGCTCCGGTGAGCGGCGTCGGGCGCCATTCGCTTCGACGCCAAGCATCGCCCGGCCTTTGGCGCGGCCTGGCGCCGCTCGGGCTGCTGGCCGCGCTGGCGCTCGGCGGCTGCGAAGAGAAGGCCGCGCAGTCGCAGACCGCGCCCCCGGCGCCGCCCGTGACCGTCGCGCAGCCGGTCAAGCGCACCGTCACCGACTGGGACGAATTCACCGGCCGCTTCGAGGCGATCGAGGAGGTGCAGGTCCGCGCTCGCGTCGGCGGCTTCGTCAACAGCGTCGAGTTCAAGGACGGTGCGATCGTCCACGCCGGCGATCTGCTCTACATCATCGATCCGCGGCCGTTCGAGGCCGTGGTGCTGCAGGCCGAAGGCCAGCTCGCCGACGCGCGGGCCAAGGGTGAGCTTGCCAAGCGCGATCTCGAGCGCGGGCTCAACCTGGTGCAGACCAGCGCGGTCTCGGAGCAGGTCGTCGACCAGCGCCGTCAGGCATTGCAGGCGGCGCGCGCCGCCGAGACGCAGGCCGAGGGCTCGCTGAAGGCCGCGCAGCTCAACGTCGAGTTCTCCCACGTGCTGGCGCCGATCACCGGCCGCGTCAGCCGGCATCTGGTGACCCCCGGCAACCTCGTGCAGGGCAGCGAGGGCGGCGCGACGCTGCTGACCTCGATCGTGTCGCTTGATCCGATCTACATCTATTTCGACGTCGACGAGGCGACCTATCAGCGCAACAGCAAGCTGTGGTTCGAAGGCCGGCGCCCGAGCTCGCGCGATACGGCGAACCCGGTGCAGGTGACGCTGACCGGCGAGACCAAGCCCTCGCATGAGGGCAAGATGGACTTCATCGACAACCGTCTCGACGTCTCCACTGCAACGCTGCGCAGCCGCGCGGTGATTCCGAACAAGGACCTGTCGATCCTGCCCGGCCAGTTCGGCCGCGTCCGCCTGATCGGCTCCTCGCCCTATGAGGCGCTGCTGATCCCGGATACCGCCATTGCCACCGACCAGTCGCGCAAGATCGTGTTCGTGGTCAAGGACGACAACACGGTGGAGGCACGCGCGGTCACGCTCGGGCCGCTGGATGACGGCCTGCGCGTGATTCGCGAGGGCCTCAAGCCGGAAGATCACGTGATCGTCGACGGACTGCAACGCGCCCGCGTCGGCGCCAAGGTGACGCCGAAAATGGCCCAGGCCCCGACGGGTGACAAAGCTCCCGCAGATGCCAAGCCGGCGGCAGGTGCGAAGCCATGAATCTCGGAAGGCTTTCCATCAACCAGCCCATCCTCGCGATGGTGCTGTCGATCGTGCTGCTGATCGTCGGCGCGATCGCCTATCCGACGCTGCCGATCTCGGAATATCCGCAGGTGGTGCCGCCGACCGTCGTCGTCACCACGCAGTATCCGGGCGCCTCGGCGCAGACCGTGTCCGACACCGTCGCCGCCCCGATCGAGCAGGAGATCAACGGCGTCGAGGACATGCTGTACCTCTACAGCCAGGCGACCTCGAACGGCCAGCTGACCATCACCGCGACCTTCAAGCTCGGCACCGACCTCGACAAGGCCCAGGTGCTGGTGCAAAACCGCGTCGCGATTGCGCAGCCGCGGCTGCCTGAAGAGGTGCAGCGCAACGGCGTCACCACGCGCAAGAACTCGCCCGACATCCTGATGGTCGTGTTCATGCTGTCGCCCGACGACACGTTCGACCAGCTCTACATCTCCAACTACGCGCTGCTGCAGGTGCGCGACCAGCTGCTGCGGCTCGACGGCGTCGGCGACATCCAGATGTTCGGCGCGCGCGACTATTCGATGCGGCTGTGGCTCGATCCCGACCGGATCGCCAATCTCGGTCTGACCTCGGCCGAGGTGCTGGCGGCGATCCGGGCGCAGAATTTGCAGATCGCGGGCGGCCAGATCGCCGAGCCGCCGATCGCCGATCGCGCGTTCCAGCCCAACCTCGTCTTCACCGGCCGCCTCAAGGACATCAGGCAGTTCGAGGACATCGTGGTCAAGGCCGGCTCCGACGGCCGCACCGTGCGGCTGCGTGACGTCGCCCGCGTCGAGCTCGGTGCACTGTCCTACGCGACCAACAGCTTCCTGCTGCGCAAGTCCGCGGTCGCTCTGCTGGTGACGCAGCGGCCGGGATCGAATGCGCTCGCGACCGCCAAGGGCATCACCGACACGATGGAGCGGATGAAGGCGGGCTTCCCGAAGGGGCTCGACTACAATATCGGCTACAACCCGACCGAATTCATCGCCCAATCGGTGCATGAGCTGATCAAGACCATCTACGAGGCGATGGCGCTTGTCGTCATCGTGGTGCTGGTGTTCCTGCAGGGCTGGCGGCCTGCCATCATCCCGATCATCGCGATCCCGGTGTCGCTGGTCGGCACCTTCGCGGTGATGGCCGCGCTCGGCTTCTCGATCAACAATCTGACGCTGTTCGGCCTGGTGCTTGCAGTCGGTATCGTGGTCGACGACGCCATCGTGGTGGTCGAGAACGTCGAGCGGCATCTCGAGCACGGCATGTCGAGGCGCGACGCCGCGCTGAAGACCATGGAGGAGGTCGGCGGCGCGCTGGTCTCGATCGCGCTGGTGCTGTGCGCGGTGTTCGTGCCGACTGCGTTCCTCGGTGGCATCTCCGGGCAATTCTTCCAGCAATTCGCCGTGACCATCGCGGTCGCGACCGCGATCTCCTGCTTCTGCTCGCTGACGCTGTCACCGGCGCTGGCCTCGCAGATCCTGGTGCCGCACGAGGAGAAGCGACCGCCGGCACGCTGGAACATCATCGCGCGCGGCTGGGACAGCTTTACTGCGCTGTTCAACCGGGTGTTCGACCGGCTGGCCCATGGCTATGCTGGTGTCGCCGACTTCGTGATCCGGCACACCGTGGTGATGGTCGTGATCTATCTCGCACTGATCGGCAGTGCCGGCTGGCTGCTGGCGACCACGTCGCAGGGCTTCATCCCGGCGCAGGATCGCGGCTACGTCATCATCTCGGCGCAGCTGCCGGGCGCGGCGTCGCTGGCGCGGACCACGGCCGTGGTGCGTGAGATCGAGCGGATCGCGCTGGATACGCCGGGTATCGTTCGCGTCGCGGCGTTCGCCGGCTTCTCCGGCGCGACGCGCACCCAGGCGGGCAACGCCGCGGCGCTGTTCCCGGTGTTCGACGAGCCCGAGGCGCGCCTGAAGAAGGGGCTGACGGCGAACGCGATCACCGCCGAGCTGCGCAAGCGGCTGGCGGTGATCCAGGGCGCCTTCATCATCGTGATTCCGCCGCCGGCCGTGCCCGGCATCGGCACCGGCGGTGGCTTCACGATCCGTGTCCAGGACCGGCAGGGGCGTGGCCCCGAACTGCTGGCGTCCGCGACCGACGAGCTGGTGCAGGCCGCGCGCAAGTCGCCGAGCCTCACATCGGTGTTCTCGCCGTATTCTGCGAACACCCCGCAGCTGTTCGTCGATATCGACCGGGTCAAGGCGCAGAAGCTCGGCGTGCCGATCGCCAACATCACCGACACGATCGAGACCTATTTCGGCTCGACCTATGTCAACGACTTCAACCTGTTCGGGCGCACCTACCACGTCACCGCACAGGCTGACCTGCCGTTCCGCAAGGAGGCCACCGACCTGTCGCGGCTGCGGACCCGCAACGCCAATGGCGACATGGTGATGCTCGGCAGCGTGGTCGACTTCAAGGACATTTCGGGCCCCGACCGTGTCGCGCGCTACAATCTCTACTCGGCGTCCGAACTACAGGGTGAGCCGGCGCCGGGCGTCAGCTCAACGACGGCGCTCAACACCATCAAGAAGATCGCCGACGAGACCTTGCCAAGCGGCTTCTCGTTCGAATGGACCGACCTGTCCTATCAGCAAGTCAACGGCGCCAATGCCGGCCTCTACGTGTTCCCGATCTGCGTGTTGTTCGTCTATCTCGTGCTCGCCGCGCAATATGGCAGCTGGACCCTGCCGTTCGCGGTGATCCTGATCGTGCCGATGTGCCTGTTCGCGGCCACGATCGGCGTGCGCATCATGGGCCAGGACGTCAACATCCTGACCCAGATCGGCTTCGTGGTGCTGGTGGGGCTCGCCGCCAAGAACGCGATCCTGATCGTCGAGTTCGCGCGCGACATCGAGCTCGAGGGTAGGCCGCGGCTGGAGGCAGTGATCGAAGCCTGCCGGCTCCGCCTGCGGCCGATCCTGATGACGTCGTTCGCCTTCATCCTCGGCGTGCTGCCGCTGGTGCTGTCGACCGGCTCGGGCTCGGAGATGCGGCAGGCGGTCGGCGTCGCCGTGTTCTTCGGCATGCTCGGCGTCACCCTGTTCGGCCTCGTCTTCACCCCGATCTTCTACATGGTGGTGCGCAACCTCGCGGAAGGGAAGAACGAGGGCAAGCCGAAGGAAACGGCTGCTGCGGCGGGGTGAGCCATGATCTCTCTTCCGTCATTCCGGGGCGCCGCGTAGCGGCGAGCCCGGAATCCATTCATCCACCTGGACTGCGGCCCGATGGATTCCGGGCTCGCGCTGCGCGCGCCCCGGAATGACAGGGGTAAGGCACCGCAAGCCCATACTTTTGGCTGAACTGAAATCGATGGGCAGGCGCCGGGTTATAAAATAATGTCGCGTCGATTTTTCCTGATCAAAAAACTGCTGGGAGAGCATAACAATGAAGTCGGGATTTTTGGCCGCGGTAGCGGCGTGCAGCCTGATGCTGGCGGCGCCGGCGATGGCCCAGGGTGTCAAGATCGGCATCCTGAACGACCAGTCGGGCGTCTACGCGGATTACGGCGGAAAATACTCGGTCGAAGCCGCCAGGATGGCGATCGAGGATTTCGGCGGCGAGGTGCTCGGCCAGAAGATCGAGATGATCACCGCCGATCACCAGAACAAGCCCGATCTCGCGACCTCGATCGCGCGGCGCTGGTATGACGCCGATGGCGTCGACATGATCACCGAGCTGACAACCTCGTCGGTGGCGCTCGCGGTCCAGGAGCTCTCGAAGGAAAAGAAGAAGGTCGACATCGTGGTCGGCGCAGCGACCTCGGCGATCACGGGCGCGGCCTGCACGCCCTACGGCTTCCACTGGGCGTTCGACACCCATGCGCTCGCGGTCGGTACCGGCGGCGCGCTGGTGAAGGCCGGCGGCGACAGCTGGTTCTTCCTCACCGCCGACTATGCGTTCGGCTACGCGCTGGAAAAGGACACCAGCGAGATCGTCACCGCTGCCGGCGGCAAGGTGCTGGGCTCGGTGCGCGTGCCGCTGAACTCGTCGGACTTCTCCTCCTTCCTGCTGCAGGCACAGAGCTCGAAGGCGAAGGTGATCGGCCTCGCCAATGCCGGCCAGGACACCACCAACTCGATCAAGCAGGCCGCCGAGTTCGGCATCGTCAGGGGCGGCCAGAAGCTCGCCGGCCTCCTGATGACGCTCGCCGAGGTGAACGGTCTCGGGCTCGAGGCCGCGCAGGGCCTGGTGCTGACCGAGGGGTTCTACTGGGATCATGACGACAAGAGCCGCGCCTTCTCCGAGCGCTTCTTCAAGCGCACCGGACGGATGCCGAGCATGATCCACGCCGGCACCTATTCGGCGACGCTGAGCTATCTGAAGGCGGTGAAGGCCGCCGGCACCAAGGACTCGGATGCGGTCGCCAAGAAGCTGAAGGAGCTGCCGGTCGACGACGCCTTTGCCCAGGGCAAGGTGCAGGAGAACGGCCGCATGGTCCACGACCTGTATCTGTTCGAGGTCAAGAAGCCGTCGGAATCGAAGAAGCCGTGGGACTATTACAAGCAGCTCGCCGTGGTGCCCGGCGACCAGGCTTTCCCGAAGGCCAAGGACTCGGGTTGCCCGCTGACGAAGTGATGCGTCGCTGGGGCAACAAGTATCGGTGTCGTCCCGGCGAAAGCCGGGACCCATAACCACCGATGTTAGCTACCCTGCTGCGCTGTGGCCCCAGCCTTCGCAAAACTGGTTGCTGTGGTTATGGGTCCTGGCTTTCGCCAGGACGACAGCGGTGGTTGTGGCGCGATCGCGCCTTCAATGCGCCAGACGCCACGCCGCGCCGCCGATCGCGCCGACCCACAACACGATGGAGGCGACCGCCTGGATGGCGAAGCCGGGGCTGCGTTTCGCCACCGCCTCGCGATAGCCGATGAAGCAGACGATGCGGCCGATCACCCAGATCGCGCCGATCGCGGCCGCGGCAGCGTCGCCGACATAGATCGCGAACAGCCACAGCGACGGCAGGAAGATCGGCATCCATTCCAGCGTGTTCATCTGGATGCGGAAGATGCGCTCGAAATCCGGATTGCCAGAAATCGCCGGCAGCTTGACGCCGTAGGCGGCACGGGCGCGCGAAACCTGTGTCGAGGTGAAGAAGTAGAACGCAACGGCAAGGCAGGTGACGATGGCCGTGTAATGGTACATGGCAGGCGTATCCTCTTCTGTTGGCTCCGATGTCATGACGCGGCGGCGCCGCGCAGTGTGACAAGCAGGGCTTCTTTTGCGGCGCCGATCTTCCGTCGACGTCCTAATATCCCGTCATCTCAAGATAGCCGATTCCGGCATAGCTGCCTGAAAAGCGGATCGGGCCTTCCCAATAGGGGAAGCTGGTGCCCATCCAGCTCCGGGGATTGAGCGGCGTGGTCTCGATGGCGAGGCCGCGCGCCGGCAGAGCGACGCGCCATGATGTCGGCAGCTTGCGGCCGGCGATCTCGGTGGTCGCGATTGGGGTGAGGCTATTGCCGGCGGCTGCGATCTCGGTCGAGCGGCCGTCCGGCGTGATCCAGTTGCCGAACAGGTTCTCGCGGCCGTCCTGCTGGCGCAGCCGGTACAGCATCAGCTTCTCGTCGCCGGGCAGATGCAGTGAGAACCAGTCCCAGCCGGTCTGGTCGGCCGCCAATGGCTGGCTGCTCCATTCGCGATCCATCCACGCCGTGCCGGTTACGTCGACCGGTTTGTCGTCGATCACGATGCGGCCGGACGCCGTGTAGAACGGCTGGCTGTAGTAGTATGAGGCCTGCCCGCGATCCGATTTGCGGCTGTAGCCGTGGTCGCCTTGTAAAACCAGCGCACGGTCGGCGTCGAGCCGGAGCGTGGTCGAGAAGTCGGCGGCGGAGGCCTTGAGCTCGAGCGGCGCGACCCGCTGCGCGTCGAATCCATCGAGCCCGCGCATCTCCCAGGCATCGATCCAGGCGTGGAAAGGCACGGCCGCGACACCGGCCTGCTCGACACCGCCGCGCGCAAACGTCTCGCTGAAGCGATGCGTGGTGGCGCTGGTCACGGCGGCATGCCCCATCCAGAGTTGCTGGTTGGCCCAGCCCTCGTTGGGGCCGCCCGGCTTCATCGCCTGGCGGAACAGCGTCCACTGCGCGCCATAGGCCGCGCCGCTGGCGTCGGAAAGATTCGCCGTGACGTACCACCACTCGATCCGGAACTCGGGATGTGGGCCGTGATCGACAGGGAAAGCGAACGGCTTGCCCGGCGTGACGGCGGAAAAACCTTCGGCATTCTCGCCGAGCCCGGCAAAGCCCTGCGCAAAGCCCTTGCCGCCGAGTGCCAGCGCCAGCGCGCCGCCGGCAAACGCGCGCCGCGTGATCGTGCCGCTAGCGCTCATTGACGAAAGTCCGGATCAGGGTGGCCGGCTGCATGCGGGCCAGTCTGGCGACCGGCAGCGCGGCGGCACAGAGCGCTGCGGCCATCGCCACCGCGAGCAGCTCGATCAGTTGCAGCGGGAAGACGTGGAACGGCAGCCGCCAGCCAAATGCCTTGACGTTGACGATCGCAAGCAGGCACCAGGCGACCAAAAGGCCGAGCGGCAGCGCGAACAGCGCGGTGATCAGCGCGACCGCCATGGTCTTCAGCAGTTCGAGCGCCGCAAGTCGCCGCCGCGTCAGGCCGATCGCCCATAGCGGCGCCAGCTGCGGCAGCCGCGAATTGGCCAGCGTGAGCAGGCTGGTCAAGAGCGCGATGCCAGCGACACCGAGCGTGAAGGCGTTGAGCGCCGCGGTCACCGAGAAGGTGCGATTGAAGATCCGCTTGGATTCCCGCTTCATCGTCGCCTGGTCGGCGACGCTGCGGTCATCGAGACCGAACTTCTCCTGCATCGCCGTGATCAGCGGCGCGATGCGATCCGGCGCGACGCGGAGGCCGAGCCGGGTCTGCGGCGTCTGCGGGAATCGGCGCGTCAGCGCAGCGAAGTTGACCGCGATCTGACCCTTCGGATTACCGTAATCGGCGTAGATGCCGACGATCTCGAGCGACCAGTTACCGCCGGGCGTGGGCACCTCGATGTGGTCGCCGAGGCCGAGATTCATCCGTCGTGCCAGCTGCTCGCTGACGAGACAGGCGTCGCCCGGGCGCAGCCTGATCCAGGCATTCGCCGTGCTCTCCAGCAACGGCCAGTTGTCGCGATAGGTGCTGTGATCGGGCAGGCCGAGCACCTCGATCGGCGAGCCGCCAAATTGCGTGTCGGCGCGGCCGCCGGGCAGGATCGCCTCGACCTCCGGCTGGTCGTGCAGCCAGGCCTTGATCTCCTTGGCCTGCGCATCGCTGGCGGCACTGACATAGACGTCCGCGGCGAGGCGGCCGTCGAGCCAGACCAGGAAGGTGCGGCTGAAGCTGTCCACCATGGTGCCGACACCGACATTGACCGCGAGCGCGAGCAGCAGCGCCATCAGCGCCAGTGACAGTCCCGAAAGCTGCTGTCGGCTGTCGGCCCAGAACCAGATGCCGACCGGCGCCCGCGCGCTGCGCTGGCCGATCGCGAGCGCGATCTGCAGCACCATCGGCAGGATCAATGCGGCGCCCAGCATCAGCGCGGCGAGCACGGCAAAGCCCGCGATCAGGGAATCGCCGAACCGGATGAGGGCGGCAGCGACAGCAAACACCGCGAGCGCTGCTGTGCTCTGGAACATGAGCCAGCGCCGTTGCGCCTGCTGCCAGGCCTGCGGCTGCGCGGTTGCCAGCACCGGCATCCGGATCGCCTTGATCAGACTCGCGGCCGCGGCGGCCAGCGCGCCCAGGATGCTGATGGCAACGCCGGCGAGCCACCAGACCGGCTTGAGCGAAAGCTGTCCCGGAATCTGCGCGCCGTAGAGCCCGCGCAGTGACGCCGCGACGTCCGGCAGCAACGCTGCCGCGATGAAATATCCGCAGACGAGTCCGATCAGGCCCGCGACCAGGGCCAGCGACACCAGCTCGATCACCAGCACACTGTTGAGCATCCGTGCCGAGACGCCGCAGGCGCGCAACGTGCGCAGCATCGGCAGCCGTTGCTCGAAGGCGAGCCCGATCGCGGAGTTGACGATGAACAGGCCGACGAAGAATGACAGCAAGCCGAACGCGGTGAGGTTGAGATGGAAACTGTCGGTCAGCCGTTCGAGGTCGCTCTCGGCGCTCGGCTCGATCAAACGAAGCTTGTCGCCCGCCACGCTTTCGAGCGTGGCGTGCGGTGCCTCGGATTTGCCTTTGGACCTTCCGACCAGCAGGCGCGATACCTGGCCGGGTAGCTTCAAGATATCCTGCGCGATGCCGATATCGACCACCAGCGCGCCGGGTGCGAGCTCGGCCTGCACGCGCAGCGGCGGCAGAGTCATGCCACTGGCGCGCGGCCGCTCGCCTTCCTTGAGGCCGAGATCGCGCAGTGTCTCCGGCGCCACCAGCATTTCGCCGGGTGGCGTGACGAAGGCTTGCAGGCTGCCGCGCCCCACCGCCGGCGCGGTGCCGACCTCGGAGGGCAGCGTCACCGGCTCGACCCCGAGCAGGCGGAAGCTGCGGCCGTCGATCTGGATCCGGCCCTCCAGCATCGGCGATACCGGCCAGCCGGCGCGGCGCAGATCGACGAACAGTCGTTGCGGGAAGGTTGCGCTGTCGCGGCTCACCAGCATCGCGGTGCGCGAGCCGCCGAAGGTCGCAGCCGCGCGGTCATAGGCGATGCGCGCCTGCTGGTTCAGCGCCTGCACGCCGCTCCACAGCGCAGTCGCCGAGATCAGCCCGATCAAGAGCGTCGCAAGCTGCATCGGATGCCGTCGCCAGTGGCTGAGCAGCACGGCGAGGATCCAGAGCGGGCGCCTCACGCAATAACTCCAGCATGCAGGGTGACCTGGCGGTCGAGCGTCGCGGCGAGCCGCGCGCTGTGGGTGACCATCAGGAAGCCGCAGCCGGTGCGAGCAACGAGATCACGCGCCAGATGCAGCACCTCGTCGGCGGTGTCCTCGTCGAGATTGCCGGTCGGCTCATCCGCGAGCAGCAACAGCGGCTTCGGCGCCAGCGCGCGGCCGATCGCGACGCGCTGCTGCTGGCCGCCGGACAATTGCTCGGGATAGCGTTTCAATAGCTCTTTCAGCCCCAGGCGCTCGACCAGCTCGTCATGCCAGGCCGCATCGTGGCGGCCGGCGATGCGCGACTGGAACACGAGATTGTCCGCGACCGTCAGGCTTGGGATCAGGTTGAACTGCTGGAACACGAGGCCGAGCCGGTCGCGCCGCAATTCGGCGCGTCCGGCATCATTGAGGCCGGAGACGATGATCTCGGCGAGCGTGATCTCGCCGCCGTCGGCGGCGTCTAACCCCGCGATCAGATGCAGTAGCGTGCTCTTGCCGCTGCCGGACTCGCCGGTCAGCGCGACGCTCTCGCCGGTCGCCACATTGAGGTCGACGCCGCGCAGCACCGCGACGTCTTCGCCGGCGGAGCGGTAACTCTTGGTCAGGCCGGTGACGCGAAGCAGCGCGGCGGTCTGGTCAGGCGAAGCGATGGCGATGCCTCATTGCGGCTTCTGGTATTTCAGGACGAACTCGTCGATCGGCACTGCGGCCTTGAAGACGGGAATGTCCTTCGGGTCCTCCGCATGATGCAGGAAATCGCCCTCGGCGACCAGCTTGAAACCGGCGGCCTCGATCTCCTGTTTCAGGGTGCTCTCCTCGATCCGGTGCAGCGTCTTGGCGACGTTGGTGCCGTCGCCCGGCTTGGCCGAGTGATCCGCGATCACGAGATAGCCGCCCGGCTTGAGTGCTGCGAACATCTTCCTGTTCATGGCGTCGCGATCGACCGGCAGATAGCTGATGTCGTGATAGAAAAAGAAGAAGGTGATCATGTCGAAGTCCTTCACCTCGGGCGGAATCGGATCGTCATAGTCTCGCACCACATGGACCACGTTCTTCATCGCGGGCGCCTTCGCGCGAGTGTCGAATTTGTCCTTCACGAATCGCTCCAGCACACTGGCCGAATCCTGGGCGTAGACCTTGCCTGACGGGGCGACGGTGCGCGCCAACAATTCGGTGCTGTAGCCCGCGCTCGCCGCCATATCGAGGATAGTCATGCCGGGCTTGACGCCGGCGAAGGCGAGCATCCTGGCCGGCTGCCGGCGCTGGTCGGTCTGGCGATCGGCGTCGCTGCGATCGGGTGCGGCGACGATTGCCGCATAGTCGGGGCTCGCCGCGTCCTGCGCGCGGACAGCGGGCGCCGCGGCGGACAACAATGCCATGCAGGCGGCTGCGCGTAGGATTGATCTGCTCATGGAATAACCCCGGGCTTTCTTCGTTGCGCAGAACATAGCAGCGCCGCCATGACAGATCACCGTGTCGCGGCCGCGCCGACGCGATCGTGATCGGCTGTTACGGCTGCGACCATAGGAAAATGCGCTGTTGCGTTGCGCGGCGAGGCGTGGCTAGCATCGCCGATTGGGGCCGAACTTACGAAGCCAAAAAAACAAACGACGGGGAGCCAGACATGACGACACAACCGATGCCCAGGGGGATGGTGAAGAGCACGCCCAAAGGCGCCTGGCAAATCACCTTCCTTCTGTTCCTGTTCATGGTGGTGAACTTTGCGGACAAGATTGTGGTCGGTCTGGCGGGCGTCCCGATCAGGAAGGATCTGGGCCTCACTCCCGAGCAGTTCGGCACCCTCGGATCGTCGTTCTTCTATCTGTTCTCGATCTCGGCGATCGTGATCGGCTTCGTCGCCAACCGGGCGTCGACGCGCTGGATTCTGCTGATCCTGGCGCTGATCTGGGCGGTGACGCAGTTTCCGATGGTCGGGACGGTCGATTTCACGACGCTGATGATCTGCCGCATCATCCTCGGCGCCGGCGAAGGACCGGCGGCGGCGGTTGCCATTCATGCGATTTACAAATGGTTCCCCGACGAGAAGCGCACGTTGCCGACCGCGATCCTGTCGCAGGGTTCGGCGTTCGGCGTGATCCTGACGATGCCCGCGCTGGGCTGGGTCATCAACAGCTACAGTTGGCATCTGGCGTTCGGTGTGCTCGGTGTCGTCAGCCTGCTCTGGGCCGTCGCCTGGTTTGTGTTCGGCAAGGAAGGGCCGTTGGTGTCGACGGCGGCTGTCGTCACCGAAGAGCAACGGATTCCCTACTGGCGGCTTCTGACGTCGCGCACCTTCATCGGCTGCGTGGCGGCGACCTTTGGCGCCTATTGGGCGCTGTCGCTCGGGCTCACCTGGTTCACCTCCTTCATCATCGAGGGACTGGGCTACACCCAGCAGCAGGCCAATTTCATCTCGATCCTGCCATGGGTGTTCGGCGCTGTCGTCGTGATCCTCACCGGCTGGATCTCGCAGCTGATGCTGGCGCGCGGCTTCACCACCCGCGGCGCGCGCGGCGTGCTCGGTTCGGTGCCGCTGATCGTCGGTGGCTGCATTCTGGCCACGCTGCCCCATGTCGCGCCCGGCCCGCTGATGATCGCACTGCTGGTGGTCGGCTCCGGGCTGTGCGGCTCGATCTATGTGGTGTGTCCGGCGATGCTCGGCGAGTTCACCCCGGTATCGCAGCGTGGCGCGATGATCGCGATCTACGGCGCATTGTACACGCTCTCGGGCATTCTGGCGCCGCAGGTGATGGGCAGTGTGATCCAGCATGCCGGAGCCGTGATGGCCGGCTACATGACGGGCTTCACCATCAACGCAGCGATCATGGTGGGGTCGGGCGTGTTCGGGTTGCTGCTGCTGTGGCCGAACACCGAGCGCGCACGGCTGACGGGCACGTCGCAGCCGGCGGGCGCGATCAGGGGCGCGGTGTCGTCGACGTAAGGCAGGCACACGCTTCACCCTCCCCTGCTCTCCAGGGGAGGGTGCATTGCCGCACCTATCTCAGTTCAATCCCTGTGCGCCGCGCACCAGCCTGCCCGGCCGTGCGCCGGTGGCCTTGCCCTCGCGCTGGGTGACGATGCCGGAGACGATGGTGGCGTCGTAGCCGTCGACCTGCTGCAAGAGGCGGCGGCCGCCGACCGGGAGATCGTAATGCACCTTCGGCGGATGCAGATGCAGCCGATCGTAATCGATCACGTTGACGTCCGCCTTGAAGCCGGGCGCGATCACGCCGCGATCGGTGAGGCCGACCGACAGCGCGGTCTTGCGCGACTGCGCTGCGATCACGAACGGGATCGAGAGCTTGTCGCCGCGGCTGCGGTCGCGGGTCCAGTGCGTCAAGAGATAGGTGGGGAAGCTGGCGTCGCAGATGATGCCGCAATGTGCGCCACCGTCGGACAGGCCGGGCACTGCGCTCGGCTCGCGCAGCATCTCGTGCACGGCGTCGAGGTTGCCGTCGGCGTAGTTCAGGAACGGCACATAGAGCATGCCGCGGCCCTCGTCGGTCAGCATCGCATCATAGGCGAGCTCTTCCGGCTGCCGGCCCTGGCGGCGCGCTTGCGGGCCGAGCGCGTTCTCCGGCGGCTGTTCATAGTCCGGCGGATTGCCGAGCAGGTACATCTTGTCGTAGTTCGGCCGGAAGAACAGCGGATCGTCGGTCGCCGTCGCGCTCTCGCTCAGGATCGCGGCGCGTATCTCGGGCCGGCGCAGATGCGTCAGCCGCTCCGCCAGCGGGAGCTTCGCGATCTCGCGATAGCTCGGATGGGTCTGGAACGGGTTGCGCGACAATTCCAGCCCGAGCAACAGCCCGACCGGCCGCGCCGCGATCTGCGTCGTGATCGACAGGCCGCGCGCGGCGGCTTCATTGATGGTGTCCATGGTCTGCCGCCAGCGCCGCGGAGCCTTGTCGGCCTGCGCGACCGAGAACGAGATCGGGCATTTGGTGTTCTCGGCGACCCGCAGCATCATCGGCAGGTCTTCGTGGACGGTGCTCTGGTCGAGCACGAATTGCAGCACGCTGCGGCCGACGCCGTGCATCGCGCCGGCGATCGCGGTCAGTTCGTCCTCGCCCGCCTTCAGCGTCGGCGTGTAGTCGCCGGTCGAGGTGCGGTGATTGAGCGTGCGCGAGGTCGAGAACCCCAGCGCGCCCGATCGCACCGCGTCGCCGGCGAGCGCAGCCATCTGCTTGTTGTCCTCGGGCGTTGCCGGATCGCGGCGTGCGCCGCGTTCGCCCATCACATAGACCCGCAGCGCCGCATGCGGCAGTTGCGCACCGATGTCCATGTCGAAGCTGCGCTTCGACAGCCAGTCCATGTAGTCGGGGAAGCTTTCCCACGCCCAGGGAATGCCGGCGGAAAGCACCGGCTCCGGAATGTCCTCGACGCCCTCCATCAGCTGGATCAGCCGGTTGTGATCGCTCGGCCGGCACGGCGCGAAGCCGACGCCGCAATTGCCCATGATCGCCGTGGTGACGCCGTTCTGCGATGACGGCGTGATGTCCTGGCTCCAGGTCACCTGGCCGTCGTAATGGGTGTGGACGTCGACGAAGCCGGGCGCCACCAGCCTGCCGCGCGCGTCGATCTCTTCCTTGCCCTTGGCGGAGACCTTGCCGACTTCGGCGATCTTGCCGCCGGTGATTGCGACATCGGCTTCATAGAGCTCGCCGCCGTTGCCATCGGCGATGGTGCCGCCGCGGATCACGAGGTCTGGGGTCGAGGTCATGGCGTTTCATCCCGGGGCTGCTTTTTGATTGTCCGGCATCATCGGCGACCCCATCGTGCTGTCAACCAGCGCCGATGAAGCTCTGGAATGCGCTGGCGGCGATTGGATCGCGCGCCACCATGCCGCGGAAATTTGTTCCGCCGAGCGGGCGCGCCCGCGCACCAGGTCCTTCCGGCCGATACTGCCGACGACGCGCTGGTCCTCCTGCGCGAGACAGAAGCGAGACGCCGACCTCAAGCAGATTTTGTCGCGGCGATCGGAATGAACAACGCCGCGCGCCCGTGTAGCACGCCCCTTCGCCCTTGGCTGGCAACCCGGACAAATGCGACTTAAAGCGGTATTTTTGATACATTTTACGGCTATTACACGCTGGGATAACGGCAATATGCCTTGTCATTGTCATGAAACGTTCATAGACCATGAGGGGAACGATATCATTGAATGGACGGCGGCCGGTCGTGACCGATGCAGGGACTGCTATTGCCGTCAGGCATGGCGATCAGGCGGAGTTCGAGCTCAAGCTGCTTGCGCCGCAAGGAAGCCTCGAAAAGCTGCGCGAGGCGCCCTGTATCGTGCAGCATGCGCGCAACCGCGGCGCATATCACCGGCTGGAAACCGTGTATTACGACACGGCGGAGCGCCTGCTGTTTCAGCGGGGCATGTCGCTACGCGTGCGACACAGCGGCAAGAACTTCATCCAGACGCTGAAGCTTCCACCCGATGACGGGCAGCCCCTGAAGCGACGCCAGTGGGAGATGCCGGTTGCCGGCATCACCCCCGACCTCGCGCTGTTCCCCGCCGACGAGGTCGGCGATGTCGTGGCGGCGCTGAGCAACGACGCGCTGGTGCCGGTGTTCGCGACCAAGGTGCGCCGGCACGCGCGACAACTCGATCTGCCCGACGCGTCGGTTGAAGTCGCGTTCGACGAGGGGACGATCGAGGCCGATGCACGCCAGGAGGTGCTGTCGGAAATCGAGATCGAACTGAAGAGCGGCAATGCCGGCGTCCTGTTCGATCTCGGAACGCAGTTGCTCGACGCCGCGCCGTTGCAGATTGGTACGCGCAGCAAGGCGGAACGCGGCTATGCGCTCGCGTTCGATGTCGCGCCATCCGCGGCGAAGGCCGAGTTGTCGGGCATCACCGCGGAGCTTGCGGTCGACGACGTCATCGCGCTGCTGGTAGGGTCCTGCTGGCATCATCTGTTGAAGAATCATGCGGTGGCCGAGCAGGGCTCGGATCCCGAAGGCGTGCACCAGATGCGCGTGGCTTTGCGGCGCTTGCGGACGATCTGCGCGCTGTTCCGACGCGACATTCCATCGCCGGCATTTCTGGCGGTCAACGGCGAAGCCAAATGGCTGATGCGGAAACTCGGCCAGACCCGGGATTGGGACGTCTTCGCCGAAACGACGATCACCCGCCTGGTCAAAGCGGTACCGGATATCGATCTCGGCGGTCTCCGCCAAGCGGTCGAACAGCGCCAGAAGTCGAGCTACGGCGCCTTGCAGGACGTTCTAGCCGATCCCCGTTGCAGCCGCTTCCTGCTCTCGCTGGGGCAGTTGGTGGAGCGCCGCAGCTGGCGCAACGAGATCGACAGCGAAGCGCTGGCGATCCTGTCGCAACCGATGCCGGTGCTTGCCGATCGCATTCTGGAACGCTTGCACCGCAAGACATTGAAGCGTGGTGCGCGGTTCCGGCGGCTCGATATCCATGCGCAGCACAATCTGCGGATCAACCTGAAGAAGTTGCGCTATGCGGCGGAGTTCTTCCTGCCGCTCTATGCAGCCCACGCACCGGCGAAGCGCTACGTGAAGCGGCTCGCCGGGCTGCAGAGCAGTCTGGGCCGGGTGTGCGACATCGGAAGCACGCGCGTGCTGCTCCAAACCATCCGGCAGGACGACCAGCCTGAACTTCATCTCGGCATCGGCGCGATGGCCGGCTGGCTGGCCCGCGATCAGATCGCGATGGCGAAAACGCTGCGCAAGAGCTGGCGGCGGTTCAAGACGGCGCCCGCGTTCTGGGGCCGGTGACGCCGGCGTCCACAGGCGATCCGTGCGGTTGCCCTAACGGGGCTGCGCCTGGATCGTAAACCCGGAGGCCTGCGGCTTGCGCTCGGTGACCAACGCAAGCAGCACGGTCAGCACCATGAAGACCACCGACGCGCCGAACACCCAATGCGGCATGTGCTGGTCCATGATCCAGCCGAACAGCAGCGGGCTGACGATGCCGCCGAAGTTGAAGCCGGTCGAGACGATGCCGAAGGCGCGGCCGGCGGCACCGGGAGGCGCGGCGTTGCGCACCATCATGTCGCGCGACGGTGCGATCACGCCGCCGAGGAATCCGGCGAGCCCGAGCGTAAGCGTCAGCGCCACCGGCGGCAGGCTCACCAGCGTAACCAGCAGCACCAGCACGGCATTGACCGCGAAGCAGGCCGCGGCGAGCTGGCTGTGGCGATGGGTCCAGTCGGCGAGATAGCCGCCGGCGAGCACGCCCGCGGCGCTGGCGCCGAGGAGTGCGGTCAGCGCGATGTTGGCGGTCGAGAACGAGGCGCCGTAGCCGCCCATCAGCGCGACCACGCCGAAATTGTTGATGCCCGAGGTCGACAGGCTCAGCAGCGTGAAGAACGCGGTCAGCACCATCAGCGCCGGCGTGATCACGCTGGCCTTGGCTGCGGTATCGTCCTTTGCCTTGGTCTTGTTGGCGCCGGCATCGGGAATGCCGAGCACGATCAGGAACAGCGCCACCAAAGGTCCCACCGCGCCGGCCACGATCAACGCGCCGTGGCCGCCGATCGAGGCGACGAGAGCTGCGATGATCGCCGGTGCCACCGCGCCGCCGAGGAAGCCGGCAAAGGTATGGATCGAGAAGGCGCGGCCCATCCGCGCCTCATCCATATGGGCCGACAGGATCGCGTAGTCGGCCGGATGATAGACGCTGTTGGCGAGGCCGAGCAGCACGGCACAGACGATCAGCGAGGTGTAGCTGAGATGCAGGCCGAGTCCGATCAGCGCACAGCCGCCGACGGTCAACCCGACCAGCAGGATCTTGCGCGCGCCGATATGGTCGGCAAGGTAACCGATCGGCGCCTGGGTCAGGCCCGACACCACCGCGAACACCGTCAGCGCGAAACCGAGCTCGACATAGCCGACGCCGAGCTGCTGCTTCAGGAATGGGAACAGCATCGGCAGCACGAAGATATGGAAATGGCTGACCCAATGGGCGACCGAAATCCCGGTCAGGGTGCGCAGCGCGCTGTCGGTTCTCGCTTGCTGCGGTGCGGCCAGAATGTCGACCATTGCTGAGACAACCCCATCTTCCAGCGCGTTTTCAAGCGAAGTGGATACCGGTTCGCGTGAAGAAAACGCGTCAAATGAAAGTAATGCCCGGCAGGGCCGCCAGAAAATAGAGGCTGGCCGCTAATTGTCCATGAACGCAGGTGCATGGCTGCCCCCGGCGCGGGCGTGCCGGATCGACACATGCGGCATTAAAGGCGGCGACAAAGTGCGGGGCTGCGGTGATGATCGGCCATGATCGACGCCAAGAAGCCGCTCCGGGTGCTTGTGTCAGAGGGCTCCAGCACCTCCGGCCGGGAGGCGATCACGATCCTGGGGTTGGCCGGCCATCACGTCGAGGTCTGCGATCCCTCACGCTGGTGCCTGGCCCGCTATTCCCGCTTTGTCCGCAAGTACCACCATTGTCCGCCGCTGCGGTCGGATCCGGCCGGCTACCTGCGCTTCGTCGAGCAGCTGTTGGCGTCGCAGCATTTTGACGTGCTGCTGCCGACCCATGAGCAAGGCTTCCTGTTCGCCCGCGCCGCGGCGCGGCTGACCTCGCGCACTGGTCTGGCGCTGCCGGATTTCGCCTCCTATCGCGCCGTGCACAGCAAGGCCGGCTTCAGCCGGCTGCTCGACCAACTCGGCCAGCCGCAGCCGCCGACCCGGATCGTGACCTCGGCCGAGGAGCTGCGCGACGGCCTGCAGTTTCCGTCCGTGGTCAAGACGTCGGTCGGCACCGCGAGCCGCGGCATCTGGTTCGTGCGCGACGCCGGCGATCTCAATCGCGCGCTCTACGATCTCGAATCGTCAGGCGATTTTGCCGGCGAGGTGCTGGCGCAGGATCTCATCACCGGTACGGTCGCGAAGGCGCAGTCGGTGTTCTGCCGCGGCACGCTGGTCGGCTTCCATGCCTACCGGCAGATCGCAGCCGGGGTCGGCGGCGGCGAGGCGATCAAGGAGAGCGTAAGCCGGCCGGCGATCCGCGCCAATCTCGAGACCATCGGTGCGCATCTTCGCTGGCACGGCGCGCTCTCGGTCGACGTCATCATGCCGCTCGACAGCGCAACCCCGCTGTTGATCGACTGCAATCCGCGGCTGGTCGAGCCGATGAACGCCTACCAGTCCGGCACTGATCTGGTCGATCTCTTGCTGCGGGTCTCGCGCGGCGAGACCCCGGCGCCGCTGGGGGAGAGCCGCGCCGGTGTGCGGACGCACCTTGCGATGCAGGCGCTGCTCGGCAGCGCCTCGCGCGACGGCACGCGGCGCGACCTGATCCGGGAATGCGGCCGGATCGCTGCGGGTGAAGGCCTCTATCGGGGCAGCGCCGAGGAATTGACGCCGGTCCGGCTCGATTGGCTCAGCGCCGTGCCGCTCGGGATGACGGCCGCGCTGCTGCTGGCCTCGCCGCCGATCGCCGCATCGCTGGCGCGCGGGGGGTTCGGCGCGCACCTGCTCGATCGCGGGAGCATCAGGACAATCGAGGGGGAGGATTTCTTGCACGATCCCTCAACACGTCGTCCCGGCGAAAGCCGGGACCCATAACCACGAACGGTCCTTGGTGAGTGACGGTGGAACAACGAGTCCCATTCCCAACATCCGCCGCGGAGTATGGGTCCCGGCTTTCGCCGGGACGCCGTGGGGATGGATCGTTCATCGCTCACAACGGCTCGTCATCATTGCCGTAGCGGTCGAGCTTCGGCGTGGCGATGTCGCCATCCTCGTAATCGTCGTCCTGAGACGCCGCTGGCGGCGGCGGCTTCTTTGGCTTGTCGTCGGGCTTGTCGCGAGCCGTGGCGCCGCCCTTGCTTGTCTTTCCTGCCTTGGCCATGCGTTTCCTCTGCACGGGTCAAATCATCTGCCGGAATTCTACTCAGTTCCCTGGCGCTTGTAACGTGAGGAGATGGCGCGGCCGGTCACACTCCGCCGCGCCAGTCAGGCTCTAGAAGGTCGCGCCGGCCTTGACCATGTAGGTGCGGCCGGGCAGCGGATAGGCCGAGAAGCGGCCGGCCGTGAACGAGCTCGCGATGGCGTAGTCGTAGTACAGCGCGTTGAACAGGTTGTTGACGCTGAGCGACCAGAAGAAGCGGTCGACTTGTCCGCTCAGCTTCAGATCGGCGGTGGCGTTGCCGGGGATCCGGCTCTGGGTGTTGGCCTGATCGTTGTCCATGATGCGCGAGCTCCAGGCCCGCACCGTGGCGTCGAACACCAGATAGTTCTGCCAGATATTCCAGGTCAGGCCGATGTTGCCGGTGTAGCGGGAGACCAGCGGCACGTCGTTGCCGGCCCACATGCCGTCGCGGAACACGGCACGGGTGATCGCCATGCCGCCGCGCAGCGTGACGCTGTCGCTGACCTTGAGCGATGCGCTGGTCTCGGAGCCATAGCGCCGCGTGGGGTCGAGGTTGACGTTGTAGAACAGCACCGGGTTGAAATGGATCTCGTTCTCGAGGTCCATCAGATAGACGCTGGTCTGCACCTGAAACAGGTTGGTCTTGACCCGGAAGCCGCCCTCGACGTCCTCTGACGTCTGGGTCTTGAGCTGGAAGTTCTGCGGCAACGGGTTGAAGAACGCGTCGAAGCCCGGGCCTGACAAAACGCGCTCATCGACATCGGGCGTGCGGAAGGCACGCGCGGCGCGGCCGAACACCGAGAAGGTGTCGGTGAAGCGATGCTCGATGCCGACATGTGCAGCGTACTGCGTCTCGTTGCTGCCGAGCGGGGAGGCCTGCGTGTCGAACGCGAACGGCGCGTTCGGGTCGTAGCGGTCGCGCGCCGAGACGTTGGTATTCTGCACGCGCGCGCCGTAGGAGAAATCGGTCGTCGGCAACAGACCCAGCGTATGCTGCCAGTAACCGGCGACGGTCTGCTGCTCGATGTTGTAGATGTGGAAGGGGTCGACGCCCTGATAGGCGCCGCGCGCCTCGCGGAACGTCGAATCGTAATAGTCGATGCCGGTCAGGATCGTCGACGGCATTCCGAACGCGACGTTCTTGATGCTGAGCCGCGGTGTCAGCGACCAGGTCTGCAGCGCCGCATCGTTGTAGGTCGAGGCGAAGCTGATGGTCGGCACTGTGCCGAAGAAGCCGCTTTGCGTCTCACGCTGCCGCCAGCCGCCGTCGACGATGAGGTCGACGCCGTTGGTCAATGTTTTGGTAAAGCCGGCCGTGACGCTTGCCGTCTGCTGGTTGGCGTAGTCGAACGGCGTCGCCGCGCCGCGGCGATCGGTGAGCAGCTGGTTGACGCCGATCGACGGATCGACCAGCCGTCCGCCGGGCAGGCCGAGCTTCTGGTCGCTGCCGGTGACGGTCAGGAAGGCGATTAGATCCGACGTGGTGTAGTTGACGCTGCCGACCGCGTTGCGCTGGTCGAGCGCATTGTTGACGCGGTAGCCGTCGGACTTGATGCCATTGCCGTAGAACGAGGTCGACCAGGGTCCGGAATTGAGCGCCGCGGACACGGCCGCCATCCGGCTATTGAAGGAACCGAACCCGCCCTCGGCCCTGATCGTGGCGGGTGGACCGCCAGCGCCGGTCTTGGTGATGATGTTGACCACGCCGCCCACCGCGTTGTCGCCATAGAGCACCGCGCCGCTGTTGCCTCTGACGATCTCGATCCGCGCGATCGAATCGAGCGGGATCGTGGTGAGGTCGAAGCCGGCCTTGTCGACGTCGTTGAGGCGGCGGCCGTTGAGCAGGAACAGGGTGTTGTCGGAGGCGAACGCGCCGAAGCCGCGCAGGTCGACCGAGGTCTTGGCGCCGTTCGGTCCTCCATAGGGCGTTTGCAACTGCACGCCCGGCACCTGCGCGAGAATCTCGGGCAGCGACTGCACCGGCGAATGCGCGATGTCGTCGGCCGTGATCACGGTCGAGGAGGAGCCGACAATACCGGCGAACTGGCGGCCGCCACCGGCGTCGCCCGTTCCGGTGACTACACCGGTCCCGGTCGCGCCCGATCCGCTTCCGCTGCCCGCGTTGTTGCTCTGCGTGGTGCCCGGCGCCGGGCGGCGCGGTGCCGGTGTTTGGTCGGCCGCCGGCTTGGCGCGCGTGACATTCTGGTCGCCCGGCTTGGTGACTTCGATCGCGGGCAGCTGATCGGGAGCGGGCGCCTGCTGCGCCCGCGCGGCTGAGATGATGATTGACGGCACGATCATCGTCGACGCGAGCAGAAGCGCGCGGCGCCGACGGGCAGGGTAGCAGAACATAGGCGAGACCTCGGTAACGTCAGTGGCACGTCACCGCGAACCAGTCTCACCATGTGCTTGCCGCATCAGGTGAAGCTCATGCCTGTACTCCCCGACCGGCATCCTCGCGTGTGACCACGGCTGACGGCAGGTCTCCTGGCTCGCGGGTCGTTACCCTTCGTCGCCTTCCCAGGACCGAGACTCCCAGTGGCATCTGACGAAGGATTCACCGCATACAGTTGCGGGGGCAGCCGCGGCCTTGGGGAGGTTTCCCCGCACCGCATTCCCTTTTCATCTCATCAAAGAACCGTCATGTTCATCTAGGGTTCGGCCGCGCAGCAAAGTCAATCCGGCGGCGGTCGGGCGATCGCCGCACGGCCACGGTTTTTGTCGAGTGTCGCTTGTCTGCCACGGCGATCGCTGTAAGAGCATGGATCCAATGAGCGTGCAGGAGTTTGCCTTGGCGGCCGAGGTCGCGGCGCGGCGCCGGTGGGGTGCCACCGCGGCGCTGCTCGCGCTCGTGGCGCTGCTGCTGGTGATCTCGCTCGGCATCGGGCCGGTGCGGTTGTCGCCGCTTGCGGTGATCGAGGCGCTGTTCGGCGGCGGCAGCGACGTGGCGCAGGTGATCGTGCGCGAGATCCGCCTGCCGCGCACCATCCTTGCATTCGCGATCGGCGGCATTCTCGGGCTGTCAGGCGCGGCGCTGCAGGGCCTGCTGCGCAATCCGCTGGCCTCGCCATCGCTGTTCGGCGCGCCGCAATCCGCGGCATTCGGCGCGGTGTTGGTGATCGCGCTGGGGCTTGCCGATGTACGCTCGTATGCACTGCCGGTGGTGGCGATCATCGCCGCCTTCGGCTCGGTGTTCGCGCTGCTCGCGATCGCCGGCCGCAATGCCGGGCTGCTGATCCTGATCCTCGCGGGGCTCGCGATCTCGAGCTTTGCGGGAGCCGCGACCGCCCTGGTGATGAACCTCTCCAGCAATCCGTTCGTGGTGCTGGAGATCGCGTTCTGGCTGCTCGGCTCGCTGGAGGACCGCAGCTTCCAGCACGTGGCGCTGGCGCTGCCCTTCATCGTCGCGGGTGCCGCCATCCTGCTGAGCCAGGCGAACGCCTTCCGCACGCTGACGCTCGGCGAGGAGGCCGCACAGAGCCTCGGCGTCGATGTCGCCCGGCTGCGGCTCCTTGTGATCACAGGCGTTGCGCTCGGCGTCGGCGGCGCGGTTGCCGTGACCGGCACGATCGGTTTCATTGGGCTCGTCGCCCCGCATCTGATGCGACCGCTGATCGGCCACGATCCGGCGCGGCTTCTGGTGCCGAGCGCGCTTACCGGCTCGGCCCTGCTGCTCGCCGCCGATATCGCGGTGCGCATCATCCCGTCGACCTCGGACATCAAGGTCGGCGTGCTGACCTCGATCATCGGCGTGCCGTTCTTCCTCTATTTGATCATGCGCGAACGCCGCGCGCTCGGTGGGGGCGTGGCATGACATTGCTTACCACCAGTGGTCTCTATGCGTCGCTCGGCCGTCGCGAGGTGCTGCATGATATTTCGTTGTCGCTGGCCCCGGGTCATCTGGTCGCGCTGGTCGGGCCGAACGGCGCCGGCAAGACCACGCTGCTGCGCGCGCTGGCCGGGCTGATCCCGTCGAACGGTGAGATCCGGATCGGCGACGATGCGCTGGCGTTGCTGCCTCTGCGCGAGCGCGCCAAGCGCTTCGCCTATCTGCCGCAAGGGCACATGGTGCATTGGCCGCTGCCGGCGCGGGACATCGTCGCGCTCGGCCGCTATCCGCATGGCGCCACCGACCCGGGACGGCTGTCGCCGAGGGATGTGGAAGCCGTGCTGCGAGCGATGCAGGCGGTCGACGTCGTCGAATTCAGTGATCGCCGCGTCACCGAGCTGTCCGGCGGCGAGCGCAGCCGCGTAGCGCTGGCTAGGGTGCTCGCGGTCGAGGCGCCGGTGATCCTCGCCGACGAGCCGACCGCATCGCTCGATCCGCGCCACCAGATCGACGTGATGCAGAAGCTGCGCAATGTCGCCGACACCGGCGTGCTGGTCATCGTGGTGACGCATGATCTCGGGCTCGCCGCGCGCTTCGCCGATCATGTGTTGGTGCTGTCGGAGGGACGGCTGGCGGCGCAGGGCACGCCTGATGAGGCATTGTCGGAGAGCGTCCTCGCCAGCGTGTTCCGGGTCAGCGCCTATCGCGCCGAATTTCGGCGCGAGACAGTGATCGTGCCGTGGGCGGACGTGTGATGATCCGGCATTGCCACGAACTCGGTGCACCTCTCCCGCTTGCGGGGGAGGTCGCATCGCATCAGGGATGCGATGCGGGTGCGGGCTCTCTCCACAATGCGATTCGCGGAGAGAACCCCCACCCCAGCCCTCCCCCGCAAGCGGGAGAGGGGGCGCAGTTTCGGCGCGGCCGGCATCTCGCTTCGTTTCACCTTGCGCTGGTGTTCGCGTTTCTGACATGGATCATGTCGTGTAATGCCGCGTCCGCCGCCGGACCACGCATCGTCTCGATGAACGTCTGCAGCGACCAGCTGGTGCTGTCGCTGGCCGATCCGGATCAGATCCTCGGTCTCAGCCGCTTCTCGCGCGACGCCTGGCAATCCTGGACCGCCGGAAAGGCGCGCAACTATCCGCGCCTGTCCGGCGGGGCCGAGGACGTTCTGCTGCTCAAGCCCGATCTCGTCGTCGTCAGCCTGTTCGACAAGCGCGCGACTCGCGACTTGCTCAAGGCCCACGGGTTGTCTTTGGTCGAATTCACCGTGCCGCGCACGCTGGACGAGGTGAAGGACCAGATCCGGGCGATGGGCGACGTGCTGCAGCATCCGCAGCGCGCGCAAGCCGATATCGCGCGGCTCGACGCGGCCGTCGCGCAGGTGCGGGCGGTCGCGAGCGCGCATCACTATCGCGTGCTGCCGCTGGAGCGGCGCGGCTTCGTCGCGGGCGACAGTAGCCTGATCAGCTCGTTGCTGGCGGCAACCGGCCTGACCAATGCCGCAGGCGAGCTCGGGCTTGGTGCCGGCGGCTTCGCTTCGCTGGAGGCGATCGTGCAACTACGGCCGGATTTCATCCTGGTGTCGGAGGCCGGGAATCACGCCGAGGACGAGGGCCGCGCCTTCCTGTTGCATCCGGCGCTGGAGCGCTTCTATCCGGAGGGCAAGCGCATCGTGTTGCCCGAGCGGCTCACGGTATGCGGCGGCGTGATGCTGGCCGATGCGCTGGATCGGCTGACGGAAGAGCTCAAGCGGGTGACGCGGTAGAGCGGTCCCGTCATCCCCGCGCAAAGGCTTCGCCTTTGTCGCTGGAGGTGCGAGCTCTTGCGAGCCTCGAAGGATGCGCGGCCCGGACATTTCCACATGTGCAGAGAGCGGGACCGTCGCCCTTCGAGGCTCGCCGAAGAGGCGAATACCTCAGTGACGGTGATATTCATGTGTGCGCGCGGTTAGGCGCCTATCCCATCACCACCGGGCCGCCGGCCTTCTTCCAGGCGTCGATGCCGCCCTCGATATGGGCGGTGTTGGTCAGTCCGGCTTTCTTGGCGGCGGCGACCGCCATTGCGGAGCGCTCGCCGAAGGCGCAGAAGAACACGACGCGGCGGCCGGTCGCGGCGGCGACTTCGCGCAGCATGCCTCCCGGCTGCAAGGTGGCGCAAATCCCGGGATACGGCGCATGCAGCGCGCCCGCCAGCGTGCCGTGCTTGGCGCGCTCGGCGCTCTCGCGCAGATCGACCAGCAGCACGTCGGGCCGGCCGAGGCTTGCGATGGCGTCGCGCGTGTTCAGCGAGAGGCCTTCCTTGGCAAGTTCGTCCTGGTGCAGGCCGACATGCATGTTAGCGGGCACCACGACATCCATCAGCTTCGGGCTCGGCAGATTGAGGTTGTTCATCAGCTCGACATAGTCGTCGATCGATTTCACCTGCAGCCGCGGATTGTAGCGCTTCTCCTCGCCGATGGTGGAGACGGTGTCGCCCTTGTAGTCATGCGCGGGAAACACCATCGTCTCCTCGGGCAGCTTGAGCAGGCGGTTGAAGATCGAATCGTATTGCGCCCGCGCGCTGCCGTTCTGGAAATCGGTGCGACCGGTGCCGCGGATCAACAGCGTGTCGCCGGTGAAGACGCGGTCGCCCATCAGATAGCTATAGGAATCGTCGGTGTGGCCGGGCGTGTACATCGCCTCGAGGCAGAGGCCCTCGATCGTCACCCTGTCGCCGTCGGAGACGCGCATCGAGACCACGTCGGCCTTGCTCTGCTCGCCCATGATGGTGATGCACTGGGTGCGATCGCGCAGTTCGCCGAGGCCGGTGACGTGATCGGCATGCAGATGGGTGTCGACGGCTTTCACCAGCCGGAGGTCGAGTTCTTGCAGCAGCTTGCAGTAGCGGTCGGCCTTTTCCAGCACCGGATCGAGGATCAGCGCCTCGCCGCCGGCGCGGCTCGCGAGCAGATAGCTGTAGGTGCCGGACACGCTGTCGAACAGCTGACGAAAGATCATGGCGGCTTACCTATTCTTCGATTCAAGTCATTAGAAGCATATTATTCCATAAATATGGTTGATTCAAAGCAAATACATCCCCGCGGCGCCCGGCCCGCACCCCTAGATCCAGCGTCATCCTGGGCAGCGCGTCGCGCGTCTTGAAGGGGCGACAACCCGGCTCTTTCCGATGACGGGTATTCGCTTTGGGGGATTCCTACGGCCGCACCAGCGTGTAGCCGTTCTCGGTCAACAGCAGGATCTGTGCGACACCAACCTGCACCGGCGTGGCGGCGGCGATGTAGTCCGGCCGCTTGCCGGTGTCGCGCTCGATGGTGTCGACGGTGTTGAGGCAGATGTCGATCCGCGCGCCCTGCGCGACCAGGCTCTCGACCAGCTTGCGATTGGCGTTATCGGGCCTCAGCAGCTCGATGCCCGGGCCGAAGGCGACGATCTCGACCGCGACCTTGTCGGGGTCGTAGTGCTTCATCAGATTGCTGGCGACGCTGAGGACGAGGCCCTGCTTTCTCGGATCGTTGTCGGACAGCTGCAGCACGACCTTGTGCTCGGCGAACGGCTTGTCCTGCAACGGCGCGAGCTGGGCGCGGGCGAGCGGCATCGCCAGCACGATCAGAGCACAGCCGAACGCCGCGATCAGCGCGCGCCGCGTCATCCGTGCCTCGCAATGCCCAAATTGCCCTCGACGCCTTTCAACGTCACGCCGGGTTCTTCGCGGTTCGGCGGCCGGCCGGCGCGTAGATGCCTGGCGACGACATCCCAGATCGGCGCGCCGTTCTGCTGGTTGACGGAAGCCCAGCCCGCGACCTTGTAATGCTTGCCGGCTTCGAGATGCTTGCCGTTGCCGAGCTTCAGCTCGGAGATGCGCTTGCCGACGCTCTCGGTGGGCGTGCAGGTGTAGGCGAGGCCGCCGACGCGCACCATGTCGCCGCCCTGCTGATAATAGGGATCGGCGTTGAACAGATTGTCGCAGACGTCTTCCAGCACATCCTTGATCTGGCTGCCGGTCATCGTCGCGAGGTAGGTCTCGGGATAGGTGATCGCGGTCTCCGACAGCACGTCCTCCATGGTGATCGGCTGGCCGGCGAGCGTGGTGAGGCCCCAGCGGAAGCCCGGCGACAGCGCGATCTCGGCGTTGAGCTCGTTCAGCAGCGCGTCGCAGATCAATTGGTCGACGGTGCCGGAGAAATTACCGCGGCGGTAAAGCAGGCGGTCGGCGGTGCCGAGCTTGTCGCTCCATTCGTCGGCATGCGGATCGCGCATCTTGTCGATCAGTGCCTGCATTGCGGGATCGGGCTTCAACAGCTCGGCGAACACCGGCAGCAGGCGGTAGCGGAGATTGGCGACCTTGCCCTTGGCGAGGTCGAGATCGAGCACGCCGATGAACTTGCCGTTGGAGCCGGCATTGGTGACCAGCGTGACGCCGCCGGCATTGGTCACCGTGATCGGGATCGGGATCGCGTCATGGGTGTGGCCGCCGAGGATGACGTCGATGCCGGTGACGCGGCTGGCGAGCTTGAGGTCGACATCCATGCCGTTATGCGACAGCAGGATCACCGCCTCGACCTTGTCGTTGTTGCGATGGCCGTCGACCAGCTTCTGCAATTCGTCGTCGCGGATGCCGAATGTCCAGTCCGGCGTGAAGCGCTTGGGATGCGCGATCGGCACATAGGGGAAGGCCTGGCCGATGATCGCGACGCGATGGCCGCCGATCTCCTTGATAACAGACGGCTTGAACACCCGCCCCGAGGCGGGATCGAACGCCTTGGCGTCGTTGAACGCGGCTTCCTCGGTCAGGAATACGTTCTGCGCCAGGAACTCGCCCTTGAAGCGGGAGAGATTGTCGCGCAGCACCTGCTCGCCATAGGTGAATTCCCAATGCCCGGTCATCGCCTCGATGCCGAGCAGGTTGGCGGCCTCCACCATGTCGGCGCCGTTCATGGCGTTGGCAAGCCCGGTGCCCTGCCAGAGGTCGCCGCCGTCGAGCAGGATCGAGCGCTTCTCGCCGACATCGGCGCGCAACTTGTCGATCAGCGTCTTCAGATGGGCAAAGCCGCCGAGCCGGCCGAAGCGTCCGGCGGCCTTCTCGAACTCGACACAGGTGAAGGCATAGGCGTCGGCGCTATCGGGCCGGATGCCGAAGCGGTCGAGGAATGCCTTGCCGACCAGATGCGGCGGCTGGCCGGCCATCGCGCCGACGCCGAGATTGACGCTGGATTCACGGAAGAACACCGGCTTCAGCTGCGCATGGGTGTCGGTCAAATGCAGGATGCGGGCGTTGCCGAAGCGTTCGAGGTCGTAGACGCTCGCGGTATCGGCGCCGCGGGCAAGGCGGGGCAGGCCGGCCACAAGCGTCGCGGCGGCCGAAGTCTTTAGGAAATCCCGGCGGCGGATGATCATCGCTCTCTCCGCGCGGCCCGTGGCCTGCGCGCCTTTAACGAACTTCCATGTCCTTCCAGCGTTCCTTTTCGCTGGTCGCCTGGAAAATCGATGCCTTTGCCAGCGCCTCGGCCTCCTTGGCCTGGGCGACTGCGGTGTCGAAATCACCAGCCTCGCCGGCCTTTTTTGCGGCGGCGAGCGTCGAAGCTGTCGTGGTCCACTGGTTGCGCAGAGAGCCGGCTTCCTTGTTGGCGGCTTCAGCCGCGGCATAGGCCGCCTTGTAATCGGCCTCGGAGGCGGCAAGGGCGCTGCTCCCGGCTGTGGTCAGCAGGGCCGATGCGGCGAAGATGGCTCGCATGACCGTCCTCATGGCCGTGCTCCCGGCCCCGAAATCGGCAGCCCGTTGCTGACATAGGACAAATAATATTCGAGGTTGCGGTATTCGTCGTCCTGCGGATCGAGCGGCACGCCGCGGATCTGGCTGTTGCAGGTGGTGAAGCGGCGGCTGGTGGTGCCCATGCCCGACCATTCCGAGCGGTAGATCGGCATCGCGTTCAAGATGCCGAGCGCCGGCGCCAGCACCTCGGCGCGGATCCGTTCGCCCGGGCTCTGGATGTGGCAGGTGGCGCAGGAGAAATTGAGCTGGCCGCGGCGGGTATAGAAATATTCCTTGCCCTTCTGGTAGGCCTGAAGCGCGCGCGGATCGTTCGGGATCTTGATGTCCATCGGCTTGCCGCGCGAGGTGAAGGCCATGTAGGCGGTGAGCGCCGCCATGTCGTCCTTCACATAGGAGAACGGCGCCTCGCCATTGGCCTCGCGGCAGCGGTTGAGCGCGAGCTCGAGCGTGACGACCTTGCCTTCCTTCTCGTCGAAATAGGGATAGGTCTGGCGGATGCCGATGCCCTTGTTCGGGAAGCAGTCGGCGTAGGTCTTGCCGTTCTTGAAGGGCGTCGAGAACATCTCCTTGCCGGCTTCGAGCGAGAACTCGTAGGGCGGAAACTGCTCCTTCTCTTCCCATTGCTTGTGCAGGTCCTCGTTCATCGAATAGGGACCGTTGACGAAATCCTCGAGCTTCAGCTTGGGGAATTTGGTGGTAAAGAATTTCTGGAACGCGGCCTTGTCGGCGGTGGGATCGACGCTGTCGGCCGCGCGTGCCGGCGCGAGCGCCAGCACGCCGAGCGTGAGCGCGGCGAACGCGGCGCGGATTACGAGGCGCCGCGTCATTGAATCTTCGCCGTGGTGGCGTCGGTCGCACCCTTGTTGTCGACCCAGCTGACCTTGAGTTCGCCGTCCTTCTTGCCGCCCTTGAAGGCGAACTTGACATAGGGGTCCTTGGACACGCCGCCGCCCCAGTCGGCGACGAACACCGGCTTGCCGTCATATTCGAAAGTCAGCACCTGGATGAAATGCGGCGGGATGATCTCGCCCTTGGCGTCCTTGACGAAGCCGGAATCCATCGGATGCTGGATCAGCGCCTGCACCTCGGTGGTGTCGCCGTTCGAGGTGGCGCGCACGCGAATGCTCGATGCCATCGGTTTGCTTCCTTGTTGTTTAGCGTGCGATCAGCCGCCGCAGCCGCCGACGGTGACCTTGATTTCCTTGGTCGCGCTGTAGAGCTTGCCGTCGGCCTCGACCAGCACCACGACGTTGCTGGTCTTGGCCATCTTGATGCGGTTGCCGACGCTCGGCAGCGTGCCGTCCGGAATCTTGTAGGATGCGACCAGCGAGATCGGGTTCTCGCTCACCAGGAACGAGATCGAGGTGACGCCTGATAGCGTCGTGGTGGCCGAGATCGGTACCACTGCGCCGTTCTCGGCGATCTCCGGCGCGTCCATCTTGACCTTGTCCGAAGGCTCGGCGGTCTTGCCGTAGAGCGCCTTGATCGCGTCCGCCACGGTCTTCTGCTTGAACGCATCTTCCGGATATTTGTCGTTGGCGGCGGCGAGCGCCCGCGGCACGTCGAACGGGATCACCCCGAGGCCGACCAGTGCGGCGACGCCCGCGCCCTTCAGCAGCAGGCGGCGCGCTTCGGAATATTCGTTGGTCGCAATGTTCATCGAAATCTCCTCAAGCGGTCGCGGCGTCACAGGGTCTGCAGGAAGTCCACCACCGCGTCGATTTCCTTCTCGCTCAAAATTCGGTTGCGGCCGAACGGCGGCATCACGGTCTGCGGGTTGCGCTTGGTCTCATCGGTGACGATCGCGATCAGCTCGTCGCGGCTGTATTTCGCCTTGAGGCCAGTCAGCTCGGGGCCGATCGTGCCGGGCAGCTCGCCGCCCTTGATGACATGACAGGTCAGGCAATTGCCCTTGCCGCGGTCGAAGGCGAGCTTTTGGCCTTCGGCGGCGGATTGGGCTTGCGCGGACGCAGCCATAGCAGTGCCGGCCAGCAGCGCCAGAACGAAGGCTGGCTTGGAGAAAGTGGCGATCAAGGACGTTTCCCGGGCTTCAATCTCGATGATCCCATCGCAATATAAAGAGTGGAAAGCACAAAGGCCATCGGCTGGCAATCTGGAGAATAGGCGCGTTGCGACGGGGTTAATGACAGCGTGGTGGTCCGGAACTGGAGTGGTCCCCTGAGCCTTCCACCTGCCATGTTGGTGCGGTTGAGTGCGGTTGAGGCGTAAGGAGAGCGCGGTGGCGGAGTTCGTGGTGGAGTTCGGCAAAGACGGGCGGCCGGTCGAAGCGGATGGGCGGCTCGATGCGGCGGCCTTCCACCGCAACCATCAGCCGATCTGGGCGGTGCTGAAGGATTTCCTCGCCGGCCAATCCGGTGACGTGCTGGAGGCCGGCAGCGGCACCGGCCAGCATGTCGTCTATTTCGCCGGCCGGACGCCCGACATCACCTGGTGGCCGAGCGACCTCCATGCCGCGCATCTGCGCAGCATCGCGGCCTGGCGCGTCCACGCCGGGCTCGCCAACATCCGGCCGCCGCAGCCGATCGATTTGTCCGATCCGGCCTGGTCGCCGGCGCCGTCAGACGGCAAAGGTCCGGACAAGCTGCTCGCGATCTTCTGCGCCAACGTGATCCACATCGCGCCGTGGCGCGTCGCCGAAGGCCTGTTCGCCGGCGCCGCGCGGCACCTGCGCGCCGACGGCCGGCTGTTCCTCTATGGCCCGTTCAAGCGCGGCGGCAAGCACACAGCGCTCAGCAATGCCGTGTTCGACACCTCGCTGCGCGAGCGCGACGCCGAGTGGGGTGTGCGCGACATCGCCGACGTCGAGGCGCTTGCGGAGCAAGTCGGGCTGAAGCTTGGCGGCAGCTTCGAGATGCCGGCCAACAATTTGATCCTGATGTTCGTGCGGAAGGATGCCGCTCAAGCGTAGGATGGGTAGAGCGAAGCGAAACCCATCATGCTTGATTGAGGCGCCGATTGATGGGTTTCGCTACGCTCTACCCATCCTACAGGTCGGGCGATTTCCGGCTCAATCGTAAGCCAAGCACCATCCATCTCCACGCAGCCAGCAACCGTCGTCGGGGACGTCGGCATTGCGGTACAGTCGCGTCACCTTCTGCCAGCCGCCGCGGGTGAAGGCTTCGGCCAAGGCTTTTTCCGATCGTTCGTCACGACCGCCATCGCAGGGAATGATCGCGACCGGCGATATCCAGGCGGCCTGATAGCCTGCGCCTTCGCGTCGGACCCGGAACACGGCGCCGGATCGCGCCACCTGTTCCGGCGCGCCACCCTTGAAGCCCTCATCCGATGTCAGCGGCAGGATCAGGCGGCCTCCCTCGGCGAGGCCGTCGAGCCAGCGCGCGGCGGGCCGGGTGCAGCCGGCATTGACGTAGATCACGTCGGCCGGCCCGAACTCCACCTGCGTGCCGTCGCCCGCGATGATCGCGACATTCTCGTAAGGAGCGAGATTGGCGCTGGCGCGCGCTGCAAGCTCCGGGTCATATTCAATGCCGGTGACGCGGCCGGATGGTCCGACCAGATGCGCGAGCAGAGCTGTGTAGTATCCGGTGCCCGTGCCGACATGCACCACATGCTCGCCGGCCGCTGGCGCGGCCTGGTGCATGAGATAGGCATGCAGCGACGGCTGGCCGTTGTTGAGGCGACGCTCGGGCAGCAACGCGACCAGATCGTTGGTATAGAGATAGACCGGGTCGGCATCGGGCGTCGGCATGTAGTTGCCGTTCCACCACCGCAGCATCAGCCAAGGTCCCGGGCCGACGAAGTCCTCGCGCGGGATGGCGGCAAAGGCCGCGGTCAGCCGCGCATCGGCGACGTTGGCGGCGGCCAGGATCTGCTTGGCATAGGCTCCGCGGACGATGCGGAGTTCGGCTTGCGGGTCCATCACGGCGCTCCCTTTGCCTTCATGTGTCATTTGACACACCAAGGTGTGTGAAATAGCATACTTAAACGACGGAGGCCAGAATGAAGAGGCGGCTTTATCCGGCTGTGCTGGAGCGCGGTCCGCGCGGCGCGTTCGGGGCATGGTTTCCCGATTTTCCCGGCTGCGTCGCCGGCGGCAAGTCGCAGGAGGAGGCGATCGAGCGCGCCGAGCATGCGCTGGCGCAGACGGTGGACGGCTGGGCCGAGCAGGGCCGCGCGCTGCCGGAGCCGACGCCGATCGAGCGGATCGTGCCGCCCAAGGGCTCCGATGTCGCCGCCTTCTTCATGGTCGGCGTCGATCCGCCCGATCCGTCCGAGCGGGTGAATGTCTATCTGCCGAAAAGCCTGATCACGCGGATCGACAAGCACGCGGCCTCGATTGGCATGAGCCGCTCAAGTTTCTTCGGCTTCGCTGCCTCGCTGGCGCTGGAATGGGCGCCCGGCATCGCGAAAGCAACCTTCGTCGAGCCACGCTCCAAGGTGCACAAGACCGGCGCGCTGCGCGCCGAGAAGCGGCCGGGCAAGAAGCCTGTGCGATAGGCAACGCGCGTTGGAATACACTTGACGTCGTCCTGGCTTTCGCCAGGACGACGTCGGAGAGTATTCGACCAGGCCATCGCGCGTGCGCCTCCCGCATGGCCTGCGCCCGTTTGCGCCGGTTGATCGGCCCGTACCCGCTCTCCATAGTGCCGGCGATTGGAGGCTCCCGCCGGGGCTTCGATGCGGGAATGCCGATGATCGACGTGACAGCAGCGGATGAGACCAGCGATGACGCGCGGGCGCGCGGCAATGTCTGGCGGCTTGCGGCGGCGCAGGCGCTGACCGGCGCCAACTCGGCGGTGATCTTCGCCACCGGCTCGATCGTCGGCGCGACGCTGGCGCCGAGCGTCTCGCTCGCCACCGTGCCGCTCTCGATGTATGTGCTCGGCCTGGCCGCCGGCACGCTGCCGACCGGCGCGATCTCGCGCGCCTATGGACGGCGCACAGCCTTCATCGTCGGCACCTTCTGCGGCACGCTCACCGGCGCGCTCGGCGCCTTCGCGATCCTGCACTCCTCGTTCTGGCTGTTCTGCGGCGCGACCTTCCTCGGCGGGCTCTACGGCGCCGTCGCTCAGTCCTATCGCTTCGCGGCGGCCGACGGCGCCAGCGTCGCGTTCCGGCCCAAGGCGGTGTCGTGGGTGATGGCCGGCGGCGTGTTCGCCGGCGTGCTCGGGCCGCAGCTCGTGCAATGGACCATGGACATCTGGCCGCCCTATCTGTTCGCGTTCTCCTTCGTGATGCAGGCACTGGTCGCGCTGGTGGCGATGGCGGTGCTGTCGGGGGTCGACGCGCCGAAGCCCGCGGCCGCGGATCTGCATGGCGGCCGTCCGCTGCTCGAGATCGCCAAACAGCCGCGTTTCATCGCCGCCGCGCTGTGCGGCGTGATCGCCTATCCGATGATGAACCTGGTGATGACCTCGGCGCCGCTCGCCATGAAGATGTGCGGGCTCACGGTCAGCGATTCCAATTTCGGCATCCAGTGGCACATCGTGGCGATGTACGGCCCGAGCTTCTTCACCGGCTCGCTGATCGCGCGGTTCGGCGCGCCTCGCATCGTCGCGCTCGGGCTGGCGCTGGAGGCGGTGGCCGCGATGATCGGGTTGTCGGGTATCACGGCGCCGCACTTCTGGGCGACGCTGTTCGTGCTCGGCGTCGGCTGGAATTTTGCTTTCGTCGGCGCCTCCGCGCTGGTGCTGGAAACGCATCGCCCGCAGGAGCGCAACAAGGTGCAGGCGTTCAACGATTTCCTCGTCTTCGGCATGATGGCGATCGGCTCGTTCTCATCCGGCCAGCTGCTGGCGCATTACGGCTGGAACGCAGTCAACTGGGTGGTGTTTCCGCCTGTTCTGCTCGGCCTTGCCGTGCTGTCGCTCGCCTCGTTCGCCAGGCGGCGGGCGAAATTGCGCGCGTTGGAAGAAATCCCGGATCCAAGCATCTGAAGCTTTCCAAGCATGATCCTTCAAAAGGCCGCTTCGCGCTTTTTCGGATCATGCTCCTGCCAGCTGCTGACACTTCGATCCGTTTCGAAGTGACCGGCTTGCGCGGCTCCTTACATCGTGAGAACGGATAATCCGGTCCTGACGATGTCGGAAGCAAGAGCAAGAAATGGACGCATCCTCACCCACGCGAACTGACGAATCCTCGCTCGGTTACGAAGGCTGGCGCATCGTCGCCGTCTGCTTCCTGCTGGCGACCTTCGGCTGGGGTCTCGGCTTCTACGGCCAGAGCGTCTATGTCGCCGAGCTGCACAAGCAGCACGGCTGGCCGGCCTCGCTGGTCTCGTCCGGCACGACCTTCTTCTATCTGTTCGGTGCCGCGCTGGTCGCCTTCGTCAGCGAGGCGATCAAGGCGTTCGGCGCGCGCAGCTGCCTGATCGCCGGCACCTTCGCGATGGCGGTCGCGGCGGTCGCGATCGGCCAGGTGCGCGAGCCGTGGCAGCTCTATCTCGCCGACGCGCTGCTGGCGGTCGGCTGGGCCGGCACCAGCCTCGGCATCATCACCAACACGCTCGGCCTGTGGTTCGACAAGAAGCGCGGCATGGCGATCAGCCTGGCGCTGAACGGCGCGAGCTTCGGCGGCATCGTCGGCGTGCCGCTGCTGGTCGCCGGGATCGGCGCATTCGGCTTCTCCGGCGCGATGATCGCGGCAGCTGGGCTGCTGGTCGTGATCATGGTGCCGGTCATCCTGATCTTCGTCGGGCGGCCACCGGCGCATCTGCACGCGGTGACTTCAGCGGCTGCCGATGCGCCGTCGGCGACGCAGGTGCGCGCCCGGGCACTGCGCGACATCCGCTTCCTTTCGGTCTCGATTGCTTTCGCGCTGGTGCTGTTCGCCCAGGTCGGCTTCATCGTGCATCTGATCGCCTATCTCGACCAGGTGATCGGCCGCGAGCGCGCCACGGTGGCAATGGCGCTGCTGACCGCGATGGCCGTGGTCGGCCGGGTCTCCTTCTCCTTCGTGATCGACCAGCTCAACCAGCGGCTGGCGTCGGCGTTGTCCTTTGTCAGCCAGGCGATCGCGCTGGCTCTCATCATCAACGTGCACAATGACGTCGTGCAGATCGCGGCCTGCGCGCTGTTCGGCTTCTCGGTCGGCAATCTGATCACGCTGCCGGCGCTGATCGTGCAGCGCGAATTCGATCCGCGCGCGTTCGGCGTGCTGGTCAGCCTGATCACCGCCATCAACCAGATCACCTATGCGTTCGGCCCCGGCGTGATCGGGCTGCTGCACGATCTCTCCGGCAGCTACACGCTGCCGTTCTACGGCTGCATCGGCCTCGAACTGATCGCGGCGGTGACGATCATGACCCGCGGCCGAAGCCAGCAACGCCGGTTATGATTTTCGACGTGACTTCTTCGTCTTCTTCGGTGCCTCCATCTTCCCGGCCGCCGCGACCCGCAGGAGGCGGCGGAAGGTCGGACATTCCATGTGGCTCGGCGCCGGGCAGACGGCGGCGTGGCGCAGGCCGTCGCGCATCGCGTTGAGGCGGCGGATGGTGCGGTCGAGCTCGTCGGCCTTGGCCGCCAGCATCTTCCGGTCGATCCGCGGCCTGCCGTCAGGCGCGAACATCCGTCCGATCTCGTCGAGCGAGAAGCCGGAGGCGCGGCCGAGCGCGATCAGCGCCAGCCGGTCCAGCACGCCCGGATCGAACAGGCGGCGCAGCCCGCGCCGTCCATGCGAGGCGATCAGCCCCTTCTCCTCGTAGAAGCGCAACGTCGAGGCACGCACGCCCGACTGTTCCGCAACCTCCGCGATGTCGATGTCCCTCACGCCTCTTGACCTCAAGTTCACTTGAACTGGCAGTGTGCAGCCTATCGCCTGCCCGCCGCAGGCAGCAAGCAGGATCAAGAAGCATGGATGCCGCATCGCAGGTCGACGACGAGCAGCTCAAATGCCGGAACGGCGCTGCTCATGGCTGACGCCGTGGAATACCTGGCGAGCGCGGCGTTGATTGGGACCGGCGCGACCATTGTGATGGACATCTGGGGGATGGTCCGCGCGCATCTGCTTGGCGTCCCGTCGCTGGACTATGCCCTGGTCGGCCGCTGGCTCGGCCATCTCGCATCCGGACGCCTGCGTCACGATCGCATCGCCGCCTCGCCGCAGGTCACCGGCGAACGGGTGATCGGATGGATCGCGCATTATCTGATAGGGATCGGCTTCGCCGGGCTGCTGCTTGCGATCTTCGGCCTCGATTGGGCGCGGCAGCCGACCATCGGTCCGGCGTTGCTCGTTGGGATCGGCAGCGTGGCCGCGCCATTCCTGGTGATGCAGCCCGCAATGGGCGCCGGCATTGCCGCGAGCCGCACGCCCCATCCATGGGCCGCGCGGCTGCAAAGTCTCGTGACACATGCGGTGTTCGGTGGCGGGCTCTACGCGGCCGGCTGGATCGGGCGGCTGTCGTCATCCTGGTAGCCCGATGGAGCTGAGCGCAATCCGGGATATGCCCCCGCGAAACGAGATCCCGGATTTCGCTTCGCTTCATCCGAGCTACGGAATTATCGGGTCGCGGAATTATGCCGCCCGCTGCTTCAGCAAATCCTCGAGGTCCAGCCGTCGCGTGAACATCGAGAGCTTGCCGTCCGCGCTGCGCGGCCATTCGGCTTCGGGGCGGTCCCAATAGAGCTCGACGCCGTTCTCGTCGGGATCGCGCAGGTAGAGCGCCTGGCTGACACCGTGGTCGCTGGCACCGTCGAGCTGGATGCCGGCCGACAGCACCCGATGCAGCGCGTCAGCGAGCGCCGGCCGGGTCGGATAGAGGATGGCGGTGTGGAACAGGCCGGTGGTGCCGGGCGGCGGCGGGCGGCCGCCCTTGCTCTCCCAGGTGTTGAGGCCGATGTGGTGGTGATAGCCGCCGGCCGAGATGAAGGCCGCATCGGTCCCGAGGCGCTGCTGCAATTCGAAACCGAGCACGCCGCAATAGAAGCCGAGCGCGCGCTCGAGATCGGCGACCTTGAGGTGGACATGCCCGATCCGCGTGCCCGCGACGATGGGGGGATTTTCAGGCATGAGCTGGCTCCGGTGGCATCAACGCCCTGCCGTCAGCGGCAAGGCTTCGCCGCCTGATATAGTGCGGATTTGCCGGGGCCGGAGCAATCCATCCGGAAACGCAGCGTTTCCGGATGGCGCCACTTCCGGCCGGATCTAGCAGAGCTCCGACAGTTCGCCGCCGGGCAGCTGGAACTCGAACGTGTTCAGCGTCATCGAGACCATCGTGTAGTAGCCGCAGAGGCCGATCACCTCGACCAGGCCGCGCTGGCTCAGCACTTCGATCGCCTCGTCATACAGTGCCTTCGGCAGGCCGTGACCTTCGTGCAGTGCCTTGGCGACGTCGTAGATCATCCTGGCCTTGGGGTCGTCGAAGGTCGGCGTCCGGCGCACCCGGATGTCCTCGATGATCTTCGGATCGAGCCCGCCCTTCAGCGCGAGGCGCTTGTGGGCATACCATTCGTAATGCGCGGTCCAGTGCCGCGCGGTGACGAGGATCGCGATCTCCGACAATTTTGGCGGAAAGATCGTGTCGAAGCGCAAGACCTCGCCGAGCCGCGTGGCGTGCCGCGCCATCTCCGGACTGTTCAGCCAGGCCATCATCGGCGCCGGTGGCGCGCCGCGCTTGCCGGCGATCGACTCGTCGTAGGTTTCTTTCTGGGCGGCGTTCATTTCGCTAGGCGAAAGCAGTTTCAGCCGCATGTCCGTTTCCTCTTGTTTTTCAACCGTTACCCCGTCTCGGCGATACACCCGATCGCGCAAGGTGAGTAGCGACGCCAGAGCATGGCGCGGCCGCGAGGCATATTGAATTCGGCGGCTGCGTAGGTCTAAGGTCGAATCCAATTCGTCGAATTTGACTGGAAACGCACCATGGCTGACCTCGAGAAATTCCGCGCAGAGACCCGCGCCTGGCTGGAGCAGAACTGCCCGGCCGAGATGCGCAAACCGATGACCTCGGATGGCGACACCTTCTGGGGGGGCCGCAATGCGAAATTCTCGTCGGACGCGCAGCGGGTCTGGTTCGAGCGGATGCGCGACAAGGGGTGGACCGTGCCGCATTGGCCGAAGGAGTATGGCGGCGGCGGCCTCGACGGCGAGGAAGCCAAGATCGTGCGCCAGGAGATGGCGGCGATCGGCGCGCGGGCGCCGCTGACCTCGTTCGGCATCTCGATGCTCGGGCCGGCGCTGTTGAAATACGGCACCGAGGAGCAGAAGAAGGAGCATCTGCCGAAGATCACCGCGGGCCTGATCCGCTGGTGCCAGGGCTATTCCGAGCCGAACGCCGGCTCGGACCTCGCCTCGCTGCAGACCCGCGCGGTCGGCGACGGTGACGACTACATCATCAACGGCCAGAAGATCTGGACCTCCTACGCCAACTATGCCGACTGGATCTTCTGCCTGGTGCGCACCGATCCTGCGGCCAAGAAGCACGACGGCATCAGCTTCATCCTGTTCGACATGACCTCGAAGGGCGTGTCGACCAAACCGATCCTGCTGATCTCCGGCTATTCGCCGTTCTGCGAAACCTTCTTCGACAATGTCCGCGTGCCGAAGTCGCATGTCGTCGGCACCGTCAATCGCGGCTGGGATGTCGCGAAGTACCTGCTGCAGCACGAGCGCGCGATGATCTCGGGCATGGGCGAGCGCGGCGTCGGCCGTCCGCTCGGCCAGATCGCCGCCGACTCGGTCGGCGCGGATGCGCAAGGCAGGCTCGACGACGCGCAGCTGCGCAGCCAGATCGCGAATTTCGAAGTCGACGAAGCGGCGCTCGCCGCGGCCGCGGAGCGCGCGGTCGATCTCGCCAAGGCCGGGCAGTCGCATCCGGCATTCTCCTCGGCGATGAAATATTACGGCACCGAGCTCAACAAGCGCCGCTACGAGATCCTGATGTCCGCCGGCGGCATCGACGCGCTGGAATGGGAGAGCGATCGCTCGAAAGGCGGCGCCCGCCCGCGCGCCTGGCTGCGCACCAAGGCCAACTCGATCGAGGGCGGCACCTCGGAGGTGATGCTCGGCATCGTCGCCAAGCGCATCCTCGATCTGCCGGGGGCGTGACGCGGTCTTTCCACCCGTCATTCCGGGGCGCGACGCAGTCGCGAGCCCGGAATCCATAACCCCAGATCGTGGTTATGGATTCCGGGCCTGTCCCTTCGGGCCATCCCGGAATGACGAACTTAGACATATCAGCTTCGAACGTTAGATCGGATTCTCCATGGCCCTCGTCCTCACCGAAGAACAATCCATGCTGCGCGACAGTGCGCGCGGTCTCATCAGCGACAAGGCGCCGGTGGCGCATCTGCGGTCCTTGCGCGACAACAAGGACGCGACCGGCTTCTCGCGCGAGCTCTGGACAACCTTTGCCGAGATGGGCTTCTCCGGCCTGTTGGTGCCGGACCAGTTCGGCGGCAGCGGGCTCGGCTGCGTCGAGGCCGGCATCGTCATGGAAGAGATCGGCCGCACCTTGATGCCGTCGCCGTTCCTTGCGACCTCGGTGCTCGCGGCCTCCGCACTGTCGCGCGGCGGCAGCGAGGCGCAGAAGGCGCAGCATCTGCCCAAAATCGCCAACGGCTCGCTGCTCGCGGCGCTCGCGATCGATGAAGGCGCCAAGCATCGTCCGCTGCAGACCAAATTGCAGGCTGTGCGCGCCGGCAACGGCTTCAAGCTGTCGGGTGACAAGGCCTTCGTGGTCGATGGCCACACTGCCGATCTGTTGATCGTTGCCGCGCGCAGCGCAGGCAGCGCCGGCGACAGGAACGGGTTGACGCTGTTCCTGGTCGATCCGAAGGCGAAGGGGCTCGCGGTCGAGCGCACCGCGATGGTCGATTCGCACAACGCGGCGCGGATCGTGTTCGACAATGTCGAGGTCAATGCCGACAGCGTGCTCGGCGAGGTCGATCAGGGCTTTGGGCTGCTCGAGGGCGTGCTCAATATCGGCCGCGGTGCGGTCGCCTCCGAAATGGTCGGTCTCTCCGACGAGGTGTTCGGCCGCACCGTGACCTATCTCAAGGAGCGCAAGCAGTTCGGCAAGGCGATCGGCGAATTCCAGGCGTTGCAGCACCGCGCCGCCCAGCTCTACATCGATATCGAGATCACCCGCGCCGCGGTGTTGAAGGCGTTGCAGGCGCTCGATACCGATCTCGACAAGGCCGCGCATGCGGTCGCGGTGGCAAAAGCGCGCGCGGGCACCACGGCAACGCTGGCTGTGCAGGAGGGCGTGCAGATGCATGGCGGCATGGGCATGACCGACCAGTTCGACATCGGCTTCTTCATGAAGCGCGCCCGGGTCTGCCAGGAGCTGTTCGGCGACAGCAATTTCCACACCGACCAGCTGGCGAGCGGCAAAGGGTACTGATTGTCATTCCGGGGCGCGCGAAGCGCGAGCCCGGAATCCATGGCGCCACCAGCTTTGCGGCTTGATGGATTCCGGGCCTGCGCCTATCGGCGCATCCCGGAATGACGGAATAGCGTCACCGGATCGGCGGTGCGTATTGCACGCCGCCGGCGTTCCAGAGCTGGTTCATGCCGCGCGGGATCTTCAGCCTGGAATCGGCGCCGACGTTGCGGTCGTAGACTTCGCCGTAATTGCCGACGTGGCGGATGATGCGCACCGCCCAGTCCTTGGTCAGGCCGAGATCCTCGCCATAGGAACCTTCGGTGCCGACCAGCCGCATCACTTCGGGCTTCTTCGACTTCAGCGCCTCGTCGATGTTCTTCGAGGTGATGCCGAGCTCCTCGGCGTTGATCATGGCGTAGAGCGTCCACTTCACGATCATCATCCAGTCGTCGTCGCGCAACCGGACCACCGGCGCCAGCGGCTCCTTGGAGATGATGTCGGCCAGGATGGTGTGGTCGTTCGGCTTGGAGAGGTTGAGCCGCAGCGCATAGAGCTGCGAGGCGTCCGAGGTCAGCGTGTCGCACTGGCCCGAATCATAGGCCTTCACGACATCGTCTAGCTTGTCGAACTTCATCTCCGTGTACTTCATGTTGTTGGCACGGAAATAGTCGGCGAGGTTGAGCTGCGTCGTGGTGTTGGCCTGCACACAGACCTTGCTGTCGTTGAGGTCGAGCGCGGAATCGATGTTGCGCGCGCGGGGAATCATGAAGCCCTGGCCGTCATAATAGGCGACCGCCGGGAAATAGAGATCGTAATTGGTCTCGCGCGACATGCTCCAGGTGGAGTTGCGCGAGAGGATGTCGACCTTGCGGTTCTGCAGCTCCTTGAAGCGTTCGCTGGCATCGAGCGGCACGAACTTCGCCTTCGACGGATCGTCGAAGATCGCCGCGGCGACCGCGCGGCAGAAGTCGACGTCGAAGCCGGTCCAGTTGCCCTTGTCGTCGGGGATCGAGAAGCCCGGCAGGCCCTTGTTGACGCCGCACAGCACGTCGCCGCGGCGGACGGTGCGCTTCAGCGTGCGGGTGTCGTAACGCTCATAGGTGATGGCGGCGGCCGCAACGAGCGCGGCGACCGCGAGCCCGATCGTCAGGCCGCCTCGAAATGTACGCATGGGTTCTCTCTCGCGAATGATCGGGGGAAAAGCGGGTCGGATATCGAAGGCGGGGTCGGGATCAGAGTTCGGGCTTCTGGCGGATGATCACCTTGGTGCCGACGGGAACGCGGTTGTAGAGATCGGCGACGTCGGCGTTGACCAGGCGGAAGCAGCCGGACGAGATCGCGGTGCCGATGGTGTCGGGCCGGTTGGTGCCGTGGATGCGGTACACCGTGGTGCCGAGATACATCGCGCGGGCGCCGAGCGGATTGCCCGGGCCGCCGGCCATGAAGCGCGGCAGATAGGGCTGGCGGGCGATCATTTCCGGCGGCGGCACCCAATCCGGCCACTCGGCCTTGCGGGTGATGGTCACGAGGCCCTGCCACTGAAAGCCGTCGCGGCCGACGCCGATGCCATAGCGCAGCGCGCGGCCATTGCCTTGCACGAGATAGAGATGGCGTTCGGCGGTGGAGACGATGATGGTGCCCGGCGCCTCGTTGGTCCGGTAGTACACGACCTGCTTCTGCCATTCCGGATCGAGCTGGTAGCTGTCGTCGGCGATCAGGCCCGGCTCGTCGGCATCGGGGCGGCTCTGGGCGAAGCCCTGCGACGTCGACAGCACGAGCGCACCTGTGGCAATCAACATCCAGACCAGGTGACGAAGTTTCGTCATGCAAAGCTCTCCTTGTTGGCAAGCAGCCAATGGTTGCTCCACCCAAATCAGGTTCGGAAGCATCAAATCTCAGCGGCAGCTTGATGGCAAGTTTAGGGCGGGCGTCACACTATATCACTGTAATGCTTCCGTTTTTTGTCGTCGGGGACGGCGGCGCGCGGCGCGGGCCGCCTCATTTCGGCGCGATCCAGAGCCGCAACGCGAACGAGACCAGCGCCACCGTGCCGACGCCGCCGAGCCAGAGCACGACGAACCACAGCAGGCGCTGACTGAGCGGCCGCTGACCGGGATCGGGCGGCATCAATGATATCCGTGGCCGGGCCGCACCTTGCCGCGGAACACCCAATAGGCCCAGGCGGTGTAGCCGAGGATCAGCGGCACCAGGATCGAGACTCCGAACAGCATGAAGATCTGGCTGTTGGCCGGCGCCGCCGCCTGCCAGATCGTGATGCTCTGCGGCACGATGTACGGATACATGCTAATGCCGAGCCCGGCATAGGACAGCGCGAACAGGGCGAGCGTCAGGAAGAACGGCTGGTGGTCGTTCCTGTTGCTGAGCGCGCGCAGCAACAGCGCCGTGACTGCGGCGACCGCGATCGGCACCGGCGCGGTGAGGACGATGTTGGGCCAGGCGAACCAGCGCTGGGTGTACTGTACGGCCAGGAACGGCGTTGCGATGCTGACGGCACCGATCGCGCACAGCATCGCGACCAGCAGGATCCAGCTCAGCTGGTAGGCGCGGTCGCGCAGCGAGCCTTCGGTCTTCATCACCAGCCAGGTCGCGCCGAGCAACGCATAGCCGATCACGAGCGCAATGCCGGTCAGGACGCTGAACGGCGTCAGCCAGTCCCACCAGCCGCCGGCATAGTGTCGTCCCTCGACATGGATGCCCTGCAGGATGGCGCCGAGCGCGATGCCCTGCGCCAGCGTTGCCACCAGCGAGCCGCCGGCGAAAGCGAGATCCCATTTGTTGCGCGCCTTCTGGGTGCGCCAGCGGAATTCGAAGGCGACGCCGCGGAATACGAGGCCGAGCAGCATCGCGATCATCGGGGTGTAGAGCGCCGGCATCAGCACCGCATAGGCCAGCGGAAACGCCGCCATCATGCCGCCGCCGCCGAGCACCAGCCAGGTCTCGTTGCCGTCCCACACCGGCGCCACGGTATTCATGATCACGTCGCGATCGGTCTTTTGCGGGAACAGCGGAAACAGGATGCCGAGGCCGAGGTCGAAGCCGTCCATCACGACATAGACGAACACGGCGAAGGCGATGATGAAGGCCCAGATCGTGGTCAGGTCGATCATCGCGCGCCCTCCACGGCGGCGCCTGCCGCCGGCGTGATGCCGGCCGCGCGGGCGGGAAGGTCCTTGGTCGGGCCCTGTTCGCCGGGATGCGGCGGCTGCGCCATCAGCCGCAGGATGTAGATCACGCCCGCGATGAACACGACGAAATAGACGATGATGAAGGCGATCAGCGAGGAACCCACGGCCGGCGCCGCCAGCGGCGAGGCGGAATCCGTCGTGCGCAGCAGCCCGTAGACCGTGAACGGTTGCCGCCCGGTCTCGGTGGTGATCCAGCCGGCGAGCACCGCGATGAAGCCGGCCGGGCCCATCAGCACCGCGAAGCGATGCAGCAGCTGTGACTGGTACATCATGCCGCGCCAGCGCATCAGCAGGCTGAACAGGCCGAGCCCCATGATCAGGAAGCCGAGCCCGACCATGATGCGGAACGCCCAGAACGTGATCGGCACCGGCGGCCAGTTCTCGCGCGGCACCGTGTCGAGGCCGGCGAGCGGTGCGTCGAGCGAATGCTTCAGGATCAGCGACGACAGCTTCGGCACCTCGATCGCGTATTTCACCTTGGCATCGCGTTCGTCGGGCCAGCCGAACAGGATCAGCGGCGCGCCGTCCTTGTGGCTCTGGAAGTGACCTTCCATCGCCATCACCTTGGCGGGCTGGTGCTCCAGCGTGTTGAGGCCGTGTTGGTCGCCGGCCAGGATCTGGATCGGCGCCACCAGCGTCGCCATCCACATCGCCATCGAGAACATCACGCGCGCCCCCGCCAGATGCTGGTCGCGCAGCAGGTGCCAGGCGCCGACCGCGCCGACCACCAGCGAGGTGGTGAGGTAGGCCGCCAGCACCATGTGCACCAGGCGATAGGGGAAGGACGGGTTGAAGATCACCTTGAGCCAGTCGGCGGCGACGAACTGGCCGTCGGCATTGACCGCGTGACCGGCCGGGGTCTGCATCCAGGAATTGGCCGACAGGATCCAGAACGCGGAGATCAGCGTGCCGATCGCGACCATCAGGGTCGCCACGAAATGCAGCCGCGGGCCGACCCGCGACAGGCCGAACAGCATCACGCCGAGGAAGCCGGCCTCGAGGAAGAATGCGGTCAAGACCTCATAGGCCATCATCGGGCCGATCACCGGCCCGGTCTTGTCGGCGAAGGACGCCCAGTTGGTGCCGAACTGGTAGGACATCACGATGCCGGAGACCACGCCCATGCCGAACGCGACCGCGAAGATCTTCAGCCAGTAATTGAACAGGTTGATGTAGACCTCGCGCTTGGTGATCAGCCAAAGCGCCTCCAGCACCGCGAGATAGCTCGCAAGTCCGATCGAGAATGCAGGAAACACGATGTGGAACGACATCGTGAAAGCGAATTGCGCGCGGGCGAGTACGACCGCATCCCAGCCTTCGAACATGATCCACCACCTGCCGTCGACCTGACGTGGACCCTACCACGTCAGGTGTGACGACAACACTGGGCGGATTGTCTAATCAGCTATTGGCGTTGAGCAGCCGGGCGACGGTGCGGTCGATCTCCTCGTACCGCCCCTCGCCGGCATGCTGGAAGACGATCTTGCCGTTCTGGTCGATGATGTATTGCGCCGGCCAATACTCGTTGTGGTAGGCGTTCCAGGTCAGCGAATTGTTGTCCTGCGCCACCGGATAGAGGATGCCGTGCCGCTTCAGCGCCGCCTGCAAATTGGAGGCCGAATGCTCGAACGGGAATTCAGGCGTATGGACCCCGATCACGACGAGGCCGCGATCCCGGTACTTTGAATAAAGTTCGGTGACGTGCGGCAGTGTGTTGACGCAGTTGACGCAGCCATAGGTCCAGAAATCCACCACCACGACCTTGCCGCGCAGGTCGGCGAGCTTCAGCGGCTGCGAGTTGAACCAGTTGCTGATCCCGGCGAACTCGGGCGCGGTCTGGCTCTGTTCGGTGGTCATGGCGACCGCGCGCGGCACCGGTTGCGCCGGCGCGTCGGATTCGGTGCAGAGGCCGGGGATCACGGCGCCGCCGAGGCCAAGGCCGGCGACCAGAGCGGATACAGCAATCAAGCGCAGGGACATCGATCTCTCCTTGTGAGCTCACAGGCCGATCTGGCCGTTGGGATAGAACTGGGTCAGCCACGCCACGATCAGCGTGTCGTATTGCAGGTAGGACAGCGCGGCGAAGCCGATGATCACGACGCCGAAGCCTTGCTGCAGGCGCGGCGCGATCCGCGCCATGCTGCGCACGCGGGTGGTGACGGCCTGCCCGCCATAGGCAATGGCAAGCATCGGGATCGCGGCGCCGATCGCGTAAGTGACGAGCTGCAGGCTCGCCCACGCCGTATCCCCAGAGGTCGCGACGATGGTCAGGATCGAGCCGAGCACCGGGCCGGCGCACGGCGTCCACACCAGGCCAAGCGTGGTGCCGAGCACGAAGCCGCCGAACAGGCTCTGCGACGGCGCGGCCTGACTGAGGCTGCCCGCGGCACCGCTGAGCCGGATCGACAGCCATTCGAATGGCGCCGGCCAGATCATCAGCAGGCCGAAGCCGGCGAGCAGGACGGCCGCGCCGGTGCGCAGCAGGTTGGGATCGAAATCGAAGGCGCGCGTGATCGCGCTCAGCAGCAATGCCACCGCAGAGAATGACATTACGAAGCCGAGCGCGATCATCGCAGGCCGCGCCTTGCCGGTCTGGCCTATCGATACCCCAAGCAGAATCGGCAGCATCGGCAGGGTGCAAGGGGCGGCGACGGTGGCGACACCGGCAAGCAGGGCCAGGGTAAGGGCAGGGGCAAGGCTGAGCATCGTCATCCGTCCATCAGAAGTCCCGGCGCGCCAGAGGGCCGTGCCGGGTACGCATGATGGTCTTCGAAAGGACGGTCCGGCCGTTACGGCGGAGCGCCGTCACGTCCGTGTGAGACGTGCCGTGATCGGCCTCACGACCACGCGCCGAAAACAGAGCGACCCGGCTGGGGGGCATCCCGGCCGGGTCGTTGGAGGTTTACTTGGGAGGTTAGAACTAGGGAAGTCTCGAAACTGAGTCAGTCACTTGGGTTGGGGTTGCGTCGTTGGATATGGGTATAGGGATCGTGTTTTTCCGGGTGATGTCGTCGATTGTTTCAATTGTTTCGTCGCCGAACTTTTTTGGCTTCGTGGACAATTGCCCGGGTTCCTCGATCTCCCTTAACTATCTGTATCTGCTTCGCTTTATGCCGCGACGCTGTCCACGCCGGCACCCCGCAGGAGATCGGCGAGCTGCTTGCGGGCATAGAACATGCGGGTCTTCACCGTGCTCTGCGGGATCCCGATGATCTGGCCGGCCTCCTCGACCGACTTCTCATGGTAGTAGACCAGGTTGATGATCTCGCGATGCGCCGGCGACAGCTTGGCGACGCAAGCGCGCAGGATCTCGCTGGTGGTGGCGCGATCGAGCGAGGTTTCCGGCGTATCGGCGCCGTCGGCGATCTCCAGCACGTCGTCCTGGTCGATGTCCTCGTGCTTGCGCTGGCGCAGCGCGGTCAGCGCCTTGAAGCGGGCGATCGAGAGCAGCCAGGTCGAGACCTGCGAGCGGCCTTCGAACTGGGCCGCGGTGCGCCAGACGTCCAGGAACACCTGGCTGACCAGGTCCTCGGCCATGGTGGTGTCGCGCACCATGCGCAGCACGAAGCGGTAAACCCGGACGTTGTGACGGGCATAGAGCGTGTGCATCGAGGTGCGGTTGTTCTTGGCGATACGCGCGAGCAGCATTTCATCCGAGGTCGCGCGAGCAGCGTCGATATGCTTCTCGGCTGCAGAGTTAATGGCGATGACGTTCGGCATGACAGGCTCCCAGTTCGCCGTTGGGCGGCGGTTCGTTGAGAGAAAGCTAGTTAGCGCCGGTTTCCGGATGTCTGCGCCAAAAGCGGAAAATGGTTTCATGACCGGGAGAATTGTTTCGTCGCCGGCCGAACGACGAAACATTCGCGGGCAAAAAGCCTGTCATTTCAATGCACGGAAAATAGCAGCGGCCGAATCCGGCCGCTGTGGGAACGAATCCGGCTTATGACTTTCGGCACTACCTGGGCCTATTCGGCCGCCTGCAAAGCGGGCGATGCCTTTTTCGGGGCAATCCAGAACGCGTCGGGCCGTTCGAACAGGAAATTGGCCCGTACCGCCAGCGCCAGCCGCCAGATCAGCAGCGAACCGGCGACGCCGGCCGCGGTAACGATCAGCGAGATCAGGCCGATGTCGGGGATGACGTCGAACCGCAGCAGAACCGTGCGGGTCGCGGCCATCGGCAGGAAGAAGGCCAGATAGATCACGATCGAGTGCTCGCCGCAGAAGCGCAGGAAGCCGAGCCATTGCGCCCGCGCCAGCAGCGTGCCGGTCACGATGATCGCGCAGGCGCCGGCAAAGCCGAGCGCCAGCGAGACGACCGGCCATTCGCTGACCCCGAGCGCAACCAGGCCGCCATTGACGAGGGCCCACAGCCCAAGCCCGGGCAGGGCGAGCGCAGGCCGTGCCCGCGCGCGGTCCGACAGCGCGAACACGTAACCGGCCAGGGCATAGCCGGTAAAGAAATAGACGAAGCGGGCGCAGAACTCGTCGATCACGGTCCAGCCGGTCGTGACATGCGCGCTCTCCAGCGCTGCCGCGATCAGCCAGATGACGAGCGGGTGGACATTGCGGGTGAGCTTAGCGACGACGAAGAAGATCGGCAGCAGATAGATGAACCACAGCGTGCCGAACGGCTCGATGAAGGCCTCGAGATATTGCAGCCCGACCTGGGCCCAACCGGTCTCGGCCGCCAGCGACGGCGCCTTGAAGCCGAACTGGATCGTCACCCACAGCACATAGAAATAGGCGAAGTGCATCACCTTGCGGTCGAGATAAGTGCGCCAGTCGCGGTCGATCACCACAGACAGGAACAGCCCCGAGATCAGGAAGAAGTCCGGCATCCGGAACGGCTTTGCGAACATCACGACATAGTGCATGAAGCCGGTTTGCTCGGCGGCCTTCTCGACCCCCAGCACCGAGTGCATCATCACGACCATGATGATGCAGATGCCCTTGGCATAATCGACCCAATCGACACGCGCGCTCACGCTCCCGGTGGAACGATCTGTCGCAGCGACTGTGCCGTTTGTAGCCATCCTTGTCCCGTTTCGGCGTGATCGGCGCCATCATCGGCCCGATCGGTTGCTTTCTCCTTTATCAATACAAAGGATGTGCCAGCGAACGTCGGCCCTGTCCCCGGTTCCCTGGACCGGGCGAATGGTCTAAGAGGCTTGGAAATCCCAAGAGAATCCGACGTTCGTTAACCACAGGACGCAAGCCCGGCCGAGCGCCGCCGCGATGAGACTCCTTGCCGCACCAATTCGATAGCCCGCTGCCGATCGACGCCGTGCTCGACGAGCTCGACCGCACGCTCGATCGCCACAACGCCGCCGTGCTGGTCGCGCCGCCCGGCGCCGGCAAGACCACGCGCGTGCCGCTGGCGCTGCTCGACGCGCCTTGGGCCAAAGGCAAAAAGATCATCGTGCTGGAGCCGCGCCGCATCGCTGCACGCGCCAGTGCCGAGCGGATGGCCAAGACGCTTCGTGAGCGGCCCGGAGAGACCGTCGGCTATCGGGTGCGCTTCGGCTCCAAGGTGTCGCGGGCGACGCGGATCGAGGTCGTCACCGAGGGCATCTTCTCGCGGCAAATCCTCGACGATCCCGAGCTCGACGGCATTGCCGCCGTGCTGTTCGACGAATTCCACGAGCGTTCGCTCGATGCCGATCTTGGCCTTGCGCTGGCGCGCGACGCGCAGACCGGCCTGCGCGAGGACCTGCGCATCCTCGTGATGTCGGCAACGCTCGACGGCGCGCGGGTCGCAAAGCTGCTCGGCGATGCGCCCGTGGTCGAGAGCGAGGGCCGCGCCTTTCCGGTCGAGACCCGCTATGTCGGCCGCAAGGTCGACGCGCCGGTGGAGCGGCAGATGGCCGAGACGATCGCGACCGCACTGCGTACCGATGCCGGCTCGGTGCTCGCTTTCCTGCCGGGCGCAGCCGAGATCCGCCGCACCCAAACCTTCCTCGCTGAGCGCGTGCACGACGCTTCAGTGGAGATCGTGCCGCTGTTCGGCGCGCTCGATGCCGCCGTGCAGGACCGCGCCATCGCGCCAGCCCCGAAGGGCATTCGCAAGGTGGTGTTGGCGACTTCGATCGCCGAGACCTCGCTGACCATCGAGGGCGTGCGCATCGTGGTCGATTCCGGCCTCGCGCGGGTGCCGCGCTACGAGCCTGACACGGCGCTGACCCGGCTCGAGACCGTGCGGGCCTCGCGCGCCGCGGTCGATCAGCGCCGCGGCCGCGCCGGCCGTATCGAGCCCGGGGTGTGCTACCGGCTCTGGGACGAGCCGCAGACCGCGTCGCTCCCGGCCTACACCGCGCCCGAGATCCTCTCCGCCGATCTGTCATCGCTGGTGCTCGACCTCGCGCAATGGGGCGTCAGCGATCCCGCAGGCCTTGCCTTCCTCGATCCGCCGCCGGGACCGGCGCTGAAGGAAGCGAGATCGCTCTTGTCCGAACTCGGCGCCCTCGACGCAGACGGCCGCATCACCGAGGAAGGCAAGAGCCTGCGCGCGCTGGCGCTGCCGCCGCGGCTGGCACGCATGATCGTGGATTCCGCCCGCTTCGGCATGAGCGAGGAGGCGGCCGAGATCGCCGCCGTGCTGACCGAGCGCGGGCTCGGCGGTGACAGCGTCGATCTCGACGTCAGGCTCGACCAGTTCCGCCGCGACCGCTCGCCGCGTGCCTCGAGCGCGCGCAGCATGGCCGCGCGCTGGGCCTCGCAGGTGAAGGCAAACGAGGACGCACTTACTTCTCCCTCCCCCCTTGCGGGGGAGGGTCGGGGAGAGGGGGCCACACGGGCAGTTTCTCCCGGGGCCACCCCCTTCCCCAACCCCTCCCCGCAAGGGGGAGGGGAGCCCTACCGCTCTCGCGTCCCTAACGCAGACCTTTCGACCGGCGTCATGCTGGCTTTCGCGTTTCCGGACCGGGTCGCGAAGAACCGCGGCAATGGCAGCTTCGTGCTCGCTAACGGCCGCGGCGCGGCGGTCGAGCAGACCGCGGCGCTGGCGCGGCTACCCTATATCGCGGTCGCCGAGCTGACCGGCACGGCCGCGAGCGGCCGCATCCTGCTGGCGGCGCCGATCACCCAGGACGAGATCGAGCAGCGCTTCGCTGACCAGATCGAGAATGTGGAGGAGGTGACGTTCGACCGCGGCGCGATGGCACTGCGCGCGCGCCGCCGCCGTTCGCTGCATGCGATCACGTTCTCGGAATCGCCGATGCCGCTCAAGCCATCTGCCGAGACCGCGCGGGAGTTCGCCGACGGCCTGATCGCTGTGGGTCTCGACCGCCTGCCGTGGTCGAAGCAAGCGAAACAATGGCGCGACCGCGTCATGTTCCTGCGCAAGGCCGAGGACGACAGTTGGCCTGATCTGTCCGACGCCGCGCTCGCTGCACGCGCCGACGCCTGGTTGGTACCCGCGCTCTACGACAAGACCGCGCTGAAGGATCTGTCGGCCGGTGACCTGTCGGACGCGCTGATGGCGCTGCTGCCGTGGGATTTGCGCGCCCGGCTCGATCGCGAGGCGCCGACGCATTTCGAGGCGCCGACCGGAACGCAGCTTGCGATCGATTACGAGGCCGAGCAGGGCCCGACCATTGCCGTCCGGCTGCAGGAACTGTTCGGGCTCAACACCCATCCTTCGATCGCCAGGGGCGCGGTGCCGCTGGTGCTGGAACTGCTGTCGCCGGCGCAGCGGCCGGTGCAGGTGACGCGCGATCTGCCCGGCTTCTGGCGCGGCAGCTATGCCGCCGTCCGTTCCGACCTGCGCGGCCGCTATCCGCGCCATCCTTGGCCGGAAGATCCCGCCAGCGCGCTGCCGACCAGGCGCGTGAAGCCGCGCGGCACCTGAGTTGCCGGCGGACGTGGCTCACCTCTCTCAAGGGGAGAGGTGAAGCGAGCGCGGCCATGGATGACGAGCTGAATGAATTCTTCCGCTGGCGAGCGCCAGCAAACGGTGATTAGATTTGCGGGCTGGGATGGGATCACGGGCTCGCAATTGGGGAGGCCGTCGTGGAGATCAAGAACGCATCGCCGTCGCTGTACAACGAAGACCTGGCGCCGGCCAGGGAACGCAACTGGGGCGCCTTCAGCATCTTCAACGTCTGGACTTCCGACGTCCACAGTCTGTGGGGCTATTATCTCGCCGCCAGCCTGTTCCTGCTCTGCGGCAGTTTCGTCAATTTCATCCTGGCGATCGGCATCGGCTCGCTGGTGATCTTCGTGCTGATGAGCCTGGTCGGCAATGCCGGGGTGCGGACCGGCGTGCCTTATCCGGTGCTGGCGCGGGCTTCGTTCGGCGTGTGGGGCGCCAACATCCCGGCGCTGGTGCGCGCCATCGTCGCCTGTTTCTGGTACGGCGCGCAGACCGCGGCGGCATCAGGGGCGATCGTCGCGCTGCTGACGCGCATCGACAGCTTCAAGGCGTTCCACCAGTCCAGCCACATGCTCGGCCATTCCACGCTCGAGGTGATCTGCTTCGTCGTGATCTGGGCGCTGCAACTCCTGATCATCCAGCGCGGCATGGAGACGGTGCGCCGCTTCCAGGACTGGGCCGGACCTGCGGTGTGGCTGATGATGCTGATCCTCGCGATCTATCTCTGCATCGCGGCCGGCGGCATCTCGCTCACCGCGCCGATCCCGCAGGACGTGCTGCTGGAGAAGACCAAGGAGGCCGGCGTGCCCGGCGTGCCCGGCTCATTCCCGGCGCTGTGCGCCGTCGCCGCGACCTGGATCACCTATTTCGCCGCGCTCTATCTCAACTTCTGCGACTTCTCGCGCTACGCGCCTGACGTCAACGCGCTGCGCAAGGGCAATATCTGGGGCCTGCCGGTCAATCTGATCCTGTTCTCGCTGGTCGCCGGCGTCACCACGATCGCGGCGTTCAACGTCTACCACGAGGTGCTGCTGCATCCCGACCAGATCTCGGCGAAGTTCGACAGCTGGTTCCTGGCGCTGCTCGCCGCGGTCACCTTTGCGGTCGCGACGCTCGGCATCAACGTGGTCGCCAATTTCGTCTCGCCGGCGTTCGATTTCTCCAACGTGTTCCCGCGGCATATCGACTTCAAGAAGGGCGGCTACATCGCGGCGCTGATCGCGCTGGCGCTGTATCCGTTTGCGCCCTGGGAGGGCAGCGCCGCCTCGTTCGTCGGGCTGATCGGCGCCACCATGGGGCCGATCTACGGGATCATGATGGTCGACTATTATCTGATCGCGAAGGGCCGCGTGAACGTGCCGGCGCTGTACCAGGAGCACGGCGAGTATCGCTTCCAGAACGGCTGGAACGTCAGCGCACTGATCGCAGCCGCGGTCGGCGCCCTGTTCTCGTCGGTGCTGCCGAACTTCACCTCGATCCTGCCGGCCTGGTGGGCGGTCTATGGCTGGTTCTTCGGTGTCGCGATCGCCGGCGCGGTCTATTACGCGCTGCGCGTGGCGATGCCGAGCCCGGTCGCCAGGACGGCCTAGAAGGCTGCTTGAAGCCGGCAAATCGGGCGGCCGATGTCATTCGGCCGCCTCTCCGGGCTCGCATTAACCCTTCGCTCATCCTTTTCGTCAAAATGGCAGCCTCGTGCTGCCGCCCTCGCTCGCGGCGGGGCGGGCGGCGTGGTGAAATTGCGTGTTCGGTTTTCCGAGTATGGTGTCATGCGTAACCTGATGATTTTCGCGGCCATCCTGATCGGGCTGGGCACCTTCATGGCCCAGATGGCCAGCAAGATGTCGCCCGCCGCCGCGACGACCGCAAAGCAGACCATCGCTCCGGCCGTCACGGTGGCGCAGGCCAGCGCCCGGACGCTCAGCATTACGCCCGATCCGCGCGGTCACTTCGCGACCGACGGCCGGATCGACGGCCAGCGCATCAACTTCATGGTCGACACCGGCGCCTCCGTGGTCGCCCTGAACGAGACCTCGGCCGCGCGCTTCGGGCTGCGCCCGGTGCCGGGCGACTACACCTCGCGCGTCACCACCGCCAACGGCACCATCAAGGCCGCACGCGCCCGCATCGCGATGGTCGAGATCGGCGGCATCACCGTGCGCGACGTCGACGCCCTGGTGCTGCCGGATGAGGCGCTGTCGGAAAACCTGCTCGGCCTGTCCTTCCTGTCGAAGCTGAAGCGCTTCGAATATGCCAACGGCAAATTGTTGCTGGAGCAGTAAGGCCGATTGGCATCAAGGCCCTATCCAAGTCTATTGCGGAGTTACCTCCACGCACTGACCAGGGTCTGAAATACAGAACTCGGTTTTCCCGGTAGTCGGATCGATTTTCCAAGAGCCTAACACCGGCAATCCGCCAAAAATGTCTGAAATCCCTCCCTGTACGTTAATGCCGGTCGTTTTCTCCGGAAAGCCGGGCCTCTCGGTGCATTGACCGGTTAATTGCTTAGTCTCGGCGTCGAGGACTGCGGTGCAGTGATGAAGCCTCCCGTTCTTGTGGTCGAGGCGTTCGACGGCATAATGGTTTACCCCAGTCTCCACAGTCGCAAACTCAGCGAAAATTTCGTAATCCGCAGCCAGCCCAACGGTCGCCGTCACGGTTAGCGAAAGCGCGAGTATCCCGGTCCTAAGAAGCCTCATAAGACCTCTCCATGTCTTCCCCTGCGATGCGGATCATGTCCCCATTTCGGCAGAAACTCGGATCACTGAAGCGCTTGCGCAGAGTGTCGAGTCGGTCTCCGGGCGCACCTACTGTAAGTCCCTATTGTACTCCCTAATTTCGTGATCCTGATCGTCGACATTCGGATAGCGCTCTATCTGATAGCAGGAAATCCCATCGTCCAATTTGAATATCGAGCGTTTTACACGCTTGTCGTCGTCCGTCGATTTTCCAATAAGAAGTATGCCCAGACCGGCATCGTCACCCGATAGCGCCAGCCCCTCCACCGCAAAAGAAAAACCGGACAGACACGCTTTCGGCACGTCAGTCCATTGCCCATTGTGTTCGATGCGCATCGAGCGTTCCAGGTTTGCGCCAAACCCTTCCTTTCCCGGGTTACGATCGCAAACCGCTTTGAGGGAACGAAGCTCGATCTTTGCAAGATCTTGACCTTTGTAATTTTTGAAATTCAAGATCGCAACATCCGCTGCGCACCAGGGACTGGAGTTCGCGATACATAACGTTGAACTGGCAAGTAGAAGCGATAAAGCTCCAGCGAGCGCGACTGTTTTCATCGACAGGCCTCAATATTTGTATCGGTTCCAATCCGGCATCCCGCGCCCCGTTGGCTTGCCGTTATGCCAATACTTTTTGTACCCATACCAAGATCCAACCCATGCATTGTAATCTGGAACTTGCTGAGTGTAAGCGCGCGCGTTGGCTCTATCTCCATCACTTTCATCCTGACTATCCCAATGCATGTGCCCTCTTGCGACCGCACCGCTATCGCCAAACCCCACGCCACCGCCCAGCGCTCCCTCTTGGTACCCGCGCGCTATCTGATCGTAGTAGTATAGTCCGTTGCGTTTGAAGGTTTCGACGCCCAGCTCCGGGATAAAGCCCCTCCTCTTGGTCTCTTCCGGGTAATATTGGGCACCAAGGTCTTTCATTTCCTTGAGGGCAGCATCCCATGCGCTCTCCGCGCTTTCGAAGCCGATCCCCGCATTGCGGCTCGGATAGTCACCACCTTCGTCGCCGCCGAAACGCTTGATGCCGGCGATGCCACCCGATCCGCTGGAGCTGTTGCCAGTCGCCGGCCCGTTGACGCCGGGCTGACCGGCTCCTGTCGCAGGCTGTTGCGACTGGGTTTGCGGCTGTGGCTGCGTTGGTCGAGTAGGTGTCGGCGGCTGTTGAATCTGCGCCTGTTGAGTCACGCCATCTGCAGCGAACGGATCATGGTCAACGGGAACGAGCGAGTAGTCAACGAAATCCGGCCGATGGTCCACCGGCACCAGAGAGTAATTGGGCATTGATCGTCACCTACAGATATTGCGGACAGCTTCGGGCGAGCCCGTGCGTGACCGCACCTCGCGGAGAGGGCTGGGTTGGCTTTGGATGTTTGAAGGCAAGTGCTTGAGGGCAAAGTGCTTGAAGGATGGCTTGCGCGATGGCGCGGAAGCGTCACTTCCGGTTCGGCTTGCCCATCGTCTTCGGGCGCCCGTCTGTCGGCGGGAGCGGCCCTGGCTATCAGCGCGTTCGGCTCGCTGTGGTGGCCAATTCCAGTGCGCCCGGCAGTGGATTGGCCGACAGCGACCTGTCCGATTGAAAAAGCCCGCAGCGGATTTTCCGGTGCGGGCTTAATTGTTGCGATGATGAAAATGTATCGGTGAGTTGCCCGACGTGTCAATTGTTCGATGCGCAGAGCAGCTCGCAGGGCGCAATAGCGCGGCGGATTGCGCCGGCGTGCAGGTATTTCGCCGACGCCAAATCTGCCGTAATTATTCGCCACAAGCCGTCAATCCTGCCTTTCGCTGCGGCGACGCATTCGCTAAAGCCAGCAGCATTGTTCCTCCGCATTTCCACGAGGCTATCTCTGATGTTTCCGAAGCCGAAATCCGCGCTGGTCCCGAACACCTATGCCTTTGAATCCGAGCCGATGGTGAAGCCGACCGGGTTTCGCGAATACGACGCGCGCTGGCTGTTCAACAAGGAGATCAATTTGATGGGCGTGCAGGCGCTGGGCATGGGGCTCGGCGCGCTGATTGCGGAGCTCGGCGTCAGCCAGGAGATCGTCACCGGTCACGATTTCCGCGGCTATTCCGCCTCGATCAAATACGCATTGATCTCGGGCCTGATGGCGGCCGGCTGCAAGGTGCACGACATCGGGCTGGCGGTGACGCCGATGGCGTATTTCGCGCAGTTCGATCTCGACGTGCCCTGCGTCGCGATGGTCACCGCTTCGCACAACGACAATGGCTGGACCGGCGTCAAGATGGGTGCCAACCGTCCGCTCACCTTCGGCCCCGACGAGATGACGCGGCTGAAGCAGATCGTGCTCAATGCTGAGTTCAACAACAAGGCCGGCGGCTCCTACCAGTTTCACGAGAACTATCCGGCGCGCTACATCGCCGACCTCACCAGCCGGCCGAAGCTGAAGCGCAAGCTGAAGGTCGTCGCCGCCTGCGGCAACGGCACCGCGGGCGCATTCGCGCCGCAGGTGCTGGAGGTGATCGGCTGCGAGGTGATTCCGCTCGACACCGAGCTCGATCACACCTTCCCGAAATACAATCCGAATCCGGAAGACATGGAGATGCTGCATGCGATCCGCGATGCGGTGCTTCTGCACAAGGCCGATGTCGGGCTCGGCTTCGACGGCGACGGCGACCGCTGCGGCGTGGTCGACAACACCGGCGAGGAGATCTTCGCCGACAAGGTCGGCGTCATGCTGGCGCGCGACATGTCGGCGATCAACGCCAACGCACAGTTCGTCGTCGACGTGAAGTCGACCGGGCTGTTCGTCACCGATCCGGTGCTCTCGAGGCAGGGCGCCAACACGGTCTACTGGAAGACCGGGCATTCCTACATGAAGCGCCGCACCAACGAGCTCGGCGCGCTCGCCGGCTTCGAGAAGTCCGGTCACTTCTTCTTCAACAAGCCGTTCGGCCGCGGCTATGACGACGGCCTGGTGTCGGCGATCGCGATCTGCGAGATGCTCGATCGCGCCCCCGGCAAGTCGATGGCCGATCTGAAGGACGCGCTGCCGAAGACCTGGTCATCGCCGACGATGTCGCCGCATTGCGCCGACGAGGCGAAGTATGGCGTGGTCGATGCCGTGGTGAAGCACTTCGAGGCGCTGCAGCAGAACGGCGCGCTGGTCGCGGGGCAGGCGATCCGCGATCTCGTCACCGTCAACGGAGTCCGCGTCACGGTCTCCGACGGCAGCTGGGGCCTGGTGCGGGCATCCTCGAACAAGCCGGAGCTCGTGGTCGTGGTGGAAAGCCCGGTCAGCGAGCAGCGTATGCGCGACATGTTCGAGGCGATGGATTCGGTGCTGCGCACGCATCCCGAGGTCGGCGCGTACAATCAGAAGATTTGATTTTGTTGCCGCAGGCACGGTGTCATCACCCGCGCAGGCGCAGGCGGGTGATCCAGTATTCCAGAGACGGCAATGATTGAGCCGAGACGTCGCGGCGTACTGGATCGCCCGCCTGCGCGGGCGATGACAGTTGAGGGCGCCGCTTACGCCGCGGGCACCGGCAGCGCCGTCACCGACTTGATCTTCTCCATCGCGAAGCGCGAGGTGACGTTCTTCAGCGGCACGGCCGAGATCAGCTTCTTGTAGAACACGTCATAGGCCTGCATGTCGGCGACCACGACGCGCAGCATGTAGTCGACGTCGCCGGCCATCCGGTAGAACTCCATCACCTCGGGCATGGCGCTGACGGCGTCGGCGAATTTGCGCAGCCAGGCTTCGGAGTGGTCGGCGCTCTCGACCGAGACGAACACCGAGATCCCGAGCCCGATCTTGTTCTGGTCGACCAGCGCCACGCGGCGCAGGATCACGCCGTCGGCCTCGAGCCGCTGGATGCGCTTCCAGCACGGCGTCGACGACAGCCCGACCCGGTCGCCGATCTCGGCGACCGAGAGCGAGGCATCCTCTTGGAGCACCGTCAGGATCTTGCGATCGATGGCGTCGAGGCGGCGGTTATTGTCATGAAGCTGAATAGCGAGTTCGGACATAGAAGAAAGTTCCATATGAAGGATCAAACTCCCTCATATAGAGAAAAATCTTCTCGCGCAAGCGGTTCCTGACCGGTCAGGCCGGCCGGGCGTCGACGTGTTCGCCCAAAAACGCTTCAACTTCAGTACGTTGCGGTGCGGCATAAGCGCCGCCGAAGCGGGTGCATTTTAATGCTGCGGCCGCGGACGCAAAGCGCAGCGCCTGCCGCAATTCCTGCTTCTCGGTAATGGCGAGGGCAAATGCGCCGTGGAAGACGTCGCCGGCCCCGAGCGTGTCGACGGTATGGACCGGGAAGGCCGGGCTCTCCTCGAGCTCGCCCTGCTCGTTGAGAAAGATCGTGCCCTTCGGGCCGCGGGTGCCCGCGAGGAACGAGCGGGTGAGCTTGGCGAGCTTGTGCAGCGCCTGGCCGTCATCGGTGACGTCGGCGGTCTGCTGCAGCGGCTCGCTGGAGAACACCAGGTGCGAGGAGGCGGTCAGCAGCCCTTCCCGCATCGACATCGCGCGGTCGACGTCGACCACGACGGGAATGCCGCGCTTGACGGCCTCGGCGCACAGCTCGGTGCAGAACGGCGCGCAGCGGCTCTCGGTCAGGATCGCCGCGCAATCCTCCAGCAGCAGGTCGGTCGGCGGCAGCTTGACCTTCCAGAGTTCGGGATCGCGGAAGGTGACGATGGTGCGCTCGCCGGTGTCGTCGATCATGATTGCCGAGATCGGCGTCACCAGATCAGGCATGTGGATGAGATGGTTGGTCTCGATGCCTTCCTGCGCCAGCTTGTCGAAGATGTAGCGGCTCGAGGTCTCCCGCGAATCGCCCATCGGCCCGCAGATCGAGGCGCGGCCGCCCAGCCGGACGATGCCGATCGCGGCGTTCAGCGCGTTGCCGCCGCAGATCTCGTCGAAATGCGTCGCATTCTCCTTGGAGCCGCGCGCCGGAACGTTGACGCGGAAGGTCAGGTCGCGCACCGGCAGGCCGATGCAGAGGATGCGGGGCGGGACTTTCGGGGCGCCGTCTTGAAAATTCATGCAGGGATCCGTCGCAATGGTTCCGTCGACTTACACAATCTTTGTCCAGTCTAATCGGCAGAACGATGTCCGGTTCCCGCTATTGGTCGAGCGGGTTTCGGTGGTGCACCCAGCGGCCGAGCAAATGATGGGCAATCGCGAACGGATGCGGGCCGGCGAGGCCGTCGGGATGCTGGCGCTTGAGCATCAGCGTCGCCTCCGCATGGTCGAACCAGCGCGCATCTTCGAGTTCGGTGCGGTCGACCACGATGTCCTCGTTGGTCGCACGCGCAGTGCAGCCGATCATCAGCGATGACGGATAGGGCCAGGGCTGCGTCATGTAGTAGTTGACGTCGGTGCAGCGGATGCCGCTTTCCTCGAAAATCTCGCGCCGTACCGCATCCTCGATGGTCTCGGCGGCCTCGACGAAGCCGGCGAGGCAGGAATACATGCCGGGCATGAACTGCTTCTGGCGGCCGAGCAGCACCTTGTCGCCTGACGTCACCAGCATGATCACGACCGGATCGGTGCGCGGGAAATGCTCGGCCTTGCAGCTCGGGCATTCGCGCTTCCAGCCGCCTTCCCGCATCGCCGTGCGGGTGCCGCAGTTCGGACAGAAGCCGTGGCGCTGGTGCCAGGTGACCATCGATTTCGCCATCGCGATCGCCGACAGCTGCTCCGGCGGCACCACGCCCTGCATCGCCATGCCGCGCAATTCGGTGATCGCAACATCGCTGCGTCCGACCAGCTTCTCGGCCGCCTGCGGCGCGATCCCCATGCCGAAGATCGGCGCCGCATCGCGCAAGCCCAGGAAGATCGTGCCGGGATTGGCACCGTAGCTCCGCGCCTCGTCCAGCGAGAGCAGCGCGCGGGCGCCGCCATCTTCCTGCTTCACCACCAGCGAGTCGCGATAGATCACATAGGCGCGCGCCTCGCGATGACCCTCCAGCGCGAACAGCTTCTCGTCGTTGCTGCGCAGATGCGCGGCACGGTCGAGCACATGGGTGACGAAGGCCGGCTGGCCGAGCGGAAATGAATCGGATGCGGACATTGAATTTTCAACCCAACCAGATCTTGCGGCGAAGCGCGCTGATGAAATTCTGCACTTCCTCGGCGTCATGCGCCAGCGGCGGCATCACGCCCCAGACGGGACGCGGCCATGCAGCGTCGCTGGTGCGGCGCGCGATGACATGGACGTGAAGCTGCGGGACGAGGTTGCCGAGCGCCGCGACATTCAGCTTGTCGCATTTGGTGATCTCTTTCAGGGCCCGCGAGACCCGGGTGATCTCGGTCATCAGCTGCGCCTGCTCGACCTCGTCGAGGTCGATGATCTCGACCGCATTGTCGCGCCGCGGCACCAGCAGCAGCCAGGGATAATGCGCATCCTTGATGACGAGCACCTTGCACAGCGGCAGGTCGCCGACGTCGATGGTGTCTTTTTTGAGCTGCGAATGCAGCGACCAGTTGGAGGCGGGCATGGGAGGCAAATAATGCCTTTCCGTGTTCCCAGACAAGCCCCACAAAGCCAGCCTCAGCCAGCCCCACAAAGCCGGGTCAGGCCGCTTGCTTTCCGGCGCTTTTGGCCCCAAATAGGGACCGGGAGATTGGCGGTGGACGAGCCACTCGCCAACCGGGTCAGGTCCGGAAGGAAGCAGCCCTAACGAGGTCCGGATCGGGTCGCTCGTCAGTCTCCTACCTGTTTTTTCCGAGCGAATCGCGCTGGAATGGCGGTCTCCGCGCCCGGCGCTCGATTTCGGCTCCTGTCCGCACGCCGGCTGAAGAGACACCCAAGTTGCGGATCGACGCATGAACGGCGCTGGCGACCCCTCCCGACCGTCCGACGGTGCGAACCAGAGCGGTTTCGATCTCGGCGGGCTGCCTGAGGCGGCCAACAAGCCCTACCGCGTTCTCGCCCGCAAATACCGCCCCTCCAGCTTCGAGGACCTGATCGGCCAGGAGGCCATGGTCCGCACCGTCTCGAACGCGTTCGAGACCGGGCGAATTCCGCAGGCCTGGATCCTCACCGGCGTCCGCGGGGTCGGCAAGACCACCACCGCCCGCATCCTCGCCCGCGCCCTGAACTACGAGAAGCCCGACGGCTCGGTGAAGGGGCCGACCATCCACATGCCGGACCTCGGCGTGCACTGCCAGGCGATCATGGAAAGCCGGCACATGGACGTGCTGGAGATGGACGCTGCGTCCCACACCGGCGTCGACGATGTCCGCCAGATCAATGACAGCGTGCGCTATGCGCCGGCGAGCGCGCGCTACAAGGTCTACATCATCGACGAAGTCCACATGCTGTCGACGGCGGCCTTCAACGCCTTCCTGAAGACGCTGGAGGAGCCGCCGGAGCACGCCAAGTTCGTGTTCGCCACCACCGAGATCCGCAAGGTTCCGATCACGGTGCTGTCGCGCTGCCAGCGCTTCGACCTGCGCCGCGTCGAGGCCGACGTGCTGATGAAGCATCTCGGCAATATCGCCACCAAGGAAGGCGTCGAGGTCGAGCCCGAGGCGCTCGGCATCATCGCGCGCGCGGCCGAAGGTTCGGTGCGCGATTCGTTGTCGCTGTTCGACCAGGCGATCGCGCATGCCGCCGGCCATGTGAAGGCCGACGCGGTCCGGCAGATGCTCGGCCTTGCCGACCGCACCCGCGTGATCGACCTGTTCGATTCGCTGGCGCGCGGCGATATCGCCGCTGCCTTCGCCGAATTTCGCGCCCAGTATGATGTCGGCGCCGATCCGGTGGTGGTGCTGTCCGATCTCGCCGAGTTCGTCAATTTCGTCACCCGCGTGAAATTCGTGCCGGGGACCGCCGACAACGTCGCATTCGGCGAGACCGAGCGGGTGCGGGGGCGCGGATTCGCCGCGAAGCTGTCGACGCGTGTGCTGTCGCGGATGTGGCAGATGCTGCTCAAGGGCATCGCCGAGGTGCAGACCGCGACGCGGCCGGCGGCTGCTGCCGAGATGGTGCTGGTGCGGATCGCCTATGTCGCCGACCTGCCGACACCGGATGAAGTGATCCGGATGATCGAGCAGAATGGCGCCGGCGCGGCGCCCGCGACGTCAGGTTCCGCCGCATCATCGCCGTCACGCGGCGCACCGGCTTCGGCGATATCGGCCATGCCGTCGGCGTCGATGCGTGCACCGCAGGCCGGCCCGCGGGCCGATCTTGCCGCGCGTCCGCAGATGGCCTCACCGGTCACCGACGCCGCGCCGGTGCTGCGGATCACGAGCTTTCCGCAACTGATCGCGCTCGCCGGCGAGAAGCGCGATATCATGACCAAGAGCGCGCTGGAGGCCGATGTGCGGCTGGTGCGCATCGAGGATGGCCAGCTCGAGATCGGACTCGAGCCGAAGGCGCAGCGCACGCTCATCACCGATCTGCCGCGCAAGCTCGAACTGTGGACCGGGCGGCGCTGGACCGTGATCATTTCCAACGAGGCCGGCCAGCCCACGGTGCGTTCGCAGAACGAATTGGCGCGCAGCGAGCATCAGCGCGCGGCCGAGGCCGATCCGCGCGTGCAGGAGGTGCTGGCGCGCTTTCCGGGCACCAAGGTGATCGAGGTCCGCCGCCTTGCCGCCGAGGTTCCGGTGGCGGATGTATCAGGCGAAGACCCGATTGAAACTTCTGACAGCGACGACGATTGATCCGATCATAGGAACGCACGCATGGCTGATTTTCTCGGCATGATGAAGCAGGCAGCGCAGCTGCAATCCAAGATGCAGGAGATGCAGGAGCAACTCGGCAATGTCGAGGTGGAGGGCATTTCCGGCGGCGGTCTGGTCGCGGTGCGCATGACCGCGAAGATGGAAGTGAAGGGCGTCAAGATCGATCCGTCGCTGATGAAGCCGGAGGAGCGCGAGGTGCTCGAGGATCTCCTGGTCACGGCGCATGGCGATGCCCGCCGCAAGGCCGAGGCGGCGATGCAGGAGAAGATGATGGCGCTCACCGGTGGGCTCGGCCTGCCGCCGGGATTTGGTCCGACCTAAATGGCCGCAAGCGTCGCCGGCCCCGAGATTGAACGCCTGATCCAGTTGCTGGCGCGGCTGCCGGGCTTGGGTCCGCGTTCGGCGCGGCGCGCGGCGCTGCATCTGATCAAGAAGCGCGAAGCGCTGATGACGCCGCTGACCGCGGCGTTGCAGGTCGCGATCGACAAGATCCAGGTCTGCAAGACCTGCGGAAACATCGATACACAAAACCCCTGCACGGTGTGCACCGATCCGCGCCGCGATCCCTCGATCATCGTCGTGGTCGCCGATGTCGCCGATCTCTGGGCGCTGGAACGCGCCAATGCGACCAATGGCCGCTATCATGTGCTCGGTGCAACGTTGTCGCCGCTCGACGGCGTCGGCCCGCAGGATCTCACCATCGACCAGCTGGTGGCGCGCGCCCACGCGCCTGAGGTGACCGAGATCATTCTGGCGCTGAATGCCACCGTCGATGGCCAGACCACCGCGCATTACATCACCGACCTGTTGTCGGAGGCCAATGTGCGGGTGACGCGGCTGGCGCATGGCGTGCCTGTTGGCGGCGAGCTTGATTACCTCGATGAAGGTACGCTATCCGCAGCCATGCGGCAGCGGACGCTGTTTTAAGCAACCGGTCCAGGGCCGGACCCGGCCGATTTTGCCAAGCGATCCGTCACAAGTCGAAAAGATCGCGCTGAAACAAAATGATAGGGTGGATGACGATTCGAGGATGGTCATCCACGCTCTGACGAATCAAATACGGAACACCTGAAAATGACGACACACCGATTCGGCGCACGGTTCGGCTTTGCATTTTTGACGGCGACCTTGGTCGCGCCGTGTGCGATCGCGCAGCAGAGCGATGCGCCGCAGAAGCCCGGCAAGATGATCCATGCCGGCGACGTGCTGTCGGGGGAACTCGGCGTCATGAAGGTGCGCGACGCCAAGAATCGCGGCAAGCGCGTCGCGACCTACCAGATCACCAGCGAGCCGCGCCGCCTGCCGCCGCCGAACGGCCTGTGCAATCTCGAAACCGGGCCGGAAACCTTCCAGCTGATTCCGACCAACGATGCCCAGGCCGCGCAGCTCAAGAGCCTTTCCGGCAAGGCCATCTCGGTGAAGGTCGACGAGGTCACCTGCGCCAAGGACGCCGGCGAGATGAGCGAAGCCATCGTCACCAAGTGGAGCGTGGTGGCGAAGTAAATCTCATCGAATCGAGAACCATCCGCATCATCGTCCTGGCGAAAGCCAGGACCCATTACCCCAACTGTCGGTTATTGCGCGACGCTGCGGCCAGAATCCCTGTCACGACCAGGTGCGGTGGTTATAGGTCCTGGCTTTCGCCAGGACGACGCGGGGAGAGTTCGGGCGCCTGCTCGGGCCGACGGCAGTTGGGCTAAACCCGCACCGGCCCCAGCTCATCAAAATGCCCGCGCCGCTGCAGCCAGGCTAGCAGGATCAGGCTCGGGATCGCGACCAGCACGCAGATCACGAAGAACATCTGCCAGCCGACCGCCTTGGCGACATAGCCCGCGCCCGATGACAGATAGGTGCGGCCGACCGCCGCGAGCGCGGTCAGCAGCGCGTACTGGGTCGCGGTGTGCAGCGGATTGCGGCACAGCGCCGACAGATAGGCGACGAAGATCACGGTGCCGATCGCGCTGGTGAAATTCTCCGCGGTGATCGCGAGCGCCAGCGCCCATTGATCGACGCCGACATGCGCCAGCCAGGAGAACGACAGGTTGGCGATCGCCTGCAGCACGCCGCCGATCCAGAGGCTCGTTGCGAGCGAATAGCGCCGCGCCACGAAGCCGCCGGCGAAACCGCCGATCAGGGTTGCGGCAAGACCAACGCCCTTCACGATCGCCGCGTAATCGACCTTGGAAAAGCCGATGTCGATCACGAACGGCGCGGTCATGGTGCCCGAGAACGCGTCGGTGAATTTGAACAGCACCACGAAGGCGAGCGCTGCGAAGGCATCCTTGCGGCTGAGGAACTCGGAGAACGCGCCGAGCGCCGCGTGCAGCACGCGCTCGGCGGCGTTCTGCGCGTGCGTTGCGGCCTCCGCGCCCTTCGATTGGGCGGGCTCGGTCGCGGCAAGCGCGGTGACGATGCCGATCACGACCAGCGCGGCCATCACCACATAGCCCCACATCCACGCGGACGGGCGCGCGAGCCCTGCGGATTCGAATCCGCTGACGATGAACAGCGCGCCGGCGGTCGAGACCAGCATGCCGACGCGATAGGCCGCGACATAGGACGCCATGCCGGCGGCCTGCTCGCTCTCGGGCAGGCTTTCGACGCGGAAGGCATCGACCACGATGTCCTGCGTCGACGACGCGGTCGCGACCAACAGCGCGGCGAAGGCCGCGAACCATGGCGAGCGCGCCGGGTCGGCCACCGCCAGCACCAGGATCGTCGCCATCAGCACCAGCTGCGAGAGCAGCAGCCAGCCGCGGCGGCGCCCGAAAACTTGCGTGAACAGCGGCACATGCAGCGCATCGACCAGCGGCGCCCAGAGGAATTTCAGCGTGTAGGGCGTGCCGATCAGCGCCAGCAGCCCGATGGTGCCGAGATCGACCCCGGCCTCCTTCATCCACACCTGCAATGTCGAGCCCGACAGCGCCAGCGGCAGCCCCGAGGAGAAGCCGAGCAGCAGCACGATCAGCACCCGCGGCTGCAGGTACACCGCGAAGCTGTCGCGCCAGGAGGTGACGGCGGGCTTTGGCTCAGGCGTCGCGGGCGTGTCTGACGTCGCTTCAGGGGCTGTCATGAATGAGGTGTTACCAGATTCGGCCACAAAAAGACTGTCATCGCCGGGCTTCACGTAGACGTACGCGCACCCAACTTCCGCCTCTGGGATACTGGATCGCCCGATCAAGTCGGGCGATGACAGCAATTATGCGGCGCGATCCGCGGTCATCGATGAGTTGATCCCTGTTCGCCTCAAAAACACTGTCATCGCCCGGCTCGACCGGGCGATCCAGTATTCCAGAGGCCTATCCGCCGCCGCCCGCAATCTCCGGATAAAGATCAATCCAGTCCGGATTGTCCTTCTCAATTAGGGCAATCTTCCATGCGCGCGGCCATTTCTTCAGCCGCTTCTCGCGCTTGATCGCGTTCTCGGGATCATCGAACTGCTCGAAATAGACGAGTTTCACGACGTCGTATTTTTCGGTGAAGCTTTCGATGAGTTTGATCTTGTGCTCACCGACGCGACGAATGAGGTCATTTGTCACGCCGATGTAGAGCGTGCCGCCGATGTGGCTGGCGAGGATGTAGACGTAGAAGCTGCGTGCGCCCATCTACGGCCTCTGGGATACTGGATCGCCCAATCAAGTCGGGCGATGACACCGGCTATGAGGTGACATCAGCAACGATCACTCCCCCGCCTGCAGCTTGCGCGGGGCGGGGAACAGGTCGGTGGCCGCGGGCTTGACGAAGCGCGGCACTTCGATCGGGGTCTCGGACTTGCTGAAGTCGAGTTCCTCGATACGGCCGGCGCGCTTCTCGATCTTGTCGGCGGAGATCAGGATCTGCCTGACGTCCTCGTTCACCTGGCCGAAATGGGTCTGCAGCTTGAGCACGCGATCGCGCAGACGGCCGAGATCATCACCAAGGTGCATCACCTCGTTGCGGATCTGGTCGGCGGCGTCGCGGATGCGGGCATCCTTCAGGATCTGCTGCATCACCTGGATCGCCAGCATCAGCAGCGAGGGCGACACCAGCACCACGCGGGCGCGATAAGCCTTCTGGATCACGTCGTCGAAACCGTCATGGATTTCGGCATAGACCGATTCCGAGGGCACGAACATGAGCGCGGTGTCCTGGGTCTCGCCCGGAATCAGATATTTCTCGGCGATGTCGCTGACGTGCTTGAGTACGTCAGTGCGCAATCGCTGGCTGGCGAATTTGCGCTCCTCGTCGCTGCGCGCATCGTGCAGCGCGGTCATCGCTTCCAGCGGAAATTTCGCGTCGATGCAAAGCGGGCGCTGGTCGGGCAGGAACACGACGCAGTCCGGCCGCTTGCCCGATGTCAGCGTGTACTGGAACTCGAATGAGCCCTTCGGCATGCCGTCCTGGACGATCGCCTCCATCCGCGCCTGGCCGAACGCGCCGCGCGACTGCTTGTTGGCGAGCACGTCGCGCAGGGTCGTCACCTGGGTGGTGAGCTCGTTGAGGTTCTTGTGCGCATGGTCGATGATGCCGAGCCGCTCGTGCAGCACGCGCAACGAATCCATCGTGTTGCGGGTCGATTGTTCCATCGACTGGCCGACCCGGTGGGTTACCGAGTCGAGCCGCTCGTTGACCGCGCGGGCCATCTCGGCCTGCCGGCCGGCTAGCGCCTGCGCGAAGGCATCAACCTTGGCGTCGACCCGTCCGGAGGATTCGCTCTGCGCCCGCAGCATCTCGGCGAGCCGCTCCTCCAGCTCGTCGGCGCGAATGGCCTGGGCCATCGCGAGTTCCGCGCCGCGCCGGCTGCCGCGCGCGATCACCATTGCGATGGCGAACAGCAGGATCAGCGCCAGCACGCCAAGCCCGATCAACGCGTCGGAGACGCGGACCGGAAGGTCGCCGATCATGAGGAGAATCTCGTTCATGCCGGTCCTTGTAGCCGATTCGCGGTCGGACGCGAACGAAGAGGGAACGCTTATGGTTAATGCTTCCCTGATTTTCTTGGTTAATGCAGCGTGAAGAAACGTGGTTAAGGCTGCCTTAACAGGCTCCTCAGCGCATTGACCGCATCAGGCCCGCAGCTTAAATCGCCGCCATGGCTTTAAGAGAAATCATCATCCTGCCGGACAAGCAGTTGCGGCTGGTGTCGAAACCGATCGAGAAGGTGACGCCGGATATCCGCAAGCTCGCCGACGACATGCTCGAGACCATGTATGACGCGCCCGGCATCGGGCTGGCGGCGATCCAGGTCGCGCAGCCGCTGCGGCTGATCACCATGGATCTCGCCAAGCGCGACGAGAACGGCGAGACCTCGCCGCAGCCGCGGGTGTTCATCAATCCGGAGATCATCTCGCATTCGGAGGAGCTGTCGGTCTACGAAGAGGGCTGCCTGTCGATCCCCGAATATTACGAGGAGGTCGAGCGCCCGGCGCGGGTGCGCCTGCGCTTCACCGATCTCGACGGCAAGCTGCACGAGGAGGATGCCGAGGGGCTCTACGCCACCTGCATCCAGCACGAGATCGACCATCTCAACGGCGTGCTGTTCGTAGACTACCTGTCGAAGCTGAAGCGCGACCGCGTGTTCAAGAAATTCGAGAAGGCCGCCAAGCGCGCGGCGGAGTAGGCGCGCCCTCCGACGCCGGAAGAATCTGATCGCATGCCTCTCCGCCTGATTTTCATGGGCACGCCCGATTTCGCGGTGCCGACGCTGCTGGAGCTGGTGGCCCATGGCCATGAGGTCGTGGCCGTCTACACCCGCGCGCCGAAACCGGGCGGGCGGCGCGGCCTGCAGCTGCAGCCGACGCCGGTCGAGCAGGAGGCGCGCCGCCTCGGCATTCCGGTACTCACGCCGAAGACGCTCCGGACGGACGAAGCGCTCGAGGCGTTTCGCGCCCAAGATGCGGATGCCGCCGTTGTCGTCGCCTACGGCATGATCCTGCCGCAGGCCATCCTCGATGCGCCCAGGCTCGGCTGCTTCAACCTGCACGCCTCGCTGCTGCCGCGCTGGCGCGGCGCCGCGCCGATCAATCGCGCCATCATGGCGGGTGATGCCGAGAGCGGCGTGATGGTGATGAAGATGGATGTCGGGCTCGACACCGGCGACGTCGCGATGGCCGAGCGGCTGCCGATCACGGACAGCATGACGGCATCAGACCTGCACGATGCGTTGGCGCCGCTCGGCGCCGACCTGATGGTGCGGGCGATGGGCGGCCTCGAGCGCGGCGGCTTGCAACTCACCAGGCAGAGCGAGGACGGCGTCACCTATGCCGCCAAGATCGAGAAGGCCGAGGCGCGGATCGACTGGACGCAGCCGGCGCACGCGGTGCTGCGGCACATTCACGGGCTGTCGCCGTTCCCCGGCGCCTGGTGCGAACTCGGCGGCGAGGGCGAGCCGGTGCGGCTGAAGATCCTGCGCTGCGAGCTGGCGAAAGGTTCGGGCCAACCGGGCGATATGCTCGACGATCAGCTTGCGATCGCCTGCGGCGATGGCGCGGTGCGGATTCTCGAATTGCAGCGCGCCGGCAAGGGGCCGATGAAGGCGGCGGACTTCCTGCGCGGCACGCCGCTGAAGCCGCCCGCGCGGCTCGGCTGATGCCCCGCTACAAGCTCACCATCGAATATGACGGCACGCCGTTCTCCGGCTGGCAGATCCAGGACACCGCGCCGACCGTGCAGGGCGCGCTGGAGGCGGCGGTCAAGGCGATCTGCGGCGAGGACGTCCGCGTCCACGGCGCCGGGCGTACCGACGCCGGCGTGCATGCGCGCGGCCAGGTCGCGCATTGCGACATCGCCAAACATTTTCCGCCGGGCCGTTTCCGCGACGGGCTGAACGCGCATCTGCGGCCCAATCCGATTGCCGTGCACGCGGCCGATATCGTGCCCGACGATTTCGAGGCGCGGTTCTCCGCGATCAAGCGGCATTATCTCTATCGCATCACCAACACCCGCGCGAACCTCGCGCTCGACATCGGCCGGGTCTGGCGCGTGCCACGCGCGCTCGATGCCGAGGCGATGCACGAGGCCGCGCAGCGCCTGCTCGGCAAGCATGATTTCACCACCTTCCGCGACACCGAGTGCCAGGCCAAGTCGCCGGAGAAGACGCTCGATCAGCTCGACGTCACCCGCGACGGCGCTGCCATCAACATCGTGACCTCGGCGCGCTCGTTCCTGCACAGCCAGGTGCGCTCGATGGTCGGATCATTGGTCTGGGTCGGCGAGGGCCGCTGGAGCGCGGACGATCTGTTCGCCGCACTCGTCGCCCGCAACCGCGCCGCCTGCGGCCCCGTCGCGCCGCCGGACGGGCTCTATTTGATGCGGGTGGATTACTAGGCAGACTGTATCTGGTATGGGCGGATTACCCGCGACCCCAATCCCTACTGTGCATGGGGTTGTTTTCGATGTTTGTGTCCAGCCGAGCGGCCGGATCAAGCAAAATACCGCTCCAGCACGCCCCGATAGATCTGCGTCAGCTTCTCCAGATCAGCCACCGGCGTGCGCTCGTCGATCTGGTGCATGGTCTGGCCGACCAGGCCGAATTCGATCACCGGGCAGTAGCTCGAGATGAAGCGCGCGTCCGAGGTGCCGCCCGAGGTCGAGAGCTCCGGCCTGCGGCCGGTGGCCTCCTCGATCGCGGCAACCGCGAGGTCGGTGAACGGTCCGGGCTGGGTGACGAACACGTTCGAGTTCGACGGCTGCCAGTCGATATGCGCGCGGATGCGGTTGCCGCAGGCCTTCGCCAGCCGTTCGTCGACCAGCTGCCGGAGGCTCTCCTGCGTATGGTTGTCGTTGTAGCGGATGTTGAACTTGGCGCGCGCTTGGCCGGGGATCACGTTGCTCGCGGTGTTGCCGACGTCGACGGTGGTGAATTCGAGGTTGCTGGCCTGGAATTGCGCGCTGCCGTGATCGAGCGGCTCGTCGCCCAGCGCCACGATCAGCCTGGAGATGTCGGGCACCGGGTTCGAGGCGCGGTGCGGATAGGCGACGTGGCCCTGCACGCCGTCGACCACCAGCGTGCCGGATTGCGAGCCGCGCCGGCCGATCTTGATCATGTCGCCGAGCACCTCGACATTCGAGGGCTCGCCGAGCACGCAATGGTCGAACTTCTCGCCGCGCTCGGCGCACCATTTCAGCAGCTTGACCGTGCCGTTGATCGAGACGTCTTCCTCGTCGCCGGTGATCAGGAAGGAGATCGATCCTTTTGGCTTGCCGCCATGGTCGTTCAGATACTGCAGCACCGCGGCGACGCTGCAGGCGATGCCGCCCTTCATGTCAACGGCGCCGCGGCCGTAGAGATAGCCGTCCTTGACCTCGCCGGAGAACGCGCCGAGCGTCCACGCCGCTTCGTCGCCGGGCGGCACCACGTCGGTGTGGCCGGCAAAGGTGATATGCGGCGCCGAAGAGCCGATGCGGGCATAGAGGTTGTCGATATCGGCGGTGCCGGGTTCGGAGAACGTCACGCGGTGGACGTCGAAGCCGGCCGCCTTCAGCAGGTTTTCGAGCACACCGAGCGCGCCGGCGTCGGCCGGGGTGACGGACGGGCAGCGAACCAGATCGCGGGTAATCGAGACGGCATCAATCATGTGTCCCGCTTAACACGTCACACCGCGGGTGGACCAGCTTTGTGCGGCACGATATCGAGCTCGCTCTGCTGATCCCAGCCCTGCGTGGAGCGCGACCCGCCGCCGTGGCCGCCGCCTGTCAGTCCCGCAGCAGCTCGTTGATGCTGGTCTTGGCGCGGGTGCGCTCGTCGACGCGCTTGACGATCACGGCGCAGGCCGTGGCAGGTCCCGGCTGGCCGTTCTTCAGCGGCTTGGCCGGCAGCGTGCCGGGCACCACGACGGCGTATTCCGGGACCTCGCCGACGAAGATCTCGCCGGTCTCGCGGTCGACGATCTTGGTCGAGGCGCCGAGGAACACGCCCATCGACAGCACCGCGCCCTTGCGCACGATCACGCCCTCGGCGACTTCCGAGCGGGCGCCGATGAAGCAATCGTCCTCGACGATCACGGGCTCGGCCTGCAGCGGCTCGAGCACGCCGCCGATGCCGACGCCGCCGGAGATGTGCACGCGCTTGCCGATCTGGGCGCAGGAGCCGACCGTCGACCAGGTGTCGATCATGGTGGCCTCATCGACATAGGCGCCGAGATTGACGAAGGAGGGCATCAGCACGACGTTCCTGGCGATGAAGGCCGAGCGGCGCACGATCGCGCCCGGCACGGCGCGGAAGCCGGCGTCGCGGAAACGGTTCTCGCCCCAGCCCTCGAACTTCGAGGGCACCTTGTCCCACCACGAGGCCTTGCCCGGGCCGCCCGCGATCTGGCCCATGTCGTTGAGGCGGAACGAGAGCAGCACGGCCTTCTTCAGCCACTGATTGACCTTCCACTTGCCGCTGGCCTCGCGCTCGGCGACGCGGGCCTCGCCCTTGTCGAGCAGCTCCAGCGCGTGGTCGACGGCCTCGCGGACCTCGCCCTTGGTCGACGTCGAAATGCCTTCGCGGGCATCGAACGCGGTGTTGACGGTGGTTTCGAGGGCTGACAGCGACATCGGGCGATCCTTGGGCGTATCGGGGATATGGCGGGAATTTTGCAGAGCTTTTTCGGAATTTGAGGCTGCGGAGTCAAGGCAAACCCGGCGGTCCTTTTGGCGAGCGATTGCTCTGCTCCGTCGTCCCGGCCTTCGCCGGGACGACGTGGAGAGATCAGCGTTTTCCGCTCAACCGCTGCAGGAACCCGGTGAGATCATCCGTGACATGGTCGACATGAGCGGCGTCGCGCCCCTCCAGCTCCCAGGTCTCGCGCACCACCTCCTGGCTGCCGTCGGGCACGACCAGCACGGTGGTCATGCCGAGCTCATGCGGCACCACCAGATTGCGCGCGAGGTCCTCGAACATCGCGGCCTTGGCCGGATCGACGTCGTGCAGCCTGAGGAACTTCTGGTAGGTCTGCGGCGCCGGTTTCGGCTCGAGATCGGCGGCGATGATGTCGAACACGCCGTCGAAATGATGGCCGATGCCGAGCCGGCCGAGCACCGCGTCGACATGGTCGACCGAACCGTTGGTCAGGATCAGCTTGCGCCCCGGCAGTTTTGCGATCGCGGCGCCCATCGCCGGGTTCGGCTCAAGCGGCGAGTGGTCGATCTTGTGCACATAGGCGAGATAGTCGTCGGCCTGCACGCCGTGCTCGGTCATCATTCCGCGCATCGTGGTGCCGTAGCGCAGGTAATAGTCCTTCTGCAGCCGCCGTGCTTCTTCGGGCGAGATCTTCAGCCAATTGCCGACAAACTCGCCGATCCGCGCATCGACCTGCTGCCACAGATTGACGTGATGCGGGTACAGCGTGTTGTCGAGGTCGAACACCCAGGTCTCGACATGGCCGAAGTTGCGCGGAGTTTTAGTCATGGCTTTTTCAACGCGTCGTCCCGGCGCAGGCCGGGACCCATACGCCGCGGCGGCAATTGGGGCCGTGGTGCGCGTTGCCTTTCGTTGTGGGGTTGTCGCCAGTGAACAACATGTGGCGCGGTGGTTATGGGTCCCGGCCTGCGCCGGGACGACATCGATATTTGTAGCGCCAGCGTCTTCATCACGGCACCGCAAAGCGCAGCGTCTTGCCGCCGCTGGTCATGTCGACGGTGGTGAAGCCGAGCGCGGTGAGGCCGCGGCTGGCGCAGTCGCCCTGCTCATTGACCTCGAACTTGCTGTCGCGGGTGCAGAGCTGCACCGCGCCGCCCCAGTTCAACGGCTTGTCCTTGATCTTGATGGTGCGGTTGTCGCCATCGACCGCTTCGGCGAAGGAATAGATCTGCTTCGGCGTGCCCGACACGTCGGGATGCAGGCATTTGCCGGGGTCGACGCGATACCAGCCGCGGCTGGTCACCGCCTTGCCGTCGTCGGTCGCGACCGCGGCCATCACCTTGTACTGAGTATCGTTGCACCAGGTCAGCCCTGACGCCGACGGCTTCTGCACGGCATCGACCATGGTGGTGAAGAAGTTCGGCGACTGCACGATGTCGCTGGCGAGCCCGCGGCTCTTGAGGAAGGCCGACAGCGCGCTCTGCGTCTTCGGTCCGTCGACGCCGTCGATCGGCGCCGCATCGTAGCCCGCGATCACCAAGAGGCGCTGGATGCCGGCGAGCCGCGCCTGCTCGTCGTCATATTCGCTGTCCTCGGCGAGGTAGGCGACGAGATTGCCATCGTCGGTCTGCGTCGGCGTGATCTGGGTGAATTGCGCTTGTGTCTGGCCGGAGCGGCATTGCCGCGCGGCGGCGATCACGAAATTGTCCTGCGCGACGCAGAGCGTGTCGGTGCCGTTCTGCGGGATCGGCGAGGCGCCGTAGACGCCGAGCGCGCGGGCATTGAGCAGCACGCGGTCGGCGGTCAGCGCTCCCTGCACCACGACCCGGCAGGTCGCGGGATCGATGCGGAACCAGCCGCGTGTCGCGGTTGCGGCCTTGTCGTCGATGCCGATCGCGGCCTCGATCACATAGCTCATGCGGTTGCAGAGCTTGAGGTCGGCATGCGCCGGCGCCGCCGAGAACAGGAACGACACCAGCGCGGCCGGCAGCGACATTGCGAGCCGCGCCGCCGGCGAGCGGCGAGGGAGCCTCGCCGTGTGTCCCGCGTCTGCCATTACTTATGGATCAGCGTGCCGGTGCCCTGGTTGGTGAAGAGCTCGAGCAGCACCGCGTGCTGGGTCTTGCCGTCGATGATCACGACGCCTTGCACGCCCTGTTCGAGCGCGTAGATGCAGGTCTCGACCTTCGGGATCATGCCGCCGGAAATCGTGCCGTCGGCGATCAGCTTGCGGGCTTCCTTGATCGACAGGTCCGGAATCAGCTTCTTGGACTTGTCGAGCACGCCGGGCACGTCGGTCAGCAGCAGCAGGCGCTTGGCCTTCAGCGCGCCCGCGATCGCGCCGGCAAAGGTGTCGGCGTTGATGTTCAGCGTCTGGCCGTCCTTCGACGTCGCCAGCGGCGCCAGCACAGGAATCAGCTCGTAACCGATCAGCTGGTTGAGCAGCGTGAGGTCGACCTTCTCGGGATCGCCGACGAAGCCGAGATCGACCGCCTTCTCGATATGGGAGTCGGGATCGACCATGGTACGCGTCGTCTTCGACGCCTTGACCATGTTGCCGTCCTTGCCGGAGAGGCCCACGGCCCTGCCGCCGGCCTCGTTGATGTAGCCGACGATCTGCTTGTTGACCGAGCCCGCCAGCACCATCTCGACGATCTCGATGGTTGCGGCGTCGGTGATGCGCAGACCCGCGGCGAATTCCGACTGGATGCCGAGGCGCTTCAGCATGGTCGCGATCTGCGGTCCGCCGCCATGCACCACCACCGGATTGATCGCAGTCTGCTCGAGCAGCACGATGTCGCGCGCGAATGCCTTGGCGGTGTCCTCGGCGCCCATGGCGTGGCCGCCATATTTGATGACGATGGTTTCCTCGTCATACTCCTGCATGTGCGGGAGCGCCTCGGACAGGATGCGGGCCTGATCGAGCGGGCTGATGTGCTGGTCGGTCATGGGGCTGGTCTCATCGTCAGCGGAGGGACGGCCGCGGTTCTATCTGATTGCCGGGCAGGGCGCAAAGCGGGGATAGCAATTCGTAGCCGGTTGGAGCCAACGGGCTATGGGTCATCGCCTCGGCCACATGGCCGAAACCGCCAGCGCCACCCAGCTCAGAATCAGCAATGTTCCGCCGGCCGGCGCGGCCATCGGAAACAGTCCGTGGCCGGCATACTGGCGCAGCACCAGGTCGCCCGCGAACAATGACGCCGCGATGACGAAGCCGGACGCCGCCGCGATTCCGAGCTTGGCGTGAACGATTGCACGGTCCGCGACCGCAATGGTCGCGATGGCGGCGGGCGCATGGAACAGCAGCATCGAGGACGCTGCCGCCAGCCGCGTGGCATCAGGCAAATGAGCCGCGGCCGCTGCCAGCATGACGCCGCAGGCGCCCATCACGGCGGCACAGACGATCAGGAGGCGGGGCGCGCCGCTCATCGGAGCCGTTCCTCGATCAGGCGCACCATCGCCGCGCGCAGCTCCGGCATACCATCGCCGGTGCGCGACGAGGTCACCAGCACCTCGGGGAACGCGGCGGGATGCTTTGCCAGCGTCGCTGACGTATCGGCGATCGTGGTCTTCAGTTCGCCGACCTTGACCTGGTCGGCCTTGGTCAGCACGACCTGATAGCTGACCGCGGACTTGTCCAGCGTCTTCAGCACGTCGAGATCGACGTCCTTGATGCCGTGGCGCGCGTCGATCAGCACGTAGACCCGCGCCAGCGTCGCGCGCCCGAGCAGGAATTTGTGGATCAGCGCCGTCCATGACGCCACCTTGGTCTTCGGCGCCGAGGCGTAGCCGTAGCCCGGCATGTCGACCAGGCGGAAGTTCGCGTTCTCCGGGCCCTCGAAGAAGATCAGTTCCTGGGTGCGGCCCGGCGTATGCGAGGTACGCGCGAGCGCGCTGCGGCCGGTCAGCGCGTTGATCAGGCTCGATTTGCCGACATTGGAGCGGCCGGCAAAGGCGACCTCGAGGCCGGCCATCGGCGGCAGCGTCTCGATCGAGGGCGAGGCCCAGATGAAGCGCCAGTCGCCGGCGAACAGTTTTCGGCCCTGTTCGATCAGCTCCGCATCGGGTTCGGTGGTCATCGAAGGGTCCACTTCGTCTTGGCCGGAGCAGATCCGACCGTTCAGGTCAACGTCTTGCCACCCTCCAATACGTGGATGCCCGGCACAAGGCCGGGCATGACGCATTGATCAAGCGAGGTGGCCGGGAAGCTATGTCGGCTTCTTGGCGAACGTCGATTTCAGATTGTCGAACAACTCCACCTTCACGCCGTTCTTGCGCATGATGAAGCTCTGCTGCAGCACCGAGAGCGTGTTGTTCCAGGCCCAGTAGATCACGAGACCCGCCGGGAAGCCGGCCAGCATGAAGGTGAAGATCAGCGGCATCCAGTCGAAGATGATCTTCTGGGTCGGATCCGGCGGCGCCGGATTGAGCTTCATCTGCACCCACATCGTGATGCCCATGATGATCGGCCAGATGCCCATCACCAGGTACGAGCCGAAATGCGGTCCGAGCAGCGCGATCGGATCGAACGGGATCAGGCCGAACAGCGTGAACAGGTTGGTCGGATCCGGCGCCGAGAGGTCCTTGATCCAGCCGAAGAACGGCGCGTGCCGCATCTCGATGGTGATGAACAGCACCTTGTAGAGCGAGAAGAACACCGGGATCTGCAAGGCGACGGGAAGACAACCGGCGATCGGGTTGATCTTCTCCTTCTTGTAGATCTCCATCATCTCCTGCTGCTGCTTCACGCGGTCGTCGGGATAGCGTTCCTTCAGCGCCTGCAGCTGCGGCTGCACCGACTTCATCTTCGCCATCGAGGCGTAGGACTTGTTGGCGAGCGGGAAGAACAAGAGCTTCACGATCACGGTCACCAGGAGGATCGCGATGCCGAAATTGCCGACCAGGCGATAGAACCAGTCGAGCGCCAGGAACATCGGCTTGGTGATGAAGTAGAAGTGGCCCCAGTCGATCAGGAGGTCGAAATGGTTGAGGCCGAGCTGCTTGTTGTAGCCGCCGAAGCCGACCAGCGGGAAGTTGAGGCCGACGGTCGCGGCCTCCTTCGCGCCGGCAAACAGCCGCGCGTTGGCGACGCCGGAGCCGCCGATCGGAATGGTCTGCGCGCCGAGCATGTAGTCGACCCGGTAGCGCTTGTCGCCGTTCGTGAAGCGCGCTTTCTCCAAGGTCGCATTGGTCTCGGGCAGCAGCGCGGTCGCCCAGTATTTGTCGGTGATACCGAGCCAGGCGTCGGTCACGTTCTGGAAGATAACGCCACGCGAGTCCGGACCCGTGGGGGTCTTGCTGTCGTCGATGTTCTTGTAAGTGTATTCCTGCAGGCCCTGTTCGCCGAGATAGCCGATCAGGCCTTCGTGCAGGATCGCGTAGCCGGACACCGGCGGCTTGCCGCCGCGCGAGATCAGCGCAAACGGATACAGCGTCACCGGCGTGCTGCCTTGATTGGTGACCTCATCCTTGATGCTGAAGAGGTAGCGATCGTCGATCGAGATGGTGCGGCGGAAGGTCAGGCCCTGGCCGTTCTCATACTTCAGCACCACCGGGGTGCTCGGCGACAGGCTGTTCGACCCCTCCTGCTGCCAGACGGTTTCGGAATCCGGCGTCTTCACCGACGAGCCGGTGGGCGTTAGCCACAGGAACTCGGCATAGTAAGGCTCGGCGGTGCCCGACGGCGACAGCAGCACGATAGCCGGCGATTTGGGGTCGACCGTCTCGCGGAAATGGACCAGCGCCAGATCGTCGATCCGGGCGCCCTTCAGCGCAATGCTGCCGATCACGCGCGGGGTCTCGATCTTGATGCGCGGACCGGCTGCGAGCACGGTTTCACGGCTTGCCACCGGAGCGTCAACCGCAGGCGTGCCCGGCGTCGCCGGGGGGGCAGTCGAGGTCCCAGGTGCAGCGCCCGGGGTCGCCTGCGGCGTCGGCTTCAGCAACTCGGCCTGGCGCTGCACCTCGCGCTGCTTCTCCATCTGCGGCATGTTGTAGAAATATTGCCAGGCGATCAGGACGAGGCCGGACAGAATGACGGCAAGGATCGTGTTGCGGTTGTCGGACATCTCTTAGGGTCTCGTCATTCCATTCGGATTGGGCGCGCTCGTGTTACCCGCCCTGTCGGCACCCGTCTTGTTGGTACCGATCTTGGGCGCAGGCCGGTCGAGGCGGCGCAGCGCCGACCGCAGGTCGTCAATCATGGTCGCAAAGTCGCGGGTCAGCGCGTCACGGCGGCCGACTAGCACATAATCATGGTGCGGCCGCATGAATACGGCATCGACCCGTCTCATCACTTCGCGAAGCCGGCGTCGGATGCGGTTGCGCTCGGTCGCGGTGCCATTCTTCCTGGTGACGGTATAGCCGACGCGGATCGGGCCCTGATCGTTGCGGCAACGGCCCTGCAGCACAAAAGCTGCGGTATTCGCCCGCACGCCATTGGCAGCGGCGAGGAAATCCGCCCGCTGCCTCAGCCGATCCATAATGGGTATCTCCGGGTGGAGACGTCCGGGCTCAGGCGCTCAGGCGCTTGCGGCCGCGCGCACGGCGCGCAGCGAGAACCTTGCGGCCGCCGGCCGTGGCGAGACGGGCGCGGAAGCCGTGACGGCGCTTGCGCACCAGTTTGCTGGGTTGATAAGTCCGCTTCACGGGTAATTCTCCGCTGACCGGGCAATTTGCCGTTGTATTGAGATGGAGTCCGGTGATGCTGGCGGGCCCAAACGAGCCGTTACGGCCCCAAAGAGCCGCCCCCGGTCAAGAACCGGGCCATCGCGGACAGTTGGCGCGGCTTATAAGGGAGCGCCCTGTTTTCGTCAATGTCACAGGGCGTCGCAAAGAGGGTTCTTTGAAACGTCGCAATTGGGGCGAATATAACTGTTTTCGCGGGGTTTTTGACGGTGAGGAGCGCCTTGGGGGCGTTCCGGGAACCGCCGACATTAGCGATCCGTAATTTGACCGGCTTGGGGGCCGGGCCGCATCTTCCGACCCCTAAGCCAAACAAGGCCTTATCTTGTGGCTCTAACCGACGATCAGGCGACCGCGCAGAACCAGCGGCCCAAGCCGACCCTCCGGCTCGGGCTGTCGGGCAAGCTCTTGCTGCTGACGATTCCGCTGGTCATGATCGCCGGGCTCCTGATCTATGTGCCGGCGATCGCGAACTTCCGGATGAACCGGCTCAACGACCGCCTGGCCGCCGCCAATACCGCGGCGCTGGTGCTCGATGCCGCCCCGTCAGGCCTGGTGCCGGATTCGCTGGCCCGGCAGATCCTGACCAGCATCGGCGCCCGCGCGGTTGCCATCAAGCTCGGCCAACAGCGCCGCCTGCTCGCCAGCGCCGATCTGCCGGCCTCGATCGACCATGATGTCGACATGCGGGCCATGACGGTGTGGTCGGCGATCGTCGATGCCTTCGAGATCATGCTGGAGCACGGCGACCAGACCATCCGTGTGGTCGGCCCGGCGCCGGGCCAGGCCCAGTTCATCGAGGTCGTGATCGACGAGAAGCCGCTGCGGCAGGCGATGTACCGCTTCTCGCGCAACGTGCTGGTCGTTGCGCTCTTGATCGCCGGCCTGACCGCAGGCCTGGTCTACCTGGCGCTGCATTATCTGTTCGTGCGGCCGATGCGGCGGCTGACCGCGAGCCTGGTCGGCTTCCACGAAAATCCGGAGAGTTCGGCGCGAATCATCGTGCCGAGCCAGCGCGGCGACGAGATCGGCGTCGCTGAGCGCGAGCTGTCGGACATGCAGCGTGACCTCGTCTCGATGCTGCATCAGAAGAGCCGGCTCGCCGCCCTCGGTCTCGCCGTCTCCAAGATCAACCACGATCTGCGCAACCTCTTGGCCTCCTCGCAATTGCTGTCGGACCAGCTCGCCAGCGTGCCTGATCCGCGGGTGCAGCGCTTCGCGCCGAAGCTGCTGCGCTCGCTGGAGCGCGCCATCGCGTTCTGCCAGTCGACCTTGTCCTATGGCCGTGCGCAGGAGGCGGCGCCCGACCGCCGCGTCATCATGGTGGAGCCGGCGGTTGCCGAGGTGCGCGAATCGGCCGGGCTTGCGACCGATGTCTCGATCACCTGGATCAGCGCGATCGAGCGCGGCCTGACCATCGACGCCGATCCGGACCAGCTGTTCCGCGTGCTGCTCAATCTGGTGCGCAACGCGACCCAGGCGCTGGAAAGCCGGCAGGACGGCGATGGCGGCGCCCAGCAGATCCGCATCACCGGCCGCCGCGAGGGCACGGTTGCGATCATCGAGGTCTCCGACACTGGGCCCGGCGTTCCGGCCAAGGCGCGCGAGCATCTGTTCGAGGCGTTCCAGACTTCCGGCCGCCCCGGCGGCAGCGGACTTGGCCTTGCCATCGCCGCCGAGCTGATCCGGGCCCATGGCGGCCATATCCATCTGGTCGAGGGTACCATCGGCGCCACCTTCCGGATCTCGATCCCGGATCGCCCGGTGGAATTGCTGTCGGTCCGCAGCGAGCGGGCGAGGGCGTAACGCCGTTCCGGTACTCTGGGGCGGCAGGAGCGCGCCGAAAATGGCGTTTCCAGAGCTTGCCAACCGGACCGGGAGCCTGTAGCTAGAGCGCTCTTTCGCGACGTTCCGGGGCTCCCGGAACCTTGCGGGCTTCAAGCCCAACCGCGAAAATGCGCCCGTAGCTCAGCTGGATAGAGCATCAGACTACGAATCTGAGGGTCGGACGTTCGAATCGTTCCGGGCGCGCCATTTGCGTACAAAACCAGGACCATCTCCGTTCTCGGTCTGTTTGCCGGCGACGCGCGGATGTGATCGGCGTTCTCGATACGGCACCTACCACGAGCGCAGCCTGTCGGATCGGCTGCCGAAGGCGCAGCGATATCTGCTCGCCAACAGTTTCGACATCTCGGACGAAGTCGTCGGCGTGATGGCGAAGGCCGCGTGCCGAAACATCGGGACGTGGTGAGAAGCAATTCGGCAGCACATGGTCGGGGTAATTGGCGGAGACGAGTTCAACCGGTTTCCGGGGGCGGAAGCAAAAACTGCATGGCTTCAACCGGACGGTTGATGTGCAGTCTGCGACCTCCTGCCACCGTGCCACAAGCGTTAGGCGAATAGCCTCAAGATGATACCATCTTGATGCGCGCCGGCTCGGGGTTGAATGCATGAACTGCATTGCAGATCGTTGGAGGCGGCGGCATCCCGGACCGGACGCGAGTGGTCGCATGCACGAGCCTGCAGCGCGCGGCTGACATGTCATCGTTTGGCTCTGGTTCAGCATCTGATTTGGCATGCCCGCTCCGTCCGGCACGCTCGCTCTTGCGGCGTGAGCGGCAGCGCGCCCGATCCCAAGAATGCGGACAAGAATGCGCACGGGCCTTTTCGGCTTCCAATAACCTCAGTGCAAGAAACTGGACATGACATCGGTCAGACCGCAGCTTTCGCCTGGCGTCATCGACAAGATTTACGAAACAGTTTCCGATCCATCGCAGTGGCAGGCTGCCATCGATCAGGTCCGTGTCATGTTCCACGGTTCTGCTGCGTGCTTCGTCCGGAGCGGTCCCGGCCTGGCGTCGGCCGATGTGATCAATGCAAACCCCGACCCCACGTATCAGCGTCGCTATATCGACGAACATGCAGGGCGTTCCGACATCTACACCGACGCGCTGGATGCCGCTCCTGTCGGGATGATCTACAGCGATCGTGCGTTGATCGGAGATGAGATCTTGCGGCGCAGCCGCTTCTGGAATGAATGGATGGCGCCGCAGGACATGTATGGCGGCCTCGGCAGCAAATTGCTGGCGTCCGGTCCGTCATTCTGGTTTCTCGACGTCCAGCGCGGTCGCAACCAACCCGCCTTCGACGCGGCCGAGGCCGAAGTGCTGCAATTGATCGCGCGGCACATCGCGCGCGCGGCCCAGCTCGGCCGCAGGCTTCAATTGGCGCAGGCGCTGGCTTCAGGCTACGCGCACGTGCCATTCGGCGTGCTGCTCGTCGATGCCCAGTTGAGCGTCGTCCACCTCAATGGGGTGGCCGAGGAAATCCTGATGCGCCGGAGAAGCCCGTTGCGCGTGAAATCCGGCACGCTGGCAGCGGCGGATGCCAAGAGCACGGCTGCCTTGCGGCAACTCGTTGCCGATGCCTGCACGGTTCACGACGGTGTCGCCCCCGGCCCGGGCGGCGATCTTCTGCTCCGCGCCGGCGAGGCCGATGAAGCCGGCATCGATGTCGTGCTGAGCGTCGGGCCGACCGCGGGCACCGAAGTATCCGGGTTCCTGCGTCCGCGGCACGCTATCATCTACCTGCACCAGACGTCTCTGGCATTGCCCGGTGGGTTCGCAGATCACGCCCGCAAGCTGTTCGACCTCACGCCCACCGAAGCCCGGCTCGCGGCCGCGCTTGCCGGAGGTTTGACATTGAAAGATGCCGCGATCCATCAGGGCATTCGCTTCAGCACCGCACGCTTCTACCTCCATGGCATCTTCCGCAAGACCCGGACCAATCAGCAAAGCCAGCTCGTCGCGCTGCTGAAGAGCACACTGCCGCTGATCCGGCGCGGCTGAGTCCGAAAGCCTTGTGGCGGCTTTGTCACAGCCGTTCGCCAAGTGCCGGTGCCCCTAGCATATGCGAGGTGTTCGCGCCCGCCATATTCGGAAACATTCGCTGCACGTGCGCCGCTGTGTCGGCGCCAAGCAGGCAATGGGGCGAGGCGATCATGAAGAAGAATCTAGTTGCTGCACTGGCGCTCGGCATCGGTGCGGCCGGTGCCGTGCATGCGGCGCCAAACGACGATGTGGTGGCGAGGCTCAACGCGCTGGAGAAGGAAAATGCCGCGATCCGCAAGGAGAACGCAGCGCTGCGCCACAACAAGTCCCTACGCGAGCAGAACGCGGCGCCGAAATCAGCATCGGCAGTCGAGCCGCAGGCCGCTCCCAAAGCCCGTGCCGGGCGCTCCGATCCGTTGCAGGCGTTCGCCGCCGATCTGCCGTTGGCCTACAAGGCGCCGGTCGTCGGCGAGCCCGGCCGGTTTCGGGTCTGGGGTGAGGGCGGCGCGATCTGGAGCGGCGGCGATCCGGTTTCGTCGGATTACAACCTCACCGATTTCACCCGGCTGGACGCGCTGAGCGATTCTGCTCGTCTGCCTGGATCGTTCGATTTGACGCCCAAGGTAGGCTGGGAAGCGGCGGCCGGCTTTGACTACCGCTTTGCGGCTTCGCCATGGCATGTCAGCGGCCAGTTTCGTTACGGTGAGGGCAAGGCCTCCGGCTTCGCATCGTCTGCGGGGGCGATAGATCCGGCAGTCCTCGCATCGGTCAAAGGGCTCCGTGTTAGCGGCTTCAGCGGGAGTTCGTCGTCGGGGGCGGCGTACAAGGAAACGCATTGGTTGGCCGATGCCGCTGTTGGACGGGACGTTCTTGGGGGCGGCGCGTCCGCGATGCAGGTGAAATTCGGCCTGCGCCTGGCGGAATTCGTGGGCAAAAGCAGCGCAACGAACAACACGAGCACCACCAGCACCTTCACCAAACCCCTTGATATTTTGGGCAACGGGTCTCTTCTGTCCAACCAAATCTCGACCAACGCCATGGATGCGACAAATCAACGAAACAGCTTTCTCGGCGCCGGGCCGCGTCTGGGGATCGAGGGCGCGGTTCCATTCGCGGGCAGCTGGGCGTTTGATTATCTCGGCGATGTCGCGGTCCTGTTCGGAAACCAGAAGTTGGTGAACACGTCGACGTCTGCGCGAAGCTTCGATCCGGCCGTTCTCAACAGCACTCTCGGCAGCGTCAGCAGCAGCACATCCACTGACCAGCGTTTCGCAACCGTGTTCAACGCGGATATCCAGGTCGGCGTGTCGTACTGGATGACGCCAAACGTCAAGCTCAGCGCCAGCTACCGGCTGGACGCCTACTTCAATGTGCTGAACCAGGCCTTCAGCACGGACACCAAGCAGACGCTCGATCGCTACATCCACGGGCCTCGCCTTGGTCTGAGTGCGACGTTCTAGAATTCCGTACCGATCAGCGAAGCGCAAGCTAGGGTCACAAAGGCGCGTCGTGCGATGTGATCCAGGCCCATTATCCGAAACTGTCTTTTGGTCGCGCGCGGGCGGGATCGATCCGCGCGCGGAAGCGGCCGCGTTGAAGAGTACCGTGCCGACCATGGCGCCGACGGAAGCGTCGAAGCGGCCGTGACACGTGGTGTAAGCCGAACGGTTGATGTGCCGCCGCTCTATCTCCCCCAGCTTCCGATCGAGTCACTGAGACAGGAGAGCAACGGATGCGATCCGGATACACTCGCCACAATCAAACCACGGGCTCACACGGCAGCACGGCCATCCGCTCACCCGGCCTAGCCAAGGCCGATCGTGCGGGCGGCGCACTGGCAGGCACGGCGACCGCCTTCATCGCGGCGTTGCGCGAGATGTTCCGGCTGCCCGCGATGTGGTCGCAACGCGCTTCCTTCAGGGCGCAGTTGCGCGCCGATCTCCAGGACAATGCCGATCTGCTGCACGACATCGGCTTCAACATCGCCGAAGTGCAGGCTGAAGCGGTGCGCTTCTTCTTCGAGCCCGTCGTGCTGACACGCCGTTCCCATCCTCCCGACGTGGAGCGAGAATATTCCGATCGTCGCGCGCGTCATGCAGCGACGTCTCCGGACTATCCGGAAACGAAGGCCCGGCCGCGTTAACCGATTTTGGAAGGCACTCGATCACGCCGAATTTGGAGCAGGGTCTTGTTTGAGGGAAATCGTCGTATCGTTCTTCAGTCATTTGTTGTCGGTGCCGGCGTGACAGGGCACGTGCGGCATCAGCGACTGGACGAGCCGTCGTTGGCGCGGCTTACACCGGGAAAGTGAGTGACTTTGCGAGCCTGACCAGATCAACTTGACGCCGGCACCCTGTCTTGTCGAAGACGTGAATGAGATGAGTTTTGACGGTGCTGACCGAAATGCCGAGCATCGCCGCGATATCGGCTCGAGTTTGTCCTTCGCAAACGAGCTCGAAGATACGAATCTCGGCCGGCGTCAGATCATAGAGCTGGCTGAGAGCATCCTGAGGCAATCGCGGCGGCCCGGAAGCCGACGCAACGAACAGAGCGGCGGCGGCTCTCTGGATCAAACCGGATCGCATGTGGCCGCGTCGCAACGGCAGAACGTGGATGACAAGAGGGGCTCCGTCGGGACGAAGGATCGGGATGCCGATGCCCTTTTGCCCGAGCGTCGCCTCGTCCTTCGCCGCATGTGCGACAGCCGACTGCAATGTGCTTGTCGTGATCGTGGACTGAACGGCGATCCGGCCGTGTCGAACCACAATCGGATCACCGGCTGCGAGCATCGCGGTGGCCGTGGCGTTGGCGTGAACGATTTTGGATTCCTCGTCCGCCAGGACGACACCAGCCGTCAGGGCCTCCACGGTCGCGGCGAATGTTGCGGCTTCCACCGTCTTCATGTCGAACAGATTGCTGATCGTCACGGCACGGCGAATGTGAGGTGCCAGCAGCCGCAATCCGGTGATCTGCGCATCGCGAATCGGGCCGGCCGATTCATGCTGACTGAATATGGCATTTCCAACCATCATCCCGTCGCGAACGAGGCCGACGGCAACGGCGTCGAACAGGCCCTTCGGCAGTGCCCACTCGAGATAATAGCGATTGCCGAGGATGACGTCCTGCCGGACGGCCTGGGATTGAACGATCGGCTCTCCGAGCGGGTATTGCTGAATGCGCTCAGCGCCGCCCCAGAGTTCGATGATGTCAGTCCCATACGCGATCCCGTTCTGAGCCATCTGGGCCAGGTTGGACCCGGAGACCGCATTGACGCCCGCCTTCATGTTTGTGAGGCTGGCGACCGAGAGCGCGCCGGTGGCAAAGCCGAACTCGGCGCAAATCCCGTCCAGAACCGCTGCCCATCGTTCCGGCGCGATCACGCAATCGTAGATGGCACCAATGAGGTTCGAGAACTTTTCGACCGAAGCTTGCTGCATTCCGGGCTCGCTCGAAGGTCAGAGGCGTCAACGGGGACATAATGCGATAGCGGTGAGACCAGGGGTACACGCGGCGATCACGACGAATGCCCTCGGTGCAAGCGTTGGACGGTCAAACCTGACCCAGCAAAATATGCGCCAGAACGTCGGGCTTCAGGCGTGCGACATTGTGCCCGCAGTCGAGGGCGATGGTCGACCAGCCCGGATCGCGGCTCAAGCGCTCATAGAGATCAAGGAAAGGACTTCCCTCCCATCCGAATGCGCCGACGTAGGACTTGCGTGGCACTTCACGCCATCGCCCGCTCAGATTGATGGATTGCAGGAACGTCCCGATCGGCTGCGGTCGGCAGCGCGGGTCAAGGTTCGGAGGTGGCGCGCAGTTCAGTCCGTCGGATTTTACACCCGCGACAAAAAGATCTCGAAAACGGGGCGTCGTCAGCGACCAGACTGAGTCGCCGGAATCGGGCACATAGGCGTCGACATAGACCAGCGCGCGAATCTGCGATGGTGCCACGTCAGCTGCGCCGCTCACGACCATTCCACCGTAGGACTGTCCGACAATGACGAGTTCGTCGTCATGCGACTTCACGGCATGCGCAACCTCGCCGATGTGAGCATCAAGATTGGCCAAAGGGGCAGGCGCTTCGCCGAGCCCCGCAAGCGTGACCGGAACAGCCTTGTGCCCGTGCGCAGCCAGTATTTCGGCGACATCTTGGTAGACCCAGCCGCCCTGCCAGCCGCCGGGTATCAGGATGAAAGTGGCCATACGATCGGTCTCTGAATTCGAGGCTGCGGATTTGGCGATGAAGCCAAGTCGATGATGCAGCGTTCACTTTCCCATCCGCACGCCCTTGGTCGTGAACCGCTGCGCCTTGCCGCCGTCGCGCAGCGGTCGCCGCGTGCCGGCGGCCTTGCCGGTGCCGGGCGGCTGGTGGGCGGGCACCAGCTGGTCGGGGCGCGAGCCGATCAGATCGCGGCGTCCCATCTGGATCAGCGCTTCGCGTAGCACCGGCCAGTTGTCCGGGTCGTGGTAGCGCAGGAACGCCTTGTGCAACCGGCGTTGCCGGAGGCCCTTGATCGCTTCGACCTTGTCGCTCGCCCCGCGGCGCACGCCGCGCAGCGGATTGACGCCGGTGTGGTACATCGCGGTCGCGGTCGCCATCGGCGAGGGCAGGAAGGTCTGCACCTGGTCGGCGCGGTAGCGGTTCTTCTTGAGCCAGAGCGCGAGGTTCATCATGTCCTCGTCGGTCGTGCCCGGATGCGCGGCGATGAAATACGGGATCAGGTAGTATTTCTTGCCGGCCTGCTCGGCCGCGGCATCGAACATTTTCTTGAAGCGATTATAGGCGCCGATGCCCGGCTTCATCATCTTGTCGAGTGGGCCGCGCTCGGTGTGCTCGGGCGCGATCTTCAGGTAGCCGCCGACGTGATGGGTGACGAGCTCCTTGATGTATTCGGGGCTCTCGACCGCGAGGTCGTAGCGCACGCCGGACGCCACCATCACCCGCTTGACGCCCTTCACCTCGCGCACCTTGCGATAGAGCCTGATCAGGTCGTCATGCGAGGTGTTGAGGTTCGGACAGATTTCGGGAAAGACACAGGACGGCCGCCGGCATGCCGCCTCGATCTTCGGATCCTTGCAGGCCATCCGGTACATGTTGGCGGTCGGCCCGCCGATGTCGGATATCACGCCTGTGAAGCCCGGCGTCTTGTCCCGGATGCGCTCGATCTCGCGCAGGATCGAGCCCTCCGAGCGGTTCTGGATGATGCGGCCCTCGTGCTCGGTGATCGAGCAGAACGTGCAGCCGCCGAAGCAGCCGCGCATGATGGTCACCGAGAAGCGGATCATCTCCCAGGCCGGGATCTTGGCGTCCTTGTAGGAGGGATGCGGCGCACGCGCGTAGGGCAGGTCGTAGACGGCGTCCATCTCGGCCGTCGACAGCGGGATCGGCGGCGGGTTGAGCCAGAGGTCGCGGTCACCGTGACGCTGCACCAGTGGCCGCGCGTTGCCGGGGTTGCTCTCCCGATGCAGCACGCGCGATGCGCGGGCGTAAGCGTCACGGTCCTGCTCGACCTGCTCGCAGGCCGGCAGGCGGATCACGACGTTGCCCGCCTGGCGCGCTGCGCCCTCGTCGGCGGAGTCGAGATCGTCGGCATGCAACTCGGCGTAATCCTCGGGCACGCGGCGGAACAGCGCAACGCCCCTGATCGAATCGAGATCGCGCGGCGCTTCGCCATTGGCGAGCCGGTGCGCCACCTCGACGACGGCACGTTCGGCGTTGCCGTAGAGCAGAAGGTCGGCCTTGGCGTCCGCCAGTATCGAGCGGCGCACCTTGTCGGACCAATAGTCGTAATGCGCGATGCGGCGCAGCGACGCCTCGATGCCGCCGAGCACGATCGGCACGTCCTTGAACGCTTCACGGCAGCGCTGCGCATAGACGATGGTGCAACGGTCCGGCCGGCGGCCGCCTTCGCCGTCCGGCGTGTAGGCGTCGTCATGGCGCAGCCGGCGGTCCGCGGTGTAGCGGTTGACCATCGAATCCATGTTGCCGCCGGTGACGCCGAAGAACACGCGCGGTTTTCCCAGCGCCTTGAACGGTTCGGCCGACTGCCAGTCGGGTTGCGCGATGATGCCGACCCTGAAGCCCTGGGCCTCCAGCAAGCGGCCGATGATCGCCATGCCGAAGCTCGGATGGTCGACATAGGCATCGCCCGTCACCAGCACGATATCGCATTGGTCCCAGCCGAGCGCCGTCATCTCGGCACGGTTCATCGGCAGGAACGGTGCCGGCTTGTCGGCGCGCGCCTCGTGGCGCGGCCACGACGTCAGGGACATTTCGGCGTTGGCAAGGGTGCTCATGGCCGCCACGCATAAGACTCCGGCGTCGCGAATTCAACCGATCAGCATGCCGTCCGGCCCGGTCGCGCATTGCCATCGCCGACGAGTTCCAGATCGGACTGAAGGGGTCGGAATGGCAGTTGGCGAATCATGCTGATATCTCAATGGCATAAGAGATCAGCGCCGTGCCATTCTTCCGGCCGGCGACCCGGCGGTGCCAGTTTGGCATTCAAGCTCGATCGCATCCGTAGAACTTGCTCGCCGTATCCGGCGTTGCGTTCCTTGAGGTGCGATTGTCGGCCTGATGGCAAGGCCCGATGGCCGGGTGCAGAAACTTCAGGATGCAACCCGAAGCAATTCGGCAACACTTGGCGGGAAAACTCCGGCGCTCGACGACGTTGAAGACGAGTTCAACCGAACGGTTGATGTCGGGCCTGCGGCCGTGTCCCACATTCGCGGTCGCGACGTCCGGTCAACCCGTCAGGACCGGCCGGAGTTCTGGAGTTGAGAGCGCAAATGCCTCATGCGATCACTGAATCGATGTTTCGTTTGATCAAAGCGCCTGTTGGCGCCGCCGCGCTCGCGACGTTCGTTTCGCTGTTTGCGCCGTTGCCAGCAGCTGCGCAAACCGTTTGCGGCGCGGCCGGGACAGGTGCCCCGCTCGGCACCGCAACTGGGAATTTTGCGTTCGTTTGCGGCCCCGTGAGCCAAGCGAGCGGTGATGGCAGCGTGGCGATCGGTGTCAACACCACGGCGAGCGGGCAAAACAGCATGGCGATCGGCCTGGGCGCCGGGGCAAGCGGTATCGACAGCACGGCGAGCGGCGTCGGCAGCAAGGCGCGTGGAAACTACAGCACGACGAGCGGTGCCAACAGCAGCGCAGCGGGCGCTGGGAGCACCGCGTTGGGAGGCGGCGAGTTTACCGGGGTTGGTGGTACCAACTTTGCTGCTACCGCTTCCGGGAGTTACAGCGTCGCGATCGGAGGTGGCGGCGACGGAAGCGCGGGTACGGGCGCACGGTCCACCGGCGACAAGTCAGTTGCAATAGGCCTCAACAGCGCCGCAGCGGGGGTGTCCTCGACGGCCATCGGAAGCGGCGCCAGCGCCAGCACCACAAATGCCGTCGCGCTGGGCAATACGGTGACGGCGACCGGCGCCAATGCCTTCGCGGCCGGCAACAATGCCCACGCCACCGGGGCGAGCGCCGTCGCGATCGGCGATGGCGCGACCGCCGGTACCGGCGCGAATGCCATTGCCATCGGTACCGGCGCGGTCGCGACCGGATCGATAGCCATCGGCGCCAGCTCGGCGGCGGCGCTCGGCAACACGGCCGTGGGCGATGGGGCGAAGGCAAGTGCCGCTGCAGGCAGCTCCGCATTCGGCAATGGTGCGATAGCCTCGGCATCCAACGCGACTGCCACGGGCGCCGGCAGCAGCGCGACCGATGCAGGCGCGACGGCCTATGGGCAGGGCAGCACTGCGTCCGCGGCGAGCGCTACCGCCATCGGTTCCGGCGCCACCGCAGGATTTGCGAACTCCACCGCGGTCGGCGCGGGCGCGACGACGACGGCGGCCAACCAGGTCGCGATCGGCACCGCAGGCAACACTTATCGCCTGGCCGGCGTCACCTCCGCGGCAAGCCTGGCGGCCCAGAGCGGGCCGGTGTCCTTCGTCACGTCGGACGCCGCCGGAAACCTGGCGACCTCGAGCTTCAATCCATCGAACCTCACCTCATTGCAGTCACAGTTCACCTCGCTGCAATCACAGGTGACCTCGCTGCAATCGCAGGTGATGGACAACCGTTTCGAGGCGCGCAGCGGCACCGCGGTTGCGCTCGCTGCCGGATCGATGCCGGCGCTGCAACCGGGCCGCAAATTCGCGCTGTCGGCCGGTTACGGCAATTTCGAAGGTGCCAACGCCTTTGCAATCGGCGCAACCGCGCTGCTCTATGACAGCAAGAACTATGCGATCGTCGCCAATGCCGGCGGCGGCATCGGGCTCGAGCGCAATGTCGCTGGCGGGCGTGGCGCCGTGTCGATCCAGTGGTAGGCTTGAGCGGCATTGCCATGACGCTGCGTTGGGTCAGTGCCGGCGTTGGGCTCCTGATACTGGGCGCGGTCGCGACGTTCGCGCAGCAGCCGTCGCCGCAGCCGCACCCGCCCCCGTCACAACCTTCGGCGCAGCAGCAGGCGGCCAAGCCCGCCAACATCGACCGCAACGGCGTGCTGATGCTGATCCGCTCGACGCTCCTTGCGCTCGATCATGCCAACAAGAGCGGGAATTACACCGTGCTGCGCGACCTCGGCGCCTCCGGTTTCCAGGTCAACACCGCGGCCAAGCTCGCGGAGATTTTCGCCAAGCAGCGCGCCGATAAGCTCGATCTCTCCGGCGTCGCCGTGATCGAGCCGCAGCTCTCGTTATTGCCGCAGATCGAGCCGAATGGCCTGTTGCACATGGCCGGGTTTTTCCCGTCGGTGCCGTCGCAGGTGAATTTTGAATTATTGTTCGCGCCGGTGGACGGACAATGGCGCGTGTTCGGCGTCTCGCTGTCGGTCGGCCAGTCAGCGCCCGTGGCGCCCGCCGCGCCGGAAGCTTCGTCGGGAAAGGCCGTCGTTTCGCAGAGGCAGACGGCGCCTGCCAAGCCGAACACACCAGCGAAATAGCCGCAGACGGGTCTTGGCATGCTGTTCCGTGGGGCAACGCCGTCCCAATATTCGTGTACGCAACGTTTGCCGTCGTGATGGTGCGTGTTGTAGAGGTAGAGTCCCACTGAGGCGCCAATGCCCCACGAATTGCTCGCCACGATGAAGAGTTGGCCGTGACGTCTGAATCAGCCTTGCTTTCAGAGCTGATCGGCGTCGTTTATGATGCCGCGCTCGATCCTCCCCTCTGGCCACGTGCCATCGAGAAAGTGTGTCGGTTCGTCGGTGGCTCCTCGGCAAATCTGTTCTGGCACGATGCCGCAACCGAGCAGTCCGCGCAGCTGCATCTGTTCAACAACGATCCTCACTACACCAAGCTTTACTTCGAGAAATATTTCTCCCTGAATCCATGTTTTCCTGCGGCTACCTTCTATGATGCCGGTCAGGTCTACGGGTCCACCGATCTCGTTCCGTTCGAAGAAATGCTGGAGACGGTGTTCTACGAGGAGTGGATGAAGCCGCAGGGCGTCATCGATTCGGTCGCCGCCAATCTGGAAAAGAGCGCGACCAGTTCATCCATCATTGCCATTCAGATGCATGAAGCGGACGGCCTCGCCGATGCGGAGAATCGTCGGCGCCTTGCGCTGATCGTGCCGCATTTGCAGCGTGCGGTCTCGATCGGACGGCTGTTCGACCAGAACAGGACCGCGCAGGCGGTCCTGTTAGAGACGCTCGACAACGTCACGGCCGGCGTTTTCCTGGTCGGCGCGAACGGGCGCCTGGTCTTCGCCAACGGTCCCGGACGCGCTCTGCTCAACGATGGCGCGCTGCTCACCGAGAGGATGGGCGCATTGACGGCGGTCTCGCCGCAGGCGCAGCGCGCGTTGCGCGAGGCGCTTGCTGCAGCCGAGAACGGCAATGCCGCAGCCGGCAACCCCGGTCCGATTCCGCTCCTGACTTCGCTGCGGGGCGGCTCCTTTGCCTACGTGTTACCGCTGACCACGGGCGACCGGCAGCGGACCGGCGCGCTGCACTCGGCGGTCGCCGCCGTCTTCGTCCGCAAGACATCGCCGGCGAATCCACCGCCGCTCGAGGCGCTCGCCAAGCTCTACAAGCTCACGGCGAGTGAAGTCCGGATTGTCGATGCGGTCATGAAGGTCGATGGCGTGCGGGCGCTGGCCGAGACGCTCGGGCTGACGCAGGCAACGGTCAAGACCCACCTTCATAACGTGTTTCGAAAGACCGACACCGCAGGCCAGACGGAGCTCGTGAAGCTGATTGCCGGATTCGCGCCGTCCGAGCAGGAATGAAATTCGGCTTCGGAGCCGCAGTTCTCTCGGATCGTCCGTCCTCCAACGAAGTGGTGTTGGGGTTCTGCTGTTCGTCGCGGTCGCGATCTCTGGTGTTCAACCGGGTATCTGCTTCAACCTCGCATCCGTGCTCGCGGATTCTCGATCTATCCCACGTGCCGAAGCCCATGCGCTCGCGGAAGATTCGCGGCGGCCGGCTGCGTGCGTCCGTGCGCTGCGGTGAAGTCGAGGACGGGACCGAGCGGAACGATCCCGGTCGGATTGATCGAGCGATGGCTCTCGTAATAGTGCCGCCGGATATGCTCGAAATCCACCGTCGCGGCGACGCCGGGCCACTGATAGATGTCGCGCGTATAGGCGAACAGATTTGGATAATCGACCAGCCGCCGGATGTTGCACTTGAAGTGCCCGACATAGACCGCGTCGAAGCGGATCAGTGTCGTGAACAGGCGGATGTCGGCTTCGGTCAGGCTGTCGCCTAGCAGGAAACGCCGGTCGGCAAGCCGTTGCTCGAGCCAGTCCAACGTGTCGAACAGCGGCACGACGGCTTCCTCATAGGCTTGCTGCGTGGTGGCGAAGCCTGCCTTGTAAACGCCGTTGTTGACGGTGTGGTAGACGCGCGTGTTGACCGCGTCGATCTCTTCGCGGAGCGCGGCCGGATAGTAGTCGCCGGGCTTGGCGCCGATTCCATCGAAGGCCGAATTCAGCATCCGGATGATCTCGGACGATTCGTTGCTGACGATGCTGCCGGTGTGCTTGTCCCATAGTACGGGAACGGTGACGCGACCGCTGTAGTATGGATCCGCTGCGGTATAGATTTGATGCAGGAACCGGGCGTGGTAGACGGTGTCCGGGACCACGCCCGGGCCGTCGGCGAAGGTCCAGCCGTGCTCGAGCATTAGCCAGTGCACCACCGATACAGAGATCTGGTCCTCGAGCCCCTTCAGCGCGCGCATGATCAGTGTGCGGTGGGCCCAGGGGCAGGCGAGGCTGACATAAAGATGATAGCGGCCGGCCTTTGCCTTGTAGCCGCCGATTCCGGTCGGGCCGGCGCTGCCGTCGGCCGTGATCCAGTTGCGGAAGGAGCTGTCCTTGCGAATGAAGCGACCACCGCTTGGCTTTGTCGCATACCAGGCGTCTTGCCATTTCCCGTCGACCAGCAATCCCATGTCAGCCTCCTTGAACGATGGTTGGTCGGTCGCCTCAGGTGCGGGTGATCGAGAGGCCGCCGTCGACCAGCAACGCGGTCCCGGTGACGAAGCTGGAATCTTCCGACGCCAAATAAAGCACCGAGCGCGCGACTTCCTCGGGGCGACCCACGCGCTTGAGCGCGTGCAGGTTGGTGACGAACGCCGCCTTGTCAGGGGTGTCGTTCATCTCGCGATACATCTCGGTCTCGATTGCGCCGGGCAGCACCGCGTTGACCCTGACGTTCTGTGGGCCAAACTCGGACGCAAGCGTCTGGGTCAAGCCGATCAGGCCGGACTTGCTTGCGGCATAGGCGGCAACGCCGGGGAATGACGAGCTGTAACCGACGAAGGTCGAGGTGAAGATCACCGATCCGCCGCCATGCTTGGTCATCTCGGCGATCTGGTGCTTGGCGCCCAGGAACGAGCCGGTGAGGTTGATCGCGACGGCATCGTTCCAGCCGGCTTCGGAGACGCCGGTCGAGGCACCGCCCTCGCCGAGGGTGCCGGCATTGTTGAAGGCAATGTCTAATCGGCCGAATGCCTTGACCGCCAGGGCGACGAGGGCCTTGGCATAATCTTCCGAGCGCACGTCGCCGGCGAGCGAGACCGCTGTCCCGCCGCTGGCCTTGATCTCGTCGACCAGGCTCGCCAGTTCGCTTTCCCGCCGCGCGCCGACCACCACCTTCGCGCCTTCGGCCGCGAACAGCTTGGCCGTGACCCGGCCGATGCCCGAGCTCGCGCCGGTCACGATTGCAACCTTGTCTGAAAGACGTCCCGTACCCTGTGCCATGTCCGTTCTCCGGTTCGGCCGCGCCAATCGCGGCGTGATGGGAACCTGATTAGTCACTTACAGAACTGGAAAGAAGGTGCAGAAGATGGTTGTATCATTCATCTTTTATGAATGATCGAGGATGCCATGGACCGTCTGCGTGCCTTCGAGGTGTTTGCCACCGTGGTCGGCCAAGGCTCCTTCACCCGCGCGGCGGACAAACTGGAGACCTCGCCGGCCAATGTGACCCGCTACGTCAACGAGCTGGAGGAGATGCTCGGGGCGCGCCTGCTCAACCGGACCTCGCGGCGCCTGTCGCTGACCGAGACCGGCAAGACGCTGTATGACCGCGCGCTCTCGATCCTGGAGGAGGTGGCGGAGGCGGAGGCGATCGCGTCGTCCACTGCAATGCAGCCGCGCGGGCGTCTGCGGATCAACGCGCCGCTGAGCTTCGGCATTCTTCACCTCGCGCCGCTATGGCCACGCTTCATGGCGCGCTATCCGGACATCGAACTCGACATCAGCCTGGTCGATCGGCTCGTCGACCTCGTCGACGAGGGCTTCGATCTGGCTGTGCGCATCTCACGCGGAGGATCGCCGAGCCTGATCAGCCGCAAGCTCGCGGCCATCCATCATTTCGTCTGTGCGTCACCGGATTACGTCGCGCGACACGGCGCGCCGCAGACCCCGGATGACATCAAAAACCACGCCTGCATTGCCTACGCCTATTCCGCCTCGGCCGAGGAATGGCGGCTGCTCGACGGCGACGGCAAGCTTCACGCCGTGCCGGTCTCCAACATCTTCCATACCAACAACGGCGAAACGGCTTGTGCGGCAGCAGCGGCCGGATTCGGATTGATCCTGCAGCCGACATTCCTGATCGGGGAGCTGCTGCGGCAGGGCCGCCTGGTCCGCCTGCTGCCGGACTATCACACACCCGAGATCGACGTGCTGGCGGTTTACCCGAGCCGCCGCCATGTCAGCGCAAAAGTGCGGGTGATGGTGGACTTCCTGGTCGAGGCATTCCGCGGCAAGCCGCCGTGGGATTGACGGGTGATCGAACGGCGCTGCCGGCGTGGACCAAGGTGTGGTGAAGTCAGGGCTGAAGGCGAAGGAACGCCCGTAAAAACCCTGCTTGCGCCCGTCGGGGCGTTGAGAAAAAATAAGGTTTTTCAGTCTACAGGCGGCGGAATGTTTTATTCATTTTGTCCGGCCTTTTGAACCGGCGGGTTCGTTTCTCATGTCGAGTGAGATTTCAAACGCCGTTTTTTGCGCAGCGGTCCTTCTGGGGATCGTCTACGGCAGTCGCATCCTGGAGAAGACGTGGCCCATTGCGCCTGTTTCCGGCGACGAGTTTCGTGCTGATTGGCTCGCGGTCATCGTGAGCGTCGGGTTGGAGCACCTGTTCGCCCCACTTGCTGCGATTAGCGCGGGTGCGATTGCAAGCTATGTCGGACTTGGCTGGATCAAGCTGCCGACCGAAGGCTACAGGTGGTACGTCTCGTTCGCGATCGTGGTGGTGGCGCTCGACCTCTACAAATACACGTTCCATCGGCTTCAGCACGCGATCCCCTTGCTGTGGGCGATGCACTCGTTCCACCACAGCGCGAACGGCATTACGTTCATCACCGGCGCCCGACATTTCTGGTTGGAACGGGTGCTGTCCGACGCCTTTCTTCCGATCATGGCGATCCTGTTTCGGATCCCGCCGGACATGGCGATCGCCGCGGCATTCATCTTCTTCGTCCCCGATGCTTGTGCGCATCTCAACGTCCGCATCCCGCTCGGCCGCTTCGTGACATGGATCAACAATCCGCCTTGCTCCTGGGATACGCGGATGGCTGGTTCCCAAGCTCGGTCTCACATTCGTCCTGACGTGGCTGCTTTGGCGCAGCGACAATGTCTACAACATCGCGCTCGTCGTCGCCTTCTGTTCGACGCCTGTCTTGAACAACCTCGTCATCATCGCCGCAAACTGAACCGGACACGCGTTGCGCTGCCGGAACCGGCGACACGCGCGTCTCGACGCGGGCGCGCAAAGTTTCGTTGGAGCGCACAGAACCTGCCCGCCTCGTCCGGCGACAAACTCCGGAATGACGGATGATTGCGTCGTGCGGTCGGAGAGTGAATGACGTCGGACAGGTTTGTTCTCGCCTGCATCGCCGGTAGTGCCCTGATGCTGGGGGCTCTGGGTGCAACTGTGCACGCGCAGCCGCCGTCGAGCTGCAAGGAGCCGCGGGCGGGTACCAGTCGCGTCCCGATGCTGTCGCCGCCGCTTGCCAATGTGGTGACGGGCAAGGGGCGGCTGCAATTCTACTCGGCGCCCAATCTTCACTGCCCGATCAGCGGGGTGTTCGTGATTCCGAATGACGTGCTCGTCGCCTATGCGCAGACCAGTGATGGCTGGTCGTCGGTGATGTATCTCAATCCGGGGACGGGCAACGACGTCTCGGGTTGGGTGAGGTCGGCGAGACTGAAGGTAACCGGAACCATCGCGCCAAAGTAGCGGCTCACCCGGTCATGCGGATGTCACGGACCGCGGTCGGGACGCGCATTAACCTCCACAAGTTGAAATTCTTGACGGCTTGCGCCCGAAGTTGGAGGGTCGCCGCATGACGGGCGCCCGGTCGGCGCAATCGGGGTTAATGCTCTCGATTTGCTTGAGTGACAGTGAAGACCGCCCAGGCGCACCACGCGGTGAGCGATGAGGGACAGGGTCATCGGTTTTTGAAGATCATTGATACTGGCGTCCGGCGACGCCGCTGCGATTGGACACAGATCAAGTGGCTGACCATGCTGAATTCATCGTCGCATATTGCTTTCCGGCCCCGCCATCCGCATGACGCGCGGGCGCGTCCGCTAATTCCCGAGCGCTAGATGCTGCAGCGCGGGCCGCAGACGCAGGCGAATGCACAGGCCCCGCGCAGGGGCTCCGTCAGGCCGATGACTACCGACGACGTGCCGGCAGTCGCGCGCCTCTTCCTCAAGATCTTCAGGGATGCCGACAAGCCGGCGAGCCCGGACCTCGAGGCGTACCTGGCCGCCCTGAACTTCGGCTCGCCGTGCTACAGTGCGACGGCAGGCACGCAGGTCTACGAGCAGCAGGACGGACGCATCCGTAGCGCGTTGCTCACTGTCCCGATGCGCTTCATGGCCTGTGGCAATGTCGTGCCCGGACGGCTGCTTGGCGTCTTCATGACCGACGCCAACAAGGAAGCTGCCGGCGCGGCGCAGCTGATCCTTGCGCTGCGGCCCAGGCGCGCCGATTTTTCGTTTTGCGACAGCGCCTCGCCGACCAGCGCCGATCACCTGCGGGCGATCGGCGGAAAACCGATACCCGTGCAGAACCTGGAATGGGCGCGCAGCTTCCGTCCGCTGGGCGCGCTCGCCGGACGCTTCTCGCTGCGGTTCTTGCGCCGAAACGATCCGGGCTTCGCGACGCTGCTGCGCCCCCTCGACGCGCTGCTGCGCTGTCTGCGCGGCGGCGACGATGCGGACCAGGCCGCCGGCGTGAACGTGACCGAGATGCCGGTCCCGGCCTTTCTTGAGCATGCGCCGCGGCTGATCGCCCATTATGCGGTGCGGCCGTTGTGGTCGGAAGATGAACTTGGCTGGCTGGTCGCCCTGGCGGCGCAGAATACCAGGCTCGGCGCGTTCACTATCCGCGCGGTGGAAGACCGTGCCGGCACGCCGATCGGCGCATTCGTCTACTACGCCGCCCCGGGGCGGACGGCGCACGTTCTGAACATCCTGTCGCTGCCCGGCCAAGAAATCGTCGTGCTGGGTGCGATGTTCCGCCATCTGGAAAGCACCGGCCATGTCGAAGCCCGCGGCCGCGCGCAGCCCGCCTTGATGCCGGGGCTGGCGCTGCAGCGCTGGCTCGTGTTTCGGCACCGGGCGTTCGCCATGGCGCTGACGCGGATTGCCGAGGTGAACGACGCCGTCGCGCGCGGTGACATCTATCTCGGCGGGCTCGCCGGCGAGGACTGGAGCCGGCTGATGTGCGATTTCGGCTGAGGTGGATCACGCCATGGCAGTGTCGGTTATCCTCAAGGCCCTCAACGAGGAGGCGCGGATCGGCCCGGCGATCGAGAGCGTGCTGGCTGCGCTCGAAGGGATCGGCGGCGAAGTCATCGTGGCCGACGGCGGTTCGCGCGACGCGACGCTCGCCGTCGCGGCGAGATATCCCGTCCGCATCGTGCAGCTTGAACCGGCGATCGCGCCGAGTTGCGGCATCGGTCCGCAGCTCGGTTTCCAGTACAGTCGCGAACCGTTCATCTGTCTGATGGACGGCGACATGCTGCTTGATCCCGCCTTCCTGCCCGACGCGCTCGCCTGGCTCGCGGACCATCCGGGCGTCGCGGGTGTGACCGGGCATGTCGTGGAGATGAACGACACCAGTCTCGAATATGTGCGGCGCGGCCGCAGGATCTCGCCGGAGAACCGGATCGGGGAGATCGACCGCTTGAACGGCGGCGGTCTTTATCGGCGGACGGCGATCGAGCAGGTCGGATATCTGTCGGACCGCAATCTGCATGGCTACGAGGAGTTCGATCTCGGCGTGCGGCTGCGGGCGAGCGGCTGGCGGCTGCACCGTCTCGACCGCAGCTTCGTCCGGCATTTCGGCCATGCCATCAACGCCTACGCGCTGCTCGTCCGGCGCTGGAAGTCGGGCTATCTGCGCGGCATCGGCGAACTGCTGCGGGCGGCGTTCGGCAAGCCGCAGTGGAAGCAGCTGGTTCAGGAATTGCCGGAATTGAAGCTGTGGGGCGCGGTCTACCTCTGGCTGGCCGCCATGGTCGTGCTGCCGTTCCTGACGCCGCATCCCGGATCGGGGCTTGCGATCGATGCGGCCACGATCGCCGGCGTCATCGGATTGATGAGCCTGCGCCAGCGCAGCCTGACGCTTGGTCTCTATGCTGTCGTTGCGTGGTTGTTCCACGCCGCGGCGCTACCGCTCGGCTTCCTGCACGGCCGGAAGGCTCCGGCGGCTTGGATCGACAGCCGCGTCGTCCGGGACATTCCTTGACCGCGCAACAGTCGCGCCGGACTCGTCCGCATCCCGGCAACTGCGGCGCACGAGCCGCAGCAGCACCAGCCACGCGGAGACGACAAGGGATCCCTCGATCACATAGAGTGCCAGGAAGGTCCCGATCGGAGCGGCGAGCCAGGTCGCTGCAGCGATGAGTCCGCTGCCGACCAGATTGGTGCTGTTCAGGATCAGCGCGCGCACGCCTTGCCGTCCCGATGCCCCCAGCAAGTCCATCGCGACTGCCCAGGCGCCGATCAGGATCACCGTGCCGGACAGGCACCGCACGAAGAACGCAAGATCATGGTACTCGCGGCCGAACAACCGCGGCAACTCGGGCGCCAGCACGAACAGGATGAGGCAGGTCGCCGCGCCGAGGCCGAGGGCCGCGGCCAGAGCACGCTTTGCCGCGGGCAGCGCCAGATGCAGGCCGTCGCGGCTGGCGCGCGCGAAGCGCGGATAGATCAGCCGGTTGAACGCATCGATCGAGAGGTAGCTGCTGTCCATGATGCGGCGGGCGACGCCGTAGCTGCCGACGGTCTCGATCGGCGTGAACAGGCCGATCACGAACAGGTCGACGTTGGATCGGATCGCACGAACGACGAATTGGGAGCTGAACAGAACGCCGGAGCGCAATTCCTCGCGCAGGATCGCCAATCGCGGCCGGCCAAGCGGCCGGAGCCACATCAGTCCCACCAGGGCATAGAGCAGGTGTCCGCCAAACTGCCATGCCGCCCATTCCGACAGGCTCGATGCATGGAATACGAGACAGGCAAGCGCGGCCGTCGCCGTGCGCGCGATCGCAAAGCCCACGACCGAGCGATTGGCCGAGCGAACCTGGCCGAGGCTGAGGAATACGGTCTCGACGAGGAGGATCAGGCGGACCAGCACGACGTTGCCGAGGAACAGCAGCGCGATGGCCGAGACGGCGATCGAGGGACCGGAGACCATGCGCGTCCACGACGCCATCGCCGCGACGCCGCCGATCACGAGCACCGCGCCGGTGAGCCCGATCAGGAGAATGTTGTGGCCAAGCAGGTCAGGATAACTCGCCGGCTCGCGCGCGACCCTGCGCAGCAGGCAGTCGGAGGCGCCGAGGCCGCAGATCTGCACCGCGATCGCGGTCACCGCCGATATCTGGACGAACAGGCCGAATTCAGCCGGGCCCAGCGCACGCGCCAGGATCGCAAACGTCACGAGCTGCGCCAGGCTCGCCGCCGCCAGCGATCCGCTCGACAGCAGATAGCTGACGATCATCGGCGTGGCCGTCGAGAATGTCCGGCTAACGGCGGTGATATGTAGCAATGATCCACGGCCTCCGGTTGGCGGTCGATCCCCACGCGCACTCTATCAGGCTCGCATGCGCGTCGTATCGTGAGCTGCGCGCCGTTCGAAGATTGACGTTAACGCCGACGTCGCGCCTGACGCGACGCCCGCGTCCTCGAGCGCTTGCTCGTGGTCTCGAGCGGAGCGTTGCGGTCCGTCGCTCAACGAAGCCGCAAGGTCGCGCAACCGCGAGCGCGGCGAAGAAGCTGTGAGGTGCGATCCTCCCGCGCTGTGTTCGTGAACGACGCGCGATCGCCGATGCAATCAAAGGTTGATTATATGCGGCTCATCAGTTCGTCGTCGGACATCAGCTTTTATGGAGCTATCACTGCGCATGCCAATATCCAAGGAATTGATAGTAAGGTTAACGCTAACACCTAACGCTAAAGGCCACTTAAAGTTGTCTGTGCTCTTGGAGCGAGGATAGTGGGCCAAGCCGAGCGAAATGAATGCTCGGGACAGGACACGGAGGTCGTCATGGACGATTTGGCCGCTCTGAGCGTCAAGAGACCCATCACCGGGCACGTGTTGCCGGACGGCACGATCAGCGGATCGGGCTCCGTGCCGATCGCGCGGATCAAGGTCGGCATCGCTTTCGATGGCGATGCCTGGTCCAGCCCCAACTAGACCGCCCCCGCCAGGCCGGCATGCCCCCCAGTGAAGTCGACTGACATGTACACAGCAACCGACAGCAACAGGTCACGGCGAGATGATGCCGCTTACCGCGCGATGAGCGCAACGGCTTCGGCCGTGATCAGCCCGATGCAGGTCGCCGGCCTGCTGCTGCAGGGCTGGCGCTGGATTCTGGTTGCCATTCTCGCCGGCGCGATCGTCGGCGTCGGTGCAACGCAACTCGTGACGCCCCGCTTCACCGCGATCACCGATCTCACGATCTCACCGTCCAACCTGATGGTCACCCCGAACGATCTTTACGCGACGAACATCCAGAGCGACAGCCAGATCCTGGATGTCGAGAGCAAGATGCGGACGATCACCTCCGGGAATGTTCTGCGCCGCGTGATCGACAAGCTCGGCCTCAGGAACGATCCGGAATTCGCCGACAAGATGCGCCTGTTCGATCTCGGCTGGCTGTTCGATCGCCGCGCATCCGACGCGGCCGAACGCAACGATCTGATGGGCCTGCTCGCCAAGCGCATCAACGTCGTGCGACAGGAGCGGTCCTACGTCGTGACGCTGTCGGTCTGGGCGAGCGAGCCGGCGATGTCGGCTCGGCTTGCGAATTCAATTGCCACGACCTTCCGCGAAGAGGTCGTTCGGGCCGACGCCGAGCGGGCCGGACGCGTGGCCCAGGGGCTGACGGCGCGGCTCGGCGAGCTCAAGGCCGCGGCGACCGAGGCGGAAGACCGCACCGAAGCCTTCCGTCGCGCCCATGGCCTTCAGCAGGGGCAGTCCAAGCAGCCGCTGAGCACCGATGCCATGGAGCGGATGAACGGGAAGCTGACCGATGCAAAGGCGCGTCTCGCCGAGGCGGAGGCCCGCTACAACGAGGTCTCGCGCGCCGTGTCGCTCTATGGCGTGCAGGCAGGCGCCGTGCAGTCGCAGACCTTGTCCGGCTTGCTCGCCGACGAAGCAGCCCTGCGCCGGCAAATCGCGACCCTGACCCAGACCCTCGGTCCGCGTCATCCTGCCATGCTGAATGCGTTGGCCGAATCCGACGCCCTCACCAAGGCGATCAAGTCCGAGACCGAGCGGCTGCGCAGCGCCGCCCGCTTTGAGGTCGGTCAAGCCAAGGTGGCGCTCGATACGCTGACCGAGGAGACCCGTACCCTGCGCGGCAATGTGTCGGTCGATGACCAGGCCCAGGTCAAGCTGCGCGAACTCGAACGCGAGGCGAGCGCCAAGACCGCACTCTACCAGACCTTCCTGACGCGCTCCGGCGAGGCCGCCGAGCGGCAACAGATCGATGCCACCGACGTGCGCGTTATCTCGCCCGCCGTCGAGCCGATTCGCCCGACCTGGCCACCTCGTCCGATCATCGCCGCCGCCGCCGGCGCGGCGCTCGGCCTGCTGCTTTGCGCGGCCGCGCTCGCCGGCTTCGGTTATCTCGACGCGCTGCGCGTCGCCAGGAGCAGGGCGACATGATGCCGTCAGGCGAGATGCGCGAGAGTGGAGCGATCGGCGTCCTGGGACCGCCGCTGTTCGTGGCGACGCTGTTGTTCTACCTGATCACGCTGACGCCGTTCATCGACCTCTCGGCGGCCAATGCGGGCGACCCCGCCGCTGACAAGTCGAACACCATCAACCAGATCGTTTTCCTCGGCCTGACCGCCAGTCTGTGGCTGACCGCCATCAGCTCACCGGTGCGTCATCTTGCGGTGCGCCCGCGCGGCGTCCTGATCGCGACGCTGCTGTGGTTCGCCTTCGTCTCCGCCATTTCGGCACATCCGGACCTTGCGTTGAAGCGGGTCGTGCTGGCGACGCTGACGATCGTCAATGCCGGCATCTTCCTGCTGCTGCCGCGCTCGGAGCGTCAGTTCGCCGGCATGCTGTCGATGTGCTGCGTCGGGACGCTGGCGTTCGCCTATCTCGGCGTCGCGTTGTGGCCGGTGCATGCGATCCATCAGGCGAGCGAGGTCCGCGAGCCGATGAACGCCGGGCTGTGGCGCGGCCATTTCGCGCACAAGAACGTCGCGGCGGCGGCGATGGTGCTGATCAGCTTCGCCGGCCTCTATTTGTACGGCACCGGGCGCCGTGTCATGGGCGGCGCGATCACGCTGCTGGCGGTCGTGTTCCTCACCCAGACCGGCGGCAAGTCGTCCACCGCGGCGCTGCCCGGCATTCTGGTGATCGCCTGGATGTTCGAGCGCTGGCGGGCGATCCGGATGCCGATGGTGGTGCTGGGAATCGCGGCCTTCAACGTCATCACGATCGGCTGTTCGATCTCGCCGGCGATGCGGGAACTGGTCGCAGGCCTCGGGATCGACCCGACCTTCACCAATCGCATCGACATCTGGCGGGTTGGTGCGTCCGCGGTCGCGGACAGGCCGCTGACCGGCTACGGCTTCCAATTGTTCTGGCAGACCGACGAGATGGTCTACAAGGCGGGAGGCGGCGCGAGCTGGGCGGTCGGCGCCTTCAACGCCCACAACGCCTATCTCGATGCCGCGATCACGACCGGCATCCCCGGCCTGATTCTCACGCTGGCCCTGCTCGTCTGGCTGCCGCTGCGCGACGTGTCGCGCGCGGAGGCGCGCGGCAATGATCCGGCGCTGACGCGTCTGTTCACCCGGATCTGGCTCTACGGCGTGTTCTCTGCCTGCGTCGAGAGCCTGTACTTCCAGTCCGGCAGTCTCGTCTGGTTCATGCTGATCGTCTCGATCTTCGGCCTTCGCCTGCAGGCGAGCGCGCACGAGATTCGCGAGGCGGACACCGTGATGCATGTCGGGGAGACGGCGCATGCATAGTCCCGCTGTCGCGTTGCGCTCACCGGCAACCGCGTCCCGTCTGCCGGGGACGATCGATCGGCTCGCCGGCCGCCTGACCAACCGGCTGATCCGGGCGACGCCCTGGCGGTTGATTCCGATTCCGACCCGGCAACCGATCGTCTCCTTCACGTTCGACGACGTGCCGGATTCAGCACTCCGCGCCGGTGCCACGATCCTGGAAGCGCGCGATGTGCGCGGCACCTTCTACATCGCCGGCGGTCTCGAGGGGCGCGTCGAGCCGGGCCGTACCCTGATCGATGCCGCGGGCTGCAGGGAGCTTGCCGCGCGCGGTCACGAGATCGGCTGCCACACCTTTGGCCATCGGGATATCAGGCATGTCGATCGCGCGTCGCTCGCCGCGGACCTCGCGGACAATGCACGTTATCTCGATTCGGTCGATCCGCGCCCTGGCCGTCGCAACTTCGCCTATCCCTACAACTCCGGCAGCTTCGGCAAGCGGCCGATGCTGGCTCATGCGTACCGGACCTGCCGCGCAGGCGGCGAAGCGATCAACCGCGGGCCGACCGACCCGACCTTTCTCAGGGCCGTCGAGATTCGCCAGCCCGAGACGCATGTCGCCGGATTGACGCGCTGGATCGACGCGGTGGTCGAAAAGCCGGGGTGGTTGATCTTCTTCACGCACGACGTCGCGCCGGCGCCGACCCCCTTTGGCTGCACGCCCGCTGCCTTCGAGCGGCTGGTCGCGCATGCGGTCGCGAGCGGCTGCTGCGTGTTGACCGTCGATGCCGCGCTCAACCGCATGGGATTCCGGGAGGACGAGCGATGACGAGCGAGCGCCGGTTGCTGGCCATCAACAACTACTTCTACCGGCGCGGCGGCGCCGAGAGCGTCTTCCTCGACCAGATCGATCTGTTCGCGGCCGCCGGCTGGGATGTCGTGCCCTTCGCGATGGAGCATCCCGACAATCTGCCGAGCCCGTGGTCCGACTACTTCGTCTCCGAGATCGAGTATGGCCGGATCAACGGGCCGATCACCAAGGCCAGGCAGGCGGCCAAGATCATCTTCTCGCTGGAGGCACGCCGGAAGATCCGCGCCCTGATCGCCCGCGTCCAGCCGTCGGTCGCGCACGCCCACAACGTCTACCATCACATCTCGCCCTCGATCTTCGACGTCCTCAAGGCCGAAGGCGTGCCTGTGGTGATGACGGCGCACGATCTCAAGCTTGCCTGTCCAGCCTACAAGATGCTGAGCCACGGCGAGGTCTGCGAGCGTTGCCGCGGCGGACGGATCCACAACCTGCTGCTGCGGCGCTGCGTCAAGGATTCCGCCGTGGTGAGCGGGCTCGTCTTCCTCGAGACCCTGGTCCACCGCAGCTTCGGTCTCTACCGCGACACGCTGGACTGCCTGATCGCGCCGAGCCGCTTCTATCGCGACAAGCTGGTGGAATGGGGTTGGGACGCGAGCCGCATCGCCTACATCCCGAATTTCGTCGACGCGGAGCAGTTCACGCCCTGGTGTAACGAGGGCAACTACTTCGTCTATGCGGGCCGGCTCGCGCCGGAGAAGGGGCTCGGCACGTTGATACGCGCCGCGGCGCTCGCGCATCAGCGGCTGGTCCTGGTCGGCGCCGGTCCCGAAGAGGCGGCCTTGCGTCAGCTCGCATTCGAGCTCGACGCCGACATTGTCTTCGCGGGCCACATGGCCAAGCCGGAGCTGAAGCAGCTGATCGGAGAATCGCGCGCCCTGGTGCTCGCCTCTGAATGGTACGAGAACGCGCCGATCAGCGTGCTTGAGGCTTACGCGCTCGGTCGCCCGGTGATCGGGACGCGGATCGGCGGCATTCCGGAGCTCATCGTTCACAACAAGACCGGTGTACTGGTGGCGCCGGGCAATGTCGGCATGCTGGCCGAAGCCCTGGCGAGCATGGCGAAGCTGCCGCGGACGGCGCGAAACCGGCTTGGTGCCGCGGGCCGCGACTGGGTGCTGCGGGAATTCTCTCCCGAGAAATATCGCGACCGCACGATGGCGCTCTACGAGACGGTGGTGCACTGATGTACACGTTGATACCAGCCGGTGGAGCGGACCGTCCTCCGAGAAAGGTGATCTTCCTCGGGCTGCGCGGCATCCCCGAGATTCAGGGCGGGGTCGAAACCCATGTTGCCGCGCTCGCGGTCCGGATCGCGCAGCGCGGCTGGCGGGTCGAAGTGCTCGGGCGCAAGCCGTACCTTCCGTCGCCGGAGCCCTACGTCTGGAAAGACGTCACGGTGACGCCGGTCTGGGCACCGCGCTCGAAGAACGTCGAAGCGCTTTTGCACACCACCCTGGGTCTGTTCGCCGCCGCCCGACGCAATCCGGATCTCGTTCATATCCATGCGATCGGGCCGGCGCTTCTGACGCCGCTCGCCCGCCTGCTCGGCCTTCGCGTCGTGGTGACGCATCACGGTTTCGATTACGAGCGCCAGAAATGGGGATGGATGGCGAAGTCGGTGCTGCGCACCGGTGAGTGGATGGGAATGAAGTTTGCGCATGCGCGGATCGGCGTCGCGAAGGGCATCGTCGACCAGGTCCGCGCCCGGCTCGGGGTTACGGCGACCTTCATTCCGAACGGTGTGGAGCGCAGCGTTCCGAGGCTCGGCACCTCCTATCTCGACCATATCGAGGTGATCCCGAACCGCTACATCCTGTGCGTCGGCAGGATCGTCGAGGAGAAGCGGCAGCTCGATCTGATCGGCGCGTTCGCGCGGTTGGGCGATCCCGACAGGAAGCTGATCATCGTCGGTACGGCCGATCACAACGGCAGCTATCTGCACGCAGTCGAGAAGGCGGCCGCGGCGACGCCGGGCGTGGTGATGACGGGCTTCCAGTCCGGCGAGAGCCTGGCCCAGCTCTACCGCAACGCGGCGCTGTTCGTTCTGCCGTCGAGCCATGAAGGCATGCCGATGGTGCTGCTCGAGGCGCTGAGCCACGGCGTGCCTTGCCTCGCGAGCGACATCGACGCCAATCTCGCGCTCGATCTCGGGCCCGACAGCTACTTTCCGTTAGGCAACCTCGATGCGCTTGCGGCGGCGATCCGGCTCAAGCTGGCCGCACCCGACAGCGCACCGGAACGCGGCGAGCGTGCCGCGCGGGCGCTGGATTGCTTCGGTTGGGATCCGATCGTCGACCGTACCATCGAGGTCTATGAGAGCGCGCTGGCGGCCTGGAAGCCCGGACATGCGAACCGCGGCGCTGCCGAGCTCAAGAACCATCTCGGATTCGGAGGCCGACAATGACGCCGGCGCTTCGGCAACTCGAAATGACGGTGCTCGGCCTCGGTTTCCTCGGGCTGGCATGGAGCAAGGACAAGCTGCGCGGCTATGCCACGCCGAACACCGTGTCGAAATTCGATATCGAGGGCCAGATCGCCTATCTGCTCGACACCTTCGGCTCGCTCCGCCGCTTCATGCCGCCGGGGTTCGACCTGCGCGGGCGCGACGTGCTGGAGCTCAGTCCCGGCGCATCGCGCGGCAATGGCGTGCTGTTTCTCGCGATGGGGGCGCGGTCGTATCACGCGATCGACGTGTTCAACCTCGCCGGCGATGAGGATTCCATCTTCTACGACCTGCTGCTCGATCGCTTCGCCGAAGGCACCGCGACGGACCGGGAACGCGCACGCGCCGTCGCGTCCGCGTCCGGTGCCCGCGAATTCGGCTATGCGGTCGGCCGGGACTTCGACATCCCGCGCCTCGCCGGCGGCCGAACCTTCGACCTGATCGTGAGCTGCGCGGCGTTCGAGCATTATGACAGCGTTCCGGCTGCCGTTGCCGGCCTGACGCAGGTGGCGCGACCCGGCTGCGAGGCCATCCACATCATCGATCTGCAGACGCATTCGCGCTGGATTCGCGAGCACGATCCCAACAACATCTATCGCTATCCGGAGGCGATCTACCGGTTATTCCGCTTTCCCGGACAGCCGAACCGGCTGCGCCCGGCCGACTACATCGCAATCTTCGAGGCCGAGGCGTGGAGCGACGTCCGGTTCGCACCGTCGCGAACCATCGAGCCCGCGCTTCGCGACATCTCGCTCGCAGGTCTCGCCGCGCCCTTTGCGGGCCAGGACGACATGATCGTGCTCGACGGTGCGCTGACGGCGCGCCGTCAGGGCAGGGGCAGCGGTTGAACGCGATCGGGAGAAGCGCCGTGGCCAGCCGCCGTTCCATTCTCCGCAGCATCGCCGGCGTCGCGATGCTTGCCCCTTTCGCAGCGTTGCGCGCGGTGGCCGATCCCGTCAGCCCGATTCCCAGCTTCCGTCGCGGCATCGGCGTCGCGCATGCGTTCGGGTGGGCGGACGTCCAAGCCGACGGCTCCTATGTCGATCCGCCGTTTTCCGCGCCGCGCTTTCTGTTCGGTGCGGACCAGCGCCGGGCGATCCGTGCCGCGGGTTTCGATTTCGTGCGTCTGGTCGTCGATGTCGGTCCTTTCCTGGCCTTTGATGGCGCGAGCCGGGACCGACTCGACGATCTCGTCGTCACGACGGTTCGCAATCTGCTCGCCGCCGATCTCGGCGTGATCGTGGATATGCATCCGAGCGCGATGAATCCGGTCTATCAGCCGGCAGAGCTGACGGCAGGTGTGAACACGCCGAAATTCCAGGCGGTGCTGGCCTTGCTCACCCGCCTGGCCGGCCGTCTGGGCCAGGTCGCGGCGGAGCAGGGCGATGCCATTCCGCCACGGATTGCACTCGAGCTGATGAACGAGCCGGAGATATCGGCGGCAGCATGGCAGCCGATGCTGGAGACCGCTTACGCCGCCGCACGCCGCGGCTCAGCGACGCTACCGCTCGTCCTCGGCGGCGGTTCGATGAACGCTCCGGGAGGGCTCACGCAGATCAACATGAGCGCATTCGCCGGCGATCCACGCCTGATCTACACCTACCACGACTATTCGCCGTGGCAGTTCACCCATCAGGGCGTGCGCGGCAGTCCCGCCTATGCGCTGGATGCGATCGTCTATCCGGCGCCTGCATCTGTCGACGCGATGAACCAGGCGACCGACCAGCGCGTGACGGCGCTCGGGCTCGCCGGCGCCGAGCTCGATCTGGCGCAGCAGGCCAGGCAGACGCTCGCGGGTTATGTCAGCTCCCGCTTCAATCGATCGAACCTCGAGCGCACGTTTCAGCAGGTGGCGGCCTGGCGCACGGCGCAGCACCTGCCGGCGCAGGCGATCCTGCTCGGCGAGTTCGGCGTGCACAAGACGCCCTATCAAGACACCGCTCAGGGCGCGGCCGCGCGCGCGAGCTGGTTGCGGGACATGCGCGAGCTCGCCGAGACTTACGGCTTCACCTGGTCGTGCTGGACTTATCTGGCGACGGGCGGCTTCGCACTGGCCGAGAACGAGGCCGGCCCGGGCTTCGACGCGGCGACCCGCGGCGCGCTCGGACTCGCGCCGTCAGAAGCACCGGAGTGAGGCCAGGCATGACAACGCAGCGCTATGCCAATATCGACGGATTGCGAGCGATCGCGGCGCTCGGCGTCATGGTCGAGCACATGTTCGGCGACCTGCTCCGGCAGACCCCGCCTGCCGCCGGGCCGCTCAATGTCGCCGGCGATCTGCTGGTTCAGAATGTCAGCCTCGGCCGGTTCGGCGTGGCGCTGTTCTTCCTGATCAGCGGCTTCGTCGTGCCGTTCAGCATCGGCGGCGAACGGCCGTTGTTTCAATTCGCCGTCTCGCGGGTGTTCCGGCTCTATCCCGCGCTGTGGCTCGCGCTCGCGGTGCTCGCGACCATGGCGTGGCTTGGCGGCGAGCCGCCGCGCGCGATCACCGTGCTCGCCAACATGACGATGGCGCCGACGCTGTTCGGCCAGCCCTGGCTCTCGCCGATCTACTGGACGCTGTTCATCGAACTGGTGTTCTACATCCTCATTGCGCTGCTGTTCTCGGCCGGCGCACTGAGGCGTGTCGCGGTGCTGTCGCTGCTGAGCCTGGCGCTGGTCGCCGCGACGGCGTTGCCGGTTCAGTTGCGCATCCACGGCATCGCCAATCTGCCGGTGCAATATCTCGGCATGCACCTCTCATTCCTGTTCCTGGGTCTGCTGCTACGCCTGTGGCTGGTCGAGCGGGCACCGGGGGCGCGCATCGCCGCGCTGGCGCTGGTTGTTGCGCAGGTCGTCGCGGTGCCGTCGGTTGCAGCCTTTTCGCTGGCGCGCGGCGACAATTTCATCATGGAGGGACTGACACCCGTCCTCACGGCCTACGCGCTGGCTTTCGTGATCTTCATGGCAGCCGTCAGGTTCGACCGGCCGCGTTCGCTGCTGCTGTCGCGGATCGGGCTGATCAGCTATTCGATGTACCTGTTCCACTGGCCGGTGAACATCACGGTCTACCGCGTCCTGCCGTTGACCGGGCAGATCGGCGATATCGCCACCATGCTGATCTGCTCCGGCCTCGTCCTGCTGGTGTCCTGGCTGGTGTACCGGCTGGTGGAGCGCCCGATGATCATGTTCGGCCGCGCGATCGTGCTCCGCCATGGCGTGGCCAGTCGGCCATGACGGATGTCCGTTGCGGCGATCAATGAATCGCCGCGTACATGATCTTCTCCTCGGTGGCTTCGAGCGCGGAGAATTCCTCCACCACCTTGCCCTGGCGCGAGACCAGGATGCGGTCGGACAGCGCCATGATCTCGGGCAGATAGGACGAGATCACCACCACCGCCTTGCCCTCGTCGGCGAGCCGGTTGATCAGCTCGTGGATCTCGACGATGGCGCCGACGTCGACGCCACGCGTCGGCTCGTCGAAGATGATCAGCTCCGGATCCTGCACCAGCGATTTGGCGATCACCACCTTCTGCTGGTTGCCGCCTGACAGCTCGACCACCTTGGCCTCATCGCCGATCGCGCGCACCTTGAGCCGCTGGATCCAGCTCTTGCCCACGCTATTGGTCTCGCGCCGCGACAACAGCATCCGGCCGCGGGGAAACTTGGAGAGCAGGCCGAGATAGATGTTGCGGGCGATCGAGGCGGTCTCGAAGAAGCCCTCGACCTTGCGGTCCTCGGTCACATAGGCGATGCCGGCCTTCACCGCCGGCGCCGGCACCCGATAGCGCACCGGCTTGTCATGCAGCAGGATCTCGCCGCCGTGGAAGAAGTCGCGCTTCAACACGCCGGATACGATCTTGAAGGTCTCGGTGCGGCCGGCGCCGACCAGGCCGAATACGCCGGTGATCTGCCCGGCGAACACCGACAGCGAATTGTTCTTCACCATCGGCGCCATCTTGAGATTCTGCACCGTGAGCACGCGCGCGCCGGCCGGCCGGACACTCGCCTTCCGCGCCCCATATAGCGTATTGGAGAGATCGCGGCCGACCATTGCCTGCACGATCGCGGCGCGGTCGAACTTCGCGGCGTCGTCGGTGACGACGTGCTTGCCGTCGCGCAGCACCGTGATGCGGTCCGCGAGCAGCAGCGCCTCTTCCAGCGCGTGCGAGATGAAGACGATCGAGACGCCGCGCTTCTTCAGATCACGGACCAGGTCGAAGAAGTACTTCTTCTCCTCCGGCGTCAGCGATGCGGTCGGCTCGTCGAAGATGATGACCTTGGCCTTGTGCAGGACCGCGCGCGCGATTTCCACCATCTGCTTCTTGGCGGCGCCGAGCCCGCCGACGGTCGCGGTCGGCGTCACGTCGAAATTCAGCGATTGCAGGAACTGCTGGGCGGCGATGTAGATGCCGCGCAGCCGGTTGTAGAACTTCTCCTGTCCGAGAAACAGATTCTGCGCCACCGTCATGGTCGGCACCAGGCTGTTCTCCTGGAACACCATGGCGATGCCGAGGTTGCGTGCCTCGAGCGGCGTGCGCGGCGCGACGTCGGAGCCGTCGACCGTCATGCTGCCCGAGGTCAATGTCACGACGCCGGCCATCACCTTGGTCAACGTCGACTTGCCGGCGCCGTTCTCGCCGACCAGCGCGTGGATCTCGCCGCGGCGCAGGTCGAAGTCGACACCCTCGATGGCCGGCACGCCGGCGTAGAGCTTGGTGGCCTTGCGCAGGGACAGCACGGTGTCGCTCATGAGCCTGTCTCCTCGGCGAGCCCGGCGAGGGGCAGTTTCAGGACGCGGCCCGGTCCTTTGGCGATCAGCACCAGGTCGCTGCCGAGCTCGAGCGCCGCGACGACGCCGTGATTGATGCCGTCGACCCGGCTATGCAGCGAGTAGAGCGGCTTGCCGTCTTCGCCGAGCCGGATCACGAGGCCGTAGGAGCGCGGCGGCGCCCACGGCTTGATGACGCCCATCGTCTTGATGTGCGCACCCTGCATCGGCTCCTTGAACGAGAAGCCCGAGCGCAGCCGCGGCGCCACCCAATAGGCCGGGTCGATCTCGGCCATCATGCGGCGCCGATAGGCCGGCTCACGCAGCACGAATTCGATCAGCTGGGTGCGTGCGGTGAACGCGGTGAGCCAATAGCCGCCGCCGGCGGCCTTCGATAGTCGCGACGGATAGACCGGCAGGCGGCCGAGCACGATCTGCGGTGCTTTTCCGTCTCCGATGAGGACCAGACGATGCCGCCAGCTCTCGCTGACCAGAACGCCGTCGCCGCGCGCGCAGGCACCGAAGGCGTAGCCGAGCTTTGAAGCCAGTGGCTTCACCGTTCTGGTCCTGGGATCGAGCCGGAATACGCGGCCGCTCCGGTTGAGCTCCATCAGGTCGCGTGCCCAATCGTCGACGCCGCACGTTGTCGAGCCGTCGGTCGCGATCAGCGTGCCGTCGTCCGCCGGCGCCAGCGCATTGACGGCATTGAAGGCGGCGTCGCTGAACGTCACGGTCGGCTCGCCAGACGAGGGATTGGCATAGAGGCGCACCTCGCGGCCGCCGAGCGCGACCGCGAGGCCGCCATCGGCGAGTGCGCAGAGCGCCGAGATCGGCTGCTCGAAGCTGCGCAGCTCGACAGCTGTGCCGCCGTCGAGTCGCAGCAGGCGCCGGCCGTCGGCGACGTAGAGGTTGCGGCCATCGGTTGCGAGGTCCTCGGGCGCCTCGCATTCCAGCAGTGTGGTTGCCGCCTCTAGTTTCTGGTTGGGCTTCAGCGCGCCGTCGAACGACGGCACGGTGATGGTGGCCTCGCCACGGCCGAGAAAGCGGTTGGCGAATTCCCTGACGGCCGCGATCACGACAGCTTCCCCCAGCGCTTGTCATACTGCACGAAGTTCGGATCGGCGTTATCAAGCTTGTAGCGGCCGATCCGGTTGTTCATGATGCCGCCGAGATAGAGATAGCCGCGATGCTCGCGCATCGAGGTGATCATCGGATGGTTCTCGCCGCGCAGGTCCCAGAACGATTCGAGGATCTTGCCCTGTTCGTTGAACTTGACGACGCAGCCGGTGTTGATGTTCGGGAACAGCCATTCGTCGACCGGCACGCGCTTGGCCATGCGGCGGCGGAAGCCCGGCATCTTCCAGGCGAGGTCGAGCGAGGGGCTGCGCATGCCGACCAGCGCCAGCCAGTAATTGCCGTCGGAGGCGAGATTGATGTTGTCGGGATAGCCCGGCAGGTTGTCCATCACCACCTCGACCTGGCCCTTCTTCGGCCCCGCGAACCACAGCCGCTTGATCGAGCAGCCGAAGGTCTCGGCGAACAGGATCGACTGGCCGTCGCTGGCGACGCAGATGCCGTTGGGAAATTTCAGGCCGCGCAGCGCCGTATGCGTGGCGCCGGTCTTGGTGTCGTAGCAGATGATGCGGCCGTTGCCGCGCGCTTCGAGACCGTCGATCGGCCATTCGTCCATCTCGTAGCGGACGGTGGCTTCCGAGAAGAAGATCAGGCCGTCATCGGTGATGTCGAGATCGTCGGCCAGTCGCAGGCGGCTGTCGTCATTGACCGAATGCATGCTGCGGTTGGTCTCGTCGGTCGCCTTCTCGACGGTGCCGTCGGGTTTGATGAGGTAGAGGCCCATGCCGCCGATGCAGACATAGAGATTGTCCTGCCGGTCGAACGCCATGCCGAGCGGCTGCCCGCCGATATGGGCGAACACCTCCATCCGCTGATAGTCGGGCGCGAGGAAGCGCATGATGTCGCCATGGCGCGAGCCGGCGTAGAGGTTGTCGTTGCGATCGAGGATCACGTCCTCCGGCGCTTCGATGCGTCCGAGCCCGATCAGTTCGACGTCGCGCAGCTTGTCGTTCTGTTCGAACGGACCGCCCTGGCCGATCTCGGTCGGAGGCGGTGGCGGCAACGCGTGATAGGTCGGCGCGACATAGACCTTGCTGATGATGCGGGTGCGGTTCTTCTGCCAGCGGATATCGACCATCGCGGCGATCAGCAGGATGCCCGCGAGCGCCATGCGGTTGATGCCGCCGCGTGCATTGAGCGTGGTGAGGCCGTTGGTGATCAGCAGCACGATCAGCACGCCGACCAGCGACTTGGCGACCGAGCCCTTGCCGCCGCCGAGCGTGATGCCGCCGAGCACGGTCGCGGTCAGCACGATCACCTCGAGGCCGACGCCGATGTCGCCGCCGACGGTGCCGAGGCGTGCGGCGAAGAACAGCGCGGCGATGCTGGTCAGCACGCCGCTTGCGACATAGCACAGCGCGATGGTGCGGCGAACCGGAATGCCGGAATTATAGGCCGAGCGGCGCGAGCCGCCGATCGCGGTGATGTGCCAGCCCGGGCGCAGCCGGGTCATGAAGATGTGGCCGAAGATCGCGATCGCGATGTAGACGAGCGCGACGCTCGGAATGCCGAACACGTCGCCGCCGCCGATGAAATTCCAGGACGGGATGTCGGGAAAGGCGGCGGCGATCGAATTGGAGTAGCGCTGGATCAGGAGATCGAAAGCCGAACGGTAGATGATCAGGGTGATCAGCGTGGTGATGAAGGCGCGGAGCCGCAAGTAGCCGATCAGGACGCCGTTGACGGCGCCGAGCAGTGCGCCGCAGGCGAGAGTGGCGACCACCACCGCTGGCACCGGCCAGTTCAGCACGTCGAGCAGATAGAGCGCGCAGAAATCCGTCAGCGCGAAGATCGAGCCGACCGACAGATCGATGCCGCCGACGATGACGACGAGCGCCATGCCGAGCCCGATGAAGCCGATCTCGCCGGCCTGCCGCGCGGTGTCGGCAAGGCTCGACGGCGACAGGAAATGGTCGATCGAGCGGCTCAGCGCGAAGCCGACGATCAAGAGCAGGATCACCGGAATTGCGGTCTCGGTCCAACGCTTGGACAGGATCTCGCCGAGGAGATGATCCGGCCAGTAGCGGTAACGCAGGCTCGTCAAGGTGTCGCGCATCGGCATTCCAGCAAGGCGTTCGATTTTGGGAGATCGACGCCCCGGGCGGGGTACACCCGGGACGTCAAGCGGACGTGGCCGGGCTATTTCTTCAGGTCACTGAGATTCCAGCACGCGGTCTGGCTGTCTGCGTTCTCCTTAGTGATCGGAATCAGCGTGGTGTATTCCGAGCCCTTGATCGAGCCGGCCTTGGCGCCCGACGACAGCAGCCACTTGATGGTGCCTGCCATCTGCGCGGCCTGGGTCGGCACGTCGTAGCTCAGGTTGAGGTCGAAGGCGCCCGACTTGACGAGCTCGCAGGCACCCTTGCGCTCGCCGCCGCCGGAGGTCGCGACGAACACCTTGCCGGTCAGGCCGGCTTCCTTCACCGCGGCCGCGGTGCCGATGTCCATGCCGTCCCAGAAGCCGACGATGCCGCAGAGATCGGGATTCTGCTTCAGCACCGTCTGGGTGATCGCCTTGGCTTTCGCCGCATCCCAGTCGGCCGCCTGGCTCGAGACCACCTTGATCTCCGGATGCCTGGCGAGCACGTTCTCGACGCCCTTGAGCGTGTAGGCGCTGGCAGCTGCCGAGAGCGCGCCCTGCACGACGGCGATTTTGTTCGACTTGCCCTGGCAGGCCTTGACCACGGCTTCGGTGTCCTTCTCGCCGATCTCGATCCAGTTGGCGCCGACGAAGGCCGATGAGCGATAGGCCGATCCCATGTTGATCTGGATCACGTAGATGCCTTCGTTCTCGGCGCGTTGCAGCAGCTTGGCGTAGGTCTGCACGTCCGGATTGTGGATCACCATCACGGCCGGCTTCTCGGAGATCAGCGAGGTCACCGCCTGCGCGCCGGCGTTGGTGTTCCAGTTGGGGTCGCGGATCTCGAACTTCACGCCGTAAGGCTCGAGCTCCTTCTTCATGCCGGCGTACCAGCCTTCGGTGAGGTCGAAGTTCATGGCGACCGGAACATAAGCCACCGTCTTGCCGGCGAGCGACTCCTTGAACGGCTTCTGGAACGGCTCGTCCAGGCCCTGCTGGGCCAGAGCCGGGGCGGCGGCGATGGCCGCGAGCCCGAGCGCTGCGGCGATCACCTTTGCATTCCTGACAGCGTATTTCATTGCTTCCTCCTTGGTCGTGATTGATCGTTCTTCGACTTGGTTCAGATGTCGCCCTGCTGTGCCGTTTCTTCGTTGCGCGGGTTCAGGAATGAATCCGTGATGACGGCGAGCAGCAGGACGACGCCCTTGACGAGGTTTTGTCCGGCGTAGGAAATGTCCATGATGGTCATGCCGTTCAGCATGGTGCCGATCAGCAGCGTGCCGATGACGACGTTGAGCACGCCGCCGCGGCCGCCCGACAGGCCGATGCCGCCGAGCACGACGACGAGGATGACGTCGTAGATCAGGGTCGAATTGAAGACGCGGGTCGGCATCGAGTTGACCGACGCCGCCATCACGAGGCCCGCAAAGCAGCCGATCAGTGCCGCGACGACATATTGCAGCACGATGATCGGCCGCGAGGGGATGCCGGTGACGCGAGCCGCATAGGGATTGTCGCCGATCGCGTAGATGTAGGCGCCCCAGCGCGTCTGGCGCAGCAGGAAGGCGACCACCACGCAGGCGATCGCGAACATCACGATCGAGGTCGGGATGCCTGCTATGGTGCCCTGTCCGAGCCGCTCGAAGCCCTTCATGCCGTCGCTCCACTGCACGACGTCGAGCTGAAACAGCGCGGCCTGGCCGAGGCCGGCGAGCAGCAGGCCGGTCGCCAAGGTCGCAAACAGCGAAGGGACCTCGGCGTAGGCGATCAGCCAGCCATTGACCAGGCCGAACGCGATCGTGAGCAGCACGGCCGTCAGCAGCGAGGCCGGCAGCGAGTGGCCGTTCTGCACCATCTGCAGCACCAGCCCCGGAGGCACCGCGAGGGCTGCGATCAGGGAGATGTCGATGCCGCGTCCGATCACGACGATCGCCATGGCAAGGCCAAGGATGCCGAGCACCGCAACGTTCTGCAGCAGCGTCAGCATGTTCTCCGGCGTGAGGAAGCCGCGCAGGAAAACCGAGAACGCCAGGAACAGCACGGCGAATACGGCGAAGACGATCTCCTGTTGATTGAATCGCAGCCGCTTCATGGTCTCGTCCTTCTTGCGTCTATGGGTGCGCCGTCTGCCTGGTTCTGGTACGGGAGCCGCTCGCGACGCGGCCGGGCCGCGTCCTGCCGGCGACCGCAGTGTCGACAAGCGCGCAGACCGCGTTGATGTAGGCCTCGATCGACGTGCCGCGCCGGCGGTATTTCGCGCGTTTGACGTACCAATCCTGCAGCAGCGGCTTGATCAGCGAGGCCGTCAGCGTGATCTGATCGATCGCGAACACGCCGCTGGCGACGCCCTGCCTGAGGACGCCGGCGATGATCTTCTCGGTCATCACCTCCATCTCGATGGCACGCTGGCGTTCCGCAGGTGGAAACGACTTCGCTTCCATGAAGCAGAACACGAACCAGGGCTGCATCGCCTCGCTCATGCGGACATGGGTGGCGATGATCCAGTGCAGGTGCTTGCGGGCATCCTGCTTGACGTCGGCGGGCGGTTGGTTGAGGACCTCCGCCGCCGTCTCGGCGACCTCGCCGAGGATCATCGACAGCAGCGTCGGCTTGCTGTCGAAATAGGTATAGAGGCCGCCCATGCTGAGGCCGGAGGCCTCCGCAAGCTGGCGCAGCGTGGTGGCGTGAAAACCGTGCTTGTTGGACAGCGTCAGCGTGGCGCCGATGATGCGCGTGAGGTTGGGGACGGCGAGATGCGGTTTCTGGACTCGCACGGAATCCCGATGCCGTTCGAGGATGCGTGCGCAAAGCACGTCCATCGCGAACGCATTCGTCCCCGGCCGCTGGCGCGCGAGACCCAAATTGCCTCCCTGGCTCTATTCCCGGACGGTTTCATTTTGTTGCCGGTCCAGGCTGGGCTTTACGCCCTTGCCTAATTCCTAACCCACGAACCGGCGTTCGGAAAAGGGGGCCGAGCAAATTTTCTGAGAGAGCGCTCGCTCGTTTTCTGGCGCGCTGTGCCGCCTGCCGACGCTCGGCGCCGCTCTGGCGATGCCCGGGAACCTTTCGCGCTGAAAGGTCAGCACAAATCCCAGGCACCCAGCCGATCGAATTGCCGGTTAGACGGCCGTCACATTCCAGATATAAAGAACGCAGGTTCGCTGGCCGAAAGGCTAACCCGCACAGACATGCTGGCCGAATTTCACCCGCGGTCACTTTGGGCCGAAGCAAGGTTATGACGGCAGTTGGATCATATGGTGCACGTGCGGGCGCTGCGGTCAGCCGCGACGCTCCGGCGGCCTCGACAAGGTCGCGGCTTCCGTTCGGGATTTGTGCCGTCCTGCTGATCGGCAGCATCTGCGCCGTCACCGCGGAGCAGCATCAGGCCGTTACCGCCGCCGTGCCCATCGAGTTCAGCATTCCCGCGCAGCAACTTGCGAGCGCGCTGCAGGCCTATGGCGAGCGAACCGGCGTTCAGGTGCTCTATGAAAGCAATTCCGCAACCGGCCGCACGTCGACGTCGGTCGAGGGAACCCTGACACCTGAGGACGCATTGAATCTGCTTCTGAAGGGGTCCGACCTGAAGGTCCAGTACGTTCGTCCGGATGCCATCACGCTCGCTTCGCGCAGCGCGCGCCCCGACCGTCCCCCGACGAGCCCGCTTCCGACCGCCGATCTGTCACTGGGCACGTTGCGGGTGCGGGCGAACAGTGACGGCAACGACACCGGTGCGCTGCGTGACTACAGCGAAAGCCTGCAGTTCGACATTCAAAAGGCGCTGCAGAAGAATATCGGGCCTCGTGGCGGCAGCTACCAGCTCGTGGTCGATCTGTGGATCGATCCCTCGCGGACGATCCAGCGAACCCAGCTGTTGCGCTCGACCGGCGATCAGAAGCGCGATGCAGCCGTGACCGCGGCACTGCAGGGACTGACCGTAAGCCGAATGACGCCCGCGACTGCGTCGCAGCCGGTGCGGATCGCGATCCGGGTGAAATCGTTCCAATGAGCGCCAACAACACCAGCGGACCCGGCGACGCGCGCGGCATGAGGCCGATGACGCTGCTGTTCCATCCCGAGGATCCGAGCGCGTGGACCTCGGGCGAGGTCCTCCGCTTGCTTCTGGTGCCGACCGTCGCGACCATGTTGTTCGTCGGGGGAATCTACTGGTTCCGACTGCGGCCGCCGGCCGGATCGGCAAGCCCGCAGGAGACCTCGATCGTACAGGTTCGGTTACTGCCGAGCCCCTCGCCCGCGCCCATCCTGGTTGCACCCGTCTCGCAACCGCAGATCGCGCCCCTCGCCAGCCGGACCGAGGCGTCCCAGGACATCTCGGAGCCGCCCCTCGACAACACGACATCGCCAACGGCGCTGGAGCCGCTGCCGGCAGTGCCGACGGCGCCGAGCCTGCGTCCGATGCCGTCGCCTGCCGATACGCCGCCCAACAGCGTCGCCATCAAGTTTCAGCAGAAACTGTTTCGTCACGTGGCACGCTACGCGGTGCCGCCGAAAGGACTGCACGGTGCGGTCGAGACGTTATTCTCCATGCAGCGGGACGGCACCGTGCTGGAAGTCTGGGTCAAGACCAGTTCAGGGCAGGCCGCGCTCGACAAGGCCGCGGTGGACGCTATTCGACGGGCTCAGCCGCTGCCATCGATTCCATGGGGATTGCCCGACGACCTCAAGGTCGAAATCTGGCTGGAGTTCGACCTGTCCTGATCGAGGGCGGGGCCAATCTGGCTTCCCCGTTCATCGCTTGGATGTGACCGCGGCGCATCAGCCTTGCGTGTCGTTCGGTGTCGACTTGTTGCCGTCATAAATGTGTTGTGCCCGGCCGTTACGAGATTGGCAGTTTTAAGAACAATGCAATCTGGATATCGGGCTGGTGTCTGGGGGGCCGCGGAACGTGGCTGAAATCAATCGAGTGCGGCTGCGGGGCCAGCTTGCAGACAACTACGACGGTCTGGTCAAGAAATTGACCCGCCGTCTGGGATCGTCGGACTTCGCGTACGAAGCCCTGCACGAGACGTTCCTGCGGCTGGAGCGAGTCACGGACGCCGTTCCGATCCGCAGCCCCGCCGACTACATATTCCGTATTGCGATCAACATCGCCAGGGATCGCCAGAAAGCGCAGAAGCTCCGCGTCAGCGCCGCCGAGATCGATTCATTGCTCGACGTCAGCGACGACGGACCGAGCCCGGCGAGAATCGTCGAGGCGCGATCAGATATCGATGCTTTCAAGCGGGCGTTGGCCGAATTGCCGGCGCGGCCGCGCGACGTACTCCATAGCATAGCGATCGAGGGACGGACGCCGCACGATGTGGCAACTCGCCTCGGCGTCAGCGTGCGAACGGTGGAAAGCGATTTGAAGCTGGCCCTGAGCCATTGTGCCGATTGCCTCGACTATACGTTGATCCGTCGTCTCGGCGGTCCTCGTCCCCGTTCGTGATCGAATTCGCCGCGGCCTGACGCGCGCGTCGTCCTGCGCGGCGGGCTCGTCGAAATTTGTTGCGGAGAACTATTTCCAGTCGTTGCAGGTGCTTGACCTGAAATCTGCGGTCACACGCGGCAGGATTTTCAACCTCTGTTCTGCGGGATAGCAGGCTTTCCGTCGTCTATAGAGTAGAGAGCGATCTCATAAGGACCGTTTGGGTGCCTGGGAAAGGTTCGCTGGAAGTGTTGAGCCGCTTGAAAACAGGTTCAAACCCGATCGGCCCGGCGTGCAATCGCCGCGCTGCCTTGCCATGCGCGATGCGGCGCCAGCTGCGATTGCCGGATGTTTCTGCTTGTGTTGTGCGCAACGGCCGAATGCGGTGCCCTGCTGCCGTCGGAATCGTTTATATAGCGACCTTCGCTATGTGCTCGACGCGATCGGGAGGTTGAGGTTTGGCGAACTGGGTGATGAGCAATCCGTCGTGACCGAGCCGACCCGCACTTCCGGGCCCGATCCGTTGCTGGATGAGGCGCTCGACTGGGTTGTTCGGCTGAAAGCCGGTGCGCCGACACGCGCCGACGTCGATGCTCTGCAACGCTGGCGCGCGCAAAGTCCCGATCACGAGGATGCCTTCAGGAGGGCGGCTCGGCTGTTTCGCACCGCCAGCGCGGCAGCCAGGGAGCTTGCCGGCGAACAGGCCGCGACCGCCTCCGTCGTTGCATTGCCGCCTCGGCCGGCGCGGTTATTGACGCGCCGTATCGTGCTCGGCGGTGCGATTGCGGCTGCGGCCGGCTATCTGGTAATCCGCCCGCCGCTCGACATGTGGCCGTCGATCGAGGAGCTCTCAGCCGACTACCGCACCGGAAAGGGCGAGCAGCGCAAGGTGATGCTGGCGCCCGACATTTCGGTCGAATTGAACACCCAGACCAGCCTGGCGCTGCGGCCTGCGCCGAACGAAACGCGGGTCGAATTGATCTCGGGCGAGGCCTCGGTGGTCGCCCGAAGGTCGTCGTCGACGCCGCTGGTGATGCTGGCACGCGACGGACGCATCAGTGCGCTGCAGGCTGATTTCAACGCGCGCTGCCTCGACGGCGTCGTTTCGGTAACGTGTCTCGAAGGCATCGTCACCGTCGAGCAGGACGGCCGCTCCGTGCAGCTCCGCAAGGCCGAGCAGGTTACCTACTCGCGGGCCGGTCTGCAGGCGTCGCTGCCGGTCGATGCCAGGCAGGTCGCAGCCTGGCAGACCGGATTGCTGATCTTCCGCGACCGGCCGCTGGCGAGCGTCGTCGACGAGGTGAATCGGTATCGCGCCGGAAAGATCATCATCACCAATGCGGAACTGAAGCGCCGGCTCGTCAACGGCACCTTCCAGGTCGACAAGCTCGACAATTTTGTCGCCCAGGTCGAACAGCTGTTCGGCGCGCGGATCACATCGCTGCCAGGCGGTGTGGTGCTGATGAGCTGACTAAAGTCGAACGAATCGACGCCGCGCGCTCGATTTCCTAACAAACCAAAAATTTATTCCGCGACGCCGCAGATTCTTTTGCGGGTTTGCACCCGCCCAGACGTCTTCTGAGTAAGGCGTCGTCATCACGGCCTTCCGGTCGTGATGGCGCGCATCTGCGCGAACTGAGTGGGACGTCTGTGCGTAGTCGAAGAGATCATAGGGTTTTTGGGTATCGTTCGCGATGCCGAGGCGGGTTGCGTGTGTCGGCTGCGGCACTCACCGTGGTTGGATCCGTAGCAACCGTCGTTCCGGTGTATGCAGCGAAGGAGGCGGCGAAGGATTCCGCGGCTGCGGCCGCAGCGCCGGCAGCGGGCAAGCAGCCGGCTCAGGCGAACGCGCCGGCGCAAAAGCCGTCCGCGCCGCTGCAGCGCTTCGACATCGACGACTTCGCCGTACAGGGCGCCGAAAAGCTGCCGCAGGTCGAGATCGAGGAGGCGATCTACCCGTTCCTTGGTCCGGGCAAGACTTCGGAGGACGTCGAGAAAGCGCGGGCCGCGCTGGAGAAGGCGTATCACGACAAGGGATTCCAGACCGTCAGCGTCGCGGTCCCGCAGCAGAACGTGACCGGCGGCGTGGTCACCCTCAAGGTGTCCGAGCTGAAGGTCGGGCGGTTGCGGGTGAAGAACTCGCGCTATTTCGATCTCGACCGGATCAAGGACAGCGCGCCTTCGCTGAAGGAGGGCAGTGTTCCCAATTTCACCGATGTCACCAAGGACATCGTGTCGCTCAACCAGTGGCCGGATCGCCGTGTCACCCCGGCGTTGCGTGCCGGCGTGACACCCGGCACCGTCGACGTCGATCTCAATGTCGAGGACAAGGCGCCGTTCCACGCCAGCCTCGAAGTCAACAACCGGCAATCGCCCTCCACTACGGCGAGCCGCGTCTCCGCCACCGTGCACTACGACAATCTGTGGCAGCTCGGCCATTCGCTGAGCTTCACCTATCAGGTCGCGCCGGAACGGCCGAGCGACGCCGAGGTGTTCTCCGGCTCCTACATGGCGCGGATACCGAACGCCGATTGGCTCAATCTGCTGTTCTACGGCGTGAAGTCGAACAGCAATGTCGCGACGATCGGCGGCACCAATGTGGTCGGTCCCGGTATGATCATCGGCGAACGGGCCGTGATTACGCTGCCCACCCGCGAGGGCCTGTTCCACACGCTGTCGCTCGGCATGGACTACAAGCACTTCGACCAGAACGTGACGGTCGGTACCGGCGGTTTCTCGTCACCCGTCACCTACTATCCTCTCGTCGCGACCTATGGTGCGACGTTCCAGGAAGAGAAATTCACGACCCAGTTCAATGCCGCCATCACCTACAACATCCGGACGCTGAGCAGCCCTTGGGACGAGTTCGACGCGAAGCGCTACAAGGCTTCGCCGAGCTTCACCCATTTCAATATGGACGTCTCGCATACCCAGGAGCTGCCGGAAGGCTTCCAGCTCTACGGCAAGGTGCAGGGACAGATGGCGGACGGTCCGCTGGTCTCGAGCGAACAGTTCAGCCTCGGCGGTCTCGATACAGTTCGCGGTTATCTCGAATCGGAGATGCTCGGCGACAACGGCGCCGTCGCCAATATCGAGCTGCGCACGCCCAACGTCGGCAGCATGCTGCAAGGCGAGCTGAAGAGCGAGACCGGTGATGGCAAGCCGCGCTTCGTCACGTTCAACGACTGGCGCTTCTTCATCTTCGCCGACGTCGGCTACGCGGCGGTCCAGCAGCCGCTGCCTGAGCAGGTGTCCTCTTTCGCGGCGTGGAGCTATGGCGTCGGCACGCGCTTCAAGACGTTCGAATATTTCAACGGCATGGTCGTGCTCGCGGTACCGGGGACTACTCCACCGGAATCGCTGCCGGGACTTCCCGGAGTCGCGCTGCCGGGAGTCTTGCTAACCGGTACGCACGCAAACGTTCCGCGCGTGAACTTTCGAATCTGGGGTGAATTCTGATGGGAATGGGTCTTACTCTCGAGCGACGCACGCGCCGGGCGGCGCTGCGCCGCGGCATTGCGAACGCTGCGACGGCATTGTTGTTCGGGCTCGTCGCCTTGGTGACATCGCTCGCGCCGGCGAACGCCTGGTGGAACGACGAATGGTCGCTGCGCAAGAAGATCACGGTCGACGTCAGCGCGTCGGGCGCCAACGTCACCGATCCGATCGGGGCGACGGCGGTGCTGGTGCGGCTGCATGTCGGCAATTTCCGCTTCAGCTCGGCAAAGGATGACGGCAGCGACCTGCGGTTCGTCGCCGGTGACGACAAGACGCCGCTGAAGCATCACATCGAGAAGTTCGATTCGCTGCTTGGCGAGGGTCTGGTCTGGGTTGCGGTGCCGAACATCGCGCCGGGCGCACGGACCGATATCTGGCTCTATTACGGCAACAAGAAAGCGCTCGCGACCAGCGACCCCAAGGGAACCTACGATCCGGATACCCTGACGGTCTATCACTTCAACGAGCGCGGCACGCCGGCGATCGATTCCTCGGTGTGGGCCAACAACGCCCAAAGCGTCGGCCAGCCGGCGGACGGTTCGCTGATCGGGACCGGCTTGCGGCTCGACGGCCGCGCTCCGGTGACCGTGCCCGCCTCGCCGTCGCTCGCATCGCCCGATGGCGCCGCGCTGACCTGGTCGGCCTGGATCAAGCCGGCCGCGCTACAGCCGAACGCCGCGCTGTTCAGCCGGCGTGACGGCGCCAACGCGCTGGTCATCGGCGTCGACAATGGGAGCCCGTTCATCGAAGTCACCAAGGCGGGCACGGTGCAGCGCTCGAGCGCCGGGGCACCGGTGGCGGCCGGCAGCTGGCATCATGTCGCCGTCGTTGCCGGAAACGGCCAGGTCACGCTCTACCTCGACGGCGTGTCCTATGCCGCGCTCAGCGCGAGCCTGCCGGCTCTCAATACTGTTGGCCTGATCGGAGGAGACACGTCGACCTCCAGCGCTTCTCCGATCGCGCCTGCGACGGCCCCGTCCGCAGCAACACCGTCAGTGCCCCCTGATGCGTCGGCTGCGGACGGTGGCGCCACGCCTGCGGCAACGCCCGACGCGGCGGCAACTCCGGCTCCAGCGCCCGCTGCCGCCATGGCCGGCTTCGTCGGCGATGTCGACGAGCTGCAGATCAGCAAGGTCGCGCGGCCCGCCGGACTGATCAAGGTGATGGCGATCGGGCAGGGCCCCGACCAGGGCAAGCTGATGTCCTTCAGCGTCGACGAGGAGACCGCCAGCTGGCTGTCCGGCTACTTCGCGGTGATCCTGAAGTCGGTGACGCTCGACGGCTGGGTTGTGATCGGCATTCTCCTGATCATGGCCGCGATCAGCTGGGTGGTGATGTTCGACCGGGCCTCGTATCTCAGCAGGCAGGCCAAGGCGAATGCCCAGTTCATGAAGGGCTTCCGTGAGATCGCCGCCGATCTCACCATGCTGGATCGCGGCGATGCCGACGACATCTCGACGCTGGGCGGACGCCTCACCGAGGCCGACGCCAAGATGATGCGCTCGTCCTCGCTCTACCGCATCTATCACATCGGCGCGGCGGAAATCCGCCACCGCTTCGGCAACAATCCGCAGCGCGTGCCGGTGCTCTCGGCGGCTTCGATCGCGGCGATCCGCGCGGCGCTCGATAGCGGCGTCGTCAAGGAGATGCAGCGGCTCAACCGCCTGATGGTGGTGTTGACGATCGCGATCTCCGGCGGTCCGTTTCTCGGCCTGCTCGGCACCGTGGTCGGCGTCATGATCACCTTCGCGGCGATCGCGGCCAGCGGCGACGTCAACGTCAACGCGATCGCGCCCGGCATCGCTGCAGCGCTGGTGGCGACCGTCGCCGGTCTCGGCGTCGCGATCCCGGCGCTGTTCGGCTACAACTACCTGATCTCCCGGATCAAGGACCTGACCAGCGACATCCAGGTCTTCGTCGACGAGTTCGTGACCAAGATGGCGGAATTCTATTCCGCCGACCGGCCGGACCCGATCGAACGCCGCATCGCCGCGGAGTAACGGCGATGCAGATCCAGGCCGATTCCAAACCCTATGACGACATCAACATCACGCCGATGTTGGACCTCGCCTACGTGCTGCTGGTGATCTTCATCATCATGACGACCGCGACCGTGCAGGGCCAGAAGGTCAATCTGCCGAAGGCCTCGGCGGCGCCGAGCCTTGCGACCCAGACCACTAAGGCGATCACGGTCGCCAATGACGGCAAGATCTTCCTCGACACGATACCGGTGACGCTGCCCGAGCTCGAGCAGCGGCTGATCCAGCAGAAGGCGCTGACGCCGGAATTTCCCGTGGTGCTGCGCGGCGATGCGCAGGCGCAGTACCAGAGCGTGATGGACGTGTTCGACCTGCTCAGCCGCATCGGCCTGAGCCAGGTCGGGCTCGCCACCAAGCCGCTCGTGAAGTGAGGCAGCCGAGAAGCGACGCCATGATCACGACGCAGCCATCACCTTTCTCATTGACCGAGCGCCGGACGCTACGGTCTTGGCTGAGCAGCATGATGCGGGCATTCGATGATGGCTGCGGTGCCGCAGACGTCACGCGCACCGATCCCGTGGCGCAGGTGTCGATCCGCGGCAGTGCCGAGCTTCCGCTGGCGCCGGTTGCAGCGGACCTGCGCGAGGAGCCGCGCGGCGAGGTGGTGGCATTCCCCCTTCATGGCGAGGCCCTGCTGGTGAAGCTCGCGGACGTGCTGCGCAGGTACGTCGCCGGCCGCGAGCCCGCTGGCGATCCGTTGTGGCTGACGATCTCGCGATGCCCGTGGGTCCGCCTCTCGATCGACGAGATGGCCCATGTGGATTATCTGAGCGAGGTCGAGACCTTTCATGCGGCGATCGAAGCGGGTCCCGACACCAAGGTCATCCTGAAGACCACGGATTTCGACGCGCTCGCCAGCTTCGTCACGCAGTATGTCGATGAAAGGCTGCGCGATCGCACCTCGGTGGAGGCCGCGCCATGAACGCGCCGATGCGGGACCAGAACGCGCAGGCCGCGCGTACAACGCCGGCAGCTGACGATCAGAAGGTTGCCGTCGCCTCCGCCACAGCGCCGGCCCGCAAGGCTGCCGCCCGGAAGGGCGAGCGCAGTGTGCTGCTGCGTTACGGCGCGGTCGTGGCGGTGGTCGCGTTGTTCCTCTGCGGCATCGTCTATTTCTTCCTCGGCCACGACGACATGCCGCCGCCGCGCCAGGTGCGCGATCTCACCATCGTCAATGTGACGCTGCCGCCGCCACCTCCGCCTCCGCCGCCACAGCCGCAGCCCGAGCAGAAGATGATCGAGCAGCCCAAGATGGCGGAGCCCGAATTCAAGGAAGAGAAGCCGGTCGACAAGCCGAAGGACGAGCCGGCCAAGGACGCCAAGAACGACGAGCCGCCCGGTCCGCTGTCGCTTGATGCCAAGCCGACCGGACCCGGCGATCTGTTCAATCTCGGCGGCAAGCCCGGCGGCAGCCCGTATGGCGGCGGCGGCGGCGGTGGCAGCCGCTGGGGTTGGTACACCACGATCATCACCTCGCAGGTCGAAGCGGCGATCCGCGCCAACCCGAAGACGCGCAACATGGCGACGCAGATCCAGGTGCGGCTCTGGGTGGACGGCTCCGGCCACGTCACCCGCGTCGTCCTGACGCCGTCGTCCGGCAATCCGGAGGTCGATGCGGCGCTTCGCAACGAGGTGATCGGCAGCCTGACGCTGCGCGAGCCGCCACCCAAGGACATGCCGATGCCGGTGGTCACACGCGTCACGGCGCGCCGGCCGAGCTGACGAGACCAACCGACAAGACGACCAACGACCAACCTACGAACTTAAATGTGCGAGTGAGAACTGGGGGACTGATGTTTAAGAAACGAGCTCACGCAGAATGGCGCGCGTTACCGCTTGCGGTGTCGCTGGGCGCGCTCGCCTGCGCAACGCCGGCCGTGGGCCAGACCGCGGACCAGGCTGCCGACCAGGCTCCCGCCGCCGCGGCGAAGCGTACCGATGCCAAGAAGCCGAAGGTGTCGAGCACCAAGCCGACATCGTCGAACGCCACCGTCAACCTCGTCAATCTGCTGGTGCAGCAGGGCGTCCTCAAGGAGGACCAGGCCCAGGCGCTGATCAAGCAGGCCGAGGACGAGGCCTATGTCTCCCGCCAGGCTGCCAAGGATGCCACAACCAAGGCCGACGACGCCACCAAGGCCGCAACCGCAGCCGCTGCGGCGGCGCAGCCGCCCGGCACAAGGCACGTCACCTACGTTCCCGAAGTCGTCAAAAGACAGTTACGGGAAGAGATTAAGCAGGAGGTGATGGCCAAGGCACAGAAGGAAAACTGGGCGTCGCCCGGAACCTATCCGGAGTGGGCGCAGCGCATCCGCTTCTACGGCGACGCGCGCGTGCGCTATCAGGGCAATTACTTCCCGACCGGCAACGACCAGGCCGGCGCCGCGAACTTCAACGCGATCAATACCGGTTCGCCGTATGACGTTTCGCTCGTCTCGAATCCGTATTTCGGGCCGACCTACGACACCACGCAGGACCGCAACCAGTTCCGCTTCCGCGGCCGGCTCGGCATGGAAGCCGACCTGCTGTACGGGTTCACGGCTGGCTTGCGCATCGCGACCGGCGAAAACAATTCACCAGTGTCGACCAACCAGACGCTTGGTGGCAGCGGGGGCAACTTCTCGAAATATTCGCTCTGGCTCGATCGCGGTTACGTCAACTGGAAGGGTTGGAATGGCGATCTGAGCCTGTCGGCAGGCCGTTTCGACAACCCGTTCTGGTCCCCGACCGATCTGGTCTGGTACAAGGAGCTCGGCTTCGACGGCTTCGCCGTTCAGGCCAAGCACGAGGTGTGGGAAGGCTTCACGCCGTTCGCGGTCGGCGGCGCATTCCCGATCTACAACACCGATTTCAACTTCGGAAAGAACCTGGGGGATACGGCCACCGGGGCGCCAGTCAAATACGCGAGCCACGACAAGTGGCTGTTCGGAGGCCAGGTCGGCTTCAATGCGCGCTTCAGTCCGGAATACGCGTTCCGGTTCGGCGTCGCCTACTACGACTTCGACAATGTGCAGGGCCAGCTTTCCAGCCCCTGCATCGTCGAGGTGGCTGCCGACGTTTGCAACACCGACATCACCCGGCCGTCCTTTGCGCAGAAGGGAAATACCTATTTCCCGCTGCGTAGGATCATCGCCGACGCCCCCGGAATCGGCAACAATGGCGGTACCTCCTTCCTGTACCAGTATTTCGGACTGGTCAGCGAATATCGCCCGGTGGTCGTCAGTGGACAGCTCGATCTCGGACATTTCCATCCGACCCACATCGTGCTCGACGGCGAGTACGTCAACAACACCGCGTTCAGCCGCTCCACTATGAACGCTGCGGCCGCAACTTACGGCGTGCTGATGAACAATCGCGGGCCGAGTCCGGATGGCGGCAACACGCCCGGTCCCTTCAACGGCGGCAATCAGGGTTGGCTCGGCCGCGTCACGGTCGGCGACCGGGAGATCAAGCATCTCTGGGATTGGAACGTCCACGCCGGCTACAAATACCTGGAGTCGGATGCCACCATCGATGCCTTCGCAGACTCCGATTTCGGTCTCGGCGGCACCAACCTGAAGGGCTATTTCGTCGGCGGCAATATCGGTCTTGGCGAGAACGTCTGGGCGAGCTTGCGCTGGATGAGCGCCAACAGCATCGCCGGCAGTCCCTATGCCGTCGACGTCCTGCAAGTCGACCTCAACGCGAAGTTCTGACCATGCGCATCGCACTCTTTGTCCTGATGATGGTGGTCGGAGCATTGAGCTCCGGCACCGCATCCGCCCAGTCCGAGACCGACCGCCTGCGCGAGGCCCTGCGCAGCGCGACGGCGCAGACCCGTGCGCTGGAAGACCAGCGCACGGCGCTGCAAGCGAAAGTCGCCGACGCCGATCGCGAAAAGGCGGCGGCCAAGAAGGAGGTCGATGACCTCAAGGCGCAGCTGAAGAAGGCCGACAAGGAACATCGCGACGCGGTCGACGAGTTCAATCAACGGCTCGCCGAACGCGACGAGACCTTGGAGAAGTGGAAGTCGGCCTATGAGGAGGCGGCCACAGTCGCCCGCACCAAGGACGCCGAGCGCGCCAAGTTCGAGGGTGAGGCCACTGCCTACAAGGCCAGCACCAAGAGCTGCATCGCCAAGAACACCCTGCTGGTCAAGGCCGGCAAGGAGATGGTGCAGCGCTACAAGGACCTGACCATCGGCGAGATCGTGGTTTCGCGTGAGCCGATGATCCAGCAGCGCCGGGTCGAAATCCAGAACCAGCTGCAGGAAAGCCAGGACAAGTTCCTCGATCAGAAGGTGAATCCATGACGACCGCCCCTATCGTGAAGCCGCTTTGCTCGATCGGCCTCGCCGTCGTCGTTGCGGCTTTCGTTGTGCCGATCGATGCGTCGGCGCAAGCGCAGGCTCCCGCGCCGCGGACGGTGCAGGCTCCGGTCAGGAAGCCGCAGCCCCAGCCCGCGACGCAGGCGCAAGCCGCCGCCACCCCTGCGCCGGCTGCTCCGGTCGCGGCCGCGCCGAAGGCCGCGACCGTTCCGGAGAATGTCGTCGCGCGGGTCGGCGACACCAACATCTCGGCCGATGACCTGCGCAGCTATGTCGCGGCACTTGCGCCGCGCGAGCAGGCTGCGCTGGCGAAGGATCCGGCCATGCTCAGCCAGACCGTGCGGCTTCTGCTTGCCAACCGCCTCGTGCTGCAGGAGGCGGTTGCGAAGAAGTGGGATCAGCAACCCAGCGTCGCGGCGCAGCTCGAGCGGGCCCGCGAGGGCGCGGTGGTCGAGCTTTACCTGCAATCGGTGTCGACGCCGCCGGCGAGCTTCCCGAGCGAAGACGACCTGCAGAAGGTCTATGAAGCCAACCGCGCCGCATTCCTGATGCCGCGGCAGTTCCAGCTCACGCAGATCTACATCGCCGCTCCGAAGGAGGGCGACAAGGCCGCCGAAGACAAGGCGAAGCAGGAGCTCGACGACGTGCAGCGCAAGCTGAGGGCGCCGGGAGCGGACTTTGCGGCGATCGCGCGCGGCGACAACAACGCTGCCAAGGATGCCGCAGATCTCGGATGGGTTGCCGAGAACCAGATTCGTCCGGAGATCCGCAGCCAGGTGATGGGGCTCGCCAAGAACAGCGTGTCCGAGCCGATCAAGCTCGACGACGGCTGGCACATCATCAAGCTGATCGACACCAAGGCGTCCTACACCCGCACCTTGCCGGAGGTGCGCGACCAGCTGGTGCAGCAGATCCGCTCCGAGCGGTCGACCATGATGCGCCGGGCCTATCTCGCCGAGCTGCTGAAGCAGCATCCGCCCGTCCTCAATGAACTTGCGTTGTCGAGCCTGCTCGACGGATCGAAGAAGTAGTACGGAGATCAGAATGTCCGAGACCATCACCAAGCTCACCATCGAGGGATTGCGCGACAATTTCCAGAGCGTCGGCTATCGCGTCGAAACGCTGACCGATCCGGTCGCCAACACGACCTATCTGCGCTCGGCGACCGCGGGGCTTGGTTTCGAGATCCGGCCGGGAAACCAGCTGGTCGGCGAGGAACAGAGCTTTGTCGACACCACGCTGGTCACCACGCTCCAGGTGCAGGGTGAGCTGCCGCTCGACCTCGTCAATCGCTGGAACACGACGCGGCGGTTCGGACGGCTGCAGTTCAGCCATCCGTTCCTGATGTTCTGCATGGATATCTCCGTCGCCGGCGGCGTGGCGCCGAACTTCGTCCGCGCGCAGATCGAGATCTGGGACCGGCTGGTTCAGGAGCTGATCGCCTATCTGCGCGAGGAGCTGCCGAAGCTCGCCGCGCGGAACGGCGCGGCGGCTGCTGCCCCGCAGCCCGGTGCGCCGGTCCAGCAGCCGTCGCACGAGCGCGCCGCGGAAGCGGAGGCGGTCCCCACCATCCAGTAGTCGCGCTGACGCGCGACCAGCAGGACCGCAAGCGATCGATGAATGATGTTGCCCCCACGATGCAGGCGAGCAGCTTTGGCCGATGGCCGAAGCTGATCGATCCTGCGCGTCGTCGGGGCACCTGCATCGCGGCTGGCGGCCTTGCACTCGCGCTCTGTCTTGCGCAGCCCGTTCATGCCGGGGGTGAGAGCGCGGCGCCGTCATTCAGTACGCGCTTCGCCGCCGTCGAGCAGGCCGAACCTTCCGTCGACACCACGGCAAAGCCGCCGGCTGAGGCGACGACGAAGCCGGCCGCGCCGGCCAGGGATTCAGCGAAGGATACAGCGAAGGATGCCGGCGGGAAAAACCTGCCGGCTCCACCCGTGAGCCAGCCTGCGGTTTCGGACGCGCGGATGCGCTATCGCGCACTGATCGAGAAGGAGGCCGCGGGAAGCGGGCTTGCGCCGGAGATCGCCGAGGCGGTGATGGGCGTGGAGAGCGGCTATAATCCCGATGTGATCGGCGGCGTCGGCGAAATCGGACTGATGCAGCTGCTGCCCTCGACCGCGCGCATGCTCGGTTTTTCCGGCTCGCTCGCCGAGCTCGCGATTCCCGAAAACAACATTCACTTCGGTGTCATGTATCTTGCGCAGGCGTGGCGCCTTGCCGGTGGTGACCTGTGCACCGCAGTCATGAAGTACCGTGCAGGCCATGGCGAGACCCGCTTCTCGTATCTGTCGGTGAATTATTGCGTCGCAGTGCGCGCGCGGCTGTTTGCCCGCGGCTTTCGCGTGACGGGAACCGTACCGGTCGCGACCTTCGGCGAGCCCGGGCGCGCTGGTGGCGGCGGTGGATGCGGCCGCAAATGTCTCGGCGCGGGCGGCCTCATCGGGCGCGTCGATCTGGTCGCGCTCAACACCAGGCTGAACGCGCTTGTGATCCAGGCCCGGGGAGGGAAATAGCAAGCGGGCTCGTCGCCGAAGCTGATTCCGTTGCCTTGATATCCTCCCTCGGCTTCCTATCGTTTGAAACAGTTCTGGTTCTGCAAGGAGCAGCACCGATGAAAGCATTCACCTTGGCGATTGCCATGGCCGGATTGGCGGCGATGCAAGCGCAAGCGCAGACACCGCAGCCGCAGCACACGCCGTTGCCGGAAATCGTCGTCGGCACGCCGCCGCCGCCGACAGTCAATCTCAACCGCGACAGCAGCGGCAGTCCCGGCCGGGCTGCGGCGAGAGGTAGCAGCAGCGGTGGCAACAGTGGTGGCAGCGGTACCGAGCGCTGCGGCGATGCGGCCTCGCTTGGCTGCATCAACGAGCGGTTGAAGAAGCAGGTCGATCAGGTCAATCCGCCGGTAACGAATACGCCGCCGATCGACGCGAAATCGTCGGATCTCAAGGTGGGCGTGGTCAACGTCCCGGCAGTGCAGCAGCAATATGGCCGCAACTTCGGGATCTCGGCGATTCCCTATCGCCCGGCGGCGCCGGTTTTCAGCCATCGATAGATAACGCGGAATTCTCGTCCGTCTCGAACAGATCGTGACGCCGTCACATTTCTGACGATGGGCATATGGAAAATAGAGAGAGCAACGGTTTGCTGATTCCATGCGAAAATCTGACGTGACGTGCCCCCATTGCCAGGCCGGCTATCGCCGGATCGAATTGACGTCGAAGGGCGGCGTCGCCGGTGAGTTTCGTTGCCTGGTGTGTGACCACATGATCGAGCTGATGGACGGCTCGACCGATGTCGCCTTTCGGCTGACTGTGCAGCCGGGCAAGACGTCCTACGCCTACTGACGTTCATGCGCGCGAGAACCGTTTTCGGCGTCCTCGCCGGCAAGAAACCGCAGTCCGAATCATTCGCCGCGGATATCGCTCGGCGCCTTGTTGGTCCAGCGGTGGAACGCGCGCCTGAAATTCGCCGCGTCGCTGAACCCGAGCGCCAATGCGATGTCTTCATTGGCCAGCGTCGTGTTGCGGAGATATCTCAGGGCAATCTGGGTCCGCAACTCGTCGTGCAGTACGCGGAATGAAAAGCCTTGCTGGCGGAGCTGGCGCCGCAGTGACCGGTCGTTCATGCCGAGCTGCCTTGCGATCGCCTCGAACGTCGGCGGATTTGCGATATCGCGAAGCAGGATGGCGCGGATCTTTCCGGCTACCCCGGTGCGCAATCTCAGATCTCCCAGCAAGTCGTCGCATAACGCCACGATGGTCGGATACGTCGTCTTGTTGCCGAGATCGGCGCTGCGATCCAGCCATTGCGCCTTGAACACGATCTGGTTGGCCGGCTGATCGAACCGCACCGGGCATCCGACATGATCGAGCGGAAGATCGAAGTCCGTCGCCTGCGGATAGGCGAGCGTGATTTCGGTGGGGGAAAAGCCCGGCCCCATGATGTCGCGCATCAGCGAGATGTGGATGCCGATCTGCATCTCGGCGACGAACCGGTAGAGCGTCGAATCGGCAAGCGCGTGCAGATTGGGTTCGATGGTCCATCGTGCCGCGGCCTTGTCCTCGACGAAGTCGATTGCCGCCAGCGGCGCCGCGAGCGCGTGGTAGCGCATCGCGAACTCCATGGCTTTGCGAAAGTCCGGGCAGCACAGCAGCGCATAGCCGTACATTCCGTATGTCGAGATGTGGATCGACGCGCCGATGCGATAGGGCAGGTGACGGTCGCGCGACAGTCGCAGCGCGTTCTGACAGACGGTCATCAACTGCGTCAACGAAATCCGCGCCTGCGGCGAATGGACGTCGGCCAGCGGAATGTTGGTGTCGCGCAGGATGGCCTCGGCCGGGACGCCGGCGCCGGCCAGCATGTCGAAGACAGCGCCGAACTTGGTCGCTTCATAGACCTTGTCGCGGGTGCCGACGGTCAGGATGTCGGAGCGAGAGCCCCCAGGCTTCTTCAGTCGCATGGTTGGTTGCAAAGGGAACCAGCCTTTCCTTCGGTCCGGAAGCAGGACATCGCGAGAGCAGGGCAAAGCCGATTCCCGCCCACCAACACCGCGGAAACATAGCCGGTTCACGGCACAACCCAAGCCTTATCCGAGGCTTATCAATGGGGCATTGTTGTTGCAGAGCAGCAAAAAGCGGAGCGGGGGAGAAGCTGCTGGAGACGGCGAAGCGGATCGTTTCGGTCAAGACCGTTGCTGTCGATGAGGGCAGCTTGTCCGCTTGAGACCCGGCAGATGTCCGATTCGGACCTTCACAAATCTCGGGCGTCACGCGAGGCTTCGTCCTAATGTCACGTCGTCAAACCGTTGTGGCGCAGGACGGCAGACCACACGATCCGCTCGCTTAGAACGGCGGACGCAACGGTCGGAGGAAATACCAGGTCGAGGGAGGCTTCCATGGTCGGAAGGCTGATTCAGACTGCCCAATCCGCATATCAATATCCGCTCATCTTCAAGCAGCTCTGGCACACGCCGCGCGTGCAGGCGCCGGATCAGGAGATCGTCTATCGCGATCTCAAGCGCTTCACCTACCGACAGATCAGGGAGCGGATCGGCCGTCTCGCCTCGGCGTTGAGCAAGGCCGGCGTCGAGCCCGGCGACACCGTCGGCGTGCTCGAATGGGACAGCAACCGCTTCCTCGAAGCGTTCTTCGCGATCCCGATGATGGCGGCGGTGTTGCAGACGGTGAATGTCCGCCTGTCGCCGGAGCAGATCGCCTACACGATCAACCATGCCAGCGCCTCGACGCTGCTCGTCAACGATGAGTTCGTGGGATTGCTGGAAGGCATGAAGGGACAGCTGCCGAATGTGAAACGGATGATCGTGATGTCGGACCGGCCGATGCCGCAGACCGGCAGCCTGTCCTTCATCGGTGAATATGAGAACCTGCTGGCGGCCGCCTCGCCCGATTACGACTTCCCGGACTTTGACGAGAACACCCAGGCCACCACCTTCTACACCACCGGCACGACCGGATTGCCGAAGGGCGTCTACTACAGCCACCGCCAGCTCGTGCTGCATTCGATCGCGGGACTGGCGCTGTTCGGCATGGCCGGCTCGCAAGGCCGCTTCTCGCGCGACGACGTCTATATGCCGATCACGCCGATGTTCCACGTCCACGCCTGGGGCTTTCCTTGGTCGGCAACGCTTGCCGGCACCAAGCAGGTCTATCCCGGCCGCTACGAGCCGGCGATGCTGGTCAAGCTGATCAAGAGCGAGGGCGTCACCTTCACCCATGGCGTGCCGACCATCCTGCAGATGCTGCTCAACGCCGCCGCTGCGGCCAAGGTCGATCTTCATGGGCTGAAGATGGTGATCGGCGGGTCGGCCCTGCCGAAGGCGCTGGCCAAGCAGGCGCTCGAGGCCGGCATCGACATCTTTGCCGGTTACGGCATGTCGGAGACCGGGCCGCTCGCCGCGGTGTCCCATGTCAGCTCCAGGGATCTCAGCGGCGACCCCGCCGGCGAGGTCGAATTCCGCACCAGGGCCGGCATCGCCGGTCCGCTGGTCGAACTGCGCATCGTCGATCCCGACATGAAGGACATCCCGCATGACGGCAAGTCAGCCGGCGAGATCGTGCTGCGTGCGCCCTGGCTGACCCAGGGCTACTACAACAATCCGGAGGGCTCGGAGCAGCTCTGGGCCGGCGGCTATCTGCACACCAGCGATATCGCGGTGATCAGTCCGGGCGGCCATGTTCACATCACCGACCGGATCAAGGACGTGATCAAGACCGGTGGCGAATGGGTCTCCTCGCTGCAGATCGAGGACCTGATCTCGCAATGCGCCGGAGTGGCCGAGGCCGCGGTGATCGGCGTCAAAGACGAGAAATGGGGCGAGCGGCCGCTTGCGCTCGTGGTCAAGAAGCCATCCGGCGCCGACAGCCTCACCGATGCATCGATTAAGGAGCATCTCAAGCAATTCGCCGACCAGGGCGTGATCTCGAAATATGGCATCCCCGGCACGATCATGTTCATCGACAGCATTCCCAAGACCAGCGTCGGCAAGATCAACAAGAAGGAGCTGCGCGAGCAATACGGCGACATGTGACGGGACAAGCACGCCAAAGAAACGATCGAGGAGGACAACAAAATGAGCAACCTCACACTGGCCGGCCTGGGCGAACATGTCGGAAAGGAGCTCGGGCTCTCCGACTGGGTCGCGATCGATCAGCAACGCATCGACACGTTCGCGTCCTGCACCGGCGATCACCAATGGATTCATGTCGACGTCGAACGGGCCAGGCGCGAGAGCCCATTCCGCGGTCCGATTGCGCATGGCTATCTGACGCTCGCGATGGTGGCGCCGCTGGCGATGCAGGTCGGCATCATTCCGCGCGACGCCGCCGCCGGGCTGAACTACGGGGTCGACAAGGTCCGCTTCCTGACGCCGGTGCCCGCGGGCGCAAGGGTGCGGCTGCGGGTTGTCTTGTCCGGCATCGAGCCGAGGGACGGCGGCCAGGTGATCATGAAAACCCTGAACACGCTGGAGGTCGAGGGATCGGAGAAGCCTGCTCTGATCGCCGAGACGCTGGCGCTCCTGATTCCCGCAGCGGGAGCAAAGCAATGAGTACGGAAAAAAGCGCCCCGGATCAGCCGGCCTCCGACATGTCCGAGGCCGCGTCGCGCAACACGCTGGCGCTCAATCCACTGGTCGGCATCCAGGGCCAGGATCTGGTCGAGGGCGCCGGCATCCTGTTCAAGGCCGTCATCAACGAACCGAAGGTCGCGACCGAGCAGTGGCTGTCATTCGTCAGCGAGCTCGGCTCGATCGCCGCCGGCAAGTCGGAGCGAGCGCCGAAGGCGGGCGACAAGCGATTTAACGATCCAACCTGGAAGGAGAGCTCGCTGCATTCGGGCCTGCTCAAGGCCTATCTGGCCTGGGGCGAGGCGGTCAGCGGCCTGGTCGACAAGACCAGCCTCAGCGACATCGACAAGCAGCGCGCGCATCTGATCACGGATATCCTGATCGACGCGGTTGCGCCGACCAACACCATGGTCACCAACCCGGCGGCAGTACGCAAGTTCATCGACACCGGTGGACAGAGCCTGTGGAGCGGCCTGAAGAACTACATCGGCGATCTCACGCAGAATCGCGGCATGCCGTCGATGGTGGACATGAAGGCCTTCAAGGTCGGCGAGAACCTCGCGACCACGCCGGGCGCCGTGATCTTCCGCAACGAGCTGCTCGAGCTGATCCAGTACACGCCGACCACGCCGATGGTCGGGAAGCGGCCGCTGGTGATCACGCCGCCGCAGATCAACAAGTACTACGCGCTCGATCTCTCGCCGGACAAGAGCATGGTCCGCTTCCTGCTGGAGAGCGGCATCCAGGTCTTTGCGGTGAGCTGGCGCAATCCGACCGCGGCGCATCGTGACTGGGGGCTCGACACCTACGTCGCCGCGCTGGACGAGGCGGTCGACGCGGCGCGCGAGATCTCCGGCAGTGAAGACGTCTCGATGATGGGATCCTGCTCCGGCGGCATCACGGCGACGGCCTATTTCTCGACGCTCGGCTCCGCGGCCGATAAGAAGATCAAGAATCTCGTGCTGGCGGTCTGCCTGCTCGATCCGAGAGCGCGTTCGGCTGCCTGATGACGCCCGAGACCATGCGGGCGGCGAAGGCGTCGTCACAATTGCGCGGCATCGTCGACGGCCACGACCTGGCGCGGATGTTCGCCTGGATGCGGCCCAACGACCTGATCTGGAACTACTGGGTCAACAACTATCTGCTCGGCAACCAGCCGCCGGCGTTCGACATTCTGTACTGGAACGCCGATACCACCCGCCTGCCGGCGGCGCTGCACGGCGACTATCTCGATCTCTATTTCTCCAACCCGTTCGTCAACGCCGGCAAGCTGACGCTCAACGACAAGACCATCGACATGAGCAAGGTCAAGGCCGACAGCTACGTCGTCGCGGGCATGACCGACCACATCACGCCGTGGAAGGGCGTCTACAAGACCGCCCAGATCATGGGCGAGGGCACCACCTTCTGCTGTCGAACAGCGGGCACCTGCAGAGTCTGCTCAATCCGCCGAGCAATCCGAAGGCCTCCTTCATGATCGGGCCGGCGTCCGCGAACAAGCCCGATGCGTTCATGGCCTCGGCCGAGAAGCGCAAGGGAAGCTGGTGGCTCGACTGGCGCGACTGGCTGCAGCCGCGCTCGGGCGAGGAGGTCAGTGCGCCGGCCGCGCTCGGCAGCGCGCGCCATCCGATCCTCGCCAAAGCGCCGGGAACCTACGTCTTTGACTGAGGATCTCACCAGCGCCGACACCGCAAGCCCATCGCCCGACAGGCAGCGAGGCGCGATCGAGACGCGGCAGGTCACGATCGACGGCCAGCTGCTTCAGGTCGCGATCAGGCGCGGCAGCGGCAGCCGGCCGCCACTCCTGCTGTTCAACGGGATCGGCGCCAATTGGGAGCTGGCAAAGCCGTTCCTCGACGCGCTCACCGGCACGTCAGCCATCATCTTCGACGTCCCCGGCGTCGGCGGCTCGCCGAGACCGGCGTGGCCGTATCGCCCGTCGACGCTGGCGCGGCTTGCCGCCGATCTCGTCGCCGAGCTGGGCTACGCCGAGGTCGACGTCGCCGGCGTGTCCTGGGGCGGCGGGATTGCGCAGCAATTCGCACACCAATTTCCGAAACGCTGCCGCCGGCTGGTGCTTGCGGCGACCGCGCCGGGTTTCACCATGGTGCCGGCAAGTCCGTCGGTGTTGTGGAAGATGGCGACGCCGCGCCGCTATACCGACAAGGATTACATGAACCGGATCGCCGCCGATATCTATGGCGGGGCGTTTCGCGATGATCCCTCACTGATCGGCCGGCACGCCGCTGCGATGCATGGCGCGCGCAGCATGGGCTATTTCTACCAGCTGCTGGCGATGACCGGCTGGACCAGCCTGCCCTGGCTGTGGTCGCTGCCGCAGCCGACGCTGATCCTGATGGGCCGTGACGATCCGCTGGTGCCTCCGATCAACGGGCACATCATGGCGAGCCTGATCCCGAACGCAGAGCTGCATTTGATCGACGACGGGCACCTGTTCATCGTGACGCGGCCGGCGGAGACCGCGGGCCTGATCGAGGCGTTTCTCGCCGACGAGAGCCGACAGGCCGCGTCGCCAACCCTGCTCTCGCGGACCACCAGTTACCTCAGGGATCTCATTCCAACGTCCGGAGACCGGCGCCAGAACTCGTAACCACAGGAGGATATCGTGACGGATAACAGCTCATACATCGATATGCTGCGGAAATTCGGTACTGATCTCGGCTTGCCGAAGCTGAACGTGGACGAATTGCTGCAGACCCAGAAGAAGAACCTCGAGGCGCTCGGCCAGAGCGCGAAGGTCGCCGCACAGGGCGCGCAATCGGTGGCGCAGAAGCAGCGCGAGGTGCTGGAGGCCGGCCTGCGCGAGGCCTCGACGCTGGCGCGCGAGTACAAGCCGCTCGGCAAGGTTCAGGAGAACCTCGCCTTGCAGACCGAATTCGCGCGGAAGATGTTCGACATTGCGGTGAAGGGTGCCCAGGACAGCGCGTCGACCGCGCGGCAATCGACATCAGATGCGGTCAAGATCATCCAGGATCGCATGAAGGAGAGTTTTGAGGAGTTCCGCGCCAGCGTCCGTCCGAACAAATCGGCCTGAGATCGTCGGCCCGCACGCCGGCGCGGCCGGGCGGAAATGATGGATTGCTTCGCCGAGCCTGTCGTCCGGCGGCGCTTCGCGCCGATCGGCGGCTCGCAATGACGTGAATGACGTCACGCTACGGGTACGTCTGAATGCGACCCTGGCTCATTCGGCCGGCGGCATGCTGCCATGTCCGCTGCGCTGTCCGGCCGCGGCGTTCGCCCGCGAGAGCATGCCGAGCGCGACGAGCGCGGCGGCAAACCCTGCTGCCGCACCGACGCCGAGCGCCCAGCGCGGGCCGAGATGGTCGGCGACCCAGCCTACGATCGGTGCGCCGATCGGCGTGCCGCCTAGCGCGACGCCGAGCCGCAGCGCCATCACGCGCCCGCGCATCGCGGGCTCGGTCGAGAGTTGCATCAGTGCGTTCGAGGTATTCAGGATCGTCAATGAGGCGATGCCGATCACGACCAGGGCGGCGGCGAACAGCCAGTAGTTCGGCGCCAGCGCGGCCAGTGTACAGCCGACGCCGAAGATCGCCGAGCCCAGCATCAACGCGACAAAGCGCGGCTGGTCGCGTGTCGCCGCCAGCAGCGCTCCCGACATCGTCCCGATCGCCATCATCGATGACAGCAGGCCAAAGCCGCGCGCGTCGGTATGGAAGACGCCGACCGCCATGGTCGAGATGAAGATCGGAAAGTTCAGCCCGAAAGTGCCGATCAGAAACAGCATGACCAGGGTCGCCCTGAGATCGGGGCGGGACCAGACATAGTGAAATCCCTCCATGATGCCGCCGCTGGCACGGGCTGCGCGCGCATTCGGTCGCAGCTCGGATTTGCGCAGCAGGCACAGCGAGGTCAGCACCGCCATGAAGGACGCCCCGTTGAACAGGAACGCCCAGCCGGTGCCGACCGAGGCGATGACAAGGCCGGCCATCGCGGGGCCGACCATGCGCGCGGCGTTGAACGAGGTCGAGTTCAGCGCGATGGCGTTCGACAAGTCCCGATCACCGACCAGCTCGGCCACGAAAGTCTGGCGGACCGGGGCGTCGAGCGCGGCGCTGCAGCCGAACAGAAACGCGAACACATAGACGTGCCAGAGCTGCACCAGCCCGGTGACGGTGAGAACGCCGAGGATGAGCGACAATGTGCCCATCGTCGCCTGCGTCGCCATCAGCAGCCGCCGCTGGTTGAAGCGATCGGCGGCGAGTCCGGACCACGGCATCAGCAGGAGCTGCGGGCCGAATTGCAGCGCCATCACGATGCCGACGGCGGATGCGCTGTGATGTGTCAGCTGGGTCAGGACGAGCCAGTCCTGCGCGGCGCGCTGCATCCAGGTGCCGATGTTCGACACCAGCGCGCCGGCCGCCCAGACCCGGTAGTTGAAGCTTGCGAGTGATCGAAAGACGCGTCTCATGTTCGCTGTGGATCATTCCCGCCGTGGAACCGTCCGAACCGCCGCGCCATGACGATACCGAATAGAAGTCCGCCGAGACCGACGGCCGCGACATCGCTTGTGTTGCGGAGGGCGAATTCGCCGACGCGGCAGATCAGCAGATAGCCGACGAAAAGATTGAAGAAGCCCCAGATGATATTGACGGTCGACGTCGACAATCCTTCTCCCGGCGGTTTGGCGAACGGGGTCTGGAACGGTTCGCCCATGATGCCGGCGACGACATGCGGGATCGCGTTGGTGAGGAAGGCGCCGCCGAAGAAGTAGGCGACGAGGTCAAGCCAGTTCATGCGCGTGGATCCTTTCGAGCAGATCGATGATCGCCTGGGTCGAGCCGGTTTCACCGAGCCGGGGGAATACCTGTTCGATGCTGTAGTCATGGGCGTTCGGCCGCGCATCGGTCATGGCGTCGATCGCGAGCGTGACGTTGAGGCCGGCCTCAAAGGCCTGCCGTGCCGTGGATTCGACGCCGGTGCCGGTCGCAACGCCTGCGACCACGACATGCGTGACGCCGCGGGCCTTTAGCTGCATCTCCAGATCGGTGCTGGCAAAGGCGCCCCAGGTCCGCTTGGTGACGACGATGTCGCCCGGCTGCCGGTCAAGTTCCGGGAGCAGGTCGGTCCAGCCGTCGGGAAATGCACTGTTGTGGCGCGGACGCTCGGTTCGACCGGGGGCAACGCCGTCGACATTGACCAGCACGACCGGCAGTCCACGCCGCCGAAACGCATTGAGCAGGGCGCGGGCGCGCGCCACGACGTCGGCGAACGGATGAACGAAGGGCGCGCCGGCGAGCCCGGCCTGCAGATCGACGACGATGAGCGCGGTGATCGGATCGAGCGTCGTGAGGGCCATGATTGTTACCTTTTCAACCGGATGTTCTTCGCGATTGGCGGCGGCGACCGGCGTCAGTCCGCGACCAGCCGCTTCAGCAAGCCGACCGCGGCGGCGAGTTCATCCTGCTCCCGCGCCGACAGCCGCGCCGCGATGGTGCGCGCCAGCCAGTCCTGTCGCGCGGCGCGGCCGGTGCGCAGTCGCTCGCGGCAAATGTCGGTGAGCGACATGATTGTCTGGCGGCCATCGTCCGGATCCGGCGCACCGCGGACCAGGCCTGCGGCCTCGAGCGCCGAGATCGCCGAACTCATTGACTGCGGACGCATTCTCTCCGACCGCGCCAGGCTGGACACGGTCGCGGGGCCGTCCTTCTCGAGGCGCAGCAGCACCGCGACCTGCGACGGCGGCAGGTCGTCACGTTGCCCCTGCTCGCGCAGCCGGCGCTTCAGCGTTCCGATCAACAGGCGAAGATCTTCGGCGAGCGCGGATGTCCGCGCTGAGCCGGCACGGGCCGGTGAACTGTTCATGCCGGTGTGATGACACATATACAGGTAAACTGTAAAGCTTGCCTTCGCAGCTAATCTTCATATTGCCGTGATCGTCGGCGCTCGCGCTGAACGGGGGTTCAAATCTGAACGGTGCCTGAACCCGGTTCTGCGGCGCATCACTTTAGATTTTGTTGTCTTGTTGCGTGCGGTTCTCGATGACTGTATCCGCGCTCACGACGTGGGGTGTCTTCCCGCGGTGGCTCGCGGAGTTCTTTCAATGAAGCATGACGTCCGTTTCGCGGCGATCGGCGTGTCGATCGCTCTTGTCTGCCTTGCGCAACCGGCCGCGGCCAGGACGTGCGAGGCGCCACCGGCACTGACGTCGGTCGATCCACCGGGCTTCTACCAGAATGCAGGCGGATACGCGGAAGCGATCAAGCCGCTGCACGCGTTCATTGCAGAGGTCAACAAGGCCGCCGATGAACACGATCTGGATTGCGTCATGGACTTGCTTGCAGGCTGGGCGAGGGGAAGCGCCCTGCTGACATCAGGCGCCAATTATCAGAGCGATTTCGAGCGCTCCTGGGCCGGGACCGATTTCGCGCTCGCGCTGCTGCGCTTCCCGGCGGCACCCACCAAGGCCGATCATCGCTTCCAGCAGATCAAGCCGTGGCTGATCCGGATTGCCGAGGAAACCCGCGATGCGGATCGCATCAATCACCTCGGCAACAATCTGGTCTATTGGGCCGGCCTCGATCTGATGTCGATCGGCACCCTGACGGATCGCGGTGACCTGGTCGATGCCGGCATCTCCCGGGCGCGTCAGGGCATCAGGGATATCGGCCCGCATGGCGAACTGGAACGCGAGTTGAAGCGCGGCGAGCGCGCGCTGCACTACCACAATTTTGCGCTCACGCCGCTGGTGTTCTGCGCCGAACTCGCGAGCCGGCGGAACATCGACCTCTATGCCGAGAACAATGGAGCGATCCATCGGCTCGCTGGCCTGATCGTGCGCGCCGTCAAGGATGAGCGCAGTTTCGGCGCTCGCACCCAGGTTCAGCAGCAACTCTTCCCCTGGACCTTCCAGGGCGATCTCGCCTGGATGGAGCCGTACTACGCCCGGTTTCACAGCCCGGACTTGCCGGCGATCATCCGCGCGAGACGGCCATTCAACAATCCAAGGCTCGGTGGCAACGTGACGGCAGTTTGGGGCGCGCCCCTGCCGAACAGCTGACGGAGCAGTCATGGCGAGGGCTTTCTGCTTGCTTCTCGCGCTTGGTTCAACGCGCGTTCTGCTTACGCTCGCGGCTCTTCTGGGCGCGATCTCCGCGGCGCGGGCCGGCGAGGCCGCCGTCGGCGTCAACGTCATCAATCCCTATGTGCTCAGCGTCGCGGATCAGAATGCTATGCTGGATGCGATCCATGCAGCCGGCGTGTCGGTCATCCGCGCCTCCATCACGCTGGACGACAAGGGCATCGACTACGCCGAGCGAGCCTGGCAGCGCGGCATCAGGATCGAGTGGCTGATCTACCATTTCGGCGGCTACGATCCGTTCGGAAGCACGCCGCTGTCCGCTGCCGACCCCGAGCAATTCCACGCGACATTGCAGCCGGTCCTCGATCGCCTGGAAGCCAAGGGCATCGTTCTGGCCGCCTTCGAACTCGGCAACGAGATCAATCTTTCCGGCACCAATCCGGAATTCGTCAAGCCGGTCGGCCGCGCACGCCAGCTCAGCCTGTCCGATCTGGAGAATGATCCGCAAGGGCAGCGCGTGGCGGGCGGTATGGGCGCCGAGGCGGGACGCTGCGCGCTACCAGATGACGCGTGCGCAAATCAGCGCCAGCGGCAGGACCGCAAGACCGATCGGAACCCATCTGCGCATGTCAACAGGATCCCGCGAATATCGGAAGATCTGGATGCAAACGAAGAAGCAGACGGCGGCACCGAGCAGGATGCGGAACAGGTCAGAAGGGGTGTCGTACAAAGTCGCAAAGCTCTCATTCTGGGGCATGGCCACCCGGGCCGTTGTTACCACCACGACGAGCAGAAAAAGCGTCCTTAGAACGAGACCGAGAAACCGCATAGGCGTGCCAGCCATCACTCTGTTCGAGTCGAACTATAGCACGAATCCGGCAACAAAATAAGCATCTGCACAAGTTTGTGCAGTGCGACGGCCTCATGACGGCCGGTTCATTCAAGGGCAAGCTGCTATGAAAGACGGCACGACTTTCGTGGGCATGCCGATCCGAGGCGCTCTCAAGGGGTGGATACCGTCATGGTTAACCTGATCGTCGGTTTCGCACAGGTCGCGCTTGTCCTGATCAGTCCCGCCGGTCCGGCTGCGGATCGCACCTGGCAGCCGGCGGTTGAGCGGATCAGGGTGGTCTGCGATCAGGACTGCAACTGTTGGCGAACGCGCTATCAGGGGCGCCGGCCAATGGCTGCCGGCCGCGACGACCTCGCCTGTCTCTCGACCGACGGGCGTCGCGTCGGTGATTACAACGGCCACTATCGCAAGGGGCCGGCGAAGGGGGTGGGCTTTGACAGCAAGTCCCCGGTCCGGGAGTTCTCGTTCCCGTTCTAAAGCGTGATCCGGAAAAGTGCGAAGCGGCTTTCCGACAAGATCATGCTCAAACAAGGAGCTAAAGCGCGATGACGATTCAACCCAATCTCATCGCGCTTTAGAAGTCGAAGGTCATGCCGGTCGTGACCGCACTTGCCTTGTTGCCGGCGACCACGTTGTTGTTGGCGTCGCGACCGCACACGCCATAGCCGTGACCGCTCACGCCGAGGCAGTAATGCGCGCCGGGGCCGTTGCGCAGATAGCTGCCGACGAGATACCAGGTTGCGAACGGGCTGAAGTGGTACTTGACGCCTGCCGCATACTGATCGGCGCTGCTGTCCACGCTGTTGAGCGCAAAGTCCGCCGAGCCGGCCGCCGGCGTGACGGTGTAGTTGTTGAACACGCCGGTCCCCGGCGAGCCGGGCGAGGCGTTGGCGTGGGCCCAGGACGCGCTGACGTCCCAGGCGCCGACCGATTGCGTGGCGCTGATGAAATAGCCGTCGCGCGATCGCTCGTTGAAGTCGGCAACGGTGTGCTCGCGGCGCATGACCTCATAGATGCCGTAGAGTTGCAGCTTGCCGATGCCGTCGTTGAACCCATAGCCGGCGCCGAGCTTCGCGGCCCATTCGTTGGCGATGCCGACCGCCCCGGGCGGCACGATCAGCACGCCGCCGGTGCTGAGCGGCGTCACCGCCTCGTCGCCGGTGCGGTTGGTGCCCTCATGCAGCTCATAGGCTGCGACTGCGGTGAACGGTCCCTGATTGTAGGTCAGCGACGCGCTGTAGAGGTTGCCGTACGAGCCGTCCGTGCAGCCCTCAGGCGCCGCGGTCAGCGGGAAGCCGCTGCCGCTGCCGCGGGAGGACGTGGCGGGACAGTTGAAGTCGCCGAGCGCGAAATCGCTGTTGTCGCGCGCCGTGTTCTGTCCCGGCGAAGCCATCAAGGTTGCCTGGAAGCCGTTCCAGATCGGCGACTCGTACCAGACTGCGTGCGCCGCGCGCCAATCGAACTCGGCGCGCAGGTCGCCGCCGGTGTTGCCCATGATCGAATTGTAGTCAGCAAGCGTGGCCGAGAACGGATCGAACTTCGCGGTCGATTTCTTGTACGGCGTATCGGCCTTGCCGGCCTTGATGGCGCCCCACGGCGTTTCCATGCCGATGAAGCTGTCGCGGGTGCCGAACGCGGCGCGCTCGGTCGGCGTTGCGGCGACCTCGACCAGCGATTCGAACTGGGCCACGGCGGCCCATCCTGCGAAGCCGTACGGCTCGAGATTGTGCCGGGCGCGAACGCCGAAGTAAGTGAGGTTGCTCGCAACGCCGAACTTGTTGCCCTGATCGAACACACCGGCGTTGAAGAAGTCGCCCGAGAGGTCGACGTGGCCGTAGAGCGTGACGGTGGTGTTGTCGACGAAGGCATTGGTGCCTGTCGCCTTGGTATAGAGCGGTGCGCCACCGATGCTGACGACTGCATGTTCGGGAGCAGGTGGCGTCGGGGAGGGGGCCACGGCCGCGTGCTGGACCGGATTGCCCTTGGGCGTTGCTGCCGCGGTTGCGGGAGGAACGGGGTGGCTCGTGATGTGGTTCACGCGGTCCCTGAGTTGAGCGTTCTCCTTGGCGAGTTTCGCATTGTTTCGTTCGAGTGCATCAAGACGCGCCATGACGTCGTCGAGCGTCGCCGCTTGCATCGGACCTTGCATGAGCGCCAGGCACACCGCTGCGGATGCTGTTCCTGCGAGAAGTCTTTTCTTCATTCATTCCCCCATTTGCCAATTGCCTCGGCGGGGTGCCGAGGCTGCAAACGGTCGGAAAGCCTAAGGTATACGAAATGCCAGATACACGGGTGTGGAGTGGCCTGAAGATGATAAACACGTCGTGTGACATAATGGGTACTATAATACTGTTGCAGTGCATCAATTGTCGCACAGCAGTTTTGGGAATAAAATTTCACTTACTTGCTTGGAGCTGAAGTTATTGATGCAATTACTCTTTGCAAACTGTGTCAGTGTTGCTGACAAGTTATGACCGCAACGCAACATCACGCAGTGAAATTGGGATAATGAATGCCAATTTCGGGCAAGAATGGACGCCATTGATGGTTCAATATTACCGCGTCGGATCAAGGCCGGCTGAGATCCGCTCGACCATTTCGCGCAGGAATTGCGGTGGCCCATGCGCGTGCCATTCGCCGTCGGATTGCAGCAGCAGCGGCCGCCGCATGTCACGGCTGAAGGCTTCGAGCCAGGCACGCGCCTTTTCCTTCGGGCGCGTGCCGACGGCGACCGCGACATCGACGGGGATCGTCCGCCAGACGAAGCTCGCGGGAAGGAAAATGAGATCGGACCTGTCGGGACGCATCCAGTCGGGCAGCGGACTTGTCGGCGTCAGCCAGCCGCAGACGAAATTCCGGCAGGGATCGACCGGACGCTCGGCGTAGATCGTGCAGCGGCCCGCGCTGCTGAACGGGCACGGCTGCCCCGGATGGACGTCGTGGTCGCGAATCCGGATCTTCAGCCAGCCGTCGCAGCAAGCGGTGCACTCGCCACATCGTCTTGCAGTCGTGCTGGGGTCGGCCGGCATGGGGCGAGTGTAGCCATGCCGCGCCGAATTCAGAAGGCCCGCGGTTCGATCAAAGCGCTCGCTTGCGCTATGCCCCGCTCAGCCGCACGCCGAGCCGTCCGGCGAGTTCCTGTGTGTACTGCCAGGCAACGCGGCCGGAGCGCGAGCCGCGCGTGGTCGACCATTCGAGCGCCTCGCGCTCGAGCTCGTCCTCGGCGATCTTGATGCCGTAATGGGCGCAATAGCCCTTCACCATCGCGAGGTACTCGTCCTGGCTGCAGCGATGGAAGCCGAGCCAGAGGCCGAAGCGATCCGACAGCGACACCTTCTCCTCGACCGCTTCGCCCGGATTGATCGCGGTCGAGCGTTCGTTCTCGATCATCTCGCGCGCCAGGAGGTGGCGCCGATTTGAGGTCGCATAGAGGATGACGTTGTCGGGGCGGCCTTCGATACCGCCATCCAGCACCGCCTTCAGCGACTTGTAGGAGGCGTCGTTGCCGTCGAAGGACAGGTCGTCGCAGAACACGATGCAGCGGAACGGAGAGCTGCGCAAAAGCTCCATCAGGCCGGGCAGGCTCTCGATGTCCTCGCGGTGGATTTCGATCAGCTTCAGCCGGTCGGCCGGCTTGCGGTCGGCATTGATTGTGGCGTGCGCCGCCTTCACCAGCGACGATTTGCCCATGCCGCGGGCGCCCCACAGCAACGCATTGTTGGCGGGCAGTCCGTTGGTGAAGCGCTCGGTATTCTCCATCAGGATGTCGCGCATCCGGTCGACGCCCTTGAGCAGCCCGATCTCGACTCGGCTGACGCGCGGCACCGGGGCCAGGCGGCCGTCCGGGTGCCAGACGAAGGCGTCCGCGGCGCCGAGCGACTCGGCTGGATCGGCGGCAGCCGGGGAGGCGGCCGCGAGGCGGCTTGCGATGGTCTCGAGGGCGTTCGCGATCCGCTCGGCGGTGGCGCCATCGAGCGGCATGACCGGGCGTTTTGTCGCGGCGTTTGCGGCTCGCTTGGCGGCAGTTTTGGGGGCGGTTTTGCTGGTTGTTTTTTTGGCTTTTTTCGGCATTTGTCCAGTTCCTGACGGCGCAGCCTTATCGGGCTGGCGGCGGTCCCGCAAGCGCCCTAAATGAAGGTCCGTTAACGTTGCAATTGGGACCGCGGCCGCTATAGTCCGCGCGAATTTGTCCGGACCGCCATACCGCCCCGAAGGTCGAGGGCACTGCCGGTTCTTTCCCGTCTTATCCGAGGATCGTCCGAATGCTGATTACTCCTGCGTTTGCTCAGGCTGGAGCAAGTGGTGACACCAACAGCATGTTGATGTCGCTGCTGCCATTCGCGCTGATCTTCGTCATCATGTACTTCCTGATTCTACGCCCGCAGCAGAAGAAGGTGCGCGACCATGCGGACCTCGTGAAGAACATCCGCCGAGGCGATACCGTGGTGACCTCGGGCGGCCTCGTCGGCAAGGTGACCAAGGTGGTCGATGACGACCAGATCGAGTTCGAGATTTCGGACGGCGTCCGCGTGCGGCAGATGCGGCAGATGATTTCGGGCGTGCGGACCAAGGGTGAGCCGGCGAAGGGCGACGCCAAGGACGAGGCATCCGCGAGCTGATCGCCGCGGAAGCCTTTTGCCGAACCTGACAGGTCAATTCGATGTTGTATTTCACGCGGTGGCGAGCGCTGGGGATCATCCTGACAGCGCTGGTGGTCTGCCTGTGCGCCGTGCCCAATTTCTTCCCCGAAGCGCAGGTGAAGACCTGGCCGGCCTGGGCGCAGCGGCGCCTCGTCCTGGGCCTCGATCTGCAGGGCGGCTCGTATCTGCTGCTCGAGGTCGACTCCAACTACGTGAAGAAGGAGAAGCTCGAGCAGGTTCGCGACGACACCAGGAAGGCGCTGCGTGACGCCAGGATCGGTTTCACCGGGGGCATCACGATCCGCAACGACGCCGTCGAGGCCCGGATCGCGAAGGAAAGCGATGTTCCCGCGGCGATCACCAAACTTCGCGAGGTCGCGCAGCCGATCGGCGGCTTGCTCGGCTCCAGCGGCCAGCGCGACGTTGACGTGACCGATGCCGGGGGCGGCCTGATCCGCCTGACCGTGTCGCAGCCCGCGATGATCGAGCGGATGCGCAAGACCATCGAACAGTCGATCCAGATCGTCGAGCGCCGCGTCAACGAGCTCGGCACCGTCGAGCCTGTGATCCAGCGTCAGGGCACCGACCGCATCCTGGTGCAGGTGCCGGGTCTGCAGGACCCGACCCATCTGAAGGATCTGCTCGGCAGGACCGCAAAGATGGAATTCCGCATGGTCGACACCTCGGTGTCGCCTGACCAGGCCCAGCAGGGCCGGGTGCCGCCGGACTCCGAGCTCCTGATGAGCGCGGCGCCGCCGCCGGTTCCGTATGTCGTCAAGAAGCAGGTCCTGGTCTCCGGCGGCGAACTCTCCGACGCCCAACCCGGCTTCGACCAGCGCACCGGCGAGGCGATCGTCAGCTTCAAGTTCAACACGTCGGGAGCGCGCAAATTCGCACAGGCGACGGCGGACAATGTCGGCCAGCCGTTTGCGATCGTGCTCGACAACAAGGTGATCTCGGCGCCCGTGATTCGTGAGCCGATCACCGGCGGACAGGGCCAGATCTCCGGCAGCTTCACCGTGCAGTCGGCCAATGATCTGGCGATCCTGATGCGCGCCGGCGCGCTGCCGGCGCCGCTGACCGTGGTCGAGGAGCGCACCGTCGGTCCCGGCCTCGGGCAGGACTCGATCGAGAAGGGCGAGCTCGCCGCTTATGTCGGCTCGATCCTGGTCATCGTGTTCATGCTGCTCACCTACCGGCTGTTCGGCGTGTTCGCCAACATTGCTGTCGCAATCAACGTCGCCATGATCTTCGGGCTGCTGTCGCTGCTCAACGCCACGCTGACCTTGCCCGGCATCGCCGGCATCGTGCTCACCGTCGGCATCGCGGTCGACTCCAACGTGCTGATCTATGAGCGTATCCGCGAGGAACTGCGCGGCGGCCGCAACGCGATCTCGGCGATCGACGCCGGCTTCAAGCGGGCGCTGGCGACCATCCTCGACTCCAACATCACCACCTTCATCGCCGCCGCCGTGCTGTTCTACATCGGCACCGGGCCGGTGCGCGGCTTTGCCGTGACGCTCGGCATCGGCATCATCACCACGGTGTTCACCGCCTTCACAATGACGCGCCTGATCGTCGCCGCATGGGTGCGGTGGAAGCGGCCGCAAACCGTGCCGATCTGAGAGGCCTTTCGTGACCCATACCGTTCTCATTGGCCTTGGCATCCTGATCGCCGTGCTGACCGTGGTCGCGGCGCTCGGCCTGCTGCCGTCGCTGCGCATCGTCCCCGACGACACACATTTCGACTTCACGCGCTTTCGCCGCATCAGCTTCCCGATCTCGGCGCTGCTCTCGATCCTTGCCATCACGCTGTTCTTCACCCACGGCCTGAATTTCGGCATCGACTTCAAGGGCGGCACGCTGCTGGAGGTGCGGGCCAAGTCCGGCACTGCAGATATCGCCGCGATGCGCACGACCCTGAACGGCCTTGGTCTCGGCGAGGTGCAGTTGCAGCAACTCGGCGGCTCGGGCGAGGGCGACGTGCAGATACGCGTCGCCGAACAACCGGGCGGCGACAAGGCGCAGCAGGACGCGGTGGGCAAGATCCGCGGCGCGCTCGGCGAAACCGTCGACTACCGCCGCGTCGAAGTGGTGGGGCCGCGCGTCTCCGGCGAGCTGCTTGCCTACGGCATGCTCGGCCTGATGCTCGCGATCGTCGGCATCCTGATCTACCTCTGGTTCCGCTTCGAGTGGCAGTTCGCGCTCGGCGCCATGATCGCCAACGTCCACGATATCGTGCTCACGATCGGCTTCATGTCGATCTCCCAGGTCGACTTCGACCTCACCAGCATCGCGGCGCTTTTGACGATTCTCGGCTACTCGCTCAACGACACCGTCGTCATCTACGACCGCATCCGCGAGATGCTGCGGCGCTACAAGAAGATGCCGATGCCGCAGCTCTTGAACGAATCGATCAATTCGACGCTGTCGCGTTCGATCATCACCCACGTTACCGTGACGCTCGCGCTGCTCGCTCTGCTGTTGTTCGGCGGCCAGGCGATCCACAGCTTCACCGCCGTGATGATGTTCGGCGTCGTGCTGGTCGGCACCTACACCTCGATCTTCATCGCGGCGCCGATCCTGATCTATCTCGGCGTCCACACCACGCGAGGTGAGGCGCAGGATGCGCCGGCCAAGAAGCCGGACACGGCGGCAGCCAAGAAGTAGCCGGTCATGAGCAACCCCTCGGACGCTCCCCATCTTCCGAGGTCGGCGCCGATCGAGGCCTACGGCAAGGGCGGCTTCGCGTTTGCCGATATGTCGCATCGCGGCTCGCTGCTGTGCCTGCCGGACTCGATCTGGGCCTGGCCGGTCACGAGGCCGCAGGACATCGACGAATATTCGCTGCAGAAGGTGTTCGCGGCCGCCAACGCGATCGACACGCTGATCGTCGGCACCGGCACCGAGGTCTGGGTGCCGCCGAAGGGCCTGCGCGAGGCCTTGCGTGCGGTCCGCGTCGTGCTCGACCCTATGCAGACCGGTCCCGCGATCCGCACCTACAACATCATGCTGGGCGAGCGGCGCCGGGTCGCGGCGGCGCTGATCGCGGTGCCATGAGCGCGACGGAGGCGCCGAGGGATGGCGCGGCCTTCTGCGCCGATCTGGTGCGGACCCATGACTTCGTGCGCTACGCGTCGACCTTGTTCCTGCCAGGTCCGGAGCGCCGGGCGCTGCTCGCGATCTACGCGTTCAACATCGAGGTCTCGCGCGTGCACGAGCAGGTCAGCCAGCCGCTGCCCGGCGAGATGCGGCTGCAATGGTGGACCGATATGCTGGCAGGCGCCGGGCACGGCGGCGTCGAGGGCAATCCGGTCGCGGCAGAGCTGCTGTATGCGATCCGCAATCACCGCCTGCCGGTCTCGCCGTTCTCACAGCTGGTCGAGGAGCACCAGTTCGATCTCTACAACGATCCGATGCCGTCGCTGGTCGCACTCGAAGGCTATCTCGACGCCACGGCCTCGGCGCTGTTCTCGCAGGCGACGCGCGTGATGGCGCGGCCATCGGAGGCGATCGATCACCTGGCCCGCCATGCCGGCCTTGCCCAGGGCATGGCGCAGGTCATCGCGGCCCTGGGCCGCGACGCATCGCGGCAGCAACTGTTCCTGCCGCTCCCGCTGCTGCAGCAGCACGGCAGCAGCAAGGAAGAGGTGTTTGCCGGCAAGCCGACGCCGAACATCCGCGCTGCGATCGACCAGCTAGCGGACGAGGCGCAAAGCCATCTCAAGACCGCATTCGGGCTGCTTGCGGACGTGCCATCCGGCGTGCGGCCGATCTTCCTGCCGCTCGCTCACGTCAGGCGCGAGCTCAACCGGATGAGGAGGGCCGACAACGATCCGTTCCTGCCGAAGCCGGTCTCGCGCCTGCGCACGCTGTGGACATTGTGGCGAGCCGCGCGCACCGAGGAGTTCGGCAGCTAGCTCCTCGCTTTCGCGATGTGCTTGGTGAAGATGCGGACCGTTACGCCCTTGACCATCGGGCCGCTGTCATAGATGTCGGATGCGATCTGCTCGACCGCGTCGCGCAGCGCAACGAACTGGGCTTGTCGCGCCATGCTCGCAGTTCCACGCGTGCCGGCGAGCTCGTCCATTGCAGCGTCGCTGATCTGGCATTCAACTTCCTGGTCGCCGTTCATCATGGTGAAGCCGAACGCGAGACGTTCGGCATCATATCCCCCGATACGGCCACGGGTGAGTGGCATTAAGCTCGTCCCTTGAGCGCGCTAGCCCACGCAAAGAGTGGTGCTTCGCAGCGCGTTTGTCGAGGGCTGCGCGCCCGGAAGTGCGCATGGTCTAGCGCAGCTGTCGATCCATCTCGGCGACTTCAAAATTGAAGCGATCGCGCAGGTTCTTGCGTTGCTCGAGGATGTCCTTGAGGAATTCGCGATCGGCGTCGCTGCGCATCATCGGCTCGATCAGGTCGATCTGGTTCATGGCGACGAGCTGCAGGATTTCGGTGCGCGGCTTGCCGGCCGCATCGCGCGGCAGTGCATGCACGATCTGGATGTGTTCGGGCGGCTTGACGCCCTTGGCTGCGGTGAGCTCGTTGCGCAGCGTCTTTTCCAGCGCGGATTGGTCTGCCTCGACGAAGGCGTACAGCCCGACGCCGACGCGCCGGTCGGCAAACGCGACGATCGCGGTGTCGCGCACGTCGGGATTGCGGCGGATCAAATCGACCAGCACCGGGGCGTCGTTGACCAGCCGCCGGCCGCCGCCCTCGCGGTCGGTGAAATTGAAGATGCCGCGCGTGATCGCCTGATAGACCTTCTTGCCGGTCTTCAGCCAGACGCTGGCGACCGCGGACTTCTTCGCCAGCACCTTGCGCTCTTTCGGCGTCAACGCCTCCGGGGCGTAGCTGCGCTTGTGCTTCAACAGATGCCGCAGATCCTCATAGGCCGCGAGGCGGAACAGCCGGCTTCGGCTCTTGAAGCAGGCGGCGAGCTGGAAGTCGGTGAGGTAGGCGCGGCCATCGCGGCCGACCAGCCAGTTCTGCTCCTTGGCGAGGTCGTTGTGGCAGATGCCGGCGCGATGCAGCTTGCGCAACGCTTGCTTGGCGGAGCGGAAATAGGCGACGTCGCCATGCGGCTTCGCCAGATGCAGCGCCGCGCCGTCGATGAAGCCGCGCACCAGCGCGCGTCGGCCCGCCCACAACAGCTTGGGTCCGACGTTGAGGTCGCGCGCCAGGGTCAGCGCACGGCGTTCACGCGAGAACAGATGCAGCGCCACGGCGAACGACCAGAACGGCACCTGGTCGAGCCGGCGCAGCACCCCGTCGACCTCGCCGTCATCGCCGCGGAATCGGCCGCGCTCGACGGTCGAGAACACGTCGCGCTTGAGCAGCACGCCCTGGCTCCATCGCGCCGACAAAGTGGCGTCGTCGTCTTTCGGCAAGCTCATGACGGTCAGGCCGCTGCTGCAACGCGCAGGTGCTCTGCGATCCAGTGATCGAGGTCGGCGAGCGCCCGCGCGCTGATCGCCTGCTTCTTGGCGACCGTCTTCTCGTTGCCGCGCAGCCGCGAGCCGTCCGGCTTCTTGGTCGGAGCGCTGGCGAGAGGCGGGAACAGGCCGAAATTGATGTTCATCGGCTGGAACGAGCGCGCACCGGCATCGATGGTTTCGATGTGGCCGCCGGTGATGTGGCCGAGCAACGCGCCGAGCGCCGTGGTGGCGGGTGGCGGGGGCAGCGCCGCGCCGCGCATGTCGGCGGAGGCGCAGAGGCCGGCGATCAGGCCCACGCTGGCCGACTCGACATAACCCTCGCAGCCGGTCATCTGGCCGGCGAACCGCAGCCGCGGCTGCGCGCGCAGGCGCAGTTGCGCATCGAGCAGCTTCGGCGAGTTCAGGAAGGTGTTGCGATGCAGGCCGCCGAGGCGGGCGAACTCCGCGTTCTCGAGGCCGGGGATGGTGCGGAACACGCGCTGCTGCGCGCCATGCTTCAGCTTGGTCTGGAATCCGACGATGTTGTAGAGCGTGCCGAGCTTGTTGTCCTGCCGCAACTGGACGATCGCATAGGGCTTGACGGTTGGATTGTGCGGATTGGTCAGTCCGACCGGCTTCATCGGCCCGTGGCGCAGCGTCTCATGGCCGCGCTCGGCCATCACCTCGACGGGCAGGCAGCCATCAAAATACGGCGTGTTGGTCTCCCAATCCTTGAAGTCGACCTTCTCGCCATCGAGCAGCGCCGCGACGAAGGCATCGTATTGCTCTTTCGTCATCGGGCAGTTGATGTAATCGGCGCCGGTGCCGCCGGGACCGACCTTGTCGTAGCGCGACTGAAACCAGGCCACCGACATGTCGATGGAATCCTTGTGCACGATCGGCGCGATCGCATCGAAGAACGCCAGCGCGTTCTCGTCGGTCAGCTGCCTGATGGCGTCGGCGAGCGGTGCCGAGGTGAGGGGACCGGTCGCGACGATGACGTTGCTCCAGTCAGCCGGCGGGAGCCCTGCGACTTCCTCGCGGCTGATCTCGATCAGTGGGTGTTCGTTCAGGGCCTTGGTGACGGCGGCGGAGAAGCCGTCGCGGTCGACCGCCAGCGCGCCGCCGGCGGGCACCTGATTGGCGTCGGCCGAGCACATGATGAGGGAGCCCAGTCGCCGCATCTCGGCGTGCAGCAGCCCGACCGCGTTGTTGGCAGCATCGTCGGAGCGGAAGGAATTCGAGCAGACCAGCTCGGCGCAGCCTTCGGTCCGGTGCGCTTCGGTCATCCGGTGCGGGCGCATTTCGTGCAGCACGGCACGGATGCCGGAATTGGCGACCTGCCAGGCGGCTTCCGAGCCGGCGAGCCCCGCGCCCACGATGTGCACGGGTTGGGAAGAGGAGTGATGCGGTGTCATCGCGCAGCGTTAGCGCGTTTCGAAACCATATGCATCTGAAACCGCACCACAAACGATAACGCCCGCTGCAGGAGCGGGCGTTATCCGTTCATCAATTGGCTTACGGCGGATTAGCCGTTGTAGGTACCGGCGGCAACGCGCGGAATGTCCGAGCGGTCGAGGCCGATATCGGCCAGTTCACGATCGCTGAGCTGGGACAGTTCGCTGACATTGCGCTGATAATCCCGGAAAGCCTGGATCATGCGGATGAGCGAGAGCAACATGATAGTCTCCTAGTAGTTCAGATTCAGCTTTTCCAAAGCCTCATCGTTGAAGTGAATATAGATGATATAGTGCAGTGCGGTAGGTTCAATGTTGCGATGCAGCTAGGCTCAAAACGCATGGCGAAGGTAAGTTCCGGTTAACCGTTTGCGGCTTCGGTCGGTGGCCCGGAGGTGAAAGTTCCCTCGGTGGTGCTGGTCGTGATAAAATGTTCTATAGATCAGTAGGTTGATGGGGCTCTACTGGTCTCTGCGGTGTCCTCCATGTGGTAATTAAGGACCGCGCAATCAAGCTGGAACGCCCTTGTGGGTGAGGGATCACTTCGATGTGTTCCATGCGTGATTCGCATGCGACATCTTGGCATTAGAAGTGAGTTTGTATTCATAATATGTCGCTGCGGAGACGCCGACGGACGTAGCGTCAATCAGCCGCATTGACTCCTGAGGTAATTCAGCACTCCGGGATGCGAATTTCTGCCAGGGAGCAAGACGCTGCTAAGGGCGTCTGCTGATTATCGGAACGGCGCTTTGATTGAAGTGAACGTGCCCGACCATGCTAATGCGGCGCTGCTTCCTTACCGGCTTGTAATCAAAACATTATGCAACGCATGCGCGATCCGCGTGCAGCGCCGATCACATTCGTCTCGCGTGAAGTTCATTCTGAACGGTGCCGGGAACAGCGAATAATCGTTCCGCAGATTCCGCAATCACGCTGGATTCTGTTCAAGAACAAAAGATGGAACATCCCATGATCAAGACATTGATCGCAGCGGCCAGCATGGCTGCCGTCGTTTACGCCGTCGCTCCGGCTCAGGCCGCTCATCGTCATCATCATATGGGCGTCGGCTGCAGCGGTGCCAATTTCGGCAAGACTGAAGCTGCCGTCGAAGCGATGGCTGACAATGAGGTCAAATTCGCGGCGGAGAAGGAAGTCTCGCTCGCCCAGGATGCGATGCTGAATGACAAGTGGGGTGCATGCGGCGCGCATCTCAGCAAGGCTGCCGAAGCCAGCATGGCGAAGTAAGCGTTGATCATGACGATATGGGCCGATTGCCTGGGGCAATCGGCCCATATTATTTGGCTGGAGCGCGATCGGTCCGGATTGGATCAAGGCCATTGTTCGCGATAGGCCCTTTTCGCGCCGATTCACGCACATCTGAAGGGGGCGCGCCGTATTGGCGGCGAAAGGTGCGGTTGAAATAGGACAAGTCGCCGAAACCAACCTCAAAGGCGACCGCGCTCACAGGCCGATCGGCGTGGCGCGGATTGACGAGCAATCGATGCGCTCGCGCGAGACGGCGTCCAAGCACGAATTGGGAAAATGAGGTCCCGTCGTCTTCAAACATCCGTTGCACCTGGCGCGGAGTGACGCCGTGCCGCCGCGCGACAGCGGCCACCGTGAGGCTGCCATGATTGAGATGGTCGATGATATCGGCCTTGATGGCGCGCAGCCGTGCTGCGCGGACGCCCTGCCCACGGGCAACAGCCGCGGCGTCTCTCGTTGCGCCGAGCGCTACAGCGATCAGATCGTGCACATGCGAGGCCACGTCGTGCCTTAGCTGAGGCGTTGCAAGCGAATAATCCTCCTGCAGCGCCCCAACATAGCTCACCAGCAATTTCAGCGCTTCGGTGGAGCGTGCAATAGGCTGCATCACGGAGGAATCGACGCTGCTCACCAGCGGCTCCAGCGCCGGCCGTGGAACGTGCAGGCACAGAATCTTCGCCGGGGCGGGGCAAACCATCGCGACCGGATCCGCCGAGCTGAGCAGCAGCCCATCGCCGGCGCTCCAAGAGACCTCGCGTCCGCGCTGCACCATCGTGGCATCGTGCGACCCCATCACCAGGACAAGCCCGTCGTTGCCGTCCGCCAACTGTTCGGCACCCCGCTCGTAGCGAAACGCCGACATGCTGGCCGACGTGATGGACAGCCCGGGCAGCATCCGCACGGTCACGTCCGCATGCAACGAATGATCCGGCAACGGCACGAGGTCGGCCTTCAGCACCAGCCGGCCGTACAGATCACGCCATGCGGCCATACGGTCCCGCTCGGCAAAATCTGCCAGGGAGAACCGGGAAAGTGCAACGTCGTCGGCCGTCGAGGTCATCGGGAAACTCAGGGTGTCGCAACATGTGTCGGCGAACCGCCGCGTCTCGTTCACCGGGGCGCCCCGGTTCGGCAACAAACGCTCGCAACGCAGGGCTTCTAGCCAATGACTTGGCTCTGTCAAAGCGCCTATGTGTGTTCCATCCCCGGTTCGCCCCTGCGGCAGGTGCAGTCCGAGGTGGAACGCACCTCCCATTGGCCGAAACGTATTCCGATTGAAATGGCGACCCGTCAGGTCGTTTTCATCCAAGGTGTTTGTCGCGCCTGTCCTAGCCGGCGGGCGGACAAATCAGTAAACGCTATAGCGCTGGATCGGACTGCTTGCAGAAGGATAAAGGGTGATCTTAGTACTACTTTTGCGCGTCCATACCGCGCACGTCGACGTGAGGCTTGCAATGGGCATCATTGGCGTGCTGGCCGTGTTCCTCGGAATGTTGCCGTTTGCTCGAATCGTGTACCGGACCGCATCACCCGAGACGTCGCCGGCCGGCGTGGCAAAGCAGACAGTTCGAACCTCATGCGCGCACTGATCGCCGCGTGGCTTGTCCTCGTCGCGGGAAGCAACGCATCAGCCGCCGAAGGTGCCGCAACTTCCTGCCAGCTGATCAACGGCAAGTCGATGATGCAGGCCGAACTGTTGTTTGGGCGTCAGATCGCCGGACATGGCCGCGTGTCGGACGCCCAGTGGTCGGACTTCCTCAAGAGGGAGGTGACACCGCGCTTTCCAGATGGCTTCACCCTGCTCAGGGCGTTCGGCCAGTGGCGCGACCCGGAAACGGGCCGAATCACGCATGAGCCGTCCTTCGTCGTGCGCGTCATCGCTGCCGAGACCCCGGAGACCTTGGCGCGCTTGAAAGAGATCGGCTCCGCGTACAAGCAGCGCTTTCACCAACAGTCGGTGGGCCTCACGCTCTCGGTCACTTGCGCATCGTTCTGACCACTCGCTGTAACAACAATTGCGGCGACATACCTTATGGCGCCTTGGCGAGTTGGGTGGCGAAGTAGCCGATCGTCTTGGCGTACACCTCGCTCTTATTCCACTGCTGGATGACCGCAAAATTCTCGCTGCCGGGCTCCCAGCCCTTGCCCTTCTTCCAGCCGTAGCTCTTCAGGAAGTTCGCCGTCGAGGCCAGCACGTCCGGCACGTTGTGCAGGAGGTCGCGCTTGCCGTTGCCGTCAAAGTCGACCGCGAACTTGATGTAGGACGACGGCATGAACTGGGTCTGGCCGATTTCGCCGGCCCAGGCGCCGTGCATCTCCTGCGGCGCGAGATCGCCGCGCTCGACGATGCGCAGCGCATCCATCAGCTCGGCCTTGAACATGTCGGAGCGGCGGCAATCATAAGCCAGCGTCGCCAGCGAGCGCAGGGTCGGAAACTTGCCGGTGTTGACGCCGAAATCGGTTTCCAGCCCCCAGATCGCGACCAGAATTTCGCCGGGCACGCCGTAGGTTTCCTCGATACGCGACAGCACCGAGCCGTAGCGCTTCATCATGTCGGAGCCGCGATTGAGCCGCGGCGGTACCATGCGGCCCGAGAACTGCTCGAAGGTCTGGCTGAACACCTGCTGCGAATGGTCGCGCGCCAGGATCGCCTTGTCCTGCGTGACGCCATTCAATCCGGCCTGGATCGCGTTCTGTGAAATCCCCTTCGCCACAGCCTCTTTCTTGAAATCGTCAAGCCAGGACTCGAACGTGCCCGTGCCGCATTGGGCGGCGAGCGCAGACGCGGTCGAGGTCAGAAGCCACGCCCCAACGGCGAGCGTGCGAAAGGACAAGCGAGAGGTCATAGGCAATTTCACTCCGAAGTCTGCGTTGCCAGCGATGGGTCGCGGAGGCGGCGGGTATGTTCGCGGCAACAGCGGCCAAAACAAGGCTCGTGACCCGGGCCGCCTTTCTCAGGTCGCGCTGCAAATGCCACGCCAATTTCACATCCATTTGACGATCCGGGACGACAAACCGCCGGCCGATCATATCGGCCGGCGGTTGCTGTGACGTTTACGAGCTCAGGTTGACTGGCGTCTATCCGCGACCGCTGCGCCGCCAGGGGAACAGGTTGGCCGGGAAGTCGGCGGCGGGCTTGCGCTCGCGCGGCTCGGGGATCACCGGCCGAGCGTTCGGATCCTTGACGATGACCTCGCGATAGAGATGCCAGGTGGCGTGGCCGAGCAGGGGGATCACGACGGCAAGCCCGAGAAAGAACGGGATCGTGCCGAGCACCAGTAGCACCGCGACCGTCAGGCCCCAGGCCGCCATCGGCACCGGGTTTTGCGCGACGGCGCGCATCGACGTCACCATGGCTTCACCGGCGGTTGCTTGGCGGTCGAGCATCATGGGGAAGGCAACCACGCTGATGCAAAGCGCGACGAGCGCGAACAGGAAGCCGACACTGCAGCCGACCACGATCAGCCACCAGCCTTGCGAGGTGGTCAGCACGCGTTCGACAAAATCGGGAATATTGGCCGCGGTCTCGTAGCCGAACACCGCCGTGTAGATCGCCTGTGCGGTGGCGATCCAGGTCACGAACAACGCGAACAGCAGCGTTCCTACCCCAAGCATCGCGCCGAATGACGGCGAACGGAATACCTCCAGGGCGTCCCATGCGGATGCTTCCCCGCCGTCTTCGCGGCGGCGGCTCATCTCGTACAGGCCGACGGCGGCAAACGGGCCGAGCAGGGCAAAACCCGCGGCCAGCGGAAACAACAGCGGCAGCACGGAATAGCCGTGCACGGTGCGCGCAAGCACGAGGCCGAGCACCGGATAGATCAGACACAGGATGATGGCGTGGCTTGGCACCGCCTTGAAGTCTTCCCAGCCGAGACGCAGCGCTTGATGCAGATCGGACAGGCCGATGGTGCGGATAATGGGTGCAGATGCGGCGCCCTGTCCGCCCTGCGTCATCGATGTGACATTGCCTTGGTATTGCGTGGCCATGGTCGTTGTCTCCCTCTGGGCGGTCGCATTCTGCGCCCGGCGCGCGGGCACAAACGTACCGCCTCTCGAAGCGATCACGAGCAAGCCAGACGCGAAAGACAGAGCAGGAACTGGCCGTGTCGCGAACTGTTGGGTGAGGGTACTCCCAAACCGCGCCAAAAGCACTCACGCTTAAGTGAATGTCGCATTGGCAAGGTATTGAGGGGGCGATACACTTGAACTGCGACCTCGGTCAGCCGGCGCACTGCCGTGTGGCCTTCACATCTCAACTCTCTTGGGAGCGAACGATGAGCATTTTCGGAAAAATCATGGGCGCGATCTTCGGCAGCAGCGCCAGCGCCGCGCCCGCCGGCGGAACGGCCACGAGCGCAGCTCCCGCCGGTGGATCCAGCAGCGCGTCGCCGTCTCCCGCTGCTGTGCCCGCCGGTGCCGCGCCCGCGCAGTCCGTGGACGTCGCCCCCATCCTTGACAAGGCGGTTGCCGCCAAGGGCGAGAAGCTCGAGTGGCGCACCTCGATCGTCGACCTGATGAAGGCGCTCGACATCGACTCCAGCCTGTCGGCGCGCAAGGAACTCGCCAAGGAGCTCGGCTACACCGGCGACACCAACGATTCCGCCAGCATGAACATCTGGCTGCACAAGCAGGTGATGACGAAGCTCGCCGCCAACGGCGGCAAGCTGCCCCCCGATATCAAGCACTGACGGGATCGTCATCCCGCGCACGGCCAGGGCCCGCGCCACCGCGGGCCCTTTTTTATGGAGCGGCGAACATCTATAGATCGGCGGACAAGAAGGAGAGCGCCGATGAAAACTCCTGCAAGAACTGCCGTGACCGATCTCGATCGCCGGACCATGCTTGCGACCGGCGCCCTCGCATTGGCCGGCGCCGCCGCCCAATCCGTGCCGGCCCACGCCGAGGTGGCGCCGAAGGCGATGTTTCCGGTCGCGGCCGTGACGATCCCGATTGTCGGCGCCACCGAGGTGTTCCAAGTCCGCCGCATCTACTGCATCGGCCGCAACTACGCAGCCCATGCGATCGAGCGCGGCTCCGATCCGACGCGCGAGCCGCCGTTTTTCTTCCAGAAGCCGACCGATGCCATTCAGAATGTCGCGATCGGCACGGTCGCCGATCATCCCTATCCGTCGCTGACCAAGAACTATCACCACGAGGTCGAGCTGGTCGCGGCGCTGAAGTCCGGCGGCACCAACATTCCCGCCGACAAGGCGCTCGAGCACGTCTATGGCTACGCGCTTGGCCTCGACATGACGCGGCGCGATTTGCAGAACGGCATGGCGGCCGAGAAGAAGCCGTGGGAGATCGGCAAGAGCTTTGACCATGCGGCAGTGCTCGGGCCGATCCATCCGGCTGACAAGACCGGCCATTTCACGCAAGGGGCGATCTCGCTTGCGGTCAACGGCACGGTGCGGCAGAGCTCGGATCTGAAGAACATGATCTGGAGCGTCGCCGAGCAGATCGCAAAGCTCTCCGAGGCGTTCGAGCTGAAGGCCGGCGACATCATCTATTCCGGAACGCCGGAGAATGTCGGTCCCGTTGTGAAGGGCGACGTGCTGCTCTGCAAGCTCGAGGGCTTGCCCGACATGTCGATCAAGATCGTCTGACGTTGGATCGAAAGTCAGCCGGCAAGGTCCGCATATTCCGGGTGCTTGTCGAGATAGTCCAACACGAAGCCGCAGCCTGCGATCACCTTGCGGCCGTCGGCACGGATCAGCTCCAGCGCGCCCTTGACCAGCTCCGACGCGATGCCGCGGCCACGCAGGGCGCGCGGTGTCTCGGTGTGGGTGATGATCACTGCCGATGGCGTCCGACGGTAATTCGCAAAGGCCAGCCCGCCCTCTGTTTCAAGCTCGAAGCGGTTTTGGTCCCTGTTGTCGCGGACGGCAGCCATCGCAGAATCCCGGTTGATGCACTGGTCTTGATTTAAGCGCGCCAACCCGCCGCTGCAAAGCCGCGACCAACCTGCAAATTGGTGTCTGTGGTTTGACGAGATGCGCATTCTGGCCTGCCTGCTCGGCGCTGCCCTGACGCTGCCGAATCTGCCAAAAGGGCCGTCGCGGCATGATCCGGCTGTTCCAGCGCGACAACAAGGGCGAGCTCGCCGATTACGACAAGGGCGCTGCACGCTGGCGCGCCTCGGCGGGGCGCGGTGATGGACGATGCCAGCCGTTGTCGGCCTTGCCGCATCGCACACAGACGATCGGGCCTTGCGAGCCGATGCAATTCGATTAGGCTTGCGCTGAGACATACGCCCGTGATGCGGCCCGAAGGTCGTCTGGTGCGGAATGGCAGGACCGGCCGCTGACGTATGCCCCTTGTCGCAAGGAGGTTCGTCATGTCGGACAATCGTTTCTTCGGCACACACCGCCCCTGGGAGGACTGGCTCGGCATGCTGCTAGGCGTGCTGATCATGGTCTCGCCCTGGTTTCCGATGCAGGTGAGCGACGTCGTCGACGTCGAGCGCAGCCACCTGGTGCTCAACAGCTTCGTGGTCGGCATGCTGGTGCTGGGCCTCGCCCAGCTCGAATATGTCGCGCTGCATCGCTGGGAGGAGGTGGCAAGCATCCTGCTCGGCCTTTGGCTGATCGTCTCGCCGGTCATCTTCGGCTACTCCGAGGACCAGGCGCTGCAGCTCTGGCACATCCTGCTCGGCGCGCTGGTCGTCATGATCGGCGCGTTGCAGCTCTGGCAGGACTGGAACCTGAGCGAGCAGGACCTGGCCAAGTACCCTCAGTAGCGGTCTGGGCCAAGGCAGATCGGGCTGGCTGACACCGGTGCGCGGTATCATCGCGCTCCGTCCGGCAGGCCTTGCCGAGGCGCGCTGCTTGGCGATAAACCGGGTGGTACCAACCCCTTGCGGCGCTTGAAGACGCCCGGTTCTGACCAAGGAAACACCCGATGACCGTCCTGACCATGCCCTGTCTGTTGTGCGTATCGGCGGGGCGGCAATGAGCGGGACGGCCGGGACCGCCCCGCGCGGCGGGATCGCGCGGGTGTCGCGCCGGGTGATGAACCTCGCCTACATCCTGACCCAGAACGCCCGCCGCCATGGCGATCGTCCCGGTTTCATCTGGAACGAGAAGGCCTGGTCCTGGCGCCATATCGACCAGAACGTCTCGGCGCTGGCGGCGGCACTGGCCGCGCGCGGCATCGGCAAGGGCGACCGCATCCTGGTGCATTCCAAGAACTGCGACGAGATGTTCTGGTCGATGTTCGCGGCGTTCCGGCTCGGCGCGGTCTGGGTGCCGACCAATTTCCGCCTGATGCCGGACGAGGTCGGCTATCTGGCGGCTGCCTCCGGCGCCAAGGCGTTTCTGTGCCACACGGACTTCCCCGAGCACGCCAGGGCGGCCGCCAATCCAGCGCTCGAATTCGTCTGGCGGATCGGCGAGGAGGGGACGTTCGGCGAAGCGACCGTTGGTGACGTCATCGCCAGGCATGCGGGCGCCTCGGTCGAGAACGCGCCGGTCGAGTACGACGATCCCTGCTGGTTCTTCTTCACCTCCGGTACCACGGGCCGCTCCAAGGCCGCGGTGCTGACCCATGGCCAGATGGCCTTCGTGATCACCAACCATCTCGCCGATTTGATGCCCGGCACCACCGAGGACGACGCCTCGCTGGTGGTGGCGCCGCTGTCGCATGGCGCCGGTGTGCATCAACTGGTGCAGACCGCGCGCGGCGTGCCGACCATCCTGCTGCCGTCGGAGAAATTCGACATCGCGGAAGCCTATCGCCTGATCGCCAGGCACCGCGTCAGCAACATGTTCACGGTGCCGACCATCCTGAAGATGATGGTGGAGCATCCCGCCGCCGAGCAGCACGACCATTCCTCGCTGCGCTACATCATCTATGCCGGCGCGCCGATGTATCGCGAAGACCAGAAGGCCGCGCTGAACAAGCTCGGCGGCGTGCTGGTGCAGTATTTCGGTCTCGGCGAGGTCACCGGCAACATCACGGTGCTGCCGCCCGGCCTGCACGATCCCGAGGACGGCCCGCATGCACGGATCGGCACCTGCGGCTTCGAGCGCACCGGCATGCAGGTCGCGATCCAGGGCGAGGATGGGCGCGAGCTGAAACCGCACGAGACCGGCGAAATCTGCGTGATCGGTCCCGGCGTGTTCGCGGGCTACTACGACAACCCCGAAGCCAATGCGAAGGCGTTCCGCGACGGCTGGTTCCGCACCGGCGACCTCGGCCACATGGACGAGGAGGGGTTCGTCTACATCACCGGCCGGGCCTCCGACATGTACATCTCCGGCGGCTCCAACATCTATCCGCGTGAGATCGAGGAGAAGCTCCTGACCCATCCCGCGGTCGGCGAGGTCGCGGTGCTCGGGGTGCCGGATCCGTTCTGGGGCGAGGTCGGCATCGCCGTCTGCGTCGCGCGCGAGGGGACGGAGGCGGTCGCCGAGGCGGAGCTTGCCGCCTATCTCGCGCCAAAAGTGCCGCGCTACAAGATGCCGAAGCGCTTCTTCTTCTGGGAGGCGCTGCCGAAGTCCGGCTACGGCAAGGTGCCGAAGCGGCTGATCCGCGACGAGCTCGAGGCGCGCGGGCTGCTCGAGGCGATCGCCAAATCGCCGGGCGCGTGAGGCGATGCGCAGCATCGCTCAGCCCGGCGCTCCGGTCACCGAGCGCATCCAATGGGTCACCGCGCGCGGCCGCGCCTTCTCATTCGTGCTCGAGGCCGGAATTCCCCTGCTCGAGGCCGTGCGTCGCGGCTTTGCGGCGGAGGGGTTCTCGGCCGGCGTGCTCAGCGCCAAAGCTGGCGCGCTCGGGCCGTTCGCCTATGTGATGCCGGCGCTGTCGAAGGACGGCGCCAACGCCGCGTTCTACAGCGACACGTTTCGTCCCGAGGGTGTGACGCGGCTCAAGCTCGCGGCGCTGACCTTCGGCGAGCGCGACGGCGCGCCGTTCTTCCATTGCCACGGCTTGTGGACCGAGGCCGACGGCCGCTTCAACGGCGGACACATGCTCCCCGATGAGACCATCGTCGCCGAACCGTTCGAGGTCGCCGCATTCGGAATCGATGGCGCGACGTTCCTGGCCGAGCCCGACAGCGAGACCAATTTCAAGCTGTTCGGTCCGGTCGCCCGCGCGCCGGCTGGTGCGAAGACCACCAGCCATGCCTTTGCGTTACGGCTGCGGCCGAACCAGGATTTCGCCTGCGCGCTCGAAGGCTTCTGCCGCCTGCACGGCATCCTGCGTGCACGGCTGCATGGCGGCGTTGGTTCCACCATCGGTGCCGTTTTCACCGATGTCCACGACGTGGTGCCGTTCGCGACCGAGCTTGCGGTGACCGCGGGGCAGATCGCGGCCGACGAGGATGGCCGGCTGCATGCCGAGCTCGACATCGCGCTGGTCGATTATCTCGGCGGTACCGCCGAAGGACGTCTGGTACGGGGCGACAATCCGGTGTTGATGACGATGGAGCTGGTGCTCGAGGTGCTGGAGGAGGCGGAGCAGCCGTAGCGGCTGTGCGATCCATCCGCATCGTCGTCCCGGCTACGGTACTGCTTGTGAGACGGGCACCAGTGCCGTTGGACAAATCAGTGATTGAGCCGAATAGGTCGCTCGGGAACCGCGCTGAATATTCAAGCTGCCTCTGAAAATCGCTACACGTTAGAATTGAGTTGATCGAAGAACGCCTCTATTGTTGCGGCATTGCACCGACAAGGCGAGGTCGGGTTGATTTTGAGCGGAACATATTGGGAGAGTGTCGATGGCCAAATTGCTGGTGGCGGGCGGCCTGTACGAGAAGGATGAGACAGGGCCCTTGCGACGGCGCTTCGCCGAGGCGCTTGGTCGGCAGACGATCCTGCGAGGCCATACGCTGCTCGGTGGCTGTCGCACCCAACTGGATCTCGTCGTTGCGCAGGCTGCCTCGGCCGCGGCTCAATCCAGGAAGCTCGACCCGAACAAGATGATCCATTCGTGGGTCACCCGCAGCACGACGCCGATCCACAAATTCGGCGAGATCACCCGATCGCAGCTGGGCGACTGGTCCGAGGTCCCGCGCGGATTCGCGTTTCCCGAGCCGGTGCGTGAATGCGATGCGATGATCATCATCGGCGGCTGGGACGGGACGCAGCACGCCGCGAGCTGGGGCCGGTTCGCGAACAAGCCGATCCTGTCGGTCGCGACATTCGGAGGTGCCGCAACGGATATCTATGTCGACGAGCTGGCGTCGTTTGAGCGAAGAGGGGTGTCGAACCTGTCGCGCGAGGATTACCAGGCCTTGAACCGCTTCATGACCGACGAGAACGACGAGGTGGTCGACCAATACGCGGCCGAGGTGGTCACGCTGGCCGAGCGCGCGATCCTGTCGACCGAAGTGTTCGTCGTGATGTCGTTCGAGAACGTTCCTCACCTGACGGATGCCTATGCAACCTTCGGTCGGGTTTGCAAGGAGAAGGGTTTTTCGGCGGTCAAGGTCGATGACCATCTCGACAGCAATGAGCGCATCGTGCCGGCGATCTTTGCCGGAATTCGGCGCGCGGCGTTTGTGATCGCCGAGGTCAGCGGCGCACGTCCGAATGTCTTCTACGAGCTGGGCTATGCGCGCGCCAGCGGCAAGGCCGTGATCCAGACGGCCTATAGCGGGACCAAGCTGCCGTTCGATGTGTTCGACGTGCCGACGCTGTTCTGGGGCGGTCAAAGCGAGCTCGAGGGCAAGTTGAAGACCGCGATTGATCAGTTCATGGCCAAACCGGGACGCTTCATCTAGCCCGAAGGCCGCGCATCGCGATCACCTCCGCTTGCGGACATGGATGTTGATATCGAGGTCGATCGCGCTGACGCAGGTCTGTTCGGCGCGATGCGAGCCGCCCTCGTGCCAGGGGCCCTTGCGCAGGCGGACGTCGCTGACGTGCGCAAGGCGCAGGCAGCGCCATTGCGGCAGCTTGCCGGAGCTCTCGCCGGCGAACTGCCAGGCCAGCACGACTTCTTCGCCGCTTCTGTTGTGGCCGATGATGTGCGGGCACAGCTCCCGCGGCCGGCCGGCATAGACACAGACCACCTGCTGCTCGGTGAGGATTGCCTTGCGGAAGCGGGCGTAGGCCTTGCTGGGCATTCGGACATCGAACCATCTAGGATTGCCGCGGGCTCGTATCATAAACTGGGCCACCCGCCGTTGTTTCCCCGGATTCGCGCACATGGCCAGACGAAACCGCCCGATCAAGATGCCCGCGCCGTACCTTCGGCGGGTCTGGCTCGATCCTGCACGAATCCCGAACCGCAAGGCCTATCCGTTCGTGCTGCCGCTGCTGGGCGATGATTTCGAGCTCGGCTTCGACAAGGCGATCACCATCATCGTCGGCGAGAACGGCACCGGCAAGTCGACGCTGCTGGAGGGCATCGCCGTGATGGCCGGCTATGACGATGCCGGCGGCGGCAAGGGGTATCGCGCGGTCGACCACGGCCGTGCGCTGGAGAAAATGGGCGGCTCGCTGGCGTCGGCGCTGCGCGCGAGCTGGCTGCCCAGGATTACCAACGGCTGGTTCTTCCGCGCCGAGAGCTTCTTCTCGGTCGCACGCTATCTGGACGAGGCAGCGATGGACGCCCGAGGCACGCCGCCGGACTTCCTGTCGCATTCGCACGGCGAGGGCTTCCTGCGCTTCTTCGAGGAGCGCTGCCAGCGGCAGGGCATCTTCATCTTCGACGAGCCGGAATCCGCGCTGTCGCCCGCGCGCCAGATCGAATTCCTCAAGCTGCTGCACCGGATGAACGGGACGGGCCATTGTCAGGTGATCATGGCCACGCATTCGCCGGTCCTGATGGCCTATCCCGACGCGACGCTGCTGCGGCTGACGAAGTACGGCCTCGAACCGGTGAGCCTGAAGGACACCGATCACTTCAAGGTCATGCGGGAGTTTTGCGACGACCCGAAGGGGTTCATCGAGGCGGCGATCGAGGAGTAGGGCGGAAAGGCTTGTCCCGCGGGGAAGTTTTGACTTCGCTCTGGTGCAAGAAGCCGCTTTCCATCCGGTGCAGAATACCGAAACATAAGCTCCGGCAGGCGCCTGGTGCGCGGACCGGAAAAGCGGGGAGACGAGGATGAGGCTGACGATCGCGAGGGCTGGCGTCGTGGTGGCGGCATTGGCCGTGCTGGGGGCGGCATGGGCGCATGGGCCGACCCGTCAGAAGGTGCGGGAATCCATCGAGATCGACGCGCCGCAGGCCAAGGTGTGGGCGGTGATCGGCAATTTCCAGGACATGAGCTGGCTTGCCGGCGTCAGCAAGACCGAGGGCGAGAAGGGCAACGAGATCGGCGCCACGCGGCGGCTGACGCTGGCTCCGGGCGTCACCATCGAGGAGGAGCTCTCCAAATACGAGCCCGAGATGATGAGCTATTCGTACCGGATCACCGCGGTCGACGTGAAGGTGTTGCCGGTGACCAATTATTCCTCGACGCTGGAGGTGTCGCCGGCGCCCGGCGGCAAGGCGAAGCTGGAATGGTCCGGCGCGTTCTATCGCGGCTACCCCAACAACGATCCGCCGCCGGAGCTGAACGACGAGGCCGCGATCAAGGCGGTGAGCGGGCTCTACAAGGCCGGGCTGGAAGCGCTGAAGAAGAAGATCGAGAGCGGAAGCTAGCGCATGCTGCGTGCGATCGCGCTGCCGGCCTCGGCAGCGCGCGCATCCCGAAATATCGAAAACAACCCCATGCAAAGGAGCAGGCTGCCGCCGGCAGTCGGAAAATCGACTTGACACGTCGGGCAAATCAGCGATACGTTTCTATTATTCAGAAATGGAGTATGCGTGCCCGCTGAAGGGTTTCGCGACATGCGGGAGTGGTCAATCCGTCCGATCAACTCGCCCGGATATCGCTACGTGCATCCGGGCGAGTTGCCGATCCGCCTCCCGAAATCGAGACTCACTGCTTGGTTTGCAGATAGGCGATCACGTCGGCGCGGTCGCGGGCATTGCTGAGCCCCTTGAAGAACATCTTCACGCCGTGAACGTCGCCGCGGGGGTCGGCGAGGTAGGCATCGAGCGCCGTCACGTCCCAGGGCGCCTTGTTGCCGCGCATCGCGTCCGAATAGTCGAACCCCTGGACCGACGCCGGCTGGCGACCGACGACGTGCCACAGGCTCGGGCCGACCTTGTTCACGCCGACGTCGATCGAATGGCAATTCTGGCAAATGCGCTGGAAGATGGCCTGGCCCGCGATCGGGTCACCGTCGAGCGCCCAGGCCGGCGCAGCCGATGTCGCGAGCAGAGCGGCGGCGAGCGTCATGCTGCCGACGGCGCAGGCCATTGCGAATTTCGTCCCCATCATGAATTTCTCCGGAAACAGTTTGGATTGCAATTGGAGGGATGTCGGGTCGATCTCATCTCTTGGTTTGAGCAGGATGTCCGCGAGGGAAACCCGGTCTCCACATTCCGGGTCATGCTCTAATGCCGCTCGGCTTCAGCCTCCTTCTCCAGATCCATGATGTGGGCGCGCAGCACGTCGAACCGCGCCTCGGTCGCATCGCTGAACAACGGGTCCTTGTGCGGCGAAAGCGTGGACTCGATGTCGGCCCAATCTTGCGGCGTCAATGCCTTGACCGCGGCGGGAAAGAAATCGCGGTCTTCCATCATGATGTGGCGCCGCTCGTGCGCCAGGAAATCGCGGATGACCGCGTCGACATTCTCGCGCGGAATCTCGCCGCCCGCGCGCACATTGGCGACCGCGTGGGCGACGCGGTGCAGGCGATCGGAGCCCTTCTGATGCTCGCGCGCGAGATCGCCCATCTTCGCCGCGGCCGCAGGATCGCGATGCCTGAGCTTGGCGAAGATCAGGTCTTCTTGGCGATGATGGTAGAGCTCCGTGTAGACCTCGAAATAGGCGATGATGCTGCCGATCACTTCGTAATCCGGGCGGCCGGCGTGATCGAAAATATCCAGCTCATGCTCGAGAACGTTGAGCAGCCGCTCGATGTTGCGGTGTTCCCGGGACAGAATGTCGATGATCATGGCACTGATCCAGGCAGGAGGCTGGATCAGTCCATAGACGAAAAGACCGTCACCAACTTTGCGCTGGATCAAGGCGCAAGCCGAATATGCGCGATGGTTCGCGCGAAGCGCTGCCGGATGGCGCCCCAGCCGGTCGCTGCGCCGGGGTTTGCCGGTTGGCTCACCAGGCCGAGGGGCGTATGATCCGCGGCAAATACGAGGAAATACAGGGAGGATGCCATGCATCATACCTTGGTGCCCAGTGACCGGGTCGAGCACGTCTGCGTCTTCGGGCGCGACGGTTCAAAACTCGGTTCGATCGAGCGGCTGATGCTCGACAAGGTGAGCGGCACGGTGGCCTACGCCATCATCAAGACCGGCGGCGTGCTGAGCACCCATCACCACTATCCCGTCAGATGGACCGCGCTGCACTTCGATCCCGCGCGGCAGGCCTTCGAGGCCGAAGTGACGCTGGAGGATCTGCGCGCCGGGCCGTCGGAGTTCGACGGCGACGAATTCGACTGGGGCGACCGCTCGCAGTCGTATACGCACCCGAATTATTGGGCGGTGTAGCTGGAGCGAGTAGGGCGGGTTAGCCCAACGGGTCCGCGCGACGCGGGGCCCGATAACCCGCCGAGCTTGGCGATAAGATGGCGGATTACGCTTCGCTAATCCGCCCTACGCTTGGTGCTATCGTGGTAGTCTTGATAAGCGACGCATCGTCGTCAAAGTTAGGCGCATGACCCAATACAAGCCCGTCGGCTGGCCTTCCGTCATACCGAGAATTGTCACGAGCGACTTCACCGGCTTGGCCGGATTCTTGAAAAACGTCTTCGGTGCCGAAGGCGAAGTGCGCTCCGGAGCGCCAACGGAAATCCGGATCGGAGACTCGATCATCCTGATCAGCGACGGCGGAGGCATCCGCGAGACGATGCCGTCCTTCCTCTACGTCTATGTTCCGAACACCGACGAAACCTACCACCGCGCGATCGCGGCAGGAGCTGAATCGATCGAAACCCCCGCGGATACGCCTTATGGCGACCGACGAGCGATGGTTCGGGATTCCTGGGCAAACGTCTGGCAGATCGCCTCGTACCGCGGGAATCGAGACAATGTCTAGTGTAGGTTAGCCGGAGGCGTAACCGCTACAATGTCGCAAAAGGATCGGTGAAATGCGCTACGCCAATTCGCCTACGGACCTCATTCTGGCTACCTGCTAAGCCTTCCTTTTAGGCAATGAGCTACGTACAGCCTCGTTCATTCGCTGCAGCCGGCTGCGAAGCAAGCTAGCACAAGTGCGGAGGGTGAGCGGGGAGTAATGCGTCACGTTCGTCGCAAGAACGGCAAATTATGCACCCCGAGTCGACGCGGCAAGTTTTTATAGTCCAACTCGACATGAGCATCTATTCAACGTTACGTTGTGCCTCGCGGAGTTGAGTTTGCTGGAGGAGCAATGACAATTAGCGAGACTGAAATACGTAGAGCTTTAGAAAAGCTAGATTCCCGGTGGATAGCACAGGAACTGACGGCGGGCTCTGCGGAAGACAACGCCAAAGCCTTACTTGAACTTGCAATGCGATCGGGACAGTTATTTTTTAAGTATCCCAATAAGCGGGAAGGCGCGCGGAACCTCTTTTTCTCGGAACTGCAAAAGCTTTTCGCCAAGACTCTTAGCGCGGGCCTGCAGCAGAGTCTGACGGATGTCGTCACGACAGTTAGAAGGGTAGAAGAAGGGTATCGTAATGTTCTTCACATACTAAACAAGCTACCCGCGCGCAGTCGACCTCCGACGACGCAAGTCTCGGCAGCGCTAAAGTTAGCTTCGCACTATCTCGACTTCGTCGAGCGGCGGGCGCGCGAGAGCATCAAGAAAAAGAAGAGATTGAGTGTTCCGGATGAGCCGACCGGTACGCTCGATGATGGAACGCCTTTCCTGATAGATTCTGCGACAACATCGTTGATTGAAAATCTAGGTGCGACGCTTGAAATGTTCGCGCACGAGAACGGATGGATATCAAGGGACGGAAGAATTGTCTTTCCGGAATTGCAGGAAGTTTCGGATGAAGAATTGAGCGAAAGCGTTGCCGTTGCGACATTGGCAACGAGTTGGATCAGATGGGAGAGAGTGGAACAACGTCGTCGATATTGGGGTGGAGAATTCGTAGAGATCGAGAACGGAAGAGCGATCGAGGGAATGCCTGGGGAGGCACGCGCGTACTTTGAGTACGTTCCTTCCGGCGAAGAACACTACGACTGGATCGCCAACGAGCGCCTCAAGGAACAGTTACAGCAGATCGTTGCAGAGTTGATGTTCGAAACGCCGGCACTGGAGCAAGAAAAAGACATTTCAGATCAACCTAAGCTACTTCCTGACGAATTCGTCAGTGTCCGTGAAGTTAGCTCTGCGATGTATCTATCGAGGGTACTGGGCGCGGACGTTAGGACCGACCGAGGAAAATATGCGGGATTGAAGATCATCGAGTGGCTCCGCGGGTATAGCGCTCTCAACAAATTGGCGTTGGAGTGCTTTGAACGGAACGTCGATCCCTTGGAAAGATGCTTGCCAGCGTTCGATCGAATGGAACTTCAACATAGGCTAGAGCAAGCTGGCCTCTCGTCAGAGGCGGCTACGGCGTTCATCGCACAGGTTACCTTCTGCACCCGAAGTGAAGATCTGTTTGATTGCCCGCTGTTACAGATGTCTGGCGGCTCACTTTTGTTTGTTGCGCCAGCAGCAATTCACGCCGATCCCGGTATGACGACCTATTCTAACTTACTGTCGTTGGAAGAGCGGTTCGATGGCAAAGGAAAGAGGTTTGAGGCCGAAGTCCAGCAGTTCTTCCAGGCAATGGGTCTTAATGCCTTTAGCATTGATACGAGCCGTGATGGAGAGCCCTACGAGATCGACGTTCTTGTACCGTGGGAGAGCCATCTCTTTATTTTCGAATGCAAGAATCGCGGCTTGTCAAATCATCACCCAATCCAGTCCTATTACTTCCGAAAAGAGCGTGACGCCTTCATTAAACAAATCAAACGGCAGCTGAATGGATTAGCCATGTACCCTGAGATGGCGATTGAGGCTGGAGGAGTAGACCCGCGTCAAATGCAGATTGTACCCATTATCTTGTACGAAGCTCCTTATGCTGAAGGCGGTGCGCATGACGGGATTTATATTGCAGATTGGTCAAGCATTGGCCGTTTTTTCAAAGATCGGTACTTGAATTCAAAGACCCCGCACGTTCTGCATCGAAAGAAGCGTCTCATACATCGGTCGGGCTTATATTCTTTCTGGCAAGGTAAGGAGCCGGCACCAAACGATTTGATGCGTCAACTCTCTGATCCAGTGCAGGTTCGGATAATGCAGAGTCGGATAAAGGAGATTGAAAGCGTTTTTGTAATTGACGAGAATCGGCTCGGAGTCAGTCGGGAGCTGCAGCGGGGACCTTTCATTTTGGAGAGAGTTGGCAAGCTTCTCGGATTTGATGCCGCGGGGGTCAAGTCCGAGGAAAGAAAGGCAAGAAGGCAAGTCGCCGCTCTTAACAAGGCTCTCGAGCAGAAGGAATTAAGGCAGCAAACAAGAGCCTTTCGGGAAAGGCAGAAGCGAGCAGAGAAATGACTCCGGCTACTCCGCCGCCTCGCTCGCTGAACTCTTCCGCGGCTTGCTGTTCGCCTTCTTTAGCACCGGCGCCAGGAACTTGCCGGTGTAGCTCCTCGGCGCCTTGACGATGTCCTCCGGCGGGCCCCAGGCGACGATCTCGCCGCCGCCGTCGCCGCCTTCGGGGCCGAGGTCGATCACCCAGTCGGCGGTCTTGATGACTTCGAGATTGTGCTCGATCACGACAACCGTGTTGCCCTGGGCGACCAGCTCGTGCAGCACCTCGAGCAGCTTTGCGACGTCGTGGAAGTGCAGGCCGGTGGTCGGCTCGTCCAGGATGTAGAGCGTGCGGCCGGTGGCGCGCTTCGACAATTCCTTGGCTAGCTTGACGCGCTGGGCTTCGCCACCGGACAGCGTCGTGGCTTGCTGGCCGACATGGATGTAGTCGAGACCGACGCGGTGCAGGGTCTGGAAGGTCTCGCGCACGCGCGGCACCGCCTTGAAGAACTCGGCGGCTTCCTCGACGGTCATGTCGAGCACGTCGGCGATGCTCTTGCCCTTGAACAGCACTTCCAGCGTTTCGCGGTTGTAGCGCTTGCCCTTGCAGGTGTCGCAGGTGACGTAGACGTCGGGCAGGAAGTGCATCTCGATCTTGATGACGCCGTCGCCCTGGCAGGCCTCGCAGCGGCCGCCCTTGACGTTGAACGAGAAGCGCCCGGGCTCGTAGCCGCGCGCCTTCGCTTCCGGCAGGCCGGCGAACCATTCGCGGATCGGCGTGAAGGCGCCGGTATAGGTCGCGGGGTTGGAGCGCGGGGTGCGGCCGATCGGCGACTGGTCGATGTCGATGATCTTGTCGATGTGCTCGAGGCCCTCGATGCGGTCGTGCGGCGCGGCGCCCTCGCTGGCATTGTTCAGCTTGCGCGCGATCGACTTGTAGAGCGTGTCGATCAGCAAGGTCGACTTGCCGCCGCCGGAGACGCCGGTGACGCAGGTGAACAGGCCGAGCGGAATCTCGGCCGAGACGTTCTTCAGATTGTTGCCGCGGGCGTTGATCACCTTGATGGTGCGGCGATGGTTCGGCGGCCGCCGGTCGGGCACCGGCACCGAAAGCTCACCGGTGAGGTACTTGCCGGTCAGCGATTTCGGGTTGCGCATGATCTGGTCGGGCGTGCCTTCCGCGACGATGTTGCCGCCATGCATGCCGGCGCCGGGGCCGATATCGAGCACGTAATCCGCCAAGCGAATGGCGTCCTCGTCATGCTCGACCACGACCACGGTGTTGCCGAGGTCGCGCAGCCGCTTCAGGGTATCGAGCAGCCGGGCATTGTCGCGCTGGTGCAGGCCGATCGACGGCTCGTCCAGCACGTAGAGCACGCCGGTCAGTCCCGAGCCGATCTGCGAGGCGAGGCGGATGCGCTGGCTCTCGCCGCCGGACAGCGTACCGGAGGAGCGCGACAGCGTCAGGTAGTTCAGGCCGACGTCGAGCAGGAAGGTCAGGCGCTCGCGGATCTCCTTGAGGATGCGCGCCGCGATCTCGTTCTGCTGCGCGTTCAGCGCCTCCGGCACCGTCTCGAACCATTCGCCGGCGCGCTTGACCGAGAGCTCGGAGATCTCGCCGATATGCTTGCCGCCGATCTTGACGCACAGCGCCTCCGGCTTCAGGCGATAGCCGTGGCAGCCTTCGCAGGGCACGTCGGAGAAATACTTGCCGAGCTCCTCGCGCGCCCACTCGCTCTCGGTCTCGCGGTAGCGGCGGTTGATGTTGGTGACGACGCCCTCGAACGGTTTCTTGGTGTCGTAGGAGCGCACGCCGTCCTCATAGGAGAACTTGATCTCGTCGTCGCCGGAGCCGTGCAGCAGCGCGGCCTGCACCTTCTTCGGCAGATCCTTCCACTTGGTGTCGAGCGTGAACTTGTAGTGCTTGCCGAGCGCGGTCAGGGTCTGGATGTAATAGGGCGAGGACGATTTTGCCCATGGCGCGATCGCGCCCTTGCGCAGGGTCAGCTCCTTGTCCGGGATGACCAGGTCCTCGTCGATATGCTGCTCGACGCCGAGGCCGCCGCAGGCCGGACAGGCGCCGTAGGGATTGTTGAACGAGAACAGGCGCGGCTCGATCTCGGGGATCGTGAAGCCGGACACCGGGCAGGCGAACTTTTCGGAGAACAGGATGCGCTCGGGGCCGCTCTTGTCGTGGATTTTTGCGGTCTTCTTCTTGTCTTCCTTCTCGCCGGCAGCCGCCGCCGGCGTGTCGGCGTATTCGATCACCGCGAGGCCATCGGCGAGCTTCAGCGCGGTCTCGAAACTTTCAGCGAGGCGCTGGGCCAGGTCGGGGCGCACCACGATGCGGTCGACCACCACGTCGATGTCGTGCGGGAATTTCTTGTCGAGGCTAGGGGCCTCCGACAGCTCATGGAAGGTGCCGTCGATCTTGACGCGCTGAAAGCCCTTCTTGAGGTATTCGGCGAGCTCCTTCTTGTACTCGCCCTTGCGGCCGCGCACGACCGGCGCCAGCAGATAGAGGCGGGTGCCTTCGGGCAGCGCCAGCACGCGGTCGACCATCTGCGAGACGATCTGGCTCTCGATCGGCAATCCCGTCGCCGGCGAATAGGGCACGCCGACCCGCGCCCACAACAAGCGCATGTAGTCGTAGATCTCGGTGACGGTGCCGACGGTGGAGCGCGGGTTCTTCGAGGTCGTCTTCTGCTCGATCGAGATCGCCGGCGACAGGCCGTCGATCTGGTCGACATCAGGCTTCTGCATCATCTCCAGAAATTGCCGCGCATAGGCCGACAGCGACTCGACGTAGCGGCGCTGGCCCTCGGCATAGATGGTGTCGAACGCGAGCGACGACTTGCCGGAGCCGGACAGGCCGGTGAACACCACGAGCTTGTCGCGCGGAATCTCGACGTCGATGTTCTTCAGATTGTGTTCGCGCGCGCCGCGGATCGTGATGGCGCGCGATGAGGAGCCGGCGTTGTTTTGGCGCTTCGCCTTGAGCACTTCATCCATTGCGACGGTTCCGGGCGCATGATCGGGCGCCTTTTGGGCGCGCATCGCCGGTGATGCCGGGAGCTTGCGCCGATGGGGTGTGTGAAGACTGGAACGTAGGTAGAACGGCCGACAATTTCCAGTGCTGAATGGCGTCCATCAACGGATAGTTTAGCCGATGGCAGCAGCCGTCAGCAGGATCGGTTCCAGATTTCCGTTTTGACGCGTTTTCCTGGCGCGAACCGGCATCCATCCCGGATCAAGTTCCGGGACAGGCTTCGCTCGAAAATGCTTTGACGAAAAAAAGGCCGGCGCGAGGCCGGCCTTTCCGAGACCTTGGGGGGCTGTCTTTCGCTTAAAGCGAGATGAGTTTTGGTTGAATCGGCTTGGCGCGGTCTTGCTTCACCTCTCCCTGGTGGGGAGAGGTCGGATTGCGCAGCAATCCGGGTGAGGGCTCTTGCTCTCTCGATAGACCGCAACCCCTCACCCGATTTGCTCCGCAAATCACCTCTCCCAAGGGAGAGGTGAACTTTCGATGCCGTTCCAGCTCAACTTAATCTCATCAGGCTTTAGTACTTCGCGACGATCGGGCCGCCGAAGTGATAGTTCACGCCGAACTGGACGGTGTGCAGGTTGATGTCGGCCGACCGCACGCCGAAGTAGGTCTCACCGCCCAGGCTGCGATACAGGTATTCGCCCTTGATCGACCACTGCGGCGCGATGAACGCCTCGATGCCGGCACCGACGGTCCAGCCCGAGTGGAAGTTGCTCTGCGAGACGCTGACGCCGCCCGCGCTGAGGGAGAGCTTGTTGTCGACCCAGGCGTAGCCGCCGGTGCCGTAGAACAGCACCTTGTCGACCGCGAAGCCGATGCGGCCGCGCGCGGTGCCGAGCGCGTCGATCTTGCTCGTCGCCGTGATGCCGAGCGCAGTGGCGGAGGCGTTGACGTCAGCCCATGCGCCGTCGGCCTCGAGGCCGTACACGATGTTGCCGGCCTGCCAGTTGTAGCCGATGGTGCCGCCGCCGAAGCCGCCTTCCATCTTCGGGTTGCCCGAATTCTCGCTGGCGTAGCCACCGAAGCCGCCGATGTAGAAGCCGGTCCAGTTGGTGAACGCGACCGGCGGCGGAGCCTTCACGTAGGGCGCGCGAGCCGCCATGTCGGCGGCCATCGCCGGTGCAATTGCGCTGAGGGCAAACATGCCGGCCGAGGCCAGCAGAACATTCCTGATTTTCAAAGTCCCAGTCCCATTTTCTTGTTGTCCCTTCAAACATTGAAGGGAAACGCCAACGCGGTGTCGCGTGACGTTCATGTGTTTCTACCTAGAAATCTTGGAAGTTGTGTATCCGTGAAACCACAATGCACGGAAAACGGCCCACGCGAGCCGTGCGCTTGCCCGCAACGAAAGAGCCCGGCGCAAGGCCGGCTCCTGTCGTTCGCTGCACGGCTGCGGCGCGCGGCCGCAGGTCGCTCAGTACTTCGCTGACACCACCGGACTGCTCGGTGCGTTGAAGTGGTAATTGATGCCGAGCTTGACGGTGTGGAAACTGTCCTTCCACTCCGAGCGATCGTTCAGTGCCGGCGTGTACTGGATCGGCGCGACCTTGCCGAGATCGATGTAGTTGTATTCGAGCTTGGCCGACCAATTGGCAGCGAACATGTATTCGACGCCGGCGCCGGCGGTCCAGCCCCAGCGCGTGTCGCTGGCCGAGGCCGAGGGCGGCGCGAGCCCGGCATTGTAGCGGTGCAGGATGTCGCCGACCGCGGCGCCGCCGCTCACGAACCACAACGTGGCGCCGTCGGCGTAGCCGAGCCGGCCCTTGATGTCGCCGAAGCTGCGCAGCTCGGTGTAGTAGGTGTCGAGCACACTGGGCGGTCCGACATTGATCACGTCGGAGCGGCCGGTGACGGCGGCCCAGTGGTAGTCGCCCTCGATCCCGAACACGACGGGGCCGGTCTGAAAATTGTAACCGACCACGCCGCCGACAAAGCCGCCGCTGGTGTTGTAGCTCTGCGTGCCGATGAACGCCGCATCGTTCGGTGCGCCAAGGTAAGTCTCGTTGCTGGTGCCCCAGCCGCCGCCGCCCTGGGCGCCGAGATAGAAGCCGCTCCAGCTGGTCGCAGGCGCGACGACCGGCGCCGGTGCGGGGGCGTGCGCGGCGAGGTCAGCCGCCGATACGGACGAAACGCTCAGCGCGGCAAGGCCGGCCGCGGCAACGCAAAGCTGCTTCATGGAATCCATCCCGTTTCGAATCGATCAATGACGGGACAAGGCTACCAGCACAGGTTGCAAGCCAGCGTAGCGCTCCGGCCACACTGATAACATTTTGATTTTATTGGATATTGCACGATTTATTAAGATTTAACCACGTTTGATTCGTGGTTGTGTGCGACTGGCCGCTCGCGCGAGCCGGCCGACCCGCCAAACAAAAAGGCCGGCGCGAAGCCGGCCTTTGGTCTCGATCGAACCGGATCGCGCGATCAGTAGCGCGCGACCACCGGGCCACCCCACTTGTAGTTCACGCGGACGGTGACGAGGTCGACGTCCTGGCGGTCGCGGATGCTGCTGAACAGCGCGCCGGTCGGGGTGGTGAGGTTGTAGGTCTTGTCCTGCATGAACAGGTGGTCGTATTCGACACCAGCGGTCCAGTTCGGCGCGAAGCCGACTTCGATGCCGGCGCCGATGGTGCCGCCCCAGCGGGTGTCGCTGGCGCTGCCGGCGAGCACGCCGGTCGGCGTGAAGAAGGTCCTGTAACGATTGTCGGTCAGCGCCGCACCACCCTTGGCGTACAGCAGCACGTTGTTGACGGCGTAGCCGACCTGGCCGGTGAACAGGCCGAACGCGTCGATCTTGGTCTGGTTGGTGAAGAGGCCCGGGAAGATCGCGCTGTTGTTGCTGCCCTTCAGGTCAGCCCAGTCGCCCTGCGCTTCGAGGCCGAACACCCAGGCGCCGGACTGCCAGCGATAGCCGATCTGGCCACCGGCAACGCCGCCGGTCGCGTCATGGCAACCATCCGATCCGAGGAGCAGTCCACCCGGGACCTGGCTCCAGCAATTGTGGCTCGAGCCCCAGCCGCCGTTGGCGCCGATGTAGAAGCCACTCCAGTCATAGATCGCAGCAATTATCGGCGGCGCCTTGGTGTAGGGGCGTGCCGCGAGGTCGGCCGCCGCAGCGGGCGCTGCGAACGCAATCAGGGCAACCGTACCGAGCAAAAACTTCTTCATTTCAAAACTCCCAGCCGATCGGCTTCCAAAAGGGTCCCAAAGCCGATCTCAGACGCGAGCGCCCATCTGATGGTGGACATCTATACGCTGATTCAACCGGAAACGCCGTCTCCCAAAAGCCACACTTGCGGAAGAAGTGTGGCTAGTGCAAGTCATTGATTTACTGAATTTTTTCTAGCGTGGATGAGCCGGCGGGCCGCCGCGATCGAAATCGTCCGGCCGTTCTATCGCCCTGGTCGCCTCTACGGCTGGTTGTGGCGAACAAAACTGGAACATTGTCGGCTGCAGTGCTATATCCTCGATAGTCGTGGATAACCGCGCGCGGGCAAAGGCGGCGAGCCGGCGCCGGCGTATAGGGTCATCCACGACGCCTGCGATGTAAGTGGCGAAGGTTGAGAGTGGCGGCCGATGTCCGGACGCCCGGTTTTTAAGTGGAGATGATGCGATGGCAGGAAGCGTGAACAAGGTGATCCTGGTCGGAAACCTCGGCAAGGATCCGGAAATCCGGCGGACCCAGGACGGCCGTCCGATCGCCAATCTGTCCATCGCCACCTCGGAGACCTGGCGCGACAAGGGCACCGGCGAGCGCAAGGAAAAGACCGAGTGGCACCGCGTCGTGATCTTCAACGAGGGCCTCTGCAAGGTCGCCGAGCAGTATCTGAAGAAGGGCGCCAAGGTGTACATCGAGGGCCAGTTGCAGACCCGCAAATGGACCGACCAGTCCGGCGTCGAGAAGTACTCGACCGAGGTCGTGCTGCAGGGCTTCAACTCCAACCTGACCATGCTCGACGGGCGGGGCGGCGGTGGCGGCAGCTTCTCGGACGACGGTGGCAGCGATTTCGGCTCGTCCGGTCCGGTCAGCTCGGCGCCGCGCCGCGCAGTGGCCGCCGGCGGCGGCAGCCGCAACAGCGACATGGACGACGACATCCCGTTCTGATCGAACGTCGCATTCCCGGGCTCATACGAACCGCTCCGTGAAGATTCATTTCGCGGGGCGGCGGTGAGATGCGTGGTGCAATTATCCTCATGTGGATTATGAGGATAACGTCCGAGCTGCAAGCCTAGTATTAGGTTTTTGGGGCTGGCTGGCGCAAGTTCCCGCGACTTTGACACAGGTCGATGTGAATGATATTTACATTGGCTGGCGGCGGACGATGACTGGCCGCGAGTTCAATGCAAAGGCCGTCACCATGAGCCTCGCGCCACTGCTCGACGCCGCGCCTGCGATCCCGCTCCATGCCTTCGCTGCGATGGCCGCCTTCGTGCTCGGCTCGATCCAGCTCGCCGCGCCGAAGGGCACGCTGCCGCACCGGACGCTGGGCTGGATCTGGGTGATCCTGATGCTGGTGGTCGCAGGCAGCTCGTTCTGGATCCATCAGATCCGGCTGCTCGGGCCGTGGAGCCCAATCCATCTGCTGTCGGTCTTCTCGCTGGTCATGCTGGTGGTCGGCGTGACGGCTGCGCGCAGCCACAATGTCCGCAGCCACAAGTTCACGATGATCGGCATCTTCTTCGGCGCGCTGCTCATCGCCGGGCTGTTCACCTTGATGCCCGGGCGGATCATGCACGCCGTGATTTTCGGCAACTGATTGCGCGGTTGAGGGGCGTCGTGGGGCCAGCTCCATCGGCTCCCACCCGGCCTGCGATCGCGGCGCAAAGCCGGCCCGCGGCAAATCTACAATGTGGCTGGTAAGTCCATGAAAAAACGAAGGGAAAAACGGCTAGCCGGAGCCGCGTCGGGGTGGTTATCAGGCCCCCGATGGGCTATATGATTCCCCAGTAAAACTGACCGGATTTCCCCTTTGTCCGATAACGAAGATGACAAGCCCGGCGAGCCGCCGGCGCCCTCAGATATTCGTCCCGTTTCCATTCTCGACGAGATGAAGAAATCGTACCTCGATTACGCGATGAGCGTGATCGTGTCGCGTGCGCTGCCCGATGCGCGCGACGGGCTCAAGCCGGTGCACCGGCGCATCCTGTATTCGATGCATGAGCAGGGGCACACGCCGGACAAGAAATACGTCAAATCCGCCCGTGTCGTCGGTGACGTGATCGGTAAGTACCATCCGCATGGCGACCAGTCGATCTACGACGCGATGGTCCGCATGGCGCAGGACTTCTCGCTGCGCGTGCCGCTGATCGACGGCCAGGGCAATTTCGGCTCGATCGACGGCGATCCGCCGGCGGCCTACCGATATACCGAAGCGCGGCTGACCAAGGCGGCGCTCGCCGTGCTCGCCGACATCGACATGGAAACCGTCGATTTCCAGCCGAACTACGACAATTCCGAGCAGGAGCCGTCGGTCCTGCCGGCCCGGTTCCCGAACCTCCTGGTCAACGGCGCCGGCGGCATCGCCGTCGGCATGGCGACCAACATCCCGCCGCACAATCTCGGCGAGGTGGTCGACGCCTGCGTGGCGCTGATCGACAACCCGGCGCTCTCGATCGACGAGCTGATCGACATCATCCCCGGGCCGGATTTCCCGACCGGCGGCATCATCCTCGGCCGCCAGGGCATCCGCTCCGCCTATCATCTCGGCCGCGGCTCGATCGTGATGCGCGGCAAGGTGACGATCGACACCATCCGCAAGGACCGCGAAGCGATCATCATCACCGAGATTCCCTACCAGGTGAACAAGGCCACGATGGTCGAGCGCATCGCCGACCTCGTGAAGGAGAAGAAGATCGAGGGCATCGGCGATCTCCGCGACGAGTCCGACCGCGACGGCTATCGCGTCGTGATCGAGCTGAAGCGCGAGGCGGTGCCTGACGTCGTGCTGAACCAGCTCTATCGCTTCACGCCGCTGCAGACCAACTTCCCCGCCAACATGCTGGCGCTGGATTCCGGTCGTCCGCAGACGATGACGTTGAAGGATCTGCTCACCATCTTCGTCGCGTTCCGCGAACAGGTGGTGACGCGGCGGACCAAGTTCCTGCTCGGCAAGGCGCGCGACCGCGCCCATATCCTGGTCGGCCTCGCCATCGCGGTTGCCAATATCGACGAGATGATCCGGGTGATCCGGACCTCTCCCGATCCGAACACGGCGCGCGACACGCTGATGTCGCGCGACTGGCCGGCGCGGGACGTCGAGGCGATGATCACGCTGATCGACGATCCACGGCACCGGATCAATGACGACGGCACGCTCCGGCTGTCGATGGAGCAGGCGAGGGCGATCCTCGATCTGCGGCTGCAACGCCTGACCGCGCTCGGGCGGGACGAGATTTCCGATGAGCTCGACAAGCTCGCGGCCGAGATCGCCGACTATCTCGACATCCTGCGCTCGCGTGCGCGCGTGCAGGGCATCGTCAAGACCGAACTCGCCGAGGTGAAGCAGCAGTTCGCGACGCCGCGCAAGACCGTGATCATCGAGCAGGAAGGCGAGGTCGAGGACGAGGACCTGATCCAGCGCGAGGACATGGTCGTCACCGTCTCGCATGCGGGCTATGTCAAGCGCGTACCGCTCTCGACCTACCGGGCGCAGCGCCGCGGCGGCAAGGGCCGCGCCGGCATGCAGACCCGCGACGAGGATTTCGTCGCGCGGCTGTTCGTGGCCTCCACCCACACACCGGTGCTGTTCTTCTCCTCGCGCGGCCAGGTCTACAAGGAGAAGGTCTGGCGGCTGCCGATGGCGGCGCCCAACGCGCGCGGCAAGGCGCTGATCAACATCCTGCCGCTGGAGCAGGGCGAGCGCATCACGACCATCATGCCGCTGCCGGAGGATGAATCCTCCTGGGGCAATCTCGACGTGATGTTCGCGACGACCAGCGGCACCGTTCGCCGCAACAAGCTGTCCGACTTCGTCGACGTCCGCCGCTCCGGCATCATCGCGATGAAGCTCGGTGAGGGCGAGGCGATCGTCGACGTGCAGATCTGCACCGAGCGTGACGACGTGCTGCTGACCGCCGCCGGCGGGCAGTGCATCCGCTTCCCGGTCCCCGATGTGCGCGTCTTCACCGGCCGCACCTCGATGGGCGTGCGCGGCATTGCGCTCGCCGAGGCCGACAGGCTGATCTCGCTGGCGATCCTGCGCCATGTCGAGACCACCTCGGATGAACGTTCCGCCTATTTGAAGATGCGCCGCGCGGTGGCCGGCGAGGCCACGACCGAAGAGCCGGTCGAGACCGAGGGCGAGGAGACGGCGAACGATGCGATCCAGCTGTCGCAGGAGCGCTATGCCGAGCTGTCGGCGGCCGAGCAGGTGGTGCTGACGGTTTCCGTCAACGGCTACGGCAAGCGGACCTCGTCCTACGAGTACCGCACCACCGGCCGCGGCGGTAAAGGCATCGTCGCGATGAGCGTCAACAATCGCAACGGCAATCTGGTGGCGTCGTTCCCGGTCGAGGACGCCGACCAGATCATGCTGGTCACCGACAAGGGGCAATTGATCCGCTGTCCGGTGGCCGACATCCGCGTGGCCGGCCGCTCGACCCAGGGCGTGATCGTGTTCGACACCGCCGAGGACGAGCACGTGGTCTCGGTCGAGCACATTCCGGAAGAAGAGAACAGCGAGAACGGCAACGGCGGTTAGCAGGCGCCTCCGAATGTGGTTTTTCGCCACAGAGAACTCGACGGCGCTTCAGCGCCGTCGTTGACCTCTTCTAACAACGATCGGTGAATCGCAGGGAATTTTGCGCAAGTGCATACTGTGATATCGCGAGTAACGATCAAGTGGCTACGAAGAGACTTTGGTTAAAGGGTTTCGGAGAATGGCGAATTGTCGTCGCCCGTAGTCTGTAAGCTTCCAGAACCGCACTTTGCTGCGCCGCGCCAAAGAACTGTCAATTTGCTCCTCGTCTATACGGTCTATGAGATTCGCGGCGAACAGGGTCTCCCCGATCTCACGTAAGCTACGTTCTTCCAGGCTGTTGCCTTCGAATTCTTTCGTATTGGGTTGATACCGACTTAGAGCTTTGTAGAAGTTGGCAACCAAAAAATTCTCCTCGGAGAAGTTCATTATTGTCGTTGCGACTGCAAGGAATATCGTACCCCAACTCACCTCAATCCGGTTCCCAAATTTAACCGTCACATCGTATCCAATAAACGGCCTCTCCTCTGCTGCCTTTGAGTCAAGCACCTGCTTTTCCAAGTACGCTACCTTTTCGAGCAGTTCCGCATACTTCTTGTATTCGACCACCTCATCTCTCCTAACAAATCCCGTTCTCGGTTTTGTTCGCTTAAGATCTACAAAGCTGGTTGTTACCTCTGCGGCCAGCTGATGAGGGCTTGTGAACGTGCGCACCGGTCGCTTCCGGATCTTCGAAATGAAGGCGTCGAGCTTCTCGCGCATTTCTTGATTGTCTTCGGTCTTACTGAACGGAATGGCGCCTCGATCGCCGTGAATGAAGCCGATCGATGGAATTTCTCGTTCACGCGCATAGTTGAACTCTTTTTCTGTGAAGCTAACTCCGTCCGCAGCAAGGCTGCCGTATCGGCCGCCAACCAGCACAACGTAGTAGTCTGAGTCATCTATCTGCTGCTTGATGAACTCCCAAGTATCATCATCGGCCGCGGGAAAGAGCTCCATTCCTACCGGCAAGCAATTCAATTTCAGCAGAGCCTTCTGGACCTCGGCTCGTTCCTCCCTGAGGTCCGCAAATGTAGAGCTCACGAATACTTTGTATATCGGCTCCGACGCCATTGAGGTCTCCGCGTACATCTAACCTTGGGTGGTAGGGAGGTCGCGCCGTGTTGACGTTGGCTTCTGGTGGCAGTCGGCGGTGACCGGCAAGCTCTACTTTGGCCTTATCCCGCATAATTACACGCCTAATTGGTGGAACTCTCAAGCTCCATGGTGAGCCTGGGGAGCACGTCCGTCTTTCCGATTTGCGCGAACCAGCACCAGAGCTCCAGCGTGCAGGCGAGCCGGTAGAGCGCGATCGTGGCTTCCCAATCCAGCCGGTCGCGTGTGCCGTGGCCGGCGAGCAGGCCGTCGCGCTTCGGCGCGTCGTTTGGCGTGAAGTAGTACAGCGCCTTGGCGATATCCATCAGCGGATCGCCGGCCGTGCAGTTCTCGAAATCGACGATGCCGGAAAGCTCCGGGCTTCCTTCGGCGTTCACCAGCACATTTCCGGCATGGAAATCGTAGTGGCACAGGCGCGGCGTCTGGGCTGCGTCGAGCAAATGGTTGCGTGCGATAATGCTGGCCCGCAGCCGTGTGGCCAGCGCCGGGTCGCCACCGCGGGTGCAAAATTCTGTCAGCTTCCGCTCAAACTGGGCGGACATGTAGGCGCGGTTGCTTGGGTGAGGGGTCCAGACGCCGTTCGGGCCGATATAGCCGAAGCTATCGAGGGTGACGTCGTTGATCCTGCGCAGCGCCGCGCCCATCTCGGCGTAGATCGCAAACAGCTCCTGATCGCCCAGCTCCGGCTCGCGCTGGCCGAGCATGACGCCGTCGAGCTTGCTCATCAGCACGAAGCTGAGGTCGATCGTCGAATGCGTATCGTCGGCGAGGAGAATGTGGGGAACGGGAATAGCGACGTCGCGCAGCAGCCCGAGGACGTGGACCTCCTTCGCCATCTTCCATTGCAGCTGCGTCGGGTAGACCTTCAGGATGCAGTTGGGCGCGTCCGCCAGAACGATCTCGAGGATCGTGCTGATCTCGCCGCCGCGCAGTTCGATGACATCGTGCACGCGGGAATGCAGCGGTACGCGGTCGACGATGGCTTGAGCCTGCTCGATCGAGATTGTCAGCCTCGGTTTGAGCTGAAGCGGCGGATCGTTGGACATGCCCGCACATCCCACCGATGGTCTGATCGAGCGCGACACATCAGCCCTTGAAGCGACGTTACATAGACAACATCAGGGCGAATGACGTGGAGGCCAACCATAGCAGCATCGCGGCAAGACCCAGTCTTGTTGCCAGTTGCCAGAAACCCGAGAAATCCCTGAACACAGATGGCGAGAACATCAAGATGATGCCTTGCGCCAGAACCAACCAACCGAAAACCCAGACGTCGTCGCATCCTTGCCGGCACAGCAAGTCACCCTGGTGCCAGTACGTGAGCCGATAGCCGTCGACCAAGTGCAGCCCAGCATAAACCAAGAAAACGACGGAAATCGCAAGATAGAGATTCAGCAGCCAAGACGTTTTGCGCGCTAGCACATAGAGCACGGATTGCGCCAGCGGTGCGGCGACGAAGAACTGAAGATTGTCATATCCCGTGACTGGAAAGGCGAACGGTTCTCCATCCAATGTCGCGTCGTTCAGTCCGATCCAGAAAATGTAAAAGCATCCCCATGTGAGGCATATTCCAAGCAACGCCCTGATGTGTCCGGACGTGACGAACGCTCGGCTTTCGCCGGAACCATTTCCGCCTTGGTGGGGCGTTGGTCCAGCCGCTTGCGCCGCCGGCCCAAATGAGCTGCTCATGCACGTCCACTCCTAAATCTCGATCTCCGTGCCGAACTCCACGACCTGGCCGGTCGGCACGCCGAAGAAGGCCGCCGACCGCTCGGCATTGCGTTGCAGGAAGGCGAACAGCGATTCCCGCCACACCCACATGCCCGGAACGTCCTCGCGCGGGATGATGGTCTCACGGCCGATGTAATAGGTCACGTCGGAGAGGTCGATGCCGGGGAGCTTGCCCTGCCGGCAGGTGAGCTTCAACCCTTCATAGATGGTCGGATACTGCATGAAGCCATAGTGCAGGATGATGCGGGTGATGCCCGGGCTGATCTCCATGACCTCGGCGCGGTCCTCGTCGGAGATGCGCGGCAGTTCCTCGATCTGCACGGTGACCAGCAGCACGCGCTCGTGCAGCACGTGGTTGTGCTTGACGAATTGAGTCAGCGCCAGCGGCACCCCCCGGGGAGCCGAGGCCAGGAACACGGCGGTACCGGGCAGGCGGGCGCTGCATTTGTTGACCGCGGTCTCGATCAGATCCTCTTCCGGCTGACGCAGCTTGGCGCGAGCCTTCTCGACCAGCTTCACGCCGCCGCGCCAGGTCATCATCAGGAACGCCACCGCCGCGGCGAGCAGCAGCGGGAACCAGCCGCCTTCGAACAGTTTCTCGGTGTTTGCCGCAAAGAAGATCGCGTCGATGATGAAGAAGAAGCCGTTCACCGCGATCACGAGGATCGGCGAATAGCCCCACTGGATCGCGACCAGCGCCGCGAGCAGCGTGGTGATGGCCATCAGCAGCGACACCGCGATGCCGTAGGCGCCGGCGAGTGCGTCCGAGGTGCCGAAGGCCAGCACCGCGCCGAGCGTTCCCGCCGCAAGCAGCCAGTTCACCAGCGGCACGTAGATCTGTCCGATCGCATCGCTCGTGGTGTGCTGGATGTGCATCCGCGGCAGGAAGCCGAGCTGGATCGACTGCTGGGTCAGCGAGAACACGCCGGAGATGATGGCCTGCGAGGCGATCACGGTGGCGAGGGTCGCGAGCAGCACGAGCGGGTAATGCGCCCAGTTCGGGGCAAGTTGGAAGAACGGGTTGTCGATCGAGTTCGGGTCGTTGATCAGTTCGCCGGCCTGGCCGAAATAATTCAGCACCAGTGCGGGCAGGCAGACCGCGAACCAGGCGAGCCGGATCGGGAAGCGGCCGAAATGCCCCATGTCGGCATACATCGCCTCGCCGCCGGTGACGGCGAGGAAAGCGGCGCCGAGGATGGCGAAGCTGACGTGAAAATCCTGGTGGATCAGGAAATCGAACGCATAGAACGGGCTCAGCGCGACCAGCACGCCGGGCGCCTTGACGATGCCATGAATGCCGAGCGCCGCGAGCACGGCGAACCAGAACAGCATCACCGGCCCGAAGATCTTGCCGATGAAGCCCGTGCCCTGCTTCTGCATGAAGAACAGGCCGATCAGGATCACCACGGTGAGCGGCACCACCGCTGGCGTCAGTGAGGGCGCGTCGACCTTCAGGCCTTCGATCGCCGACAGCACTGAAATTGCCGGCGTGATCGCGCCGTCGCCATAGAGCAGGGCGGCGCCGATCAGGCCGACCACCAGAAGATGGGAGCGCCAGGTGCCGGGCGCCGCGTTGCGCGCCGAAAGCAGCGCCAGCAGCGCGACGATGCCGCCTTCGCCGCGGTTGTCCGCGCGCAGGATCAGCATGGCGTATTTGACTGAAATGATGAGGATCAGCGCCCACAGGATCAGCGAGACCACGCCGAGCACCGCGCTGTGGGTGAGGGGCCCGCCATGGGCGGCGGCCTTGGCGGCTTCCTTCAGTGCGTAGAGGGGGCTGGTGCCGATATCGCCATAGACGACACCCAAGGCACCCAACGTGACGGCAACCGGGATCGGGCTTGATGGAGGATGGCCAGAAGAAGCGATGGCGGGCGTACTGGTCACGGCAATCCCCCGATGGCTAGCGCCCGCCGGATCATCCGGTCGGGCGCGTTAGACGATAGTCTGCGACGGGACGTCGCAAATTACCATTGGGATTTGCGTGACAGCCTGACCTTTACGCGGGGCTGGACGACTTGCTGGTGCGCGCGATCTCCGCGCGAACCAGCAGCCGTCTCGCCTGGAAATTTCTTCTACGGCGTACGGTCGGCGGTGACGAGGCGGGCTTCGCGGACCATCGTCTTGCTGCCGGCGCTGCGCAGGCAGGAGGCCTCGAAATTCGGCCAGGCCTGCTGCGAGCAGCCCTTGCCCACCGGGTGGATGTCGAGACGGTCGCTCTTGGCCAGCGGCTGCGGGGTAGAGGCTTCGACCTGCGGCGCGAAGCCCGGCAGAACGGTGAGCGCGGCGGCAATGAACGCGGCAACAGCGATAGCGGAAAGTGCCTTGATCATGACGGTCCCCATATGAACGAGCCCCCCGGGGCCCGTCGTTTCGTTGTCCAATGTCTACCGGCCGCACGTTTCCTGGTGTCTTCGCCAGGGTCGAAAATGGTTTCATCGCAGGCCGGTTTTGTTTCGTCCGCCAACGGCCGACGAAACATTCACCCACATAGACGCTGGCATCCCAGGACTCGTTCACTGGGCGAGCAGGGATTTATTTTCGCTCGACGGGGGGAACCCGGGGCGGCTTGCCGGGGAGAGCCGGGCGGGTTAGGAGGGACCATGTCCCGTATCGCGCTCTACCCCGGCTCCTTCGATCCCGTCACCAACGGCCATCTGGATGTGGTCCGGCAGGCCGTCGGCCTATGCGACCGCCTGGTCGTCGCCGTCGCCATCCACGCCGGCAAAAAGCCGCTGTTCTCGACCGAGGAGCGGCTCGGCATGCTCCGCGAGGTATGCAGCCCGATCGCCCAGGCAGCGGGCTGCGCCTTCGACTGCACCACCTACGACAACCTGACGGTGACGGCAGCGCGCAAGCTTGGTGCCACCATCATGATTCGCGGCCTGCGCGACGGCACCGATCTCGACTACGAGATGCAGCTGGCCGGCATGAACGAGGCCATGGCGCCCGACGTGCATACCGTGTTCGTTCCGGCGTCGGTCGGCGTCCGCCCGATCACCGCCACACTGGTGCGCCAAATCGCCCAGATGGGCGGCGACTTCTCTGCATTCGTGCCGTCATCAGTCGCCGCTAGCCTGAAGGCCAAGTTCGCCGGCTGATCCCGGCGGCCTGCCACACCCCGAACGTTACAGAGATCCGGAGTTTCCATGATCCGCATTCTTGCATTCGTTGCCGCGTTGCTCTGCGTCGTGCCCGCGGTCGCGCAGCCGCTGCCCGCCAATCTCGACAAGGCCAATGCGATCGTGATCGACAGCACCAAGGGCCGCATCGTCATCAAGCTCCGCACCGACATCGCGCCCCAGCATGCCGAGCGCATCAAGCAGCTGGCGCGCGAGGGCTTCTACAACAACGTGCCGTTCCATCGCGTGATGGATGGCTTCATGGCGCAGACCGGCGACGGCCAGAATTTCAACGGCACCGGCGGCTCGAAATATCCGAATCTGAAGCAGGAGTTCTCGCAGGTGCCGTTCAAGCGCGGCGTCGTCGGCATGGCCCGGCGCGGCGACAGCGTCGACAGCGCCAATTCGCAGTTCTTCATCATGTTCGCCGACGGCTCGAGCCTGAACGGGCAATACACCGTGGTCGGCGAGGTGGTGTCGGGCATGGATGTGGTCGACAAGCTGAAGAAGGCATCCGCGGGCTCGCCCGGCGGCGCCGTCACCGATCCCGACAAGATGGTGAAGGTGCAGGTCGCATCCGACATCAAGTGATCGGCGATGGCGGCGCGCAGCAAGCCACTTGCCTGGTTCGCCGCGCCGCTCGTGGCGTGGCTCGCGCTGTCCGGACCGGCGGCAGCCGAGCCGGAGCAACTCAATACGATCAGGGACGTTGTTCTTGCCATCCACCGCTGCTGGCGGCCGCCGCCGCCGGACAAGGCCGGCCCGGTCGACATTACCGTCATTGTCAGCTTCAACCGTGAAGGCGCGATCCTCGGCCATCCCAGGATCAGCTATGAATCGGAGGAAGCGACCGACAACGACCGGATTGCATACCGGGTCGCCGTGATGGAGGCGTTGCAACGCTGCACGCCGATGCCATTTACCGAGAGCCTCGGCGGCGCGGTGGCTGGCCGCCCATTCGCGATCCCATTCAGGAATAAGAAATATCCACCCCGAAGCCAGGAGAAGCGAGCATGGCTGCTACCGAAAATACTCTGATCCTCGAAACCACCCAGGGCCCGGTCACGATCGAGATGCGCCCGGATCTCGCGCCCGGCCACGTCGCGCGGATCAAGGAGCTGGTGCGCGAGGGCTTCTACGACGGCATCGTGTTCCACCGCGTGATCGACGGCTTCATGGCGCAGACCGGCTGTCCGCAGGGCACCGGCATGGGCGGCTCCGGCAAGAAGCTGAAGGCCGAGTTCAACAAGGAGCCGCATGTCCGCGGCACCGCCTCGATGGCCCGCGCCGCCAACCCGGATTCCGGCGACAGCCAGTTCTTCATCTGCTTCGACGACGCCTCCTTCCTCAACGGCCAGTACACGGTCTGGGGCAAGGTCACCGAGGGCATGGAGAATGTCGACAAGATCAAGCGCGGCGAGCCGGTGCAGAACCCGGACAAGATCGTCAAGGCGCGCATGGCCGCCGACGCGGCTTGAGTTGAACACTCCGTCGTCACGGGATCACGCCGCGCGCGATCCCGTGACGGCAACGTTGAAGTAACAATCGCGCCATGCGCACCGATCTCTTCGATTTCGAACTGCCGCCCGAGAGCATCGCGCTCCGGCCCGCGAGCCCCCGCGATTCCGCGCGGATGCTGGTGGTGCATCCGGACGGCGTGCTGCGCGACGCCTCCATTGCGGACCTGCCGCACTGGCTGGAGCCGGGCGACCAGATCGTCGTCAACGACACCAAGGTGATCTCAGCCCAGCTCAAGGGCCGCCGCATCGGGCGCGAGACCGAGCCGAAGATCGAGGCGACCTTGATCAAGCGGCTCGACGGCTCGCGCTGGCAGGCGCTGGTGAAACCGGCGAAGAAGCTCGCCCCGGGCGATACCATCCGCTTCGGCAACGAGGGCAAGGTCTGCCTGCTCGGCAATCTCGATGCCGAGGTCGAGGCCAAGGGGCAGGAGGGCGAGGTGACGCTGTCATTCTCGTTCCATGGCCCAGTGCTCGACCAGGCCATCGCCGATGTCGGCGCCACGCCGCTGCCGCCCTATATCGCCTCCAAGCGTACACCGGACGACCAGGACGTCAGCGACTACCAGACCATGTTCGCAGCCAATGAAGGTGCGGTCGCCGCGCCGACGGCAGGGCTGCACTTCACGCCGGCGCTGGAAGCCGCGCTGCGCAATCGCGGCGTCACGCTGCACCGGCTGACGCTCCATGTCGGGGCAGGGACGTTCCTGCCGGTGAAGGTCGACGAAACCTCAGAGCACAAGATGCATGCCGAATGGGGCTGCATCACCGCCGAGACCGCCTCTGCCTTGAATGCAGCGCGCGCCAAGGGCGGCCGGATCGTCGCGATCGGCACCACGTCGCTGCGGCTGCTGGAAAGCGCGACGACACCGGACGGCGAGGTCCAGCCGTTCGCGGCGGAAACCTCGATCTTCATCACGCCGGGTTACCGCTTTCGCGCGGTCGATATCCTGCTGACCAATTTCCATCTCCCGCGCTCGACGCTGTTCATGCTGGTCTCGGCCTTCTCCGGCCTCGAGACCATGCAGGGCGCCTACGCCCACGCGATCAAGAACGGCTACCGGTTCTATTCGTACGGCGATGCGTGCCTGCTGTTTCGGGCGAATGAGCGGTAACAGCGACAGGTGGTGCTAAGCCTGATATACCCGCAGCAGGGGTGTATGAGGGGAAAACCATGGCTCTCACAATCGGGGAAATAGGCGGCGTCGTCGGCCTCATCAGCGCTGGGTTCGTCTTTATTGACCGCTATTATAAGGGGCGTCCTGTAGTGTCGCTTACAACAAAGGCGGAGGACGGTCGTATAAAAATCTGCATCAGAATTACGAACACGACGCCTTATGACGTTGCGATCATGGGCAACAAAGTCAAGCGAGGGTGGTTCTTTCGACCTTGCAAAGTATATTTTCTCTCCGATGGACAAAGCACTCGTGCTCTTTTGAATGCGCAGGCGGGCAGGCCACCGCAGTTCATGCTGAAGCCGAACGAAAGCCGAGAGCTGACAATTTGTCCCGCGTTCGAGAACAACGTGGCGTTAGAGGTCGCGGAGCCGGGCCGCGTTGATTTCTTTATCCAATGGCGTCGCGGGAACGCTACTTGGCTCCCCCAGATTCCATTACCTGTTTGCACAAGCACGGAAGCAATCAGACTTTACGGACTCGGAGACCAGAATAGCGGCCTCTAGAAGCGTGGGTGGGTTAGCTGCGAAGCTTAACCCACCCTACGAATCCAACTCGCTCCTCACGCCATCGCGCGTTCGGGCAATAGCTCCGCAATCTGCACCGCGTTCAGCGCGGCGCCCTTGAGCAGTTGATCGGCGGCGACGAACATCGAGATCGAGTGCCCCGAGGGATCGCTGAGGTCCTTGCGGATGCGGCCGACCAGCACGTCGTCCTGGCCGGAGGCGTCGATCGGCATCGGGAAGTAGTTCTTGGCGCGATCGTCGACGATCTTCACCCCCGGTGCCTGCGCCATGATCGCGCGGACCTGGTCCTCGGTGATCGGCTTCTCGCATTCGAAGGTGATCGCCTCGCAATGCGCGCGCAGCACCGGCACCCGCACGCAGGTGACGCCGACCGCGATCTTCTCGTCCTCGAAGATCTTGTGGGTCTCCTTGATGACCTTGGTCTCTTCGTCGTTGTAGCCGGTCTCCGGATCGACCGCCGTGTTGTGGTTGAACAAATTGAAGGCGTAGGGATGCGGCATCACCTTCGGGGTGTAGACTTGTCCGTTGAGATTGGCGCGGGTGGATTCGACGAGCTCGTCCATCGCGGCAGCTCCCGCGCCGCTCGCGGCCTGGTAGGTCGAGATGATCACCCGCTTGATGCGGTTCTTCTGGTGGATCGGCCACAGCGGCACCAGCGCGGTGATGGCGGCGCAGTTCGGGTTGGCGATGATGCCCTTGTGATCGCGGATGCTCCGCGCGTTGATCTCGGGGATCACCAGCGGCACGTTCGGGTCCATCCGGAACGCCGAGGAATTGTCGACCACCACGGCGCCGGACTTCACTGCAAGAGGCGCGAACTTCTTCGAGATGCCGCTGCCGGCTGAGAACAGCGCGATGTCGACGCCGTCGAAGGCGCGCTCGGTGAGTTCCTCGATCACCACCGGCTGGCCGCGGAAGCTGATGGTCTTGCCGGCCGAACGGGCGCTCGCCAGCGCCTTCAGCTTGCCGACGCGGAAGCCGCGCTTGTCCATGGTGGCAATGAATTCGGCGCCGACTGCGCCGGTGACGCCGACAATCGCGACGACGGGATCGTTACTCACTTTGTCCTCCATTCGAGATGTGTTGGATGTGCTGCAGACAATAAAAAAGCCCCGGACCTTCATCAGGCGGGGCTTCGGCTAGAGATGGTGCGGTTGACCGACTACGCGCGCACGCCTCCCGAGGCCCCGGAGAGCTCAGTGGTTTTGGTGGTGCGTTTGGTCGCGGTGATCATGGTGCCGACTTATGCGGGACAGATCGGCTGACGTCAACGGCCTTTGGGCGAAAATTCGGCAACATCGGCGCCGGCCTCAGCGCCTGCGTGCGCCCGGCGGCTCCAGGATCACCTCTTTCAGGTCGCTGCCGGCGACCACCACGATGACGAAATTGAGCTTGCCGCGCTCGCGCGTCAGGCCGCCGCTGATCGCCTTGCCCGAGGTGGTGTGTTCGGCAACCCGCACCGCATCGGCGAGGCGATGGCGGAGCGCCCTGAGCACCATCAGGTTGCCGCGGTCTTCGGCGTCGAGGGAGGTCAGCGGCGAGGCGGCCTCGCCCCCCACCACTTCGCCGGTCGCTGCATCGATGGCGTGCCGCCAGATCCGGTCCTGCTGCATGGTCTTGACCCGGTAGACTGCGGGAAACGAGGCGCCGTCGAAGCTGATGTCGGCAGTGATCGCACCGGCGTGCAGCGCCTCGGCGATCGCCATCGCCTTGCGCAGCGAGATCTGCGCGGCCTGGAAGCTGTCGAGCTCGCGGCGCACCGCATGCACGTCGAGCGCGCTGTCATCGTCCTGCGGCGTGAGCGCCGCGGCAGCCGAACTCGTGATCGCCTGGGCCGGCGACGCGAGCGTCGCGGTCAGCAGCGCAGCCGCGAGCAACCACGTTCCGAATCCCCAGTGCCGCAATCCGCGCAATCGTCCTGTCCTCATCGTCGAACCTGCATCGAAACTGAGCTCGCGCGTTGCCCGCGCTGTCGTGCGGCCATTGGTGCCGCGAAAATGCGGCCGACCCCCGTTAGTCAGAGGTCGGCCGCCGAACGTTCAGACGAAGCGATGGCGGCTGCTCCGTCGTGACGATCGAAGTTTACAAGGCGACACAAAACCGTTGGGGGGCTGAACTAGGTCCCGCGTCTCATTGCAACTAAACAATACGGTTTCGTTCTGTTTATTCAAGGTTCATCACGGCAACGTGTAAGACGATAAAATGATCCAAAATACCGTTCAGCGCGCGGGCCTGCGGCGTGCCTTCGTCCCTTCCTTCGTCCCTTCCTTGGCCCCGTTGCGGAGCCGGTCCCGCGGCCCGACGGCGCCGGCCAGGAACAGCCGGATCGAGACCTCCATCCGCGTCTCGGCCGCCTTCATGTCGATCGGTATCCCGAATGTCGCCATCCGGTGGGTGTGGCCGACCACCATGTTGAGGAAGGTCTCGGCCGCGATCGTGGTGTCCTCGAGATCGAGCACGCCCTTGTCGGCCAGATGATCAAAGAAATCGGCGGTGGTGGAGACGGCCTTCGACCAGCCCTCGTCGACGGCCAGCTTGGCGACCTCAGGGAAATTGATCGCTTGCGCGGTCAGGATCCGGCTGAAGGCGATGGAATCGGCGCTGCAATTCAGCACCAACAGCTGGCGCCCGAGGTCGATCAGCCGCTCCTCGGCCGAACCATCGCAGCTGCCGTCGCCCTGCATTTCCGCCGCGGCGGCAGCGAGCGGGGCGAGCCAGCGGGCAATCTCGCGCCGGAGCACTGCGGTGAACAGGCCGCGCTTATCGCCATATTGGCCGTAGACGGTGGGTTTGCTGACGCGGGCAGCCTCGGCCACCGCGTCGATCGACGTCGCCTCGAAGCCGCGTTCGAGGAACAGGCGGGTGGCGACCTCGATCAGCCGCTGGTCGCGCTCGATCGCGGCGTCCCGGGTCGGCCGGCCGCCGCGTGACTTGATCACGCCGCGCTTGGCCGCCTTGTTGGCCGCCTTGGCCTTGGTCGCCGTCAATCCCATGTGCCCATTCATCTCGTTGTGCGTCGGACGGGTCCGTCCGGTCTATAACCCGCGCGGTACGGATTCGTCCATTCGGCGGTACCAGGGGCAGGCGGGTCAGGGCGGCGTCGCGGTCCAGGCGCGTCCCGCGGCGGCCTTGTCGTAGCCGTACTGGTAGAGCGCACGCATATAGGCGGTGTCGAAGCCCTGGTTTTCCGACGCAGGATAGTCGCGCTCGATATAGGACAGATGGAAGCCGAGGCGGTTGCGCCGGGCAAAATCATAGGTCGAGAGAATGACGGAGCGGGTTTGCGCCTGGGTGATCGCAGAAATGCTGCGCGAGGCGACGTCGATCGTCGAGTTCAACACCAGCTGGAAATTGCCTTCGAGCTTCTTGTTGACGAGGATGTAGATGTTCATCCGGCCGTTGGCGGGCCAGGCCCGTTCGCGGAACATCAGCGCGTCCGGCAGCGTCAGCACGGGCGCGGTGACGCCGCCGTCGACATGCATCTCCTGGAAGCGCCGGCCTTGGCCCTCGGCATCGATCATGATCGGCGGAAACACCAGCGGGATGCTGGCTGAGGCGGCCATCACGTCGCGAAACAGCTGCAGCGCTTCGGGCGTGCCGACGGCTGCGATCCGTCCCATGTCCCAGATCACGGTGCGCTGGGTGTCGAGGTCGGTGGTGACGATCAGGAGCTTTCGGCCCTTGGCATTCTCGCGCGCCACCTCGCTCAGGATGTCCTCGCCGACATAACGCGCCACCAGCTCGCGCAGCCGCTTGTTGCCGAACAGGCCGGAGCCGAACAGCACCCGCATCAGGCTCGGGTCGTCCAGCAGGCTTTCGGCGATGCCTGACGTGTAGACCTCCTTCAGCGTGTCGTCGTAGCGCGAGCCGAGGAAGGCAAACGGCGCAATCAGTCCGCCGGTGCTGACACCGGAGACGACCGAGAAGCTCGGACGGTTGCCGGCTGCAGTCCAGCCGTTGAGCACACCCACGCCATAGGCGCCGTCGGCGCCGCCGCCGGAGAGGGCGAGATAGGTCTTGATCCGGGCGAGGTTGTCCTTCTCGAGCTTGAACCTGGACACCGGCTCGTCGGCATAGCGGCGCAGCCCGTCGAGATCGAGCACCCGCGAATTAACGGCGTCGGCAGCCGTGTAGGGCGTCCGCGGCAGCGAACTGCACGCCGCCAGCGTGAAGCCGAGCCCGCACAGCAGCGCCACTTGCCGCATCGCATGGGCGACTTTCGCCCGATGGCGGACGCGGTCAGGCCGGGCGCTGAAGAGGGAGAACATCTCGGTCTGGTTTCGCGCGGATTGCAGTCGCGGCGGGGAGGTCTGTCGCCTTATTGTTGACATAAAACGATACGGTTTCGTTTTGTTTAACCGACGTTCCATTCCGGGGCAAGCTCTGATCCGGCCGTTCGCGTTCACGAAGTCGCGCGGAAGCCGTTATCGGACGGGTTGATCGGGCTTCAGTGACACGCAATAAGCAGCCGCATGAATCTTCCCAATCATTTCGAGCTGCTGGCAACCGACGGTGCGGCCCGCACCGGGCGCCTGACCACACCACATGGCCTGGTCCGGACACCTGCATTCATGCCGGTCGGCACCGCCGGCGCGATGAAGGGCATGCATTGGCGCGAGGTGCGCGATGCCGGCGCCGACATCGTGCTCGGCAATACCTATCATTTGATGCTGCGGCCGGGCGCCGAGCGGATCGCAGGGCTGGGCGGCCTGCAGCGCTTTACCGGCTGGGGCGGGCCGATGCTGACGGATTCCGGCGGCTTCCAGGTGATGTCGCTGTCGGAGCTGCGCAAGGTCACCGAGAAGGCGGTGACCTTCCGCTCGCATATCGATGGCGCCAAGGTCGAGCTGTCGCCGGAGCGCTCGATCGAGGTGCAGCGGCTGCTCGGCTCCGACATCGCGATGCAGATGGATGAGTGCGTGCGGCTGCCCGCCGAGCGCGCCGACATCGAGCGCGCGATGCAGCTGTCGCTGCGCTGGGCCGAACGCTCCAAGCGGGCCTTCGAGAGCGCACCCGACGGCTACATGCTGTTCGGCATCGTGCAGGGCGGCGATATCCCCGATCTCCGTCACGCCAGTGCGCGCGGGCTGACCGACATCGGCTTTCACGGCTACGCGATCGGAGGCCTCGCGGTCGGCGAACCGCAGGCGGTGATGCTGTCGATGATCGAGGAGACCGCGCCGGCGCTGCCGGCCGATCGGCCGCGCTATCTGATGGGCGTCGGCACCCCGGAGGACATTCTGGAGGCGGTGGCGCGCGGCGTCGATATGTTCGACTGTGTGATGCCGACACGGAACGGGCGCCACGGCATGGCGTTCACCCGGTTCGGGCAGATCAATTTGCGCAACGCCCGTCACATCGACGATCCGCGTCCGCTCGATGAGGAGAGCCCGTGGCCTGCGGCACGCGACTATTCGCGCGCCTATCTGCACCATCTGGTGCGCGCTGGCGAAACCCTTGGGGCAATGCTGCTGTCCGAAATCAACGTCGCCTATTACCAGGAGCTGATGCAGGGCATCCGCGATGCGGTGGCCAACGGCACGTTCGAGGACTTCAGAACGAAAACGCGCGCCGGTTGGGCGCGCGGGGACATTGCTCCGAGATGAGCTTGTGTGATCAGTTGCACACGATCGGGATCGGTTTCACCGAGTGCTTGGTCACGAACCCGTAACCGCAATTATCGCAGGTCCAGAGATAGCTGATCAGATTGTCGAACAGGTACGCGGAAGCTTCTGCCGCGACCATTGAGTCAGCACACACCGGGCAGGTCGGCAAATCGCTGCCGCGCGGATCGGGTCTGGACGCGACGGTCGACCGAACTTCAGCAAGTGCTGGCATGTGCGCCTCCCTTTGCGTTCTGAGCTGCACCTGACGAAAGTATATAAGCCCATTTGTTTGACCTTGTCGCAACACAAATACGTAGGTTTTACGTTATTTGCGCAGGTTCTGATTTTGCGATGCAACGAATATGCGTTGCGGCGGTTTCTCACTTGCGCGTCATGATGCGCTGCTCCAAATGAGAGAAGACCGCATATTCCAGCATATCCCGCAACAGGAGCCGCCTGATGGACGCGCCGTCGACAACGAGTGCAGTGCAACCCGGACGCGGCCGCGTCTTTGACTCCATCGTCGATGCGATCGGCTCGACGCCGATCGTGCGGCTGCGGAGACTGCCGCAGGCGAACGGTGTCAATGCGACGATCCTCGCCAAGCTGGAATACTTCAACCCGGCGGCCAGCGTGAAGGATCGCATCGGGGCGGCGATGATCGTGGCGATGGAGAAGGCCGGTATCATCAATGCCGACACCGTGCTGATCGAGCCGACCTCGGGCAACACCGGTATTGCGCTGGCCTATGTCGCGGCATCACGCGGCTATCGGCTGAAGCTCGTGATGCCGGAGTCGATGTCGATCGAGCGGCGGCGGATGCTCGCCTTCCTCGGTGCGGAGATCGTGCTGACCCCGGCGGCGCAGGGCATGAAGGGCTCGATCGCGACCGCGGAAGAACTGGTGCGCACGACGCCCAACGCGGTGATGCCGCAGCAGTTCAAGAATCTCGCCAATCCCGAAATCCATCGCCGCACCACCGCGGAGGAGATCTGGAACGACACCGGCGGCAACATCGATTACTTCGTCGCCGGTGTCGGCACCGGCGGCACCATCACCGGCGTCGGGCAGGTGCTGAAGCCGCGCAAGCCGTCGTTGCGGGTCGTCGCGGTCGAGCCGGAGGAAAGCCCGGTGCTGTCGGGCGGCCAGCACACGCCGCACAAGATCCAGGGCATCGGGGCCGGCTTCGTCCCTGACATCCTCGACCGCTCCGTGATCGACGAGATCGTCAAGATCAACAGCGCGACCGCGATCGAGACCGCGCGCGCGCTGGCGCGCAACGAAGGTATCCCCGGCGGTATTTCGTCGGGCGCCGCGATCGCAGCCGCCTTGCAGATCGGCAAGCGGCCGGAAGCTGCGGGCAAGACCATCCTGGCGATTGTGCCGTCATTCTCGGAGCGCTATCTCTCGACCGCGCTGTTTGAAGGAATCTGAGACACAGGAATCCAGGATATGGCCGATCAGCCGAGGCGACCGCGAACCCTGAACGATGCCCGTAGCGAAGCCGAGGCGGCGTTCAAACGCGCCACCACCAAGGTCGCTGACGCGGTGCCAAAGACCGTGGCCGTCCCCGGCGTCCGGGAGCAGGTCACGCTGCGGATCGATCAGGACGTGCTGGCGTATTTCCAGGAAGGCGGTCCCGGCTGGCAGGACCGCATCAACGCGGCGCTGCGCAAGGCCGCCGGGAAGTAACTCGCTTCGCAAGCAAGGTAGCCCGGGATGATCCCCGGGCTTTTGCCGTCATCGGGTGGTGGCGTTGCAGATCGCGATACGCAGCGGTCAGCTTGCGCGCGTCCGCTTTGTTGCGCCCGGTTTCAGGTTCAACAGGTTGCCGGCCAGGATCATGGCCGCGCCGAGGACCGTATAGGCGTCGAGCCGCTCGGCATAAATCAGCCACCCGGCGATCGCGGTGAGCGGCACCCGGACGAAATCCATCGGGATCACCACGGTCGCGTCGGCGTGGAGCAGAGCGCGCGCCATGCAATAATGCGAGAACGTGCCGCAGAATGCGATCACGGCGAGCCAGCCCCAGGTCGAAAGCGGCGGCCAGGTCCAGACATAGAGCGCGGGCCCGATGCTGGCGAGCGACTGCACCACCAGCATCCAGAACATGATCGTCAGCGTCTGCTCGGTGCGCGTCAGCGATTTGACTACGACGACCGAGATGCCGAAACCGACGGCCGCGCCGAGTGCGATCAGTTGGCCCGGATTGATCGCTCCGGTCGCCGGCCGCACGATCACGATCACACCGACCAGGCCGAGCACGATGGCGACGATCTTCCAGGATGTCATCCGTTCGCCGAGGAAGCTCGCCGCGAGGATCGCGGTCCAGATCGGCATCGTGAATTCGATCGCGACCACCTGGCCGATCGGGATCAAGGTCAGCGCATAGAACCAGCCGAGTTGCGCGCAGAAATGGATCAGGTTGCGCGCGATGTGGATGTGGACGCGCGCGGTCTTCACGATCGCGAAGCCGCCATTGATGTGGATCAGCGGATACAGCATCACGAAGCCGAGTACGCCGCGCACGGCCATCAGCTGGAAGACGTTGACTTCGCGCGTTGCCTCGCGGCCCGCCACCGCCACGATCAGCATCAGCGCGAGCCAGCCGGACATCCAAAGTGCTGCGCGAGTCTTCGAGGGCGTGCGATCCATGATCGGAGCAGGATGAGGAGGGATTCCCGGTATCGGCGAGCCGTCACGAATTTGCAACGCGCAATTCCGTCGACTGGTGGTGCGCCGGCTGTGCGATCTCTGCTAAGCAGGTCGGGAATAACCCCATAAGGAGGATCTGCTCATGCGTGTCTTGCAACCGGCCGAATGGTCGAAACCCCGCGGCTTCTCGCACGGCGTCGCGTTCGAGGCGCCTGGCCAATGGATCGTGCTCGCGGGGCAGACCGGCGGCGACGAGAAGGGCGACTACGCGCCCGAGATGGCCGTACAGGTCGGCACCGCGCTGAAGCGCATCATCAAGCTGCTGAACGAGGCCGGCGCCGGCCCCGAGCATATCGTGCGTCTGACCTGGTACCTGACCAGCCGCAGCGAATACGAGGCTGCGGGCGCGGGCATCGGCGCCGCGTGGAAGGAGACGCTCGGGCGCAATTTCCCGCCGTCGACGCTGCTCTATATCGACGGCCTTGTCGATCAGCGCGCGAAGGTCGAGATCGAGGTCACGGCGTTCGTGCCCGCAACATAGGACATTCAGACATGAACAAGAGCAACATGCGAAAGGCGCCCGAGCTCCTCACGGGGTTTGCGACCGGCTGGCCGGAGCAACAGCCGGATATCATGGTGATCTCCATGACCACGGAAAAAGGCGTGTATGACTTCGCGGTCAACAAGGAGCAGGCGCTGTTGATCGCTCGCACCATCCAGCAGACCGCGGAGAATCTCGGCAAGCCACGCACCGCTTAGACCATGATGCGTTTCCACGGAATCGCATCATGGTCTCATCTCTTTGTTTGAGCATGATCTTTTCGGAAAACCGGTTTCCACTTTTCCGGATCATGCTCTAGCGATCGCATGGCCAACAAAAAACGCCCTCGAGATTTTGATCCCGGGGGCGTTGTTACGTGAAGGTCGGTTACTTCGACAGCGTGATATTGGCGCCGCGGAACTGGCTGTCGGCCCTGATCGTGACCGACTGCTTGTTGCCTGAGGTCCGCATCGAGATGTCAGCGTTGAAGCCGGGGGCGCTGGCCACGACCTGGAAGTTGCCGCCGCCGCCGCGACCGCGCAGGTCGCCGCTGACATTGCGGCTGGACTCGCTCCAGGATCCGCTGACCGCGCTGCCTTCAGCCTCCACGTCGGCCGCCAAGTTGAACTTGTAGGCGTCGCTGGCGCAAGTCAGGCTCATGGTCATCTTGGGTCCGCCGACGCGATAGGTCGCACGGCAACGGATCCGCTCGCTTGATCCGTCGTCCAAGGTGACCGTGCCGGCGCCCGACCAGGTGCCCGCCATGCCGGCGAACGGGCCGGACTGGGCATGGCCCGCGGTGCTCGCGAGTGCGGTCACGAAAAACGCGGCGGCTGCAAATGCGGGCCGCCGCGCGATGGCGAAGAAACGCGATACGCTGCTGATCTTACTGACGGGATGCTTCCCATCGGCCGCTGCACGGTACGCCAGCTGATGCCCCATTCCACTTCCCCGATCCGGAGTTGCCACTGAGTTGTCCGTTCGCATATGCACCATTGATCGAGACTCGCACAAGACCCCCGCTGCCGACGGTGCCGGAGATCGCCGCGCCCTGCGCCGAGATCTTTCCTTCGGCGACCGTGACGGTCGAGCTCTGCGACGGCTCGCAGCTGCCGGTCTTGGTGACCACAGTGACGTTCCAAAGGCCGTCATAAGGCTGCTGGGCGGTGGCGGGCGCTGCGGTGAGGGCGGCAGCGGAAGCGACCGAAGTGACCAAAATCAGGTCGCGAATGCGGATCGAACGCATGAATCAAATCCCTGTCATTTCGTGTGATGACGCGGCTTATCTTGTCACAATGTGTTCAAAATTTGCTGCGCCGCGGGAGTCCCCGAATGTTCCTGTAAACTCAAACACATCATGGTGAATTCGGTTCCGGCTCTGGAACGGAGAATCTGATCTCTTGCTCCCGATTTTTGGTATTTAGATACCGAGCTTCGATCTAGTGCTTGCCGGGGCTCAGATTGGGCGCCTTGGTCGCGAACTGCTCGTCCTGTGGCTTGGCCGGCAGCGCGCCGTTGACCTTGCCGTAGTCGATGACCTCGCCGAGCAGCCGCAGGCCGAGCGGCGCCAGCGCGCGCTCCCACAATTCGCGGGCGGTCTCGCCCTTCTTGACGAACACCCAGTCCTGCGCGGCGATGGCGCCGGCATCCATGCGGTCGGCGAGGTGATAGATGCTGCCGCCGGCGATCGGATCGCCTTCCTTGATGGTCCATTCCACCGCGGCGATGCCGCGATGGCGGGGCAGCAGCGACGGGTGGTAGCCGATGCCGCCAAGCTTGGCCACGGCAAGCGCCTCCTTGCTGACGCGGGCGTGGCTGTGGGCGGTCACGATCAGGTCGGTGCCGGGTGCGATCTCGGCGGCCGTCACCAGCTTGGGATCGGCCTGGACCACGACTTCGATGCCGGCCGCCCTGGCCGCGGCCGCCAGCCGGTCCTCGCCGTCATGCACGACCACCCTGACCAGCGTGACGTGGTGCTCGCGCAGCATGTTCAGGGTCGTCACGCCGAAATGGCGGGAACCGACAAGGGTAATGCGCATGGGGATCACTTCCGTGGGGCTTACTCTGGGATTTGCTCTTGGATCGCATGGGCTGCCGCTATGCCGATAGCACACCGCAGCCGGCTGTCTTGCTGTCCTGCCGGTTATCAACAGGGCGGCCGGTTGGCAATGTCACGCCACCGGCCGCTTGCTCGCCAGCACCTTGTCGATGCGCCGGCCGTCGAGGTCGACGATCTCGAAGTCCCAGCCCTGCGCAGCGATCTTCGCGCCGGTATCGGGGATCGCGCCGAACGCATGCAGCAGGAAGCCGGCCGCGGTCTGGTAGGGCCGCGGCGAGGGCAGCGCGATGCCGAGCAGTTCGCTGAACTCGAGCGCCGGCATCCAACCGGAGATTAGATAGGAGCCGTCGTCGCGCTTGACATAGGCGGGCTCGGCCGGGCCTTCCTCGGTATGGAAGGCGCCGACGATGGCCTCGAGGATGTCGGCGCTGGTCACGACACCCTGGAAGGTGCCGTATTCGTCGTGCACGAGGCCGATATGCACCGCGGAGTCGCGCAGGATCGCGACCACGTCGCGGGCGTCAACGGTTTCCGGGATGATCGGCGCATCACGCGTCAGCGCACGGATGTCGGGCGTCTGGCCGGCGAGGTAGACATCGAGCACGTCCTTGGCCTGCACGATGCCGAGCGCATGGTCGCGGTTGCCGTCGAACACCACGCAGCGCGAGTGATTGCTCTTTTGCAGGGTCGCCAGGATCTCGGGAGCAGGGGCGGCGAGGTCGATCAGGCTGACCTCGTGACGCGGCGTCATCACGGCTCCGACCGGAAGATCGCCGAGCCGCATCACGCCGGCGATCATCTCCTTTTCGCCGGGCTCGAGCACGCCGGCATTCTCGGCTTCCACCACCAGCGTCTTGATCTCGTCCTCGCTGACGCGGTCCTGCGCGTCTTCGCGGTGACCGAGGACCCACAGCAAGAACTTGCCGGAACGATCGAGCAGCCACACCAGCGGCAGCGACAGCCGCGCCATCACGGTCATCGCCGGAGCAACCCGCACGGCAACCGACTCCGGGTCGCGCAGCGCGATCTGCTTCGGCACCAGCTCGCCGACGATCAGCGAGGCATAGGTGATCACGCCGACGACGATGCCGACACCGGCCGCATCGGCGACGTTCGCAGCCAGCCCGAGTTCGAACAGAAATTGCGAAAGCCGCTGGCCGAGGGTGGCGCCCGAAAAGGCGCCCGACAGCACGCCGATCAGCGTGATGCCGATCTGGACCGTGGACAGGAATTTTCCGGGATCGGAAGCCAGCGCGAGCGCGCGGCGCGAGCCGCTGACGCCGCGTTCGACCAGCGCCGCGAGGCGCGCCGGACGGGAGGAGACGATCGCAAGCTCCGACATCGACAACAGACCGTTGACGACGATCAAGACCGCCACGATCGCAAGTTCCAGATAAAACACGGGAGTCCCTAAGCTTCGGCGGCGTTGGCCGCCCTACGACGCCAATATAGGCACGCCGGCGCTGTTTTGCTGTGCCTCGTCGGGGGGCCCTGCACAAGCAGAGGGTGCGTATGCCGAGCATGCAGTAGGAGATCGCGGCATTTTGGCGCGCCGGCCGGCATGCGGCCCCGAAATGCCGGCCGGTTTCCTGCTAGGCGAGGATCCGCAGCTCGGGCTTGGCGAACGTCTTGCCCGATGCGGCGGGCTGACTCAGCATTTGCCTGGAAGCGGCTTGCAGTTGCACGCGCAGATCGGCGTTGCATTGCTTCATCTGGTTGCGCAGTTCGCGGCGGGAGAAGGCGGTGAGCGTGGGGTCCGCAAGCTGCTGCCAGGCGTTGCGGAGCCATTCCTGCAGCTCGCGAATATTCTGATCCAAAATCTTCTGATCAAGGACGCTGGGCTGGGTCATGCAGCCAAATCCCACGAAGTGATCAGTTGCAAGATAACGCTGATTCGCGCCGCTTCACCTAGCGCTATGTTGCTTTGGGCGCGTGTTCAGCGGGGGATCGGATGCGGCAGGCGCCGCCATGGCCCGCGTCAGCGGGCGTTGTCGGCGCCGGCGCGCAGCAGGTCCAGTGCGATCGGCAGCGCGAGGAACAGCGCGGCCAGCATCGAGAGATGACGCGTCTGCGTGGCGGTCAGGCCGAGATTGTGCTGGGCGAGATAGGCAAGCATGATCGCCGTGTATGCGGCAACGCAGATTGCGACCACGATGCTTCCGAAATCGGTCTTGCTGTCCATGGCGCACCACTTCGTTGCGGGAGTGGTGTAGCGTGGCTCGCCTTCACCGACTATGAGCTGGATCACGGCCGCGAGGCCGCCAATCGGCTTGGCAGGTCTCGGCGATCGATCAGGCCTGCCAGCCGCAGAGCCGCATCGGTCGTGGCGATGCGCCCCAACAGGCCTAACGAGGCACGTTGCCTTCGGGGCGGCTTTCGCGCGGAAGCTTGACCGGGACGTGGGGCGACGTGCTCACCACGCGCGGGGCTCCGTTGGAATGGGTCTGGCCGTTGAGCAATGTCTCGAGCACCAAAAAGAACTTTTCAGAAAGCATGGGCGTAGCCCTCGTGGTCTAATGTTATGTCGCGGCGCTCCGCGGAAAATTCGATCAACTAAATGCGAGTCGCATCGACATGGCGATGCCGCGGCGCAGGGTCTTCAATACGCAATCCGCAAGATTACCGGTGCCCGCGCCATCAACGCATCGAGGCTTGCGCGAAATAGTTGCCAAAATCCTAACGATTGCTGGTGCAGCTCGTGATGGCACTCACCGTTCCTTCAAGGATGCACATTAACGATAGGGGTATGGATCGTGACCACGATATCGACGAAGGATTCGGATCGGCGCTTCGCCGCAACTACGGGCGACTGGCCTGGTGGATCGTGCGGCTCAATCGCGTGTTCGAGCCGTCGCGCGCGGCCGAGCCGACGCGCACCCAATTGCCGCCACGGCCGACCGTCCCGCCGAGGCGGCCGGTACCGCCACGTCCGGAATAGGCCCCACCAGAATACCATCGTCTGCTGTATCGGCCATTCGGCCGGACTGCTATGCATGCGCCATCCGCGGACCCCACGGTCCGCCGTTTTTGACGATGCGGCTGCGAGGCGGCCGAGCGACGAGAGGGATTGATACAATGATCGAGACGGTTGGCATCATCGGCGCCGGAACCATGGGCAACGGCATCGCGCAGATCTGCGCTGCCGCAGGACTGAACGTGACCATGGTGGATATCTCGGACGCGGCGGTGCAGCGCGGCCTGAAGACGGTCGGGGGCAGTCTCGATCGCCTGGTCAGCAAGGAGAAGATGACCGCGGCGGATCGCGACGCGACGCTTGCGCGGATCAACGCGACCACCGACAAGTCCAAGCTTGCCGCCTGCGATCTCGTGATCGAAGCGGCGACCGAGAACGAGGAGCTGAAGGTCAAGATCCTCAGGGATCTCTGCGCCGGGCTGAAGCCGAGCGCGCTGGTTGCGACCAACACCTCGTCGATCTCGATCACCCGCCTTGCGGCCTCCACCGATCGTCCGGACCGCTTCATCGGGATGCACTTCTTCAATCCGGTCCCGGTGATGGCGCTGCTCGAACTGATCCGCGGCTTGCAGACCTCGGACGACACGGTCGCCAAGGCCGAAGCCTTCGCCAAGCGCGTCGGCAAGGTCGCGATCACCGCGAAGAACAGCCCGGGCTTTGCGGTCAACCGCATCCTGTGCCCAATGATCAACGAGGCGATCTTCGCGCTGCAGGAAGGCATTGCGACCGCGGAGGAGATCGATGCCGGCATGAAGCTCGGCTGCAACCATCCGATCGGACCGCTCGCGCTCGCCGACCTGATCGGGCTCGACACCATGCTGTCGGTGATGGAGGTGTTCTACACCGGCTTCAACGATCCCAAGTACCGGCCGGCGCCGCTGCTGAAGGAGATGGTCGATGCCGGCCATCTCGGCCGCAAGACCGGGCAGGGCTTCTACAGCTACAGCAAGTGACGTCCGCGCGCGGCTGATCCCCGTAGTCATCCGGGATGGATCGCGCCGGAAGGCTCGCGTAACCACAACACCTGATCCGCCACGAGGCGGGGGACATCAGACACGAGGCCCGGACTCCTAGGCACACCGGGCCTCGTGTTTTTTGTATGCGAGGCACGAAGGAGCGCCCCGCACGATCGGGTCACACCTTCTTGAGGCCACGAGCGGAAACCTCGCAGATTCTGCCTGCGTACCTAAATCAACGGCTGGATGCCGATCGAGGAAGGAAGCAGGATCATGCGCAGCACGAAATGGGCGATTCTCGCCTTCGCGGCGCTCGGGACGAGCTGGATAGCTGGCTCCGTGGAGCCGGCGGCGGCCGATCCCTTCGACTATCCCTGGTGCATCCAGGGCAGGGACGAGGGATATCCCGGCTATTGCGGTTACCAGACCTACCAGCAGTGCCAGGCGTCGGCGTCAGGCCGCGACGCCTATTGCGGCATCAATCCACGCGTTGCGTTCAGCCAGCAGCGGACCCTGCCGCGGTCGCCCCGGTAAGCGCGGTGCGCATGTCGGCCCGGCGGCCATCAGGCACGATGGTTGCATTGCCGATGGCTGAACAATTCCCCCTGCTTTGGAGAGCACATGGGCGAGATCATCAGATTCATCTCGAAATCCGAACTGGAGCGTGCGCGTCTGATTCGCGAGGCCCGGGCCAACTACGAGCGCATCTTTCCATCGGCCGATCCGGCTGATGCGCAAGGCGCCGCGGTCGAGGGCGACGGCGGCGAAGCGTCGTCGAAGCCGTAGCCGGCATTGCCTCGGGGATAAGGCGGGCGCTCCGATGTGGAAGCGGAACTGGCAGCGATGTTGGCAGACCTGGACGATCGACAAGCCGGCCGCGCTTGGCGACTGGCTCTGGCTGGTCCTGGTGGTCGAGCTCGCCGCCTTGCTGGACCGGCTGACATTGCGGAAGCTGATTGCGCTGATCCCGGTGGTCATCCTGATCGTCGCTTACCTGCACCGGATTCCGCTTCCGCCCGAATTGATGCTGGTCGGCGATATGCTGGCCTATATCGACGTCTTCTCGATGATCTTCCTGATCGGCTTGTTCACGCGCGTTGCGACCGTCCTGGCCGTCGTCAGGCGGGCCATTGCGTTGGTTCGCGATATCGCGGAGCGCGTGCCAAAGGCGTTGCACCGGTTCGACATGCGGCATCGCCGCGCAACGGACAGCGCGCGCCGCAGGCGGCTCGCACGGGCCGGGGACGACGATGATGACGGCGCCGTCCCCGCATACCTGGCCTGGGCCTAGGCGGTGCGGCGTTGAGGAACGCGATTGCGCGGCCTATCGGGACTGGTGGTGCAGCTGATCGCCGCCGCCCCGGTGCGATCTCGAAAGATCGGTCGGAACCTGCCGGGAGCGATGGAACGCGAAGCCCATCTGGACGCTCCAGATACCGAACATCAGCGCGCCTGCCACACATGCCGCCACGAAGGCCCAATCGCGCTTCTTCATCTGGTTCAACAATGCCAACTCAACGCCGCGCCACCGCACCCTTCGCGAAGATACCCCTGCACTGCGCTCAAGACGTTGCTGCGTCCGAAGCAAGACTCACGCATAGTGTAGCCATCGGGTGCGCTTGTCGATCAGCCCGGCGCGTGTCCGCGCCCGGCGCGCGCCCGCACTGGTCACGGAGCAGTGATTGTCAAATCATGCGTCCAGCAACACTCCGACCAGATAGTCCGGCGTTCGCAACAATCTTGCCAAACTTTCACTAGGCCGTTGGCGCAGTGAGTTCGAAGATGCTGAACGGAATCGGACGAATCGCAATGACCGAACTTGAGGAGCTTCGATACTTCGAGCACCAGTGCCTGGAGATGGCCAGGCAGTCCACGCTGCCGGATGCTCGACATGCGCTCCAGAGCCTCGCCCGCAACTACGCCACGGCGGCGGAAATCCTCGAACGGCGCGCGCAATCCGCCAACACGGCGCTCGCCCAACTGTTTCGACGCCTGAGGCTGTGACGAGGCAGAAGCAGCGGCCAAACCAGGCGAGCTGCGGGTTGCCACCCGCGCGAACAACGTTTCATTAACCCGACTCGCCCACGCTCGTATTGGGCCGTCTGGATGGGCCGCTTGCAGAGGGCCGCCACGGATGAGTTCCGTGGCGGCCCTTTGTCTTCTGACCGTGTTGAGGGAGACGACCGATGGACTACGGCGCCTTCACCGACGCCAGCCTGAAGATGATGTACGAGGCCGTCCGCGGCGCGCTCAAGGCCGACGATGAATTCGAGGCGAACGGCGAGGAGCCGAAATTCCGGGTCCGCGCGACGCCGGAGTGGAAGCGGCACGCCGGAAGCCTCGAAGCCGAGATGCTGAAGCGAGGGCTTCAGGTCGATATCATCGATTGGACGGGCGGGCAGGGCGAGCTGCCGCTGTCTTCTTGAACAACGTCAACTTCGATCGACCCTGATCTCCCCATTGCGCTGACGCGTGTCGATTGATTCCGCAGCTGTCCGGCTATCCTTTGGGAATGGGTTTCCCGCCCGCAGGGCCTATCGGCTTGGGACCCGCCAGGGGCGGAGGGCCAATGGACGGAAACGGAATCTGATCGGTATCGTTGGTTGATTTTGCCGGTCGTGTCCTGGGACGAACCTCGTCGTCCAATGACGGACAAGTCTTCTCCCAGCCTGGACCATAGGCCGTGTCGAGTGCGGCAAGGATGCAAGGCGCGAACCAGACTGCGACGGCCCTGGCAAATCTCATGTGCCAGTTCCTCACGCTTGAAGAACCACGGAAACAATCCGTGTGCGCATATTTGGCGGATTGCCGGCGCTGTTGCGACGACGATACAGAGATACAAGCGCAACGATGCTAACCAACCTGCATCTGAACCAGGATGGGGTTGTGTCGTGTCGGGATCTGATCAGTGGAACGCTACGAATAGCCCTTACTCGTCTGCCCAGGCGCCACTGCTGCGCGATGAGCAGCAGCAGTTCGACCACTATCACAAGTTCGACGATGCCATCGCGCGATCGGCGCAGAGTGGCTCGAAAACCGTGATTTGGGATCGCTACAATCCGCCGGTTCGTTGATCTGGCGGGTGGCCGGGCATCCCATGGGCGACGGCATGCTGTCCTGACCGTCCCGAAAAAGTACGCCGCCGGGCCCGAAATGGTTTGTCCCGACGGCGCCCTGTTTCAATCTGGGGACTGCAATCCCAGCACCGAGCGAAATCGCAAGTTCAGTGCCAATCGGATCAGCCCGGCTCAGGTCTACCGGCCACCGTTCATCACACCGGCTGCTAGCGCCGCGCGAGGTAGGCCAAGCCGAGCACGCCCAGTGTGCATGGTGTGGACGATCCGAACTGACCTCCGGCCGGCTTAGGTCTATTTCTCTCTTAAGTGATTGATTTAATTGGTGAGCGCGGAGGGACTCGAACCCTCGACCCCATGATTAAAAGTCACGTGCTCTACCGCCTGAGCTACGCGCTCACTCACCTGAACATCAGATCCGGACCAAGCGGTGAAACCGCTCCGGATCATGCTCCAGCCCGCGCTGTGTAGGGGGCAGGGCCCATCGGGTCAATAGCCGATGGGCAGTCAATTGTGCACCGTTGCGGCGGATTTGCCGTTCCAATGCCTGTGCTTAGGGCCGTTTCTTGAAGTGAGCTTCTTGTTGGCGCATGGTCTTTCGGAAAACCGCTGCGCACTTTTCCGGATCATGCGCTAGTTGTCGCGGCCGATTTCCGAGCCGACCGGCTGCTGCGGGGCGGCGACCGAGGGCAGGCTGACCGGTCGCAACCCGATCAGTTCCGCGGTGCGGATCGCGCTGTTGCGCCAGAACGCGAACTCGTTGATCCGCGAATTCTCCAGGATCGCGATCGCGACCGCCGCCAGGAACGGCAGGCTCTGCAGCACCAGGACGCCGGCGAAGATGTAGATCTCCCGCACCTGCTTGTAGCCGTTGGTGACGACCAGCACGATGGCGCCGATCAGGAGCAGCACGCCGATCACGGCCTCCCAGAACGCCTGGAATTCGATCGACATCCGCGACAGGCCGCCCTTGGAGGTGCGGGCGAAGGCGAGGTGCTCGGTGATCAGGCCCTGCGCCACCGCGCGCGACACCGTCCATTGCACGCTCATCGCCGCGATCATGGCGCCCAGCATCTGGCCGGCCTTGATGTTCACCCGCAGCCGGTAGAGCGCGACGAAATGCACCAGCGAGACGATGAAGGAGGCGATGATCGGAAGGGTCAGGATCTTGTCGGGGATCGCGATGTCGGCGAAGGCGACGATCGGCACCCAGATCAAATTGAGGATCGCGACCACGACGCCGAGACTTTCGGCGCCGAGCCAGTTGAGCCAGCCGAGCGAGAATTCGCGGCGCTGATCCGGCGTCAGCCGGCTCGCCCCGGGCAGGAAGCGGCGCCAGTGCTTCTTGACGATCTGGAAGCCGCCATAGGCCCAGCGGTGGCGCTGCTTCTTGAACGCCTCGTAGGTGTCGGGCAGCAGGCCTTCGCCGTAGCGCACATTGGTGTAGTGCGTGAGCCAGCCCGCCTGCTGGATCGAAAGGCCGAGATCGGTGTCCTCGCAGATCGTGTCGCTCGACCAGCCGCCGACCTTGTCCATCGCGGCGCGGCGGATCAGGCACATCGTGCCGTGCACGATGATGGCGTTGAACTCGTTGCGCTGGACCATGCCGATGTCGAAGAAGCCGGCATATTCGCCGTTCATGATGTAGTGCATCAGCGAGCGGTCGCCGTCGCGATGCTCCTGTGGCGCCTGCACCAGGCCGACGCGGGGATCGGCGAAGGCGGGGACGAGATCCTTGAGCCAGTCCGGATGCACGACATAGTCGGCGTCGATGATGCCGATGATCTCGGCATCCGCCGCGGTGCGTTCCATCGCGATCCGCAGCGCGCCGGCCTTGAAGCCCTGCACCTTCTCGGCATTGATGAACTTGAAGCGCTCGCCGAGCTGCCGGCAGTGATCCTGGATCGGCCGCCAGAACTCGGGATCCGGCGTGTTGTTGATGATGCAGACGCACTCGAAATTCGGATAGTCGAGCCGCGACACCGCATCGAGCGTCTGCTTCAGCATCTCGACCGGTTCGAAATAGGCCGGGATGTGGATCGAGACCTTCGGAAACTTGACGTCCTCGCCGATGGTGGCGGGCGCCAGCGTCGCGCTCTTGCCGATCAGCCGGCGTGGGCCATGGCCGAACGCCACCGCCGCGATCTCCTCGATCCGCGCCATCGCGATCAGCACCAGCGGCACCAGCAGCACGAGGCCGAGGCTGAGCGCGAAGGCCGAGCCCCAGACGAAATAATGCGTGGTCCAGTATGAGAACACGGTCGCAACCCAGGCGCCGACGCCATTGGCGGCGGCCGACAGCACCAGCGCCTGCATCACCGTCGGCTGGTCCAGCCGCAGGATCGGCAGCGACATGAACAGGCCGACGAGGACCGCGACCAGCGCGATCTTCCAGTAATTCAGGTCGGTGACCGGACCGGTCCAGGCGAACTTCGCCTCGCGGTCGGCATTGAGGATGCCCCAGTAGGGACCGACGCCGCCTTCGAAGTACTTCCAGGGCTGATCGATCGCTTCGACGATGTTGTAGTCCATGCCGATGGCTTCGGCGCGGGTGACGAAGTTGCGCAGCACGGTGGCCTGCTGGAACGCGCCCGGCTCGGCGTTGCGCAGATTGTAGCCCTGGCTCGGCCAGCCGAACTCGGCGATCAGGATGCGCTTGCCGGGGAAGGAGTCGCGCAACAGATTGTAGCGGTCGACCGCCTGGTCCACCGCCTGCTTGTCGGTGAAGTTTTCCCAGTAGGGCAGCACGTGGGCGGCGATGAAGTCGGACGAATTGGCGAGCTGCGGATGGTCTCGCCAGATGTTCCAGATTTCACCGGTCGTGACGGGAACGTTGACCGATTTCTTGACGCGCTGGATCACCTTGATCAGGCGGTGCACGTTGCTTTCGGCAATCGCCCATTTGACCGCTTCGCCGCGCTTGTCTTCGGGCTGCGTTTCCGCGTCGTGCAGGCGTTGCGCCTCCTCGCGAAGGATTCGTTCGGATTCCTCCGGCGGCACTCCGACTTCCGGAACCGAGCCGAGGTTTTCGAGCGGGACCTGCTCGCCGCGGAACACGGTTTCGTTGCCGACCACGATGCCGATGACGTTGCTGTTGCGCTTGGCAAGATTGATCGCAGCTTCGATCTCGCGGTTGTTGCGGTTGGCGTCCTTGTCGATCCAGGCGCCGACCGTGACCTTCATGCCGAACTCGGCGGCGACCGGCGGCACCAGTTCGTTGCCTTCGGTCGACGAATAGAGGCGGACCGCCTTGGTGAGCGTCGAGAGCTTTCTGAGGTCCGTGCGCACCTTCTCGGTGTCGGCGGCAACGTCCGCGACCGTGTGGCCCGACTCGAACGGGGCGTAGGACAGGCTCGGCAGCGTGCCACGGAAATCGGGCGCTGCCTGCTTCTCCTGGAAGAGACCCCACAGGGCGGCGTGAGCGGCGGTGACAAGCAACAGGACGGCGACGACGGCGCGCATCGCGGTTAAACCATACGGGGCCTGAGATTGAGGACTAAGCGAACCCGTCCCCTGGGTTCGACCAACATGGCGGCGGAGCGAAAGATATCTCCGCCATCCGATTTAACAACTGGTATGCCGCAATGGCGTTTTAAGGGCGCAAGCCGTTCCAGCCGCGAAAAAAATCGCGGCCGGTCCCGATCGCGCGGCGCGCTTATTTCGACGCCGGCGCAGGCGAGGCCGACGGGGTTGGCGCAGGCGAGGGTGACGCTGCCGGCGCTGGCGCGCCATTGCCGGCCGTCGACGGCGCCGGGGTGGGTGCAGGCGCGGCGGCGGCGGCCTGCGGCTGGGCGCCCGGATTGATCCAGCAGGCGTGGATGCGGCCGTCGAGGCTGCCGCGCACCTTGTCGTCGATCTGGGCGCCGAACCGGGTCAGGCAGCGGAACGCGGCCTGGACGTGGCCGCCGGGGCAGCCGAACCGGTCATAGAGGTCGAGATGACGGAATGCGGTATCGAGGTCGTCGTTCCACATCAGGCGGACCACGCGGCGGCCGAGCCAGACGCATTCCGGATTGCCGGCCGGACCATTGATGGCCTGCTGGGCCTCGACGAATTCCTCGACCTTGCGCTGGTTGGCTTCCCGCGCGGCAGTGGCGTCGGCCTGTCCGGGCTGCTGTTTGGCCTGGTCCGGCGGATTCGGTGTGCCGCTCTGGGCGAAAGCGCCGCCGTCTCCGGTCAGGAGCGCAAGGCCTGTGACAAGGCCCGTTACGGCAAGGTGGCGCAAAGCAGTGTTCTTCAACTCAAGCAGCCGTCGACGCATGTATTCCCCGATAATGTTCCTGCCCCCGCGGGATCATCCTAACGGCTCGCGTGATGCCGTCCAAATAGGTCTCCAGTGCGGCGGAGACTCTGGCGGAGTCAGATGACCGGAATTTGGTATTTTGTCCAGCAAACTCACAACTTTATCGTTCCAGAGCAAAACTGTCGCAGGACAACCATGGTATTGACCTAATCCTACTCTTGGCAGACGGGCTGTGACCGGCTAATTCGACGGTCCCCCGGAGGATGGAACCGATTTCGCTTCGTACGCCGCTGGCGCTTCTCCTGATCTCGCTCGCCGTGATTGCATCCGTGTGGTGGTGGCTCGCCACGCCGATTACGCTCGTGCGCGCGCCGATCGATCCTGCCGCAAAGCTGCAATGCGTGTCCTACACGCCGTTCCGCGGCGCCCAGACGCCGCTCGATCCCACCACGCAGATTCCGGTCGAGCAGATCGAGCAGGACTTCGCCGATCTCGCCAAGGTCACCGACTGCGTGCGCACCTATTCGATCGAGAACGGCCTCGACCAGGTCCCCGCCGTCGCGGCCAAGGTCGGGTTGAAGGTGATGCAGGGCATCTGGCTCAGCAGCAACCGTTTCAAGAACCTGCAGCAGATCGCGATCGCGGTGCGGCTCGCCAAGGAATATCCGGGCGTGGTCACCTCGCTGATCGTCGGCAACGAAGTGCTGCTGCGCGGTGAGATGACAGCCGCCGATCTGGCCGGCAACATCCGCGCGGTGAAGGCTTCGGCCGGCAATATCCCGGTCACCTATGCCGACGTCTGGGAATACTGGATAAAGAACCGCGAGATCTATGACGCGGTCGATTTCGTCACCATTCACATCCTGCCGTATTGGGAGGACATCCCGGTCAAGGCGAAGTACGCCGCGGCGCATGTCGACGAGATCCGCAAGAGGATGGCGGTCACGTTCCCTGGCAAGGAGATCCTGATCGGCGAGACCGGCTGGCCGAGCCAGGGGCGGATGCGGGAGGGCGCATTGCCGTCGCGCACCAACCAGGCTCGGGTGGTGTCGGAGATCCTCGACCTCGCCAAGAGCGAGGGCTTTCGCGTCAACCTGATCGAGGCCTATGACCAGCCCTGGAAGCGCAAGCTCGAGGGCACCGTCGGCGGCAATTGGGGCCTGTTCGATTCGGTGAAGCGGCAGGTCAAATATCCACCCGGCGTTCCGATCTCCAACTATCCGGACTGGAAGCTGCAGATGGCGGGCGGCATGGCGCTGTCGGTCGCCACCTTCCTGGTGGCCTGGCTGACATTGCGCCGCAGGCCCTGGACGCCACGGCCGTCGGCCTGGATTGCAGTCGCCATTTCGGCGACGACGGCGGGGGCGCTGCTCGGGATCGCCGGCGACAAGATGTATTACGAGAGCTACGGCACCAGCGGCTTTCTGCATTGGGGCGTGCTGCTCGCGGCCGCGATCATCGCGCCCTTGCTGACCGCGCATGCGCTGATTGCCGGGCGCTCGCTGCCGACCTTCCTGGAACTGATCGGGCCGCGCGACTATCGCGGCAAGGGCGCGATCGGCGCACTACTGGCGATCGTGCTTGCCGTCACCACCGTCATCGCCGCCGAGACCGCGCTCGGCTTCGCCTTCGATCCGCGTTATCGCGACTTCCCCTATGCCTCGCTGACCATGGCCGTGGTGCCGTTCGCGCTGCTGACCATGCTCAACCGCCCGAAGGAAGGCATCCGGCCGCTCGCCGAATCCGTGTTCGCCGGCCTGCTCGCGATCGCCGCCCTCTACACGATCTACAACGAGGGCACGATCAACTGGCAGTCGGACTGGACCTGCGTGATGTATCTGTTGCTCGCCGCTACGCTGTGGCGGGCGCGGGCCGCGCAAAACCCAGGATGAACAGGCCGATCGCAAGGCCTGACAACACGACGTTGTAGAGCACGATCCCGAGCCCGGCGGCAATCAGCCCGCCGGTGAGCAGCACGATCGAGGGCCGCATCAGGTTCAACAGCGCGATCACCAGCGCGGTGATGCCGAACACCGAATTCTTGAACAGCACGGTCGAGAGCGCACGCGCCTTGCAGAGCATGGTCTGCGTGCCGGCGTCGCAGGCCAGCGCGACGGGCGAGAACTCGATCGCCAGATAGCGCACGTAGAGCGCGTACCCGACAGTGACGAAGCCGACGACCATCAGGAACTGGACCTGATAGGGGGAGAGGCGGAACGGAGGTTTTGTCATCGCGGCACTATGGTCGGGAACGGGGGCTGGGACAAGGCTCGGTCAAAGCAGCGAAATCGGTTGAGAATTTGGCCGCAATCCTTTGCCGGACATGACTATTGGCTGTTTCGCCGGAACATCGACGAGATTGTCGCAGGCTCCGGCTTCTTTTCCTCGACGGCCGGTTGCGGCGGCGCGGCGAGGGTGCTGCGCTTCGGCGCCAACCGCCGGTGCGGCTGCGCCGCTCTGGCTCCGGCGGGCGGCTCGTTTACGGCCAGCCGCTGGCCGTCATAGATCGCCGTCTCGCAGGTCCGCTGGATCAGGCTGAGGCCGGCGCAGATCTTGGCAGCGGTGCCGGCGTCGTTCAGCGGTCCGGCGACCAGGCGCAGCTGCATGCCGAGTCCGTTGCTGTTTTCCTTGATGACGATGATCGGCCGCAGCGCGGCCAGCGGCGCGTTGGCCTTAGCCTTCAACAAGCCGCGCCATAATGCCCGTAGTCCGTTGACCGAATTTGCGGTGCCGAGATCGACGCCGAATTCGGTGCGGTGGATCTGAGCCTTCGGCGCGTCGTCTTCAACGTCGGAGTCCGGATCCGGTGTGATCACCAGCGGCGGTATCGGTGCGGCGTTGACGTCGTTGGCGGTCGGCGGCTTGATCGTTGCGGTCGCCTTGCTCGCCGCAGGTTCGAGCGATGCCACCCGCGGCTTCTCGGCAGGTGGCTTGTCCGCGACCGGCAGCGCCGCAAGCGCTGCCGCGGCCGCCTTTGTATCCTCGGCACTGGCTGCCGCAGCTGCGGCACTCATCGGACTGGCAACTGTTGCGGCGGGAGCAGGAGCCGGCGACGAATTGTCAGCCGCCAACGGCTTCTCTGTGGCAACCGGCGGCTTCGCCGAGGCGGGCGCCGGCTTCCTGTCAGCCGTTACAGGCTTGTCGGCCGCAGCAGCGGGCTTTTCGGTTGGTGGCGGCTTGCTGTCGGTGGCTGCCGGTACCTTGTCGGGCGTGACCGGCTTGTCCGATACGGCAGGCGGCGTGGTTGCGACGATGGCAACGGCTGGTGCGGCGGCGGACGCCGTATTGGCGGAGGTCGGCGGTGTGACGGGGGCCGCCGCCGAGGGAGGCGGTCCCGGCACAGGTGCGGCCGGCTGCTTTGCGATCGTGCCGGTCACGGAGTCGAGACCCTGTTCCAGCGTGGTGACGCGCGAATAGAGCCGGTCGCGGTCGCCGTTCAGCGTATCGATCGCGGAGGCGAGCCGGCGCGTCTCGTTATGGCTCTCCTTCGCCAATGTCTGCAATTGCTGGGCCTGGCGTGCGATGTCTGACGCGGCGACCAGGTCGCGACGCATCGTCAGTGCCGACTGGTTGGCCATCACGGCGATGGTGACGGCGCCGACCGCAGCTGCGCCCCACGAGCCGAGCCGCCACAGCATGCGGCGATCGAAGGCGTCCTCTTCGGCCAAAAAGCCGGAGGTGCTCTCGGTGTCTAAATCCGCCGCCAGACTGTCGCGATCTTTGGCCAAAGCCCGCTTGGCCCTCCTCAAGGCCCGCCGAATCACGAGGCAAAGATTAACAGGAAATGGACCGGGAACTTGAATCCGGAGGACCATGAGGGCGAAACGGTTTCTTCTGCCGGGGAAAACAATTAAAGACGGCCTCCAAGAAGGCTTTGAACGTAAGCTTTGGACGTTAGCTTTGAACGTAAGGTTGGCGCGGCGAACTTCGCGCGATATCGGGGATTTTCGAATGACTGCGCGAACGAGCCTGACAGTGGTGCTTGCGGCCGGCGAGGGCACGCGGATGCGCTCGTCGCTGCCGAAAGTGCTGCACCCCGTGGCCGGGCAGGCGTTGCTGGTGCATGTGCTCAATGCCGCCGCCTCCGGCGTGGGCTCGCAGCTCGCGGTGGTGATCGGCCCCGATCACGAGGCGGTCGCCGCCGAGGCGCGCCGGGTGCGGCCCGATGCCGGGATCTACGTGCAGCGCGAACGGCTTGGCACCGCGCATGCGGTGCTGGCGGCGCGCGAGGCGATCGCCGGCGGCGCCGACGACCTGCTGGTCGCGTTCGGCGACACGCCGCTGATCTCGGCCGAGACCTTTGCGCGGATGCGCGCGCCGCTGCGCGACGGCGCGGCGCTGGCGGTGCTCGGCTTCCATGCCGCCGACCCGACCGGCTACGGCCGGCTGGTGGTCGAGAACGGCACGCTGGTGGCGATTCGCGAGCACGCTGACGCCAGCCCCGAGCAGCGCACCATCACGCTGTGCAATGCCGGCGTAATGGCGTTCGACGGCAGGACCGCGCTCGCGATCATCGAGAAGATCGGCAACGCCAACGCCAAGGGCGAATACTACCTGACCGATGCCGTCGGCATCGTCAGGGACATGGGATTGGAGGCCGTCGTGATCGAGACCAGCGAAGACGAAGTGCGCGGCATCAACACCAAGGCGCAGCTCGCCGAGGCCGAGGCTGTGATGCAGGCGCGACTGCGCAAGGCCGCGCTCGATGCCGGCGTGACCCTGATCGCGCCGGACACCGTCCATCTCGCCGCCGATACCAAATTCGGCAACGACGTCGTGATCGAGCCGTTCGTGGTGATCGGACCGGGCGTCTCGATCGACGATGGCGCGGTGATCCATTCGTTTTCGCACCTCGTCGAGGCGAAGGTCGGCAAAAAGGTGTCGGTTGGTCCCTACGCGCGGCTGCGGCCGGGCACCTCGCTCGGTGACGGCGCGCGGATCGGCAATTTCGTCGAGACCAAGGCCGCGGTGCTCGAGGCTGGCGTCAAGGTCAACCATCTCTCCTATGTCGGCGACGCCCATGTCGGCGCCAATTCCAACCTCGGCGCCGGCACCATCACCTGCAACTATGACGGCTTCCTCAAGCACGAGACCTTGATCGGCGAGGGCGCCTTCGTCGGCACCAATACGTCGCTGGTCGCGCCGGTCACGATCGGCAAGGGCGCCTATATCGGCTCGGGCTCCGTCATCACCAGGGACGTTCCCGACGACGCCATGGCGCTGGAGCGCAGTGAGCAGTCGATCCGCGAGGGCGGCGCTGCGCGTTACCGCGCAGCGAAGCTGAAGGCGAAGGCGGCGAAGGGGAAGTGATCTTCTCCTGGTCTGATCGGGAGTCTGCCTCCGTCCCAAGACGTCGTCCCTGCGGAAGTGTTCGCAGGGCCCCATAACCACAGGGTTGTGTTGCTGGAGCAAGCTGCGGCCACAGCGCGGCAAACCAGTTGGCGCTCGTGGTTATGGTCCGGCTCAGGGCCGGGACGACACCGAATGTGCTGCGCGCTCAGTGAATCAGGCCGCACTCTTCGCCCGGGCAGGTTCGCTGGTGGTCGGCTGGACCGGTCCGAGCAGGATGCGCTGCTGCATCTCGTCGAAGGCGAGATCTGCGTTCTTCTCCCGGGTGACCAGCGACAGCAGGATCGCGACCGCGAAGGAGAGCGGCATGCTGATGATCGCCGGGTTGCGCAGCGATACGAACCACCATTGATGCTCGATCGCGGTGAGCTGCTTGCCGAGAATGTCGACCTGGATCGTCGGCGACAGATAGATCAGCACCAGCGAGCTCAGCGTGCCGACCAGAATGCTCGCCACCGCCGCGGGCGTCGTGAAGCGGCGCCAAATGATGGAGAGCACGAGCGAGGGGAAGTTCGCGGCGCAGGCGATCGAGAACGCGAGGCCCGCCATGAAGGCGACGTTCTGGCCTTCGAACGCGATGCCGAGCATGATGGCGAAGATGGAAATCAGAACGGTTGCGACGCGCGCGACCTTGAGCTGCTCTTGCTCGGAAGCGGCGCCGTTCCGGATCACATTGGTCCAGACGTCGTGACAGAGCGTGGCGACGCCCGACAGCGTCAGCCCTGCGACGACGGCGAGCATGGTCGCGAACGCGACCGCGCAGATGAAGCCGAAGAAAGCGTTGCCGCCGACGGTGAGTGCGAGCAGGGGCGCGGCCATGTTGCCGCCACCTCCGGCTTTGGCCACCGCGTCGGCGCCGACCAGCACCATGGCGCCAAAGCCGATGATGAAGACCATGAGATGAAAGACGCCGATCAGGCCGGTAGCATAGAGGATCGACAGCCGCGCGGCCTTGGCATCCTTCACCGTGTAGGCCCGCATCAGCACATGCGGCATCGCGGCAGTGCCGAACATCAGGCCGAGCCCGAGCGAGATGGCATCCCATTGGCCCGAGACCACCTTCGATCCCGGCTGCAGCACCTTGGTGCCGTATTTCTCGGACGCCGCGGCGAACAGCTTCAGTGGGTTCATGTCGAAATGGGTCAACACCAGGAAGGCGAGCAGGATGCCTCCGCCCATCAGCAGCGCAGCCTTCACGACCTGCACCCAGGTCGTCGCCAACATGCCGCCGAACAGGACGTAGACCAGCATCACGCTGCCGACCACGAGGACCGACCAGGTGTAGGGCAGGCCGAACAGCAGCTTGATCAGCGATCCCGTCGCGACCATCTGGGCGATCAGGTAGAACAGGATGACGGCCAGCGTTCCGACGGCGCCGGCGAGGCGCACGGGGCGCTGGCGCAGGCGATAGGCCACGACGTCGGCGAAGGTGAAGCGGCCGACGTTGCGCAGGGGTTCGACGATCAGGAACAGAATGATCGGCCAGCCGACCAGCCACCCGATCGAATAGATCATGCCGTCGAAGCCGTTCGAGGTGACGATCCCTGCAATTCCGAGCAGGGCCGCGGCGCTCAGGAAGTCCCCCGCAAGCGCCCAGCCGTTCTGCCACGGCGTGACCTGGCCGCCGGCGGCAAAGAAGTGCTCGGTGGTGCGCGTGCGCCGCGCGGCCCAATAAGTGATCCCCAGCGTCAACGCCATGAAGGCGAAGAAGAACCCGATCGAAAGCGTGCTGCTGCCCATTCTTACTCTGTCCCCTCAGCGAAGCCTGCGAACGCCTGCGTCGAGCACCCGGTTCGCCCACAGCACGTAGACCAGGCAGAGCACGAACGAGGAGATGATGACGAGCGGACCGAGCACGATGCAAAGCGACAGGCCCGGCATCAGGATGGTGCCGAGCAGCGGCTTGTCGAACGCGAACAGCGCCATGAAGCCGAAATAGATCACGATCATCGCAACGCTGAGAGCGAGCGCGATGGTCAGCCGCGTCTTGGCGAGCTTGCTGGCCGATGCGACGCCACTTGGTGCCGGACCGGCATTGCCGGGAATAACCCTGTCCATATTGGCCCCCTAAGACTTGAGCGCGCTTTGCCTTGCGCCAATCGGACGAGCTTCAGCCGGACCACCACGGAAGGGAATTATGGATTTTTGCAATCTGCTGTGCGCGGCTGCGGCAGGGCGTCGGCCAGCGTGACCTGCATGTCGGGGTCCTGCTTCAGGGTATTTTTCAGGAAGGCGCGGACGGCGCGGATGCGCGGCGCAAATTGCAGGTCGCTGTGGACGTTGAGCCAGACCTCGCGAACGGTGCCGGCGAGGGCGGGCAGCACGGGGATCAGGTCGGGCCGGTCGCTGGTGGCAAAGCTCGGCAGCATGACGATCCCGAGGCCGCCCGCCGCGGCATTCATCTGCGCGATCATGCTGTTGGAGTGAAAGGCGATTTTCGGCTCTTCGATGACATCGGCGAGCCAGCGCACCGAATCCACCTGGATCAGATCCTCGATATAGGAAACGAACCAATGATCCCCGAGGTCGCGGAGCGTTGCAGGCATGCCGTGCGTGTCGAGATAGCTCCGGCTCGCGAATAGCCCGAGCCGAAACTTGCCGATGCGTTCCGAGATCAGGCCCGGGCCGGGCGGCCGGAAGAAGGACACGAACAGGTCGGCTTCGCGCTTATGGACGTAGACCGTCTGGGCGGACGTGACGAGTTCGACGGTGAGTTGCGGTGCGGTGCGCCGCAGATCGGCAAAGCGTTGCGCCAGATAGAGCGAGGCGATCCCTTCCATGGTGGCGAGCCGTACGTTCCCCACGAGCTCCCGGGTGTCGCTGGCGCTGGCCTCCTCGCGAATGGCGATGACAGCGCTTTCGACCCGCTCGGCGTGACGCAACAGCCGCTCGCCGACTTCGTTGAGCTTGAGCCCGGTGCGGTGGCGTTCGAACACCGCGATCCCGAGCGAGGCTTCCATCTGCGCGATGCGCCGACTGACGGTGGAGTGGTCCAGCCGCAGCCGCTTTGCTGTTTGGCTCAAATTCCCTGCGCGAGCGGCACAGAGAAATACCCGCAAATCGTCCCAGTTGATCGTATCGAACATGACCTGCCTCCGGATTACGGCCGTTGCCAGCAAAGCAATTCCCGTTCCAACGCGAGGTGGCTCCGATCCTTCGCAACCGACCATGCGACAATTCCGATGCATGCCTGCGAGGCAGGGATGATACCGCTTCGCTCCCCCCATCCTAGCCGGGATTTTTCATATGCTTGCTCGCTTCAAGGCTGCCGCCGTCCACGCCGCGCCCGTGTTCCTCGACAGCCAGGCGACCACCGAGAAGGCGATCTCGATCATGCGCGAGGCGGCCAGGGCCGGCGCCGAGCTGATCGCGTTTCCGGAAACCTACATTCCCGCCTTTCCGGTCTGGGCGGCGCTGTGGCCTCCGATCGACAATCACGACTTGTTCGTGCGCATGGCGGCGCAATCCGTGTCGGCGGACGGGCCGGAAGTGGCGCGGCTTTGTGCCGAGGCGCGCGCCCTTGGCGTCACCGTCTCGATCGGCATCAGCGAGCGCTCGGCCGTCAGCGTCGGGGGGCTGTGGAATTCGAACCTGTTGATCGGCGAGACCGGCGAAATTCTGGTCCATCACCGCAAGCTGGTTCCGACATTCTACGAGAAGCTGGTGTGGTCATCCGGGGATGGTGCGGGCCTTGTGGTCGCGGAGACACGGCAGGGCCGCATCGGGGGATTGATCTGCGGCGAGAACACCAATCCATTGGCTCGTTTCGCGCTGATGGCGCAGGGCGAACAGGTCCACATCTCGAGCTGGCCGCCGATGTGGCCGACCCGACGCCCGGCCGGCGGCGGCAATTTCGACAACGTCGCCGCCAATCGCATCCGGGCAAGCGCCCACTGCTTCGAAGCCAAGGTGTTCGGGATCGTCACCGCCGGCTACATGGATGAGCCGATGCGTGCCTTCCTCATCGAACGCGACAGAACGATCGCCGATGTGATCGACCGGACGCCACGTGCGGCGAGCTTCTTCGTCGATCCGACGGGGGTCGTGTTTGGCGATGAATTGCAGGATCAGGAGGGGATCGCCTACGCCGAGATCGATCTCAATCGCTGCGTCGAGCCGAAACAGTTTCACGACGTGGTCGGTTACTACAACCGCTTCGACATTTTTGGCGTGACCGTCGACCGCAGCCGGCTGACCCCGGCACGATTTCGCGATGAACGACAGCCAGGAGCGGAAGCGCAGGCGATCCTGTCCGTCGACGCCGACGCCGGATCGAACGGGCAGCGGGTCGGCTAGCCTTCAATCCAGTGCTGTTGCCAATGCGCGAATGTCTGACTACGCTTTACCGGAGGTAGGACCCCAAGCGCTCTCGGCCGGACGCTCATGCCCAAATTCCTCCGCATCGGAGTCCATCAGTCCAACGTCTCCGGATACACGTCCAAGGCATGGTGCATTCGGCGCACCGGCTCGACGGTCTTCCTGAAGTGGGGCGCCGTCGAAGTTCAGGGCGCTGGAGCCGGCCGAAAAGTCTACTGGACGTTTCCACCGCAGGAAAAGACCATTCGCTGCCGCACGGTGCAGCGTGCCCAGGATTACACCAAGGCGGCCGTCGCACGGCGGCGCAGCCATCGTTACGAACCGCTGACGGGAAACATCGCCAACCGGCGGTGGACCGCCGATCGAGGCTCGGAGCTCAAGCAGGCGCTCGCCACGATCCTGTTCGTCGACATCGTTCGATCCACCGAGAAAGCCGCACGGCTCGGCGATTCGCGCTGGGCGACGGTGATGAACCACTATTATGCCGCCGTCCGCAGGGAGCTGAAGGCCCTGCGCGGCAAGGAAGTCGTGACGACCGGGGACGGCGTGCTGGCGACGTTCGGCAAGCCGGCGGCCGGGATCCGCTGCGCGACCGCGATCCGCGAGGCCGTGCGCACGCTGGGGCTTGAGATCAGGATTGGGCTGCACGCGGGCGAGTACAAGGTGAGCGGCGCGGAGGTCATCGGTCTCGCGTTTCACATCGGCGCGCGCGTCGCGGCGAAGGCGCGTGCCGGCGAGGTCCTGGTCTCGAGCGCGGTCAAGGACCTGATGCTGAAGTCCGAAGTCCGCTTCAAGGATCGCGGCGCACATCAGCTCAAGGGCGTGCCGGAGCGCTGGCGCCTTTACCGGGTCGAGCCCTGAGCCGTCCTGCAAGACGGACGCCTGATGCTGCAATCAAGCAGCGCGTCTAGCCTTTGCGAACTCCGATGCTCTCTCGAATCCGCTCCAGCCAGCCGATGATGGCGCCGAGCGCCTGATCGCCCTTGCCGAGAAGTCCCGCCAGTTCGCGCTCTGCAGTGCCCCGTCTCGTGGCATCGGGTTCGGGCAATGGCGGCAGGATGTGGGCGTAGTAGGTCTTGTCCAGCAGCCGGTGCAGCAGGCGTTCGCCCGGGAACGGTTCGTTGTTGTTCAGCGCTCGGGCGCCCTTCAGCAGCGTGCGGATATCATATTGGGTGGGGCTGATGTCCGGGACCCGCTTGGGAAGGTTGAGAAGCGTGTAGACCGCGATCCGCGCTGTGCGCACGGAACTGTCCATCGTGAAGATGATGTCGTTCGCGGTTTCCACGAACTGCCCCATCAAGCCGAGATTGGTACAGCCGGCGGGAACCGGATGCGGGCGGTCGCCGGCGGCGCGCGGCATGAACATCGCGGTGATGTAAGGCATCAAGGCGAGACGGGCCTTGGTGTTCGCCACCACCGCATCAAGTTTATCCTCGATGCCGAGGTGGTAGCAAAGCTCTGCGATGATCTCGCGGCCGGTGCAGGCCGGCATCGGCTTCTTGACGTAGTTGCCCTCCTTGTCCATCAGTAACGCGTAGACCCAGACGACCAGGACGTCCTTCGGTTGGGTCGGGAAATGCGGCTGCCGATTGCAGGTGAAGCTAAGCACCCAATTGGAATCGGTGAAGGTGATGATGCCGCCGGTGACCGTCTTGCCGGAATAGGGGTCATTGACGGAAAGCTCCTTCAGCCGGTCGACGAAGGGGGACGGCCTGCAGGTGAGCGTGACCGATTCCCACATCGACTTGTCGACATTGCCGTAGAATTTCTCGGGCCTGCCGAAGATCGGTGATTTCTTCGCAAGGTTCGTCCACAGCGTCCAGTCGCTCGCTTCACCCGGATCATGCTTGCCGCGCTGCAGGACCGGGGCGTGGTCCATGTCGCCGTAGGCGGTGCCCTCGGTCATCGATCCCGTGAGCGCGAACACCAGGTCCTTCGGACCGATCGAAATGGTGCTATCGGCCCCGTTCACCTTGGCCTTGATCGCGGTGACCGTGCGCGTCGCGCCCTCGACCTTGATGTCGAGATCGTATGCGCGCGTGTCGAACTGCACCTTGACGCCGCGCTCGCGCAGATGCGTGACCAGCGGACGGACGAAGCTGTCGAACTGGTTGTACTTCGGGAAGATCAGCGCCGACATGTCGGTCAGCCCGTCGATCGCATCGAGGAAGCGATGCATGTAGAGCTTCATTTCGAGCAGGCTCTGCCAGTTCTCGAATGCAAACATCGATCGCCACAGGTACCAGAAATTGGTTTCGAGGAAGCCCGGGCTGAAATACTGCTCGATGGTGATGTCATCGAGGTCTTCCTTGCGCTTCAGCAGCAGCCGGATCAGTTCCCATTGCTGCGGCTTCGACAGGCCGAGCGTCGAGAAATCGCGGATCTGGCCGCGCTTGTGCATCAGCCGCGCCTTCGAGAAGTTCGGATCGTTGTCGTTGACGAGCCGGTACTCGTCGAGAACGCTGTAGCCCTTGGGCAGTTCGAGCGCCTGAACGTCCTGGAACATGTCCCAGAGATTGTCGTAGTTCCAGTTCATCTCGCGGCCGCCGCGGATGATGTAGCCCTTCTCGGGATCGCCGGCGCCGTCGAGCGAGCCGCCCTCGATGTGCATGGAGTCGAGGATGGTGATGTCGTCGCCCTTCATGCCGCCGTCGCGGATCATGTAGAAGGCCGCAGCCAACCCGGCGATGCCGCTGCCGATAATCCAGGCCTTGCGGGGCTCGGCCGTTCCGCTCAGCACCGGACGGTTGCGCATATAGGCGCCCATCATGTCGGGCGGAGGCAGGGTATCGTGCTTGCTCTTGTGCCAGTAACGCGCCGTCGCGTCCGCCTCGACTTCGAAGCTGCTGCGGGAGGGATTGGGAGCATCGGTCATGGCGGCCTCGCTGCATCGCGTTCAGGTGAGCCTGACCGTAGCGAGCCGACCTGTCAATTTCGTGGCCGTCGGGCGGTATTCACGGAAGCTGCAACCAGAACGCGATGCGCCGTCTCTGCAATCTATCATCGCCAGAACGGGCCGCGTTCCTGTCGCGGCCTACCGCGCGCCGAGGATGCGCTGCCACAGCGTGCCACCGACGACCTTCCAGCCGAGATAGAAATACGCAGCGATCAGTGCGAACAGCAGCAGCGCCGGAGCGCCGGTGAGGCTGAAACCGTCCTTGGTGGTCTGGCCAGTGGCGGCGCCGATGGCGTAGCCGCCGCCGAAGAACACGGTGATGAAATCGAGCAAGCCGGCAAGGCCGCGGCGCCAGAACGGTTTTGCGAGCGGCGGTGGCTGATCGTTCGACATCGCAAGGCTCCGCAGCCAACCACGTGATAATGACCGACGCCGCCGGTCAGGTGAAGGCGACCTCGATCCGGTTGTCGGCCTTTCCGGTGATCCGGCACGCGTGCGACAGCGCATCGGCGGCGATCGCGAGCTTGAACTGTTCGGGGATGCCGGAAGTCGACAGCACCTCGATCGTTGCGGTGTCGCGCGACAGGCCGCGCACCGTGCAGTCGATCGTGGAATGCCCGGCATTGAAGCTGATCGTGCCGGCCTTGAACACGCGCCGCGCGGTCGGCGCAATCGACGGCGCACGGTCGACCCAGGCCAGCGCCTGGTTGCGGCCGGCCTGCTTGGCGCCGTACATCGCAAGGTCGGCATTGCGCAGCATGTCGTCGAAGCCATTGCCGGGCGAGAGCGCGGCACCGCCGAGGCTGCAGGTGACGCCGATGGTGCCGGCCGGCGTCTCGATCCGCGTCGCCGCGACGGCCGCACGCACCTTCTCGAGCACGCCCATGGCGTTGTCGAGCCTGGTGTGCGGCAACAGGATGCCGAATTCCTCGCCGCCGAGCCGGCCGATCACGTCGGAGCCGCGCAGCGCGCCACGTGCGGCCTCCGCCACCGCGGCCAGCACCACGTCGCCGACCGCGTGCCCGTAGGTATCGTTGACCCGTTTGAAATGATCGACATCGAGCACCGCGCAGGCGAGCGGACTGAGATGCCGCGCCGCCAGCGCGGTCAGCCGTTCGCCTTCACCGCGGAAGGCGCGCCGCGATGAGCAGCCGGTGAGGGCGTCCTGCATGGACAGGTTCCGCAACATCAGTTCGTCGACGGCGACGGCGGCAAGATCGGACAGCATGCTGATCGCATCGGCATCGAAATCGCGCGGGCGCGTGTCCATCGCGCACAATGTTCCGATCACCGCGCCTGACATCTTGAGCTGCGCGCCGGCATAGAAACGGATGTGCGGCTTGCCGTGCACGAAGATATTGTCGGCAAGGCGCGGCTCACGCAGCGTGTCCGGAATGACGAGGGGATGGTCCTGCGCAATCGCCAGGTTGCAGAGCGCGGGCCCGCGCGCGGTCTCGCGGTCCTCCATGCCGTCGGAGGCCTTGAACCACTGCCGATGGCCGTCGATCAGCGTCAGCGTCGACATCGGCACGCGAAAGATCTTTCGGCACAGCCCGGTCAGTCGGTCAAAGGCAAGCTCGCGCGGCGTGTCGAGGATGTCGAGTTCGGCCAGCACATCGAGGCGCTGCGTCTCACGATCATGCGTGGTGTGCATCGGGGTACCTCCGGCGGCGGCACCCTCGCCGAAAGCCGTTAATGCTGCGTTGACGCGGTTCACGGCGTTTGCCCGCGGCGGTTTCATCGCGATCAAGCGGCGGCGAAGCAGAACACATCATGCGCAACTTTGCCGCGAGCGACAACCGGATCGGCTTCGTGCTGGCGTTCGCGCTCTATCTGCTTTTCATCAAGGCCGGACTGCACGGCATGCTGACGTGCCGCGACGTCCGGCTCCACGGTCGGGGTTGGGAACCGTGAACGACCTGCTCCTTTGTCTGGTCCAAGCATTGGTCGAAACGATCTTCACAAAGACCGGTCGCGGGCTGTGGGGCCTCGTGGGCTTGTTCGCCTACGTCAGGATGCACGGCGAAGGCCCAAGGTTCGGCTGCCGGCGCCGGTGCTGGCTGACGCACTCTTGCCAAACTGGTTAGCCCCGATTAACCAGCCTTTCGCATCAACCTTGCCGTTTAAGACTGTCGCAATCGGCAATAATTATTGAGTATCTTGCGGCCGGCGATTCCCGTTAAGGGACCGTGTCGCCGCTTCGGCAAATTTTCGGCGATTTTTGGGGACATTGAACCGCATGTGCGGCATCGTCGGCATTCTTGGACGCGCTCCGGTCGCGGAGCAATTGGTGGATTCGCTGAAGCGGCTCGAATATCGCGGCTATGATTCCGCGGGGGTCGCGACGCTGGAGAACGGCGTCCTGGCGCGGCGGCGCGCCGAGGGCAAGCTGAAGAATCTGGAGACCCGGCTCGAAGCGAAGCCGCTCGGCGGCCACACCGGCATCGGCCACACCCGCTGGGCGACCCACGGCAGGCCGACCGAGAACAACGCGCATCCGCACGCCACCGAACGCGTCGCCGTCGTGCATAACGGCATCATCGAGAATTTCCGCGAGCTGCGCGAGGAACTTGAAGCCAGGGGCGCGGTGTTCGCCACCGAGACCGACACCGAGGTCGTGGTGCATCTGGTCGACAATCTGCTCAAGGGCGGCGTCGCGCCGGTCGAGGCGGTGAGGGCGGCGCTGTCGCAGCTGCGCGGCGCTTTCGCGCTCGGCTTCATCTTCGCCGGCGAGGACGATCTGATGATCGGCGCCCGCAACGGCCCGCCGCTCGCGGTCGGCCACGGCGAGGGCGAAATGTATCTCGGCTCGGATGCGATCGCGCTCGGGCCGTTCACCGATACGATCAGCTATCTCGAGGACGGCGACTGGGTGGTGCTGAACCGCAAGGGCGCGACGATCTTCGACAAGGACAACGCCATCGTGCATCGCGAGGCGATCAAGCACACCACGGCGACGGCGCTGGTCGACAAGGCGAACTATCGCCACTTCATGGCGAAGGAGATCCACGAGCAGCCCGAAGTGGTCGGGCATACGCTCGCGCGTTACGTCGATATGGCGACCGAGCGCGTCACCATGCCGGTCAAGCTGCCGTTCGACTTCAAGGACATCCAGCGCGTCTCGATCACCGCCTGCGGCACCGCGAGCTATGCCGGCTTCGTCGCGAAATACTGGCTGGAGCGGTTGGCGCGGCTGCCGGTCGAGCTCGATGTCGCCTCCGAATTCCGCTACCGCGAGGCGCCGCTGCGCAAGGGCGATCTCGCGATCTTCATCTCGCAGTCCGGCGAGACCGCCGACACGCTGGCGGCGCTGCGCTACGCCAAGGCGCAGGGCACGCACACGCTCTCGGTCGTCAACGTGCCGACCTCGACGATTGCTCGCGAGAGCGAGACCGTGTTGCAGACACTGGCAGGTCCCGAGATCGGCGTCGCCTCGACCAAGGCGTTCACCTGCCAGCTGATGGTGCTGGCCTCGCTCGCGGTCGCCGCCGGCAAGGCGCGCGGCGAGCTGTCCGAGGCCGACGAGAGCAAGCTGGTGCACGGCCTCGTCGAAATTCCGCGCCTGATGTCGGAGGCGCTCACGTCAGAGCCGCAGATCGAGAAGCTGGCGCGCGAAATCTCGAAGTCGCGCGACGTGCTCTATCTCGGCCGCGGCACCAGCTATCCGCTGGCGCTGGAAGGCGCGCTGAAGCTGAAGGAGATCTCCTACATCCATGCCGAGGGCTATGCCGCCGGCGAGCTCAAGCACGGCCCGATCGCGCTGATCGACGAGCACATGCCGGTGGTGGTGATCGCGCCCTACGACAAGGTGTTCGAGAAGACCGTCTCCAACATGCAGGAGGTCGCCGCCCGCGGCGGCAAGATCATCCTGATGACCGACGCCAAGGGCGCCGCCGAGGCGACCATCCAGTCTCTGGTCACGATCGTGATGCCGGACATGGGCGCGACCTTTGCGCCGATGGTCTATGCGGTGCCGGTGCAGCTGCTCGCCTATCATACTGCCGTCGTGATGGGCACCGACGTCGATCAGCCCCGGAATCTGGCCAAATCGGTCACGGTCGAATAGTCGCAAGCCGGGCCGTCACGCGGCCCCTTCAAAAATGCGTCAGAATGGCTTAGCTGGGTGCTGGACAACGGCCGCTTCGACGCCGCTTCGACGACCTTGGAACCGCAATGACTTCCAACCAAGTGCCTCCTGTCGCTGGTGATTTGCCGCCGGACGCGCCGCGCGGGCTGATGGCGCGTTTCCGCAACTATTTCCTGACCGGCCTCGTGGTGGCCGGGCCAGTTGCGATCACCCTGTACCTGACCTGGTGGTTCGTGAACTGGGTCGACAATCTGGTCCGCCCGTTCGTACCCACGGCCTACCGGCCGGAGACCTATCTGCCGTTCGGGCTGCCCGGTTCCGGCCTGATCGTCGCGGTCATCGCGCTGACGCTGCTTGGCTTTCTCACCGCCAACCTGATCGGGCGAACGCTGGTCGATCTCGGCGAGCGGCTGCTTGGGCGGATTCCTGCGGTGCGTGCGATCTACCGCGGCCTGAAGCAGGTGTTCGAGACGCTGTTCTCCGGCAACGGCTCGAGCTTCCGCCGCGTCGGCCTGGTCGAATTTCCTTCGCCCGGGATGTGGTCGATCGTGCTGATCTCGCAGGCGCCGAACGCCGAGCTCGCCGCCAGCTTCCCCGGACAGGAGGAGCACATCTCGGTGTTCCTGCCGTGTGCGCCGAACCCGACCACTGGCTTCTTCTTCTACGTGCCGAAGAGCAAGGTCATCGAGATCGAGATGAGCACCGAGGATGCCGCGACCTTGATCATGTCGGCCGGCGTGGTGCAGCCCGGCACCAACGATCAGAAGCGCGCCGCGGCGCTCGCCGGCATGGCCAATGCCGCGCGGATCGCCAATCAGGCGTCGTTGCAGCCGGCGGCGCCGGCCAAGGTCGAGGGCTGATGCGCTCCGGCGAGACGCCGTCCGGTGAGGGCGCGCGACTGCTGTCGCCCGACCAGGCCAAGCGCGAGCTCGAGCAAGGCGGCATCACGCTGATCGATGTCGGCGAGCCCTGGCAGTTGCGCGAGCGCGGCACCATCGCGGGCGCGCGCAATATCAGCCACGAGGAGATCGCTGGCATCGCTGCGTCCGATCCCGCACTCGGCGATCGCGAGCAGCCGATCATCCTGACCTGCGGCGGCGGCGGCAAGGCCAAGCGCGCCGCTCAGGCGCTGCACGACATCGGATTTGCGCATGTCGCCGTGATCCAAGGCGGCTGCCGCGGCTGGCAGGCTGCGGGACATGAGCTGGTGCCGGTTTCATCGACCGAGGGTGATCGGCGCTGATTGACGCGTTGCTGTTTCACGCAAGATGCTGGCTGAACAGGTCAACCACGCTCTCGGGGGCGCGGTCGCCGAAGAACTCCTCCAGGTTCGCAGCGGTCTGTTCCGCCACATCAGCGCTTCGCGGGAATAGCTCGCTTTCATAGCGGGCCAGCGCGCCTTCGACGTCATCGGGAGTGGCAACAAGCGCCCGGGCGAGTTCCGCGCCATCGAGCATCGCAAGGTTTGCGCCTTCGCCGGCGAACGGCGACATCAGATGCGCGGCATCGCCGAGCAGCGTTGCGCCGGGCACACGCCGCCATCGATGTCCGACCGGCAGCGCATGGATCCGGCGCAGCACCGGATCGGTTTCACCGTCGGTGATCAGGGCGGTAAGTTGCGGGGCCCAGCCGCGAAATTGTTCGGCAAGATGCGCCAGGCCAGCTTTGGGGTCGCTGAAGTCGATCGAGTTGATCCAATCCTCCGGCTCCTTCAGGGCCGCATAAGTATGCAGCGTGCCATCGGCATAGCGATGCGCCAGAATACCCTTGCCGGGAGCAACGGCCATCAGCGTGCCGCTGCCGATCGCATCCGCGCTTGCCTTGTGGCGCGTGTCGCCGTCGAACAGCGAGGTCTCGATGAACGAGACGCCGGTGTACGCAGGTCTCGACTCCGACAGCAGCGGACGGACCTTCGACCATGCACCGTCGGCGCCGACGAGCACGTCCGATGTCACCGTCGCGCCATGGGCAAAGGTGATGTCGTGCCGTCCGTCACCGCGCGCAGCGATCGACGTGACCTTGTGTCCCCATCGAATCGCATTCGGAGGGATCGAATCGATCAGTATGCGCCGAAGATCGCCGCGGTCGACCTCGGGGCGCGTGCCGGTGCGGCTGCCGGGCTGGTCGAACAGGACATGGCCGTCTTTGTCGACGATGCGCTTGGCATCTTCACCGGGACGGACGAGCTCCAGGAACGCGTCAAACAGCCCTGCGGCCCTGAGCGCGAGCTGTCCGTTATGTTCGTGAATATCGAGCAGGCCGCCTTGCGTCCTTTGGCTCGCCGAAATCTCGGCTTCATAGATCGTTGCGGCGAAGCCGTGGAGATGCAGAACACGCGCGAGCGTGAGACCGCCGAGGCCGGCGCCAATGATCGTAACCGGATTTCGCATGGTAGCGCTCCTGTGGTCGCAAACATGCAGCGCGCGGCGGCGCTGATGGCTGCGATGGCCTGATAGGTGTCAGGCGATTGCTTTCGGAGACGCTGGCCGAACCACGTGAGTGCGTGGCTGACGTGTACGCGACGGCCTGCCGGGCTTGCCGGTTCAGGCGGTCGTTTTTCGCGGCGGCGGAGGGGTATACCCCTTGATCGGCAAAAGCAAGGCCGCGCCTGCCGTTGGCAGCTACCCCGCGCCGATCAGCGGCACGGCCTCGTCGCGTTCGTAGAGGTAGAGCAGGCAGCGCAGCGCTTCGCCGCGCTCGCCCTTGAGCTTCGGATTGTCCTTCATGATCCGCAACGCCTCGTCGCGGGCCTGGGTGATGAGCTGGCCGTGCACCTCGGAGCGCGCGATGCGGTAGCCGGGCAGGCCGCTCTGGCGGACGCCGAGCACGTCGCCTTCGCCGCGCAGCTTGAGATCCTCCTCGGCGATCCGGAAGCCGTCCGTGGTCTCGCGGATCACCTTGAGCCGCGCCTTCGACATCTCGCCGAGCGGCTCCTTGTAGAGCAGCAGGCAGGTCGAAGCCTCCGAGCCGCGGCCGATGCGGCCGCGCAATTGATGCAATTGCGCGAGGCCGAAGCGTTCGGCGTTCTCGATCACCATGATGGTCGCCGCCGGCACGTCGACACCGACCTCGACCACCGTCGTCGCGACCAGGAGGCCGATCTCGTGTGCGGCGAACTGCGCCATCACACGGTCTTTCTCGGCACCCTTCATCTGCCCGTGCACCAGGCCGACGCGATCGCCGAACCGCTGCTGCAGGCTCTCGAAACGTTCGGTCGCGTTGGTGAGGTGCTCGGTGCCCTCGGCCTCGGATTCGTCGACCAGCGGGCAGATCCAGTAGACGAGTTTTCCCGCGCCAAGCGCGCGGCCGACGCCGTCCATGACGTCCTCGATCCGGCTCATCGGCACTGCGCGGGTGTCGATCGGCTGGCGTCCCGCCGGCTTTTCGCGCAGCTCGGAGACGTCCATGTCGCCGAAATATGTCAGCACCAGCGTGCGCGGGATCGGTGTCGCGCTCAGCACCAGCACGTCGACGGCCTCGCCCTTGGAGGTCAGCGCGAGCCGTTCGCGCACGCCGAAACGATGCTGCTCGTCGACCACGGCGAGCGCCAGCGCCTTGTAGATCACATCGTCCTGGATCAGCGCATGGGTGCCGACCAGCAGATCGATTTCGCCGGCCTCCAGCCGCGCCAGGAGCTCGCGGCGCTCCTTACCCTTTTCGCGGCCGGTGAGGATCGCAACCCGCATGCCGGCGCGCTCGGCGAGCGGCGCGATGGTCTTGATGTGCTGGCGCGCCAGGATTTCGGTCGGCGCCATCAGCGCCGCCTGCTTGCCGGCCTCGGTGACGGCGGCGGCCGCGAGCAGCGCCACCACGGTCTTGCCGGAACCGACATCGCCCTGCACGAGGCGCAGCATCCGCACCGGCTGGCGCAGATCCTCCGTGATCGCCGCGACCGCCTCGCGCTGCGACCTGGTCAGCGCATAGGGCAGGGCGTCGATGATCCTGTTGCGCAGATGGCGGTCGCCCGCATTGCGCACGCCGGCGGGGCGGCGCAGCGTGGCGCGGATCAACGCCAGCGCGAGCTGGCCCGCCAGCAGTTCGTCGAACGCGAGCCGCGACCAGAACGGTCCATCGGGCAGGATGTCGGTCAGCTCGACCGGGACATGGACGCGGGTCAGCGCCTCCCGGATCGGCGGGAAGTTGCAACGGCGCAGCACCTCGGGGCTGATCCACTCCGGCAAATCCGGCAGCTTGGTCAGCGCCTGCGCGATGGCGCGGCGGAGCGAGCCGATCGCCAGCCCCTCGGTCAGCGGATAGACCGGATCGATGCCGGAGAGCTTTGCAAAGCCGGCTTCGTCGACGACGCGATCGGGATGCACGATCTGCGGGATGCCGTCATACATCGCCAGCGTGCCGGAGACGTAGCGCTTCTCGCCCATCGGCAGCAGCTTCTCGACATAGCCGGGCTGGGCGCGGAAGAAGGTCAGCACCACGTCGCCGGTGTCGTCGCTGGCATAGACGAGGTAAGGTGCGCGCGAATTGCGTGGCGGTGGCGGGCGATGGCGATCGACGGTGACCTCCAGCGTCACCATGGTTCCGACCACAGCATCCCGGATCTTCGGCCGGGCGCGGCGGTCGATCACGCTCGCCGGCAGGTGCAGCAGGAGGTCGACCAGCCGCGGCGTCTCGCTCCGGTCGAGCAAATAGCGCAGCAGTCTGTCCTGCTTCGGGCCGACGCCCGAAAGCGTCGTGACCTGGGCAAACAGCGGATTGAGCAAAGCGGGGCGCATCGCAGCCCTTTACACACGACTCACGTCATGCGCGCAAGGAAACCCCAAAAGGCGGCGAATGAGGGCTGACATCGGCCGCCGCTGTCGCTATATCAAGCGCGCCCGGCACGTCCGGGCTTTTCGCGTTGAACGGATTTTGGGACATGACGGGATCGACACGATCGAGCCAGGGGCTCGATGACCGCCGCAAGCGGCTTCTGTTTCGCTGCTGGCACCGCGGCACCCGGGAGATGGACCTGATCCTCGGCCGGTTCGCAGACGCGACCATTGGCGAGCTGTCCGATCAGGAGATCGGTGAGCTCGAGCACCTGATCGAGGTTCCGGATCCCGATCTCTATGCCGCGCTGACCGGTGACAAGGTGCTGCCTTCGGAATATGCGACCGCGCTGTTTGCCCGCATCAAGGCGTTCCGGGTTGCGGACCCCAGCGCATGAAGCAGCCGATGAAATCGCCGGCCGCGATGCTCGCACCCGGCCGGGTGCTGACCATCGCCAACGTCGCCGAGGGCGCCGAGGGGCTCGTCATCTCCGATCTGGCGCGCGCCATCGCCGCGCAGCCGAAGCGGCCGGCGGTCAGCCTCGCGGTGGTGTGCCGCGACGGCGCACGGATGCAGCAGCTTGCCCGCGCGCTGGAGTTCTTCGCCCCCGATATCGCGGTCATGCAGATCCCGGCCTGGGACTGCCAGCCCTATGACCGCGTCTCGCCGCATTCCGGTATCCTGGCGCAGCGGCTGACCGCGCTGGCGAAACTGTCGCGGCTGACGGGCTCCGACAAGCCGCTGATCGTGCTGACCACGGTGAACGCCGCCGTGCAGCGGGTGCCGGCGCGCGATCAGGTCGCGGCGCAGGCGCTGTCGGTCGTCCCCGGCAACGTCGTGCCGATGGACTCGGTCGTCGCCTGGCTGGAGCACAATGGCTACACCCGCTCGTCCACGGTGCGTGAACCCGGCGAATACGCCGTGCGCGGCGGCATCCTCGATCTGTTTCCGGCCGGCCTCGACCAGCCGGTGCGGTTCGACTTCTTCGGCGATAGCCTGGAATCGATCCGCACCTTCGATGCCGAGACCCAGCGCACACACCTGGACATGCGCGGGCTCGACCTGGTGCCGGTCTCGGAATTCCAGCTCACCACCGAGACCATCCGCCGCTTCCGCATGGGCTATGTCGCGGCGTTCGGCGCGCCGGAGCGCGACGACCAGCTCTATGAAGCGGTCTCCGAGGGGCGGCGCCATCCCGGCATGGAGCATTGGCTGCCGCTGTTCCAGGAGCGGATGGACACGCTGTTCGATTATCTCGACGGCGCAACCATTGCGATCGAGCCGCAGGGCGAGGACGCCGCGCGCGAGCGCTTCACCCAGGTTGCCGACTACTATGACGCACGGCGCGAAGCGCTGGAGCATCCGGGCAGCGGCGCGATCTACAAGCCGCTGCCGCCGGACAAGCTCTATCTGACCGAGGCCGAATGGACCAAGCTGCTCGGCGACGCGCCGCTGGCGCGGCTGACGCCGTTCGCGGTGCCCGAAGGCACGGCAGACGTGTTCGACGCCGGCGCGCGGCAGGGCCGCAATTTCGCGCCCGAGCGCGCCGACGGCAATGTCAACGTGTTCGAGGCGGTGGTCGGCCACATCGGCGCGCTGCAATCGCAGCGCAAGAAAGTGATCGTCGCGCTGTGGAGCGAAGGCTCGCGCGACCGCATGGGCGCGATGCTGCGCGACCACAAGCTGCTCAACACCACCAGCGTCAACACCTGGCGCATCGTGCAGGCGACGCCGCGCAACGAGACCATGCTGGCCGTGCTCGGCATGGAGTCCGGCTTCGAGACCGACGAGTTCGCCGTCATCAGCGAGCAGGATATTCTCGGCGACCGCTTGGTGCGGCCACGCAAGGCGAGCCGCAAGCTCGACAATTTCATCTCGGAGGTGACGAGCCTCGCGACCGGCGATCTGGTGGTTCACGTCGAGCACGGCATCGGCCGCTTCGTCGGTCTCCAGACGCTCGAAGTGTCCGGCGCGCCGCATGACTGCCTCGAACTGCACTACGCGGCGGAGACCAAGCTGTTCCTGCCGGTCGAGAACATCGAGCTGCTGTCGCGCTACGGCTCCGACAGCGCCAATGTCGAGCTCGACCGTCTCGGGGGCGGCGGCTGGCAGGCGCGCAAGGCCAAGCTCAAGAACCGCATCCGCGAGATCGCGGGCGAATTGATCAAGATCGCGGCGGAGCGGCAGCTGCACGAGGCGCCGAAATTCCCGCTGCAGCCGCACGTCTATGACGAGTTCTGCGCACGCTTCCCCTATGATGAAACCGAGGACCAGCTGGGGGCCATCAACTCGACCCTGAAGGACCTCGAAATCGGCCGCCCGATGGACCGCCTGATCTGCGGCGACGTCGGCTTCGGCAAGACCGAGGTGGCGCTGCGCGCGGCCTTCGCCGTCGCACTCGAAGGCAAGCAGGTCGCGGTCGTGGTGCCGACCACGCTGCTGGCGCGCCAGCATTCGCGCACCTTCACCGAGCGCTTCAAGGGCTTCCCGGTCAATGTCGCGCAGGCCTCGCGGTTGGTGTCGACCAAGGATTTGAACCAGACCAAGAAGGGACTCGCTGACGGCAGCGTCGACATCGTCGTCGGCACCCATGCGCTGCTCGGCAAGGCCATCAAGTTCAAGGACCTCGGCCTCTTGATCGTCGACGAGGAGCAGCATTTCGGCGTCAGCCACAAGGAGCGGCTGAAGCAGCTGCGCGCCCAGGTCCACGTCCTGACGCTGTCGGCGACCCCGATCCCGCGCACGCTGCAACTGGCGCTGACCGGGGTCCGTGAGCTCTCGATCATCGCATCGCCGCCGGTCGATCGCCTCGCGGTGCGCACCTTCGTCGCGCCCCACGACCCCCTGATGATCCGCGAGGCGCTGCTGCGCGAGCGCTATCGCGGCGGCCAGGCCTTCTACGTCGTGCCACGGATCGAGGACCTCGCCGGCGTCAAGGATTTCCTCGACAAGAACGTGCCGGAGATGAAGGTTGCCGTCGCGCACGGCCAGATGCCGCCGACCGTGATCGAAGACATCATGTCCGCGTTCTACGACGGCAAATACGATATCCTGCTGTCGACCACGATCGTCGAATCCGGTCTCGACATCCCGAATGCCAACACGCTGATCGTGCACCGCGCCGACATGTTCGGCCTCGCCCAGCTCTATCAGCTGCGCGGCCGCGTCGGTCGCTCCAAGCTGCGCGCCTACGCGTTGTTCACGCTGCCGGCGCAGCAGAAGATCACGGCGCAGGCGGAGCGGCGGCTCAAGGTGCTGCAGTCGCTGGAGACGCTGGGCGCGGGCTTCCAGCTTGCCTCGCACGACCTCGACATCCGCGGCGCCGGCAATCTGCTCGGCGAGGAGCAGTCCGGCCACATCAAGGAAGTCGGCTTCGAGCTGTACCAGTCGATGCTGGAGGAGGCGATCGTCAACCTCAAGGCCGGCGTCGTCGAGCCTGCCGCCGATCGCTGGTCGCCGCAGATCACGATTGGCATGCCGGTCTTGATTCCAGAAGACTACGTCAACGATCTCAGCGTGCGGCTGTCGCTCTATCGTCGGCTCGCCGATCTCGACACCGACGAGGACATCGACGCCTTTGCCGCCGAGATGCGCGATCGCTTCGGCGTGCTGCCCGACGAAGTCCGCTATCTGTTCAAGGTCGCCGCGATCAAGGCCTATTGCCGCCGCGCCAATGTCGGCAAGGTCGATGCAGGCCCGAAGGGCGCCGTGATCGCATTCCGCGACAACAGCTTTGCGCATCCGGAGCGGCTGGTGACGTTCATCCGTCAGCACGGCCGGGCCGCCAAGGTGCGGCCGGACATGAAGGTCGTGTTCTTCCAGGAATGGGACACGCCGGAAGAGCGGCTCGCGGGCACCACGGAGATCCTGCGCCAGCTCGCCAATCTCGCCGAGAGCAAGAAGGCGGCGTGAGGTTCAGCCTCCCCGAAGCGGAGGCTCGGCTCAGAGAGCGGGAGTGCGCTGGCTCGGATCGCGCGAACGCAATCAAATGCGCCTCTCCGTTCGCGATGGTGATCGCCACGTTCGTTGTCACGGCAGAGCAGATTTCGCCCAAAGCAAGCTCGATCGGCTCATCGTTGCACGGCGATTCAGGAGCAGCCCCGAGGAGGTACTAAGGTTTGGTTCGTTGACGAGGTTGTTAATCTCGCCTACCTTTTTGTTCACTTTTTGAGCAGTTCTTTTTATTTCAGGGCAGGGGTTTTTTTGTGAATGCGATTACCGTCGCGTCGGCGATCGCCGTGAAACGCCCGGCGAACCATTTAGCGGGACAACCTAAGGTAATCGTTGATCGTTCGACCGACGCCACGCCGGTCGAGTCGGAGGCTGTTTGGTCGAATGCCGACACCCCGAAGCCTGCCTATCCTGCGACCGCCAAACTGCCCACCCAGGTCGGTCCGAAAGGATTGCGGTCCGACTTCATAGACAAGGATTTCCTGTGGTGTTCGCGGCATGCGGATTCACCGCGACATTTTGAATGCGCGCGGCTGATTACGGCCGATCACATAGCGCAAGTTTTTCAGCGCATACCGGGATTTCCGGTCGGCGCCAATATGTAGCGCGTAAAGGGCGTCGACGCCGACGGGCATCGATGCTCCGAAAACGGGCAAATGAATTTTATTCTGGCCTGGAGGCGGAGCCATGCAGACGATTTCCAGCGGCGTGACCGTAACTGTATCTTCCGGTACTGAATCCGGCGATACCGTCCTGACTGGCGGCACGCTGATCGTTGTGTCCGGCGGCAGCGCTACTGGAACGACTTTGTCCGGTGGCAACGAAGTGATTTCGAGCGGTAGTGTCGACAGCGGCGCCACGATCCTGTCCGGCGGCAGCCTGAATATCTCGAGCGGCGGTGGCAGCGTCTCGGCCACGGTGGATGCAGGCGGCATGCTCAACGTCTCCTCGGGCGGTGTGGCGTCGTCCATTGCCGTGTCGTCGGGCGGCACGCTGAACGTTGCCGGAACGGTGACAAGCCAGGTTACGGTCTATGCGAGCGGCCTGGTTGTGATCTCTTCCGGCGGCATCGAGACGGGCGCTCCGGGCAGCAACGAGACGATCGTGTCGGGTGGTACGGTCAGCGTGACCGCGGGCGGCCAGTTGTCCTACTTCACGGTCAGGAGCGGCGGCCTTGTCACGGCCGACTTTGGCGCGACGATCCACGACTTCGGCGTCAGCAATGGCGGCATCCTCAATCTCGCTGGCGCTCAGACCAGCAATTCGGAGGTCTTCTCCGGCGGCACGGAGAATATTTCTTCGGGTGGCAATGCGCAGAACTTCGATGTGTCGGGGGGCACGCTGAACGTGCTTTCTGGCGGCAACGCGCAGTCCTTTACGGTGTCGGGAGGCTCGCTCAATGTCCTCTCCGGAGGCACGGCCGAGTTCTTCACGTTGTCGTCCGGAGCCGCGGCCGGCGTCGCAGCTGGCGCCACCGTTCATGATCTTACTGTATCGAACGGGGCAACGCTCAGCCTTCTGGGTACGGTGACGAGCTCCGTATTCATTGCGGGCGGCGCCACATTGAACGTCTCTGCCGGCGGTGCCATCAACGGATCATTGGATTCGTCCGGCTTCCCAACGGTCAACGTCGTCGGCACAGTGAACGTGTCCGCAGGAGCCACCGTCAGCGACCTTGCTGTCGACGGCAGCGGCGCGCTGAACTTGCTGGCCGGCGCGTCCGCGCACGACATCAATGTGAATTCCGGCGGCCAATTCAATCTCGCGGGAAGCACGACGAGTAACATCAACATCCGCCAGGGCGGCCTGGAAACCGTTTCGTCCGGAGGTGCCGCGAACGGCGCCACTGTCTTCGGCGGCGGTGAGCTCGACGTCCTTTTCGGCGGGTCGGCAAACGCCACGATGGTCAACGGTGGTCTGCTGAAGCTGTTCTCAGGTGGGTCCCTGAGTGGCGTTTCGGTCACCAATTTCGGCGCCGTAGAACTGGTCAGCGGAGCGTCCGTTTCGCAGCTTTCCAACACCACTTTCGGTAGCGGCACCAACCTCGAGGTGGGGCCTGGCGCCGTCCTGAGCGGCTATTCGGTGGGTGTTGGCCCGATCCTCGACGTTTTGTCGGGCGGCTTAACCTCCGCCACCACCGTCACCACGAGTGGCACCGAGAGCGTGTTCGCGGGCGGCACGGCCCTGGGCAGCATCGTTGGCGATGGCGGCTTCATGCAGGTCGGCGTTCCGTCGTCGAGCCAGGGACTGGGTGGTTCGGCGGGCGGAACCGTCAGCAACACGTCCGTGTCGGGCGGTCAGCTCAGTGTGAATTCCGGTGGCCTCGCAGTGTCCACCACCATCGTCAACAACGGCGGCGCGCAAGTCACCTCGGGCGGTACAGTCTCCGGGACAACGATCTCCAACTCCGGCGGCATGACGGTGCTGAGCGGCGGCACGGCGGCCGATACGGCGGTGCTGAGCGGCGGCTACTTCCAGCTCGGCGTAGGACCGATCAGCGGTAGTCCCGGTTCAGCCGGTGGCAGCGCGACGGGCACGATCCTGTCCGGCGGATTCGAGGCCGTCTTTAGTGGTGGTGTCGATTCCGGCGCCACGATTCTGTTGCATGGCAACCAGGTAGTTTCCGCCGGTGGCTTCAGCATTGGCGCCGCGGTTTCAAGCGGAGGTGTTGAAAATGTTTCGTCTGGCGGCCAGACGTTCAACACCACGGCCTTCGGCGGCGGCGTCCTGAACGTTTCCGCCGGCGCGACGGCACACGACGTCACGCTATCGGGTGGCACGCTCAACCTTGGCGGCAAGATCACCAGCAATGTTGTTATTCTAGGTGGCGGCCACGAAATCGTCTCTGCAGGTGGTTCCGTCACCGGCGTCGCCGGTTCGGGCACCGTAATTTCCGGGCTGGTCGACGTTCTCTCTGGCGCGTCTTTCGAATATGCGACCGTCTTCAATGGCGGTGACCTGAATGTCTCGTCCGGTGCGACGGTAGACCATATCTCCGTCTCGAGCGGCGGCATCTTCAACGTCGGCGGCACGGTTTTGAGCAATGTCGCGGTGTTTGCCGGCGGCGTCGAAAACGTACTCTCCGGAGGGGTGGTCACCGGCGTGACCGGTTCCGGAACCGGAATTTCGGGCGGCACGGTGAACGTGTCGTCGGGAGGCGCGCTCGATCACGCGACCGTCAGCGGTGGCGGCGTGCTGAACGTTGCGTCTGGAGCTACGGCGCACAACATCGCGGTGTCGAGCGGTGGCGCGCTCAACGTTGCCGGCGCGGTGACGAGCAACGTCGCGGTCTTTGCCGGAGGCAATGAGATCGTGTCCTCTGGCGGCTCCACGGGGCCGGTCACGATCTCCGGCGGCACGGTCGAATTGCAGACCGGCAGCGTCGCGAGCGGCGGCATCACCTTCAGCGGTTCCGGCGGTCAACTGAAGATCGACGGCACCTCCCTGGCCGGCACCACCATCAGCAGTCTGGTGCTGGGCGACAGCATCGATCTGACAGGCCTCAATTTCGTATCGGGCGGCTCGGCGACCTTGGGGGCCGGCAACATCCTGCATGTCACCGAGGGGGCAACTTCCTTCGATCTGCAGCTTGATGCGCTTCCCGGCGTGCGGTTCAGCGTCAGCGCGGATTCTGGCACCGGAACGCTGGTCACGACACGTGCCGATGTCGCACCGGTCACGTCAGCGTCCAACATCCATGCAGGCTCTGGCCAGACCTCTGTGCTGGCGTCCAGCCTCTTCTCCGTGACGGACGCAGATGGCGATGCCATCACCCAATATGCGTTCTTGGACACACAAGGTCACGGCCACTGGGTCATCAACGGCGTCGTCCAGGCCACCAATGCCGAGATCGATGTTGCGGCGGCCAACCTGTCGCAGGTGAGCTACGTGTTTGGTCCGAGCGGCACGACCGACACCCTTTCCGTGCGGGCCAATGACGGCACGCTTTGGGGCGGCTGGACTCAATTTACGGCTAAGGCATCTGGCGACAGCGCGCCAACCGTGAGCGCAGTCAACGTGACGGCGACCCATGGCGAGACGTCGACGCTGGCCACGAGCCTGTTCACCGCCTCGGATTCGGACGGCGACACCATCACCCAATACGGGTTCTGGGACACCGGCGGCAACGGTCACTGGGTGGTGAACGGCGTCGCGCAGGCAGCCGGCACCAACATCGAGGTGTCGGCGGCGAACCTGTCGCAGGTGAGTTACGTGTTCGGGCCGTTCGGCTCGACGCCCGATACGCTCTGGGTGCGTGCGAACGACGGATTGGCGTGGGGCGCCTGGACGGGCTTCACCGCAACCCCGGGGCCCGACAGCCCGCCGGTCGTGACGGCATCGAACGCGACCGGGCTTCACGACCATTCGGTCGCGGCCACGACCCTGTTCACGGCCTCGGATCCCGACGGCGACGCTATCACCCAATACGGGCTCTGGGACACCGGCGGCAACGGTCACTGGGTGGTGAACGGTGTCGCACAGGCAGCCGGCACCAACATCAACGTGTCGGCGGCGAACCTGTCGCAGGTGAGTTACGTGTTCGGTCCCGGCGGCTCGCCGTCGGATACACTCTGGGTGCGGGCCAATGACGGCATCGCGTGGGGAGCGTGGACGAGCTTCACGGCGACCGCAACCAACCAGGTGCCGACGGTGTCGGCCTCGAACGTGGTGACGGTCTCCGGCCAGACCTTCGCCGCATCGAGCCTGTTCAGCGCGACCGACGCGGATGGCGATACCATAACGAAATATGCGTTGTGGGATTCCAACACGAACGGGGCCTGGATCGTCAACAGCGTAACGCAGCAGGCAAGTGCCGAGATCGATATCACGGCGGCGCAACTATCCCAGACGACCTATCAGGCCGGCCCGGGCAACGATCTACTCTGGGTCCGGGCCAATGACGGCATCGCGTGGGGGGCCTGGCAGCCATTCAACGTGACGGGGGAGAGCTCCAGCAATGCGACCATCGCATCGGGTGCCACGCTGGAATTGCCGGGGGCTTCGAACGCCACCGTGTTGTTCCAGAGCTCGACAGGAACGCTGAAGCTCGACAATTCGGCGAGCTTTAGCGGCACCGTCGCCGGCATGACGGGTTCGGACGCGATCGATTTCGCGAACATCAGTTTCGCGAATGTTCACACGCCGACCTTCAGCGGAAACACCACGCGGGGAACGCTCACGGTGACGGACGGCACCGTCACGGCAAGTGTTGCGCTGCTTGGCAACTATATGGCGTCCACATTCACGGCATCGAGTGATGGCCATGGCGGTACCCTGGTTGTCGATCCGCCGGCGACGCAGGTCAGTCAGCTGGCGCAGCCACAGCACGCATGAGGGCTTGAAGACGAGGCGTGCGGAGCCGCCACCGAGATAAGGTGGCTTCGCATGCAGGCGATGCCCGCGCAGCGATCGCGGCAACTGGTACGCGCCATGGAGCTTGTTACGAGGCCGCGCGCTCCGGCGTCCCGAACAAGCGGCCAAGCAGCGACATCGTTGAATCGCCCGGCAGCAGCGTTGCGACGCTGACGGCGGGCTCGGCTCTGACGTCGCGGCGGCCGTTCTGGGTATGGCGCATCACGCTCGCCAATCGCCGCGTGATCGCCTGCGCGTTGCGCAAATCGGTGCCGGCGAATGCCACGACGAGCGAGCGGTCGTCATAGACGGCACCGAAATCGGCCTGGCGCATCAGCCGGCTGATGATCCGCGCGCCGTCGAATTGCGCGCGGGGTTGCACGTTGTCGAAGGTGAAGCGCGCCACCGAGAGCGCGCCGCCGCGCTCGGCGGTGTGGTAGACGGCGGTCGCGAAATCGCGCTCGAACGCGGCCTTGGTCAGCAGTCCGGTGCGGGGATCGATCAGGCCCTTGGCGTCGATCGCCTTGAGCATGCGGCCGAGCCGCGCCTCGAAGGCATGCTGCCGGATCATCGGCAACGCCATGTCGGCGACCCGCGTCGGCCCGGCCGTGACGATCTCGAGATTGGGCAGTTCGTAACGCGGCGTCAGCTCGCCCGAGGTGACGATCACCGGCAGCGGGCGGAAGCGGACATCCTCGGTCAAAACAGTCAGGAAAGCGTCCATCACCCGCGGCGTGAATCCCTCGGCCAGCACGATGCCGTCGATGTCGCGGTTGGACAGATGCTTGGCCGCGGCCTCGATGCTGAGCGCGCCGACCACGCCGGCCCGTTCGCCGAGCGCGACCGACAGCGTCGGGTAGGCGCCGCCGCGACCGATCAGCAGCGTGGTGGCTTCGCCGACCGGATCGATATCCGTCAGTGCGACCGGGGCCGGCGGCACCAGCCGACGCATCACGGTCGCATGCAGCGCGCGAACGCGCAGGCTCGCATTGAGCCGGGCCACCAGGCGATCCGGCAGGCCCTTCTTCTGGAAGAACGCGATCACGGTGTCGGGCAGGGTGGTCGCGGGATCGACCGCGATCAGCGGCAGGTAGGGCGCGCGGGCGGCGGCGCGCTTGGCAAGCCCCGACAGGGTGACGAAGTCGACGCCCTCGGCGGCCGCGATGATCGCGGCCGGCTTGACCTGCTCGATGGCGCGCCCGACCTCGTTCCAGTCGGTGACCACGACCGGAAACAGCTTGGTTTCATCGAGGACCGTGGCAAACGGCGGCTTTGCCGATGCCGAGACGATGAGAACCGGACCTTGTTGAGACATTCGAACGCTCGAAACCAATGCTTAAGAACAGCAACGGCTGCGATGCTAGTTGGCTTGGCTTAATGCGGCGTCAACACAATGCTAAGACTAACGCAATGATAAGATTTTAAGGCATTCCGGTGCCGCTGCGGTCGCGAAATGCTTCGACCATCAACGGGTTAAGCCCAAGTTCTGTCAGGGCGTCGCGGGCCCGCGCATTGTCCTGCGCCCGTCCGGCCAGGCGGTGGCCGCTGAGGCGGTCCGGCAAAGCCGTCAACAGCGCGCCCTGGCCGAGCCGGCGCGACCATTCCTGCAACTCCTCGGCCAGGAAGCGGTAGCCGCCGACCGTCATGACCCCCGACGGCGGGGCGGTGATGTTGATGGCGCCGGTCGTGCGGTCGAGCCGGGCGGCATATTCGGTGTCGACGTAATCCCGTGGCGCCGGCGCGATCAGGCTTTCGGCCGGCGGCGACGAAGGCGCATAGGCCGCGACCGGCACCATCGGGCCGCGCAGGCCGAGCGTGCCCTTCGGGGTCAGCAGGACCTCGCCGGCGATCGATGCGCTGGGAGCTTCACGTGGCGCGCTGTGCGGACCGGGCTTGATCGGGGCCGGCGATCCGTCCTCGCCGGTACGGCGGGCGCCGAACAGCCCGGCCTCGCCGAACAGATAGACGTCGGTCATGGTCACCCGCCGCGAGATCCAGTGCGCGCTGGAGGCAACCTGCTCCGGCATCCGCCACAGACCGATCACGTTGCGCAGGCTGGGCAGCCGCTCCGACAGGCCGCGCTCGTCGAGCCGCAGCGCGAGCTGCGCCGGCGCGATCAGCGTGTCGCAGGCGTGATCGTTGAACTGGGCCTCGAACGCGTCCTCGTCGAACGGGTGATGCATGACGAGCGTTCCGCCGGACAGCAGCCAGGTCACCAGCGACGAGCAGATGCCGGCAAACGACATCGGCGCAAACGCCGACATGATGGTCGCGCCCTGCGCCAGGTCGCTCTCGAGCGACATCGCGAGCCCGCCGGCGATCAGGCTGAAATGCGCGCGCGGCACCGGACGAAAGCCATCGCTGGTAACGTCGAAGGAGATCAGCGCCGGCTTGCGGCCGTCCTGGATCATCGGGCGCGAGGTCCGGGAGTCCTCGAGAATGGCCTGATCGAGCGACGACATGCCTTCGGGCAGATCGGTCCCGAAGCCGCAGACATGGCGGATCGAGAACGCCTCGGCCGCAGCGTTCATGGCGAGGTCGGCGTAGGAGATGCCGTCAATCCTGCTGCATGTCACGATCGCCCGCGCCGCGGTGCGGTTGAGCACGGAGGTCAGCTCGGCCTGCCGCCACAGCAGCGGCAACGGCACCACCACGAGGCCGACCCGATGGGCGGCGAGCACCGTCAAGACAAATTCGATCGTGCCGGGAAGCTGAACCGCGATCACTGTATTGGCCGGCAATCCGATCTCGACGAAATGGGCGGCGATCGCCGAGATCGCGCGGTCGGCCTGCGCATAGGTCAGGCGCTTGCGGGTCTGTCCGGTGACGCGTTGCTTGTTGAGCGGGTCGACCAGCGCCAGCGCCTCGGGCTGCCGCGCCAGGGTGCGCTTGAACAGCGTATCGAGGGTGGGCGAGGTGATCGACTGGTTCACAGGTTCAACGTCGGTTGCATCGCTTCGATCGGACCAGGTCATGCCGCGTCGGGGCGCATCACCTGATCGATTGCTTGGCAGAACACTTTGGCAGATTACTTGGCAGACTATCTTGGCAGACTATTTGGATTCCGCGCCGGGCTTCTCCCACCAAGTCTCCGGCAGGTAGCCCGTCAGCGCCGTGGTCGAAGGCCGTTCTATCCGATTCCAGCGCGCGATCCATTGCTCTCCCAAGTTAAATAGGGGGATAGCGTAGAAGCCCGACGTCAGGGCCCGGTCCAGCGCCCGCACCGCCGAGACGAAGGCCGGCCGCTCCCGCGCCGCCAGCAGGGCGGCAATCGTGGCGTCGATGGCCGGATCCCTGGCGCCCATGTAGTTGCGGGTGCCCGGCACGTCGGCCGCCTGGCTGCCCCAGTAGAACCACTGCTCGTTGCCTGGCGACAGCGACTGGTCCCAGCGAACAGGGACCATGTCGAAATCAAAGGCAACCCGGCGCTGCTCGAACTGCACCGCATCGACCACCCGCACCGCGGCGTCGATGCCGGCGCGCTTCAGGTCGCGCTGGTAGGCGAGGGCGATCCGCTCATGCTCGCGTGTCGTCACCAGGATCTCGATCCGCAGCGGCGTTCCGGTCGAGCGCTGCTTCAGCACGGTGCCGTCGAGCGCGTAGCCGGCCTCGGACAACAGCGCGAGCGCGTTGCGAAGGATGGTGCGGTCGCGGCCTGAGCCGTCGGTGGCGGGCAGGCGATAGCGGCCATCGAGGATGTCGGGCGGGATGTGCGACGAATACGGCTTGAGCAGTTCGCGCTCGCGGTCGTCGGCGGGGCGGCCATAGGCGGACAATTCCGAGCCCGCGAAATAGCCGCCGGCGCGCGAATAGAGTCCGAAATAGTAATTGTGGTTGATCCATTCGAAGTCGAACAGCATCAGCAGTGCCTGGCGCACTTTGACGTCGGCAAATTTCGGCCGCCTGGTGTTGAACACCAGGAATTCGGACGGTTGCGGCGTGCCGATCTTGATGGCCTCGCGGATCACCTCACCGCGTTTCGCTGCGGGGAAATCGTAGCCATCGTGCCAGCGCAGCGGTTCGGGCTCGGTCCTGAAGTCATAGAGGCCACGCTTGAATGCCTCGAACTGGCCGTTGGCGTCGCGGTAATAGTCGAGCCTGATCTCGTCGAAATTCCACAGGCCGCGGTTCACCGGCAGGTCGCGTCCCCAGTAATCGGGATTGCGGGTGAAGGTCACGCTGGTGCCGGGCTTGACCGCCGTCACGCGATACGGGCCCGAGCCGATCGGCGGCGCCAGGGTGGTCTCCTCGAACCTGGAGACGTCGGTGGCATGACGCGGCAGGATCGGCATCAGGCCCAGAATCATCGGCAATTCGCGATCCGCGACACCGCCGAAATCGAATCGCACCGTGAGCGGGTCGAGCACCTCGGTCTTTGCGACTTTCGAATAATACTGGTGATGCAGCGGACGGCCGTGATCGCGCAGCAACTCGAGCGAGAACACCACGTCGTCGGCGGTGACCTCGCGTCCGTCGGAGAAGCGTGCCCGCGGGTCGATATGGAATGTCACATAGCTTCTGGCATCGTCGGTCTCGACGCTGCGGGCAAGCAGGCCGTAGAGCGTGAACGGCTCGTCATTGTTCCGCACCAGCAGGCTTTCGTAGACATAGCCGCGCTCATAGGCGTAGCCCCTCAGCTGCTGCACGGCGAGGCCCCGGACGATCAACGGATTGAGGCTGTCGAAGGTGCCTTCTCGCGGGCTCAGGACCAGCCGACCGCCCTTCGGGGCGTCCGGATTGGCATAGGGCAAATGGGTGAAGTCGGCCGCCAGCGCGGGGGCGCCGTGCATCGCGATCGCGCGGCTCTCGGCGGCCAATGTCGGGGCAGGTGCGCCCGTCAGCAGTGCCGTGACGAATGCCAGGACGAATGCCAAGACGAGCGGGACGGCGGCCGATGCGACGCGCCCAACGTGCCCGGGAACACGTGCGTGAGGCGCCGGATTTGATTCGCGAAACGTCACGACCGAGGTTTATCACAGGCCGCTGAAACTCGTCGTCACATAGGCGCAAATGCGGTTGTCGGCATTGATCTTTCCGCGCGCCGCTGTATTGAAGGCGTGCAATTCGAAGGCGGGAACGCCTGTCACGTATCCGCCTCAATTGACTAGGAGACAGCCGCGGGAGCAGCTGTGTTTCGCGGCTATGTGTCGGCGCCTGCAGCGGTTTCGGGTGCTGCCGTTCAGAAAGGGTTTTCCGCAATGAATTTCCGTATCTTGGCCGCCCCGGTCCGGCCGCATGGGCGAGTTGTTGCCCTGATGGCGGCGACGGCATTCTCTGCAGCGCTCCTGGTTCCTGCCGCGCAGGCCCAGCAGCCGGCAGCGCCGGCGCCCGCGGCACCGAAGGCCGCGCCCAAGGCGGCACCCAAGGCAGCTCCGAAGGCGGCTCCGGCAGCCCCGGCGCCCGCAGCCCAGGCACCGGCCGCAGCAGGTGCGCCGCCCGCCGCGGCCGCCGGCCAGCAGCCCGCCCAGGATCAGCAGATCCAGCTCATCTACGCCCCCTGGACCAAGTTCTGCCTGAAGGGCCAGGAAGCCAACGCCAAGCAGGTGTGCTTCACCGGCAAGGACGGCCGCATCGAGTCCGGCCAGCCTGTGATCGCCGCCGTGATCATCGAGCCGGAAGGCGAGCCGAAGAAGATCCTGCGCGTCACGCTGCCGCTCGGCATGCAGCTCGTGCACGGCACCCGCGTCATCGTCGACGGTAACCCGCCGCAGCAGGCGCCCTACGTGATCTGCTTCCAGAACGGCTGCATGTCCGACTATGAAGCAACCCCCGAGCTGATCGCCAACATGAAGAAGGGCCAGAACCTCGTGGTCCAGGCGATCAATTCGAACGGCGCGCCGCTGACGCTGCCGCTGCCGCTCAACACCGAATTCGCCAAGGCGTTCGACGGCCCGCCGACCGATCCGAAGGTGTTCGAGGAAAACTCGAAGAAGCTGCAGGAAGAGTTGCAGAAGCGTGCCGAAGAGCAGCGCAAGAAGCTGGAAGGCGCGGGCGCTGCCGGTGCGACGCCGGCTCCAGCCAACCCGGCGGCCAAGTAAGCGTTCAAGCGCTCACGCCGTCGCGAGATCATCGCAAATCAAAAGGCGCCCGGAAGGGCGCCTTTTTTGTCATGCGATACGGACTGGCTGATGGCAGCCTGCTGCGGTGGTGATTGCGCAGGTGGTGTGCGATGGTCACTCAAGGCAAATCGATCGCGCCAAGCCGCATCGCGGTTGCCTTGTCCGGACAAATCCTCGGGCGTCGAAGCACAATCATAAATCCGTCACGGGAGGCCAGACGAACGCGCGGAATGCGCGCTTTCGATGCGCCAAAGCGCGCGTGGTTCTCCCGCGGACCCTGGCCGCCGTTCGCAGTCATGGAAGTCGCCAATGTCCCAGCAAGTCAGCAAGCAGCGGCGGGAACCGCTCTCCCGGCCGAGGAACGAGGCTTTGCAGGCGGGCAGCCGGGCTTCGGCCGATGGCCGCGTCGACCAGGACAATGTTCCCGGCGCGTTTCATCCGGGCATCGTCCACCTCGCGCTGGCGATGGGCGGCTTCGCGATCGGCATCGCCGAATTCGCGACCATGAGCCTGCTGCCGTTTTTCGCCCACGACCTGCATGTCAGCGAGCCGCAGGCGGGCCAGGCGATCAGCGCCTACGCGCTCGGCGTCGTGGTGGGCGCGCCTGTCATCGCCGTGCTGTCGGCGCGCATGACGCGGCGGACGCTGCTGATAGCGCTGATGGGCTTCTTCGCGCTGATGAACGGCCTGTCGGGGCTCGCGCCCGACTATCACACCATGCTGGTGCTGCGCTTCCTCGCCGGGCTGCCGCATGGCGCCTATTTCGGCATCGCCATGCTGGTCGCGGCCTCGCTGGTGCCGACGGACAAGCGCACGGCGGCGGTCGGCCGCGTCCTGCTCGGCCTCACCATTGCGACGACGATCGGCGTGCCGCTCGCCAACGGGGTGGGGCAGGCGATCGGCTGGCGCTGGGCGTTTGCGATCGTCGCGGGCCTCGCGCTGCTCACCGCCATCCTGGTTCTGCTGTTCGCGCCGCGCGACGTCGCCAACAGCAATGCGAGCCCGCTGCGCGAGCTGTCCGCGCTCGGGCGCAAGCATGTCTGGCTGACGCTGGCGATCGGCGCGATCGGCTTCGGCGGGCTATTCTCGGTCTACACCTATCTCGCCTCGACCATGCTGGCGGTGACGCACACCTCGCCGGCGCTGGTGCCGGTGACGCTCTGCGTGTTCGGTGCCGGCCTGACCGCCGGCAACATCATCGTGCCGCGCTTTGCCGACCGTGCGCTGATGGCGACCGCGGGCGGGCTGTTGCTGTGGTCGGCGGCCACGCTGGCGCTGTATCCGCTGGCGGCACTGAATTTCTGGACGCTGAGTGCGGACGTCTTCCTGATCGGACTCGGCGGCGCGCTCGCCACCGTGTTGCAGACCCGCCTGATGGACGTCGCGGGCGAGGCGCAGAGCCTCGCTGCATCGCTCAACCATTCCGCATTCAACACCGCAAACGCGCTGGGGCCGTGGCTCGGCGGAATGGCGGTTGCGGCCGGCTACGGCTGGACCTCGACCGGGCTGGTCGGCGCCGGATTGGCGCTGGCGGGGTTCGTGGTCTGGGCGGTCGCGGCAGCGCTGGCCAAACGTGACGGGATATGACGCGGCCGGCCGAGCCGCGGTGCGGCGGGTCAGTTCAGCGACGGATTGCGCGGGCGGTAGCCGCCCGACTTGTCCTTGATGAAGATCTCCGCGACCTGCGAGTGCCGGATCGGTTCGCCGGACTCGTCGGGCAGCAGGTTCTGCTCGGAGACATAGGCGACGTATTCGGTCTCCGAGTTCTCCGCGAGCAGATGGTAGAACGGCTGGTCCTTGTGCGGCCGCATGTCCTCGGGAATCGACAGCCACCATTCCTCGGTGTTGTTGAACTCCGGGTCGATATCAAAAATCACGCCCCGGAAGGAGAACACCCGGTGACGGACGATCTGCCCGATCTGGAATTTGGCGGTGCGCGCTTTGATCATGGTTCGTCGATAGACCAACATTGTGGCCGATGCTAGGGGCTAAGCTTCGAATTAACCCCGGGTTTACCGATTCCAGACCTGCAAAAACGGCCCGAAAACCGGCCGAGAAACTACTTTCAGAATGATCGATATCCTCAATCTGGCGCTGCCGTATTTCGGCCTGATCTTCATCGGCTATGCCTGCGGAAAAGCCAAGGGTTTGCCCGAGAGCGGGCTCGCCTGGATGAATTTCTTCCTGCTTTACGTTTCGTTGCCGGCGCTGCTGTTCGGGATCATGTCCAAGACCCCGTTTGCGGAGCTGAACAACCCGCCATTCCTGATCGCCACCACGCTCGGAACCGTGATCGCGTTCTTCCTGGCGATGCTCGCAGGCAAGCTGATCGGACGCCTGACGCTGCGCGAGGCGACGCTCGCCGGGCTGTCGGGTGCCTACGGCAATATCGGCTATATGGGCCCCGGGCTGGCACTGGCCGTGCTCGGCACCAAGGCGGCGGCGCCGACCGCGCTGATCTTCTGCTGCGACAGCATCTTCCTGTTCTCGATCGTGCCGCTGCTGATCGAGCTCACCGACCGCGACCATCCCTCGCTGCTGCACGCATTCGGCGTGGTGCTCAAGCAGATCGTGCAGAACCCGCTGATCATGTCGGCGGTGTTCGGCGCGCTGGTCGCCGCGTTTCACGTTCCGATTCCGACAGCGCTCGACCGCACCATCCAGTTCCTGCAGAACGCCGCGGCGCCCATGGCGCTGTTCGCGCTCGGCGTCACCGTGGCGCTGCGGCCGTTCGAGCGGGTGCCGTGGGAGGTGCCGGGCGTGGTTGCGATCAAGCTGCTGATCCATCCGCTGCTGGCCTTCGGACTGATGCTGCTGTTCGGCCCGTTCGCGCAGCCTTGGGCGGCGACCGCGGTGCTGATGGCCTCACTGCCGCCGGCGCTCAACGTGTTCGTGATCGCGCGGCAGAACGACACCTGGATCGAGCCGGCGTCGGTCGCGGTGCTGATCGGCACCTTCGCCTCGGTGATCACGCTGACCAGCGTGATGTGGTTCATCCAGAGCGGGCGACTGGTATTTCCCTAAGCGCGCATGATGCTCACCGCCGCCAGGACGGCGCAAGGCCCTCGCGCATCGCCAGACGCCGCAGCGGGCCGAACGCGCCGAGCACGTGCAGGCCGGCGGCACGCGCGGTCTGCACGCCGAGGAAATCGCTCAGCAGCGAGCGGTTGGCGATGTCGATCGCCCAGGTCCGGCTGGCCACGTCGGGCCGCCGCGCGGCCTGGTAGCGTGCCAGCACGTTCGGCGCGCCGGGATCCTCGCCGCGGCCGATCGCCTGGCCCGCGATCTCGGCGATATCGGCGGCATCGCGCAGCCCCATGTTGAGGCCCTGCGCGCCGATCGGCGGCAGCACATGGGCGGATTCTCCGACCAGCGCGATCCGGTTCCTGGCGAACTGCCGAGGCCGCTCGATGGCGAGCGGAAATACATGCCGTCCGGGCTGCACCTCGACGCGGCCGAGAATCGAATGCGATTGCCGCTCGGCCGCTTCGGACAATTCCTCGTCGCCGAGCGCCTTCAGCCGCTCGGCCTCCTTGGGTGTCGAAACCCAGACCACGCTGCTGCGGTCGCCGCTGAGCGGCACGAACACGCAAGGGCCGTGCTCGGTGTGAAACTCGGTCGAGATGTTCCGGTGCGGGCGGCTGTGGGTGATGTTGAAGGTGAGGGCGGACTGCCCGAGCGCGCGGCTGACAACCTCGATACCGGCGGCCTCGCGGGACAATGAATTGCGGCCATCGGCGCCGACCACGAGCCGGGCCCGCAGCGGCTGGCCCTGCCGCGTCACCACGGTGACCCCGGCATCATCCGGCTGCACCGCGGCGGCCTCGTCGTCGAACCGCGTCAGCGCTGCGATCTCGCCGGCGCGCTCCTCGAGCGCCGCGACCAGCGCGCGGTTGTCGATGTTGAAGCCGAACTGCTCGCGGCCGATCTCGTCGGAATTGAACCGCACTTCCGGTGCGCGGATCAGGCGGCCGGTGTCGTCGACCAGGCGCATGGTCTTGAGCGCGGCCGCCTTGTCGCTGCAGCGCCGCCAGACGTCGAGCCGTTCCAGGATGTCGGTCGAAGCGCCGAGCAGCGCGGTGGTGCGGTTGTCGGCATAGGGCGCGCGGCGCGCCAGCAGCGCGGTCCGCGCGCCGGCATCGGCGAGTGCGATCGCAGCCGTCAATCCGGCCGGGCCGCCGCCTATTACGATAACGTCATAATCGAGCGAGCTGTCGGTCATATCTGGACATTTGACATGCTTGGCCCGATTTTCAAGCCATCGGTAACCACCAAGAGTTTCCAACGGTTTGCGCGGCCGAACGCCGCAAGACTGCATATGCAAAGTGGGCCGATTCCTGATAGCACTCGGCCGATGGAGCACTCGAGCCAGCCGGATGCGCTGCCAGAACGGATGCGGACCGCCGCATTCTCCGTTCATATTTTCACGGCACTCGGCGCCGGGGTGGCGCTGCTGGCGATGCTGGAGGCCGTGCGCGAGCACTGGGCCAACATGTTCGCCTGGCTCGGGGTTGCGCTGATCATCGACGGGATCGACGGCCCGCTGGCGCGCCGGCTCGACGTGGTTCGGCTGCAGCCGAACTGGTCGGGCGAGGTGCTCGACCTGGTGGTCGATTTCGTCACCTATGTGTTCGTGCCGGCCTATGCGATCACCGCGAGCGGCATGCTGCTGCCGCTGGCCGCGCCGATCCTCGGCATCGGCATCGTGGTCTCCAGCGCGCTGTATTTCGCCGACCGCCGCATGAAGGCCGACGACAATCATTTCCGCGGCTTCCCGGCGCTGTGGAATGCGGCGGCGTTCTATTTGTTCCTGCTGCATCTGCCGCCGGTGCTGTCGACCATCGTGGTCGCGCTGCTGATCGTGCTGACCTTCGCGCCGTTTCACGTGCTGCACCCGTTCCGCGTGGTGCGGCTGCGCTGGCTGACGCTGTGGCTGCTCGGCGCCTGGGCGGTGCTCGGCGCGTATACGCTCGCCAACGATTTCGTGGTTGGCGCGCCCATCACCTTCGGTCTCTGCGCCATTGCCGTCTACATTGTCGGCAGCGATACCGTGATCCGCCGGATGAAAGCCTTCAGAGCATGATGCAATTGATCAGCAGCCCGGAAGCCTGGGCAGCGCTGTTGACCCTGACTGCGCTTGAGATCGTGCTCGGCATCGACAACGTCATCTTCCTGTCGGTGCTCGTCTCGCGGATTCCGCAACCGCAGGCCAACCGCGCGCGGCAGATCGGTTTGCTGCTGGCGCTGGTGTTCCGCATTCTGCTGCTGTCGATCCTGGTCTGGCTGATCGGGCTGACCCAACCGGTGATATCAGTGCAGGACATCTCACTGTCGTGGCGCGACATCATCCTGATCGGCGGCGGCCTGTTCCTGATCGCCAAGGCGACCCACGAAATCCACGGCGAGGTCGAGGCGCGTGACGTCGAGGAGAGGGAGAAGCCGAGCCCCAACGCATTCTTCTGGGTGATCGTGCAGATCATCATCATCGACCTCGTGTTCTCGCTGGACTCGATCATCACCGCGATCGGTATGGCGCAGGACATCGAGATCATGGTCGCGGCGGTCGTGATCGCCTGCGCCATCATGTACATCTCGTCCGGACCGGTGGCGCGGTTTGTCGCGGAGCATCCGACCACCAAGATGCTGGCGCTGGCGTTCCTGGTGCTGATCGGCGTGGCACTGGTAGCCGACGGCTTCAAATTCCACATTCCGCGCGGCTACATCTATTTCGCGATCGTCTTCGCGGTCGCGGTCGAGATGTTCAACGTGCTGGCCAAACGCAACCGCAAGAAGGCCGCGCGCTAAGACATGATGAGATTGGGTTGAAGTGGATCGGCAGTGGAGGTTCACCTCTCCCTTGGGAGAGGTCGGCGCGTAGCGCCGGGTGAGGGGTTATAGTCCCTCGTTAGCGCTGCGGCCCCTCACCCGATTTGCTTCGCAAATCGACCTCTCCCCGATGGGGAGAGGTGAAGTCGCGCGTGGCCGAACCGATTCGATCCCAACACATCTTGCTCTGGGCCGGCTCCAGGCCGCTTGGTTGACAAGAAGGTGCCGATGGCATTCGCTCGGCAGGTCAGAATTTGAGGGGAGCGACGACATGACCAAGGCTGTGCGCGTGCACAAGGTGGGGGGACCGGAAGTCCTGACCTATGAGGACGTCGAGGTGGGCGCACCCGGGACCGGCGAGGTCAGGATCCGCCAGCATGCGGTCGGGCTCAACTTCATCGACGTCTATTTCCGCACCGGCCTCTACAAGGCGCCCGGCCTGCCGTTCATTGCCGGCAACGAGGCCGCGGGCGAGGTTTTGGCGGTCGGTCCGGGAGTGACCAATTTCCACCCCGGCGATCGTGTCGCCTACTACTACAACCTCGGCGGTTACGCCTCCGAGCGCGTCATCCCGGCCGACAAACTCGTCAAACTGCCCGACCACATCACCTATGAGCAGGGCGCCGTGCTGATGCTCAAGGGGCTCACGGTCTGGTACCTGCTGCACAAGACCTTCAAGGTCGAGCAGGGCCATCGGGTACTGATCCACGCCGCGGCCGGCGGCATCGGGCTGCTCGCCTGCCAGTGGGCGCGGGCGCTCGGCGCACATGTCATCGGCACTGTCGGCTCGAAGGCGAAGGCCGATCTCGCGCTCGCCAATGGCTGCGACCATGTCATCCTCTACAACGAGGAGAACTTCGTCGAACGCGTCAAGCAGATCAGCCGCGGTGAGCTCTGCGACGTGGTCTATGACGGCGTCGGCAAGACCACGTTCCCGGGATCGCTATCGTGCCTCAGGCCGCGCGGCCTGTTCGTCTCGTTCGGCAACGCCTCGGGCCCGGTGCCGCCGTTCCCGCTCGCCGAGCTCAACAACCACGGCTCGCTGTTCGCGACGCGGCCGAAGCTCAACGATTATGTCGGCACCCGCAAGGAACTGCTCGAAGGCGCCGACACGCTGTTCGCCGCCGTGATCAACGGCAAGCTGCACGTGCCGATCAACCACGCCTACGCGCTGAAGGATGCGGCGAAGGCGCATATCGACCTGGAAAGCCGGGCCACCACCGGCGCGGCAATTCTCAGGCCGTAGTTCTCGCCGTCATTGCGAGCGAAGCAATCCATTATCTCCGCACATGCGGATCGATGGATTGCTTCGCCGCTGCGCTCCTCGCGATGACGAGCGGGTTGGTTCTTACGCCACCCGCCTTGCTGCTCCGACCTTGGTCAGCACCGTATCCAGGCAGTCGATCATCAAGGCGATCTCCTCCCGTGTGACGTTGAGCGCCGGCATGAAGCGCAGCGTGTCGGGCTGCGGCGAGTTGACCAGCACGCCGGCCGCTAACGCCTCGGCCATCACAGCTGCGCCGATCGGCATCTTGAGGTCGAGCGCGAGCAGCAGGCCGCGGCCCCTGATCTCGCCGAGCCCGTGCCGCGCCGATAGCCGCTGCAATTCACGCTCGAGCAGCAGCCCGGTGTCGGTGACCGATTTCAGGAAATCGGGCTTGCCGATCTGATCGAGCACGACGAGACCCGCGGCACACATCAGCGGATTGCCGTTGAAGGTGCCGCCCTGATCGCCGTGATCGAAGCAGGAGGCATGTTCGGTTGCGAGCAGCGCCGCCAGCGGCACGCCGCCGCCGATGCCCTTGCCGAGCGTCATGATGTCGGGCGCGATCCCGGCATGCTCATGGCCGAACAGCTTTCCGGTCCGGCCGATGCCGGTCTGGATCTCGTCGACGATGAGCAGCAGGCCGCGCTGCTGGGTCAGCGCGCGCAACTCCTGCAGGAATGCGTCGCTCGCAGGCCAGACGCCGGCTTCGCCCTGGATCGGCTCGAGCATGACCGCGACCGTCGACGGGGAGATCAACTTCCGCACCGACTCGATATCGTTCAGCCGCGCTTTCCGGAAGCCCGAGACCTTCGGCTCGAACAGCGGCTCGAACGCCTTCTTGCCCGAGGCCGACATGGTCGCGAGCGTCCGGCCGTGGAAGCCGCCTTCGAAGGTGATGATCTCGTGCGCTCCGCCCTTGTACTTGGCGCCGAATTTCCGCGCGAGCTTGATCGCGCCTTCGTTGGCCTCCGCGCCGGAATTGGCGAAGAACACCTGGTCGAAGCAGCTGCTGTCGACCAGCGCCTTGGCCAGTTTCAGGCTCTGCTCGTTGTAGAACGCCGGGCTCGGCGTCAGCAGCCGCCGGGCCTGCGCCGCCAGCGCGTCGGCGACGATGACCGGCGAATGGCCGAGCGGATTGACGGCCCAGCCCTGCACGAAATCGAGATAGCGGTTGCGGTTGGCGTCCCAGAGATAGGAGCCGGCGCCGCGCACGAACACGACCTCCGGGCGGGCGGTGATGTCCATCAGCGCGTCGAACGGATGGGTGGCGTTGGTCATGTCGATCTCCTCTGGGGACAGTGTTGGGAAAAAGGGCAGGCCGAAAAGCGAGAAGGCCGCGCTTTGGGGGCGCGGCCTTCTCGAAAACCTCAGCTGATGCTTTTAGCTAATCAGCGCTGGCGTCGGACATGGCGCGACCCTTCATCGTCGTTGCGACGACGCTGGCAGGTGGCGCGGCGGTTGGTCCGGTTCAGCTTCATGGCGCGGGCTCATACAGCCGAACCGGCGGCGGTGTCAAGCGGGAGGTGATCTCGCACGCAAGCGGCTCGTGGAGCGTGTTAGGCTGCCGCCAGGCAATCCTGGAGGTGGCGCCGTGATCAAGCTGCTGATCGAACGAGATCTTCCTGCCAATTTCGATGTCACCGATGACGCGCAGGCGGCGCGGCATGCGCGCATTGCGCTGGACGCAATCATCGCAACGCAGGGCAAGATGCACTGGCTGTGCACCTACGCCACCGATGACCGCAAGCTGTTCGGCCTCGTCGTGGTCGAGAGCGAGGAGGTCATCGATGCCTATGTGCGCAACGCAGGCATCGGCAGCTCGGTCCGCATCCGTCGGGTACTGCGCACGCTGGATCCGGCGCTCGCGGCTCCGCCGGCCGCCAATTAGCCGAGGTCAGAATCCGGCGACGGTGCCGTGGAGATCGTATTCGTCGGAACGCTCGATCTTGGCGGTGACGATTTCGCCGACCTTCAGCGGGCGGCGGCTGCTGAGGTACACCGCGCCGTCGATCTCCGGCGCGTCGGCCTTTGAACGGCCTTTTGCCACTGTCGGACCGACCTCGTCGATGATCACCTGCTGGCGGGTGCCGACCTTGCGCTTGAGGCGGCGCGCGGAAATCTTCTGCTGCCGGGCCATCAGCGCGTTCCAGCGCTCCTGCTTGACCTCGTCGGGCACCGGGTTGCCGATCGCATTCGACGTGGCGCCGGCCACCGGCTCGTATTTGAAGCAGCCGAGGCGATCGATCCCGGCTTCATCGAGCCAGTCGAGCAGATAGGCGAAATCGGCATCGGTCTCGCCGGGGAAGCCGACGATGAAGGTCGAGCGCAGCGTCAGCTCCGGGCATTGCTCGCGCCACTTCTGGATCCGTGCCAGCGTCTTCTCCTGCGCGGCCGGACGCTTCATCGCGCGCAGCACGTCGGGGCTCGCATGCTGGAACGGGATGTCGAGATAGGGCAGCACCTTGCCATCGGTCATCAGGCCGATGACCTCGTCGACATGCGGGTAGGGGTAGACATATTGCAGCCGCACCCAGGCGCCGAGCTCGCCGAGCTCCTTTGCCAGATCGTAGAACTTCGCGCGCACCGAGCGATCCTGCCACGGGCTCTCGGCATATTTCAGGTCGACGCCATAGGCCGAAGTGTCCTGCGAGATGACCAGCAATTCCTTCACGCCGGCCTTCACCAGCTTCTCGGCCTCGCGCAGCACGTCATTGGCCGGCCGCGACACCAGGTCGCCGCGCAGCTTCGGAATGATGCAGAAGCTGCAACGGTTGTTGCAGCCTTCGGAGATCTTCAAATAGGCGTAGTGGCGCGGCGTCAGCTTGACGCCCTGCGGCGGCACCAGGTCGAGATGCGGATTGTGCGCCGGCGGCAGCGCCCGATGCACGGCGTCCAGCACGCTCTCATATTGCTGCGGTCCGGTGATCGAGAGCACGCCGGGATAGGCGCTCTCGATCTGCTCGGGTTCGGCGCCCATGCAGCCGGTGACGATGACCTTGCCGTTCTCCGCCATGGCTTCGCCGATCGCGGCGAGCGATTCCTGCTTGGCGCTATCTAGGAAGCCGCAGGTGTTGACGATGACGATGTCGGCCCCGTCATGCTTGCGCGCCAGCTCATAGCCCTCCGCGCGCAGCCGGGTGATGATGCGTTCGGAATCGACCAGCGCCTTGGGGCAACCCAAGGACACAAAGCTCACTTTCGGCGCGGCGGCCTCTTGCATATCGTCCCAAATCTGCCTGATTGATGGGCAGGAGCTAGTCCCAATTGCCGAGAATTACAACCCTTTCCCGGACCTTCTGGCGTGATATGGATGCAGTCGCCGGGGCTTAAGAGTTGTCGATGAGCGCAGAATCGTCTCCCAGGATCGTCATCGTCGACGAGAGCCCGATCCGCGCGGCCATCCTGGAGGAGGGGCTGCGGGAGGCCGGCTACACCGACGTGGTCCATATCAGCGAGATGCAGAGCCTGCTGTCGCGGATCTACGCGCTCGATCCCGAAATCATCGTCATCGACCTTGAGAACCCCAGCCGCGACGTGCTGGAACAGATGTTCCAGGTCAGCCGTGCGGTGCGCCGGCCGATCGCGATGTTCGTCGACCAGAGCGACGCTGCCTCGATCCAGGCCTCGGTGGAGGCGGGCGTCTCCGCCTATATCGTCGACGGCCTCAAGAAGGAGCGGATGAAGCCGATCCTCGATCTCTGCGTGTCGCGCTTCAATGCCTTCGCCAAGCTGCAGGATGAGCTCGACCGCACCAAGCACGCGCTGGAGGAGCGCAAGGTGATCGACCGCGCCAAGGGCATCCTGATGAAGGTGAAGGGGCTGACCGAGGAGGAGGCCTATGTGCTGATGCGCTCGACCGCGATGCGCGAGAAAAAGAAAATCGGGGAGATCGCGCAATCGATCCTGACGGCGTCGGAGCTCTTGAAATGACCACACCCTTGCGCATCGGGTTCATTCCTCTGGTCGACGCCGCCGCATTGATCGTCGCCGTCGACAAGGGTTATGCCGCGACTGAGGGCCTCGACATCACGCTGGTCCGCGAAGTGTCGTGGTCGAACGTCCGCGACAAACTGAATATCGGCCTGTTCGATGCCGCCCATCTGCTGGCGCCGGTCGCGATCGCCTCGAGCCTCGGGCTTGGCCACGTCAAGGTGCCGATTACAGCGCCGTTCAATCTCGGGCTTAACGGCAACGCCATCACGGTCTCGCCGGCGCTGCATGCCGCGCTGATGGAGGAGATCGACGGTGACCGCTTCGATCCGATGGCGACCGCGCAGGCGCTGGCCCGCGTGGTTGCGAAGCGGCGCAAGAGCGGGGCCGAGCCGCTGACCTTCGGCATGACCTTCCCGTTCTCGACCCACAATTATCAATTGCGATTCTGGATGGCTGCCGGCGGCGTCGATCCCGATGAGGACGTCCAGCTCGTGGTGCTGCCGCCGCCCTACATGGTCGACAGTCTCGCCAACGGGCACGTCGATGCGTTCTGCGTCGGCGCGCCTTGGAATTCGATCGCGGTTGATCTCGGCGTCGGCCACATCCTGCACTTCGTCTCCGACATCCTGCTCAGCGCGGTGGAGAAGGTGCTCGCGGTGCGCCAGAGCTGGTCGGAGAAGCATCCAGACGTCGTGGCGTCACTGGTGCGCGCGCATCTGCGCGCCGCCGAGTTCATCGAGCAACCGGAGAACCGGCCCGAGGTCGCGCGCATTCTTAGCTCACCCGAGCGGCTCGGCGTCGACGCCAGCGTCATCCAGCGCACGCTCGATGGTCGTTTGAAGATCTCGCCGGACGGCACCATGCGCGAGAGCAATCGCTATTTGCTGGTGGGGCGCGAGGCGGCGGCGCGGCCGGATCCCGCGCAGGCGGCCTGGCTCTACGCCCAGATGGTGCGATGGGGCCAGACACCGTACCGGCCGGAGGCGCTGAAGGCCGCCATGGCGGTGTTCAGGCCCGACCTCTACGACGCCGCGTCCGGTCGCCCGGCAGGCGCCTCCCACGCCATCGGCGCGTTCGCCGGTCCACCGTTCGATCCGGCCGACATCCCCGGCCATCTGGCTGCATTCAGGATCGGGCGCTGGAAGCCCTGAGTGCGGGTAGTGGCCGACGCCAGCGGGGGGCCTCCGACTCCTTTGCATGGGGTTGTTTTCGAGATTTTCGGTCACGCGGGACTGGCGCGGGTTCCCGACGCCTCGAATTGCGACGAATAACATTCTCGGGCGAGCCCGAGAGGAAGAAGATTCCTCCGGGAACCGGGTTCCTCGCGGGTGTGGCGTCGCTATTTTTGCCACCCGCTTGAATTGCGCCACGAACGATATTCCATATGCCCGAGAATGGGGCGTTGGAGATCGACCATGCGCGAACTATCGGCGGAAGCCCGCCTGCACTTTCACGCGCGGCAAGTTTCAAGAAAGTCCGGGGCCGGAATTCACACCGCGGCGCTGTACAGCGCCTTTGCTGTGATCGCGGCGATCGTGTTCGGCACGCTGTCCGTCCACCCGTTCTGAGACCTTCTGAACAGTCAAAAGCCGCCGTCTGATGTGATCAGGCGGCGGCTTTGTATTGGCTGGGTGTGGATCGCTCAGTAGCGGCCGTAGCCGTAGCCGTAGCCGCCGCAGGTGTTGCAGGTCTGCTGAACCGGGGCGTAGTAGGAATAGCCCGGCGAGACCATCTCGGTGCGTTCCTGGGTGGCGTATTGCGGCGCGATCCGCTCATAGGCGACGCCTTCGGGCGCGACCATCACGGTCTTCGGCACCATCACGGTGCGATACTGCGCAGGGGTGCGATGCGCGACGACGCGGCCCGGCGCCACCATCACGGTTTCCTGCACGGTGCGATACTGCGGCGGCACCGTCTGCACCTGATAGCAGGTCGTGCAGGGCTGGGGCGGCGGCGTATAGCAGCTGTAGCAGCCGGCGGATGCAGCGCTGGTGAAGGCGGCGGTGGCAACCGCCGCAATGGCGAGGGAGAGGCTGGTGCGGAACATGCTTTCGTACCCAATTTCCTGAGAGGACAATCAAAGGCTCGGAATCTGCACCTAGCAATCAAACGGCAAGTTTGGGTTTAAGAAGACTCTTAACGGAATCTAAAAGGGCCGGCGCGGTGGCCGGCCCTCGGTCATTGCGTGGGCTGTTCAGTGCGCGGTCTTGAACGGCGCAACCGTGATGCCGGCCTGCTTCAGCGCTTCGCGCAGGCCCTGCGCGATCTCGACGGCGCCGCGCGTATCGCCGTGAATGCATACGGTATCGGTCTGCATCTTGATCACCTTGCCGGTGACCGAGACGACCGCACCATCCTGCACCATCCGCACCACGCGCTCGGCGATCGCCTTGGGATCATGCAGCACCGCACCGGGCTTCTTGCGCGACACCAGATTGCCGTCGTCCTCATAGGCGCGATCGGCAAACACCTCATGCGCCATCCGTAAGTTGGCGGCTTCGCCGGCGCGCACCAGCTTCGAGTTTGCCAGCACCACGAACACGAGGCTCGGATCGACGGCCTTGATCGCATTGGCGATCGCCCGCGCGGTCATGTCGTCCTCGCAGGCGACGTTGGAAATCGCGCCATGCGCCTTCACGTGGGTGACCTTGTGGCCGGCCGCAGTCGCGATCGCCTGCAAGGCGCCGATCTGGTAGGCGATCAGGTTCTCGATCTCCGAGGACGTCAGCCCCGGCATCGGACGGCGACCGAAACCATGCAGGTCGCGATAGCCGGGATGGGCGCCGACGCTGACGCCGCGCGCCTTCGCGAGCTCGACCGTCTTGCGCATGATGTCGGCATCGCCGGCATGGAAGCCGCAGGCGACGTTGACCGAGGTCGCTAGCTCGATCATCGCCGCATCATTGCCCATTTCCCAGGGGCCGAAGCTTTCGCCGAGATCGCAATTGAGGTCGACGGTTTTGGTCATGACGATCGATCCGTTTGTTGTGTTGATTCAGGGTAACGCGACTTGCCAGGTCGATACATCCACAGCGCTGACCGCCTGGCCCGCGACATTCGCATCCCGCAGCGCTTCGATGTTGAGACCAAAATCCTCGATGCCGCGGAGGCGGTCGGGCAGTGAACGCAGCAGCGCGTGGAGCTTGATCGCTTCGGCCTGCGCTTCCGCCATCGTCACCGCTTTGAAGCGGAACGGCCGGCCGGCCGAGAGCTGCGCGAAGCGACCGAAATCCGCCGTGATCACGGTCGCTATCTTCGGATAGCCACCGCTGGTGCCGCGGTCGGGCATCAGCACGATCGGCTGGCCGTTGCCGGGCACCTGGATGCTGCCGTTCACGGTGCCGTCGGAGACGATGTTGTGGCCGTCGAGGTGCCTGATGACGGGACCCTCGAGACGGTAGCCCATGCGGTCGCTGGTGGCCGAGATCTTCCACTCGCTGTCGATGAACAGCTTCTTGTTGTCCTCGGCGAACTCGTCGTCCTGCGGGCCGAACACGACGCGGATCGGCGCATCGGTCTCCGCCGGCAACTCGATGCGGCGCTCGGCGGCGGCGCTGGCGGCTTTTGTCGTCAGCTCGTCGCCGCTCTGCAGCGGGCGCGGGTAGGGGCTGCCGAGCCCGGCGCGGGCATTGACCGCGAGGCTGCCGAACATCGGCTCGCCTTCGATGCCGTGCTCGATCGCGAGATAGCTGAACGAACCACCGCGCGCGAAGCCGAGATTGAGCGTCTCGCCCTCGGCGAGCGTCGCCGAACTGTCGAACGCGACCGGCCGGCCGCCGATGTCAGCGTTGCGCGATGCCCCGGCGAGCCCGACGCGCACCGCGCCGCCGCGTGCGGTGAAGGCGGCGCCGAACGGGCCGATTTCGACCGCGGCGGCGAACGGGTCGTTGCCGACCAGCGTGTTGGCGGCCGCCAGTGAAAGCCGGTCCATCGCGCCGCTCGGCACCAGGCCGTAACGCTGCGAGCCCGGGCGCCCGCCGTCCTGCACCGAGCTTGCCGGGCCGATCGAGGTGACGACGAGCTTGCTCATGGCGTCACCAGTTCCGCGACGACCTCGCCGGCCTCGGCGGCGCGGTCCTGTTCTGCAAAGGTCTTGGCGTCGATCGCCGTAAAGGTGATGGCATCGCCTGGCTCCAGCAGGAACGTCGGGTCGCGATGCAATTGGTAGGTTCGCACCGGGGTGCGGCCGAGCAGGTGCCAGCCGCTCGGGCCGGCCAGGCACTGCACGCCGGTCTGGATGCCGCCGATCGAGATGGTACCGGCCGGGGTCAGCAGCCGCGGATCCTTGCGCCGGGGCATGTGCAGGAATGTCTCCAGCCCGCTGAGATAGGACCAGCCGGGCGTAAAGCCGATCATGGCGACGCGATAGTCGCCGGCGACATGGCGGGCGACGATCTGGTCGGGCGTGGTCTTGAGGCTCTTGGCGACATCCTCGAGATCGATGCCGTGCTCGCCGCCATAGGTGACGGGAATCCGCCAGCGCCGCGTGCCGGTCTCGGTCGGCGGTGCCTTGGCGGCGCGCGCGAGCAGCTGCTCGCCGAGCGCGTCGAAGCTGATCTGCACGGGATCGTAATGCACCAGCAGCGAACGGTAGGTCGGCACGGTCTCGGTGATGCCGGCGATCGGCTCGGCTGCGATCACCCGGTCGAGCGCGAGCACCCGCCGGTTGGCGGCATCATCGATGGTGCGGCTGAATTCCACCGTGATGGCGGCATCGCCACTCGGCAAAAGGCGGGGAGGACTTAAGGGTTCGGCCATTTGGATCAAGCGGACTTCGTCGGCCATCAAGCTAGCGTGTTTCGTGACAAAACGGAATTCGCTTCGTGCAAAATGACGCAGCAACTTCAATAAATTAATCGGCATGCCGGCGATAAATTTGGCTGATCGCAGCATTTTCGCGCAGCCCTTGACGCACGCCCTTTGCCCGGCAACATGCGCCGGTCTTTCCCTCCCATCGGAGCAAGCTCTCGAGATGTCACTGTCCACTGAGGCGATCGCGACGCTGTCGCACGTGTCCACCGCCACCATCACCACGGTCCTGCTCAAGAAGGGCCTGCGCAATATTTGGATGCGCGGCACCAAGCCGTTGAAGCCCGGGCTGAAGCGGCTGGTCGGACCGGCCTTCACGCTGCGCTTCGTTCCGGCCCGCGAGGACCTGGCGACGCCGGAATCGTGGTCGTCGCCGATCTCGACCCGCACCGCAATCGAGGCGATGCCGGCGGGCTGCATCGCGGTGGTCGATGCCATGGGCATCACCGACGCCGGCATCTTCGGCGACATCCTTTGCGCGCGGATGGTCAAGCGCGGGGTGACGGCGCTGATCACCGACGGCGTGGTGCGCGATGTCGAGGGCGTGCTCGGCACCGGCCTGCCGGTGTGGTGCGACGGCTACGCCGCGCCGCCGTCGGTCGCAGGGCTGACCTTCGTCGGCTGGGGCGAACCGATCGGCTGCGGCGGCGTTGCCGTGTTTCCGAACGACGTGGTGGTGGCGGACCAGGACGGCGCGGTGCTGATCCCGCAGGCATTCCTCGATCACGTGCTGGCCGAAGGGCCGGAGCAGGAACGGATGGAAGCCTGGATCGTCAACGAGGTGAACAACGGCGCCCAGCTGCCCGGCCTGTATCCGATGAATGCCGATACCAAGGCGCGTTACGCCGCATCCAAGAAATAACGTCAAGAAAGGGAGGTAACCCGATGGATATCCACGTTTCCGGCTCGCGGCCGACCCGCCGCGCGCCGAAGGAGCATTTCACCGGCAGCGTGCTGCAGGATCCGATCAACATGGCCCCGGCGCCGGCCCGGCTGAACGCCTCGCGGGTGTCGTTCGAGCCCGGAGCGCGCACCGCCTGGCACACCCATCCGCTCGGGCAGACGCTCTACGTGATCTCGGGCATCGGCCGCGTGCAGGCCAAGGACGGGCCGATCCGGGAAATCCGCCCCGGCGACGTGGTCTGGATTCCGCCGAACGAGAAGCACTGGCACGGCGCTTCGCCCGACAACAGCATGACCCACATCGCCATGCAGGAAGCGCTCGACGGGGTGTTCTCGACCTGGATGGAGCACGTCACCGACGAGGAATACAACGGCAAGCTCGGCTGACCGGTCGTTGCCGGCCAAAGGCAGAAGCCCCGCTTGTGAGCGGGGCTTCTACTTTTTCGGGACAGGCAATCAATTCACCCGCGTCCAGGTCTGGCCGCCGCAGAACATGCCGCCGAACGCGCAGCCCTGTACGCGCAGCGTGTCGGGGCTCTTCAGCGCGATGGTGGAATCGTAGGTGCTGCCGCTGTTCGGATCGAAGATGCGGCCGCTCCACTTGTCCTTGCCCGGCTTCATGTTGATCAGAACCTGTTCGCCGTTGGCGTTCGACTTCTTGTCGACCGAGTAGCCGCAGAGATTGGCGCCGCATTGCTCGATGCGGACCTTGCCTTCCTTCTCTTCAGTCAACCAGACGCCCAGCGGCGAGTTGGCTGCCTGCACCGGGTTCGCTGCAGGCGATGCGACACCGACCGTTGGCACTGGGACCGGACTCGCCGCCGGCGCCGCGCTTTGCTGCACGACCGGTGGCGGCTGTGGTGGTGGCGGTGCGGTCGCTGCCGTAGCCGGAGGTGGTGCGACGCTCGTGTTCGCGGGCTCGGTCATTGCGGCTGACGGCGCCGCCGGGGCGGCAGCCTGATCAATCGTAGCCGGAGCGGGTGATGCAGTGGCAGCGGGTGGCGTGACGGGCGGAGAGGGAGAATCCGTCCTGGCGTCTTTCGGTGTCGTCTCGCGCTTCTGCTCGGCGTCCCTGTGCTTGGTGCGTTTGGAACTGCGGCTGGTGTTGTCATAGACGCCGGGGATCGAAACCGTTCCACGATCCGGATCGATGCGGATGGTGCGGCCGCCGTAATCGAATGTGTATTGTGCCTGCGCTGTCACGGTGCTCGCCAGCACGAGCGCGGCGATCGCCAGAAGCTTCTTCATCTCGATCTCCAGTGCAGGGAATCCCGTTCGCAAGGCTATCTGGTGGCTGCCTCGTTGAACGTGTCCCAGATCACGGTCAGAACATGAGTCGTGTCCTCGCGGCTTAGGTTCAAAGCATTGGATCGCGGTTCGGTTTCAGGCCGTGCGCATCAATTTTTCGGAGCCGGGGTCTGACGCTGCAGGTTATTCGAACCACGCAGCGTAGATCTTCGCGTAGCTGCCGTCTTCGCGCGTGATGTGAAGCCACTGGTCGACGAACGCCTTCAAGGCGACGTCGCGCTGCATCCAGTAGGCTTTCTCGGCGAAGTCGAACGGCTTGTCGGGATGCACGGCGCAGAGCACACCGAGGTGCAGCTTCTGCTGATAGCGCGTCTCGGAGGCGTCGGTCATCATCAGATCGGCGTCGCCCTTGGCGATCTCGTCGAAGATTTTGGTGTTGTCGCTGAAGACGCGGATGTCGGCGGCCGTCACATTGGCGCGCGCAAAGCGCTCGTTGGTACCGCCGGGATTGACGATGACGCGGGTGCCGGGCTTGTCGATCTCGGCGAGCGTCTCGAACTTGCCCTTGTCGGCGCAGCGCGCGATCGGCGTCTTGCCCTCGCGCATGATCGGCGTCGAGAACAGGCCCTTCTTCTGCCGGTCGTAAGTGATGGAGATGCCGCCCATCGCGATGTCGAAACTGTCGGCCTCGAAATCCTTCATCATTTGCGGCCATGATGTCGGCACGAACTCAACCTTGACGCCGAGCGCCTTGCCGAGCGATTGCGCCATGTCGACGTCGAAGCCGCGAAATATCTTGGTCTCCTTGTCGAGCGCCGTGAAGGGCAGATAGTCGCCGGTCATGCCGACCCGCAGCGTGCCGCGCGCGACGATCTCATCGAGCCGAGATGGCGCCGGCTGTGCATGCGCAGCCGACAGGAGCAGAACGAGAGCGAGACCGGCCAGCGCGCGAAACATCTGATTTCTCCGTCAATTCCGATGACATGTCGTTGCGGAGCATTTAGACCAGATGGGACGATCGAGCCAGTATTGCGGGGCAAAAGTGACCATCTCGCTCCATGACGCATCCGTCGGTGTTTATGTGCCGTATCTGCGCAATCTTTCCGCGCTGCTCGATCATGCCGAGGCGCACGCCAGGGCGCGCAAGCTCGATCCAGACGTGTTGCTCGGAATGCGGCTCGCGCCGAACATGTACAGCCTTCGCCAGCAGGTCGGGGAGGCGAACCGGCACGTCGTCCTGAGCTGCGCCTTGCTGGCGGGGTGTGCGCCGCCGGTCTTCCCTGACGCGTCAATCGACATCGCCGGGCTGAAAGCGCGGATTGCCGCTACGATCGATTTTGTGCAGGGCCTGCCGCGGGAGGTGATCGACGCCGCGACCGACATGAACGTCGTATTCACGTTCAGGAGCGGCGCAACCAGGCCATTCACCGGCAAGTCCCTGATCCTGACCTTCAGCGTTCCGCAGTTCTTCTTCCATGTCGCAACCGCCTACGACATCCTGCGTCACGCCGGCGTCGATCTCGCGAAGAAGGACTTTCTGGGACCGCCGCGGCCGCCGCAGGGCTAGGCCTCGTTGCTGTCCCGGCTCATCCGCAGGGCGGCCGCAGTGCGGCTGGCGATCTCGTGCTTGAAATGCTCGAAGCGCCGCCGCGCTTCGGCTTCGCGATCATCGACGAATTTGATCGCGGCATCCCGGCCCATCGGGCCATTGACCAGTGGGGCCGTTCCTTCGCCGACGGTCTCGTCGACATAGTACTGGGCGCCGTCCTGGCGCACCGTCCAGCGGAAGCGCAGCGCAGCCGTCGGGCCTGGGCCGGACTTGGAATAGCCGTCGGCCTCGATCGGTTGGGGCGGCTGGATCGGCTCCGGCTCCGGCGCGCTCGGCTCGGGCTCACTCGTCGGCGGCTCACTGGGCTCAGCCTGTGCGACCGGCTGTGACGGTTCGGTCGGCGCCGGCTCCTCGATCGGCTCCGGCTCGACAGCCGCCGGTTCGGCGGGCGCGGCCTCGATGGTCACGGTCTTGATGGATACGGTCTCGACGGTAACGACTTCGATCGACGTCGGCAGGGGCGGTGGCATTGCGATCGAGACTGGCGGCGTCGGCTCAGCCGCCCCGTCGGTCGTGTCGTCCGGCGACTTGGCCTTCTCGTGAGGTGTCTTGGTCTGATCGAGAATGCTCGCGATCGCGGCAAGCGCATTGTCGGTCGGGTCGCTCACGGTTCGGTCTCCCAGGCACAACGCCGGCGGAATCGCGCCGACGCCCTTTCTATCTACCTGATCTGACTATCCTTTGTCAGCTAGGCGCTTCGCTTGATGGAGCTAGGCGCAGACCGGCGGTCGCTTGTCCTTCCAGGGACGAACCTGTTCAAGCTGGGCGGCCAGGCGGAACAGCAGTCCTTCCTCGCCGAGCTTGGCCGCAAACATCATGCCGAGCGGCAGGCCGGCCTTGTTCCAGGCCAGCGGCACCGACATCGCCGGCTGCCCGGACATGTTGAACATCGAGGTGCCCGGCATGTAGCGGCGCAGCACCGGCGCGATGTGGCTCAGATCCTCGGACATCGTGTTCAACTCGCCGAGACGAAGCGGCGGCGCGCACAGGGTCGGGCTCAGGAAGACGTCGCAGCCCTCGAAGAAGGTCGCGAGCCCGCGCGAGACCTGGAACGCCGCAAGCTGCGCCGCGACATAGTCGGCCGGCGTCATCTTCACCGAGTTCTGGCCGCTGGCGAGCGTCAGCCGCTCGACGTCGTCAGATGTCAGCGTGCGCCCGACCCGCTGCTCGAGCAGGCGAATGGTCAGGGCCGTGTTGCCGCCGACGATCGTGGTCATGAGCGCGGCGGGATCGGCTGCAAGCGGCGGCGCGCGCTCCTCGACATGATGGCCAAGGCCGGCCAGCAGCTTGGCGGTGTCGCGCACCGCCGCTGATATCTCCGGGTCGATGGCATCGCCATAGGGCGACTTGTCGGTGAAGCTGATGCGCAGCTGGCCGGGGTCGCGGCCGACTTCCTGCGAGAACGGCCGCTCCGGCGGCGGCGCGACGTAGAGGCTCGACGGCTCCGGGCCATGGATCGCATCCATCATCACGGCGCTGTCGCGGACGCTGATGCTGAGCACATGGCCGACCGAGAAACCGCCCCAGCCTTCGCCGCGATCGGGACCGCAGGGGTTGCGGGCGCGCGTCGGCTTCATGCCGAACACGCCGCAGGCGGAGGCGGGAATCCGGATCGAGCCGCCGCCGTCGCTGGCATGCGCGACGGGCAGGATGCGCGCGGCGACCGCAGCGCCGGCGCCGCCGGACGAGCCGCCGGAGGAATGCTGGAGATTCCAGGGATTGCGGGTCGGGCCGAACAGACGCGATTCCGTCGTCGGCATCAGGCCGAATTCCGGGCTCGCGCTCTTGCCGAAGATCGCAAGTCCCGCATTGAGGAAGCGCTGGGTCAGCGTCCCGTTGTGGTCTGCGACGAAGTCCTTCAGCAGGCTGGCGCCCGACGTGGTGCGGGTGCCCTCGAGCAGATCGAGGTCTTTCAGCAGGAACGGAACGCCGGTGAACGGGCCGTCGGGCAAGCCCTTGGCGATCTGGCGCTCGGCGTAGTCGTAATGCTTGACGACGACCGCGTTGATCTTTGGGTCGACGGCGGTGGTGCGCGCGACCGCCTCGTCGAGCAGCTCCTTCGCCGTCACCTCTTTCTTGCGGACCAGCTCGGCGAGACCGACCGCATCGTAGTTGCCGAATTCCTTGAAGGCCATTTGGGTACTCCGCATCGCCGGGCCGATCCTGCCGATCGGCCGCGGCGCCAACGAGAAAGCTGAAAGGTCAGCCGAGGACGTCCTGGTTGATTACATTCTGGCGCAGCGGATTGCCGTCCAGCACGCTCAGGATATTGCGCGCGGTCTGCTCGCTCATGCGATCGACGGCCTCGACGGTCACGCCGGCCACATGCGGTGCCATGATCACGTTGGGCAAGGCGTGCAGGGGCTGGCCAACCGGCGGCGGCTCGACCTCGAACACATCGAGACCGGCGCCGGCGAGCTTGCCCGACACCAGCGCGTCGTGCAGCGCATTCTCGTCGACGATGCCGCCGCGGGCGGTGTTGATGAGGTAGGCGGTCGGCTTCATCAGCCTGATCCGCGCGGCGTTGAACAGGCCGACGGTCTCGGGCGACTTCGGGCAGTGGATGGTGACGAAATCCGCTCGCGGCAGCGCCGCCTCCAAGCTCGGCACGGCCTCGCAGCCGGCCGCGGTGATCTCGCTGGCGGGCTTGTAGGGATCATAGACCAGCACGTTCATTTCCATCGCGAGGCAACGCTTGGCGGTGCGGGTGCCGATCCGGCCGAAGCCCACGATCAAAACGGTCTTGCCGTAGAGATCGAAGGGCAGCACGCCGAGCCGGCTCGCCCAGGTGCCGTCCTTGACCATCGAGTGCATTTCCTGCGCGCGCTTGGCCAGCGTCAGCATCATGAACAAGGCATGCTCCGCGACCGACGGCGAGTTCGCGGTGCCTGCGACCATCAGCGGCACCTTGCGGCGGGACAGCGCCGGCACGTCGACCGCGTCGTAACCAACGCCGATCCGGGTCACCACCAGCATGCCCTTGGAGGCCTCGAGCTCCGCCTCGCCGAAGCGGGTGGCGCCGAGCGCCACACCATGGACCGGCGCGTGCTGCTCCAGCATCGCCTGGAAGTCCTTGGCCGAGATCAGGTTGGGAAATTCGATGAGTTCGACGTCGTCCCGCTCGTTGAGGAGCGCCCGTGCCCCCGGTGACAGAGTCTGGGTGATGAAAATCTTCTTCTTGTTGGTGGCCATTTCCTGCCCTTGAGGTTTCTTGTAAGCCGTCAAAGGACGGCGCCGGTCACCTCGTTTAGCAAATGCATATTGTTGAGGTCCACAGCCAATCGGAGCGGGCTGCCATCCTGCGCGCCGGCATTGGGACTGACCCGGCCGCAGATCTGGCCGCCTTCGAGCGTGAAATAGACCAGGGTCTCCATCCCCATCGGCTCGGTGACGTCGAGTACTGCGTCGAACGGCTCGACGCCGGGCTCGGCATGCGGCCGCGCCTCCATGATGTGCTCGGGCCGGATGCCGAGCAGCAGCCTGTCGGTGCGCGAGAGGGCCTGGTAGCGCGCGGCGCGCGCCGGCGGCAGCGCGAAGGCGAGGCGATCGGTCAGCCGGACGTTGAGCTTGCCGCCGACGTCCTCGAGCCGGCACGGCACGAAGTTCATCGCGGGCGAGCCGATGAAGCTTGCGACGAACCGCGTCGCCGGCTTGTGATAGAGCTCATTAGGCGTGCCTATCTGCTCGATCCTGCCGTGGTTCATCACCACCACGCGGTCGGCCAGCGTCATCGCCTCGACCTGATCGTGGGTGACGTAGACGGTCGTGGTGCGGACCTTCTGATGCACCTTCTTGATCTCGATCCGCATCTGCACGCGCAGCTTGGCGTCGAGGTTGGACAGCGGCTCGTCGAACAGGAACACCTTCGGATTGCGCACGATCGCACGTCCCATCGCGACGCGCTGGCGCTGGCCGCCGGAGAGCTGCTTGGGCTTGCGGTCGATCAGGTCGGTGATGTCGAGCATCCGGGCGGCCTCGGTGACCCGGCTCTTGATCTCCGCCTTGGGGTAGTGCTTCAGCCGCAGCCCGAACGACATGTTCTCGGCAACGGTCATATGCGGATAGAGTGCGTAATTCTGGAACACCATCGCGATGTCGCGGTCCTTCGGCGGCACGTCGTTGACGACATCGCCGCCGATCATGATGTCGCCGTCGGAAATGTCCTCGAGGCCGGCGATCATCCGCAAGGTCGTCGACTTGCCGCAGCCGCTTGGGCCCACCAGCACCACGAACTCATGGTCGGCGATATCGAGGTCGATGCCGCGCACCGCCTCGACCTCGTCGTAACGCTTCACCACCTTGCGCAAACTGACGTCGGCCATGAATTCCTACCCTTGTCGCGTTCAACCCTTCGTCGCACCGGCGGTCAGGCCGGCAATGTAGTAGTCCATCAGGAAAGCGTAGATGATCAGCGGCGGCGCGGCGCCGAGCAGGGCGCCGGTCATGATCTGTCCCCAGTTGAAGACGTCGCCTTTGATCAAGGTGGTGATGATGCCGACCGGCAGTACGAGCTGATCCGTCGAGGTCGTGAACACCAGCGGATAGAGGAACTGGGCCCAGGAAACCGTGAAGGCAAAGATCGTGGCCGCGATCAGGCCTGGCAGGGCGACCGGGATGAAGATCCGGGTCAGCGTCTGGAACCAGCTCGCGCCATCGATGATCGCGGCTTCGTCGAGCTCCTTCGGGATCGAGGCGAAATAGCCGATCATGATCCAGGTGCAGAACGGCACCGTCAGCGTCGGATAGATGAACAGCAGCACGTACCAGCGATTGACGAGCTGGATGCCAGTCCAGTCGCCGAACACGGCGAACATCTTGAACAGCGGGATGAACAGCAGGCTGTCCGGGATGAGATAGGTGAGGAACACGCCGGTCGCGAGCGTCGCCGAGCCCCAGAATTTCATCCGCGCCAGCGCAAAGGCGGCCGGCACGCTGATCAGCATCGTGATGGTGACGACGATGATCGAGACCCAGGCCGAATTCCAGAAGAAGCGCAGGAACTGGTTCGAGGTCAGCAGCTGGACGTAGTTTTCGAGTGTGGGTTGATGCACCCACCACGGATTGGTCGCCGCTGAAATCTCCGCGCTACCCTTCAGCGACGTGATCAGCATGTAGAATGGCGGTGTCAGCGAGAAGATCGCAAACAGCGTCAGGAAGAAATAGGACCAGCGCAGCGCCCAGGTCCGGTCACGGCTCATGCTGCCGTATTTCACCTTGCGCGTCGGTCCCGCCTTGTCGATCGTCACGGTGCTCATCAGGATTCGTTGCCGCGTTTGGTGATGTCGCGCAGGATGAAGATCGCCGCGACAGCGAGGATCGGCACCATGAACAGCGAGACGCTGGCGCCGAGCGGAATGTCGCTGCCCTCGATGCCGACGCGGAACGCCCAGGTTGCGAAGATGTGGGTGTGGTCGAGCGGGCCGCCCGCGGTCAGGATGCGGACGATGTCGAAATTGGCGAAGGTCACGATCAGCGAGAAGAGCGTCGTGATCGCGATGATGTTGCGCATCATCGGCAGGGTCACGTACCAGATGCGCTGCCACCAATTGGCGCCGTCGATTGCCGCCGCCTCATAGAGCTGCTCGGGTACCGATTTCAGCGCCGCCAGATACATGATCATGAAGAACGGCGCGCCGTACCAGACATTGACCAGGATCACCGAGAACCGCGCCCACATTGCGTCGCCGGTCCACGGGATCGGCCCGATGCCGAAGATGGAGAGCGTATAGTTGAACGCGCTGTAGGACGGGTCGAACAGCCACAGCCAGGCCAGCGTACTCATCGCCGGCGGGATCACCCACGGCACCAGCAGCATGCCGCGCCATTTGCGCTGCTTGTTGGCGGGCACGTTGTGCACAAAATGCGCGACGATGAAGCCGATCAGCGCTTTGAAGATCACCGCGGAGATCGCGAAAATGCAGGATTGCTTGACCACCAGCCAGAAAGTGTCGCGCTTGAACAGGAACTCGAAATTGCCGAAGCCGACGAACTTCGTCATCGCCTTGTTCAGCGTCGCCAGATGCAGCGAATAGATCGCCGGATAGATCACCAGCACGGCGATCAGCAGGATCAACGGCAGCGTCATCAGGAACGCGGACATCGACTTGCGCCGCAGCGCGTTGCGCAGGCCGACCCGTCTACGCCCCGACTGGGCTGCAGCTGTGCGGTTGGACTGGAATGCGACATCGACCATAACGGAGGTCCCTCGCGCGGGTTGGTTGCACAGCTCGCCGGTTCGGCGGTCGGGGTACGAAAACGAGACCTCGCGCGACCGGCACTATCTGCGGCCGCGCGGGGCTCGATTGCCGTCAGCTTCGCATGAAGCCTTCGCACTCGCCCTCGGCCCAGGCTAGCGTCTTCTCCATGGCTTCACCCTGGTAGTACCGCAGGCACATCTTGGTCAGGGTGGCCTGGAAGTAGATCTGCTGCGCGACCTTGGGCGGTGCAGGCGAGGCCGCAATCGACAGCGTCTGGTGCTTGTAGGGGTTCGGGTAGTGATAGAGCGTGCCCTTGGGCGGGCCTTGCTCTTCCCAGACCTTCAATGTCGTGAGCTTCTCGTAGGCCGGCAGGTCGTAGCCGCCGCTCGCGACCACCATCTTCTCGATCGACGCAGGTTGCGACAGGAAGGAAAGCAGGCTCTTGGCCGCCTCCTTGTTCTTTGAGAACGACCAGATCGACCAGAAGAACGGCAGATAGGGCGCAAAACGTCCCTTCGGGCCGGCCGGGAACCCGTGCGTCCAGCATTGCTCCGCGACTTGCGGCGCGTCGCGCTTGGCAACCGCCCACGCGCTCGGCGGGTTCATGATCATCGCGCCTTTGCCCGCGACCAGCCATTTGTTGTTGGAGGCATCGTCCCATGCGGCGACGTCTGGCGGCAGGAAGGCGAGCAGCTTCTTGTAGAATTCGAGCGACTGGCGCACCGCGTCGGTCTTGACGGTCAAATTGCCCTTGGCGTCGACCAGCTGCGCACCGAACGACTGGAAGATCGCACCGGCGGTGTCGACACTGTCGCTGGTCTCGCCGAGGCCGATACCGAACGGGAAGCCGGCCTTGTGGCAGGCTTCGGCCGCTTTGAGGAACGTATCGAGGGTCCAGTTATCCGCCTTCGGCGGGCTCCCGGCCGGATACATTTCCTGCACATCGATGCCGGCGTGCTTCTTCATCAGGTCGATGCGCGAGCAGGGGCCCTTGATCTGGCTGCCGACGCTGGCGGGAACGCCAAGCCATTTGCCGTCGGCCTGGCCGAGATACTTCACCGTGCCATTGACCTCGCCATTCAGCTTGACGAGCGGGTCCATGATGTCGTTGACCGGCTCGAGCAGCTCGGCATTGGCCTGCGGCCACCACGTCGGCATCTGGAAGATATCGTGACCCGATTTCGCCTGCGCCTCGGCAGCGATGGTGACGATGTTCTTGTTGCCCTGGCTGGTGATGTAGTCGATCTGGACCTCGACCTTTTCCTTGGCGGCCCATTCATTGACCAGATCGGTGGACGCACTGTTCGCGCCCGGCACCCAGTGATCCCAGAAGCCCATCGAGAGCTTTCCGGCTGCGTAGGCGCCACGCACGTAGGGGGCTGTGATGAGCGCCGCCGATGACAGCGCTGTCGCTGCAACGAATTCTCGGCGTGAAAGCGTCTTCCGTGACATGGCGTTCCCTCCCTGGCGAGCCACCGGACAAAAGACTTTTCGAATCCCGTTGTCGTTTTTGTGCGTCGCGTTCGCGCGACGTCGCGGGATTTCGTTCACACTGATCAGAACAGAATTGCCGGCGGCTGTCGAGAAACGAGATGCCCTTGTCGCGTAGTACTAACGTTGTGGTCAAATCGCAGGCAGTGCCGGCGTCACCGCGGATTACAGCACCTGTTGAGATCTTGCTGCGGCGCACGCGAGACCTGCTGAACGCACGCGCCGACGGGTGCGCGGTTGAGCCGCAGCTCTCAAGTCTGCCTGACCGAACCCTGTTCCGTCATGTTGATGCCCGGTGCAGCCGATAGACTTGCCGAAGGGGGAGACGATAAAATTCGGATTCGTCGAGCCTGCCCGCCGCATCAACCCTGCAATCCACCATCGATCACGGAGACCCGATCATGCTCATCCCGGTAGCGAAGCTGCGAGCACGATGGAGATTGTGCGCCGCGGTTGCGGCCACCACCGTCACGCTGCTTGCAGTGCCTCATATGGTCGATGCGCAGATCGTGCAGGGGGTCGAGCAGGGCGCGCGCGAAGGCAACAAGGCTGCCGGACCGGTCGGCGGGGTTCTCGGCGGAGCCATCGGCGGCGTGGTCGGGGTCGTGACCGGCGTGACCGGGGTGTTGACCGGCAACAACGGCAACCCCAATGCCGGCAACAGCAAGAACGCACAGGCGCCGGCGTCCGGTGACAAGCAGGGCGCTAAGGCCGCCAAATCGGCCAAGGCCGCCGCCAAGGACAAGGGCGCCAAACAAGCGCCGACGGTGCTGACCCAGGCCGGCGCACCGCAGCTCACGGCCGAACAGATCGTCGCCAACAGCGACGCCAACATCGAGCGGATCAAGAAGGAGCTCAACCTGACGCCGGAGCAGGAGAAGAACTGGGCCGGCTTCAACAGCGCGATGCACTATCTCGGCCACAATGGCGCGGACCGGCTCAACCTGCGCATTGCACGCGCGCAGCGAGATCCGCCTGACGACATCATCGAGCAGATGCGCAACGAGGCCCAGTTCCTCAACGATCGCGCGGTCGATCAGCGCGGCGTGGCGGACGCCGCCGAGCCGCTGTTTGCGAGCCTCGACGACAAGCAGAAGCAAATCTTCATCAACGAAATGGTTCGCCTCAGCCACGAGCGCGGGCTCGACTAAGCGCGAAGTGGGGACGAATAGCCGGGCCACCATGCCCTGGGGTAGGTTAAAGGCGCAGCACCCGGCTATTCTGCCGCAGCGGCGCGGCCCGGTTAATTCGTCATTCAATGTTGAAGAAAAACCGACCGGATCACGCCCGAGTGATGGCCGAGTCAGGGCCTTGTCGGGAACCGCTTTCGCAATGGGAAATATTGGCCGGCGCTTTGCGTCGGCGATTTGTTGAGCAGGGAAATCCGCTTCAGCTCTTGGGGAAGTTCAGCTCCACGCCGACGCCGTCGGGATCGTAGAGGAATATCTGGGTGTCGCCGGTGCGCGGCACGATCTGCTCGCGGAAGCTGATGTTGTTCGCCTGGAGGCGCTTGCGTACGGCATCGACGTCGGTCGCGGCAAAGGCGATATGGTCGAGACGACCGGTGTCCTCATATTTCTTCTCCGTCCCACGCACGACGATGCCGTCGCGTGGCTTGCGGGTGCCCATTAAATGGACGGCGGCCTGGCCGCCGGAATAGAGCCAGTAGCCGGGGAAATCGAGCGGCGGCCGATCGCCATTCTCGAGCCCGAGCACGTCGCAATAGAACGCCTTGGTCTTCTCCAGATCCTGCGGCTCGATGGTGAAATGCTGCAGTCCGCCCAATGGCATGGTTCTTCTCCCTGAGAATTCAGATCAGACGAAGCTGAGGTCGGCATCGACGCCGAGCATCCAGGCGCCGACGGTCTCGAAATGGCTCAAGCGTCCCTGCAGCTGCTGGGTCACGGTGTGGATGTCGCGGAAGCGGCGTTCCAGCGGATGGCCGTCGAAGATCGCGGTGGCGCCGGCCGTGCTGTAGGCGAAGTCGACGGCTTCCCGCGCCTTGTGGATGGCGTGCGTTGCCGCCATCCGGATCGTCATGCGCTGCGCGACCGTGATGCTGTGGCCGGCAACCAGGTCTTTCCAGATGTCCGCCATCGACTGCAGCAGGAAGGCGCGGGCGGCGCGCAGACTGACCTCGGCCTGGGCGAGGCCGGATTGCACCACGGCATTGTCGCGCAAGGTCGTCTTCATGCCGCGCGGCACCTTGTTGCGGGCGACGTCGACGAAATTGTCCAGTGCGCTGCGGGCGATGCCGCAGGCGACCCCGGCGAAACCGACCTGGTAGCAGGTGTGGTTGCTCATCCGGTACAGCGGCCCGTTCTCGCGGCACTCGCGGTCGAATTCGCGGGTGATCGAATGGTCCGAGCGGACGAAGAAGTCGTTGAGCGCGAACTGGTCGCTGGCGGTGCCGCGCAGCCCGACCGTGTTCCAGATGTCGGTCCATTCGACGTCCTCGGTCCGCACCAGCATGGTGCGCTCGAGCTGCTCGCCGTTGGCGTCGCGGCGCGGCGAGCCGTCCGCGGCGTAGATCGGGCAGTGGGCGCCGAGCCAGGTGGCGTGCCGCCCGCCAGACGCGAATGACCAGACCCCGCTGACGCGGTAGCCACCCGCGCATTCGATCGCCTTGACCTTCGGGCCGGGGCCCCAGGCCAGCACGGCGCGCGGGTCGGCAAACATCTCCTGCGCGACCGGCAGGTCGAGATAGGCGGCCGACATCGCGCAGCCGCCGGCCTGGCTCAGGCACCACGCCGTTGAGGCATCAGCCTTGGCGATGGTCTCGATGACATGGAAGAAGGTGACGGGATCGGTCTCGATCCCGTTGGTCGAACGCGGCAACAGCAGGCGGAACAGCCGCGCCTCATGCAGCCGGTCGAGCAAATCGGGCGGCAGCCGGCGGGTTGTCTCAATTTCGTCGGAGGCGGCCGCAACCACGTCCCGGACCGCCTCGGCGCGGGCGATCACGTCACGGTCGCCGGCAAGATCCGCAGAAGTCGTATTCATGTCCGCCTCCCTCAGGCGCGCCGGATCGTTGCGGAGGCCGCGACGTCAGCCGCCGCGTTGAGCTCCCGGTCGATCTGCTCGATCGATTTGCCGCGGGTCTCAAGCCCGAAGAACAGATAGACCGCGCCCGCCATCAGGAACCAGCAGCCGAGATAGACGAAGGCGGTCGGGATCTGGGTCAGCGGCACGTCCGGCTTGAGATAGTTGCTCGAGCCGACGATCAAGGCGAGGCCGACCGGCCCGATGATCTTGCCGATGCCGCCGAAGCCGTAGGCGGATCCCATGCCCGTGGTGCGCAGATGCGACGGCCAGACCTCCGCGGCATAGGGGCCGACGATCGCAAAGCCGCCGTCGGCGAAGAAGAAGGCTGCGCCGAGCAGCAGCCAGAACGCCGACATGCCGAACAGCGTCGCGTCGTAGTGATAGCCGGCAATGATGGTCAGCGCTCCGGCGCCGAAGCCGAGCAGGCCGCCGGCCACGCGCCGTCCCAATAGCTCCGAGAAATACGAGAACGAGAGGCGGCCGAGGAAGCCGGTGACGCTGAGCAGGATCATCATCTTGGCAGCCTCCTGCGGCGTGACCTTGAGCAGCAGCACGAACAGCGCGGGCGCCCATAGCGTGATGCCGTAGACGCCGGTCTGCGCGCCGGCATTGCCGAGCCAGGAGACGATCAGGCTGCGCGGATATTTGAACAGGTCGAACCAGCTCGTCTTGACGATCGGGCCGGCGTCGGCCGCGCTCGGCAAAGGCAGTTCCGATGGCGGCACCTCGAGCGCCCAGGCGAGCGACTTGCGGGCGTCGTCGTAGCGTCCCTGCCGGCACAGCCAGCGCGGCGACTCGGGAACCCAGAGCCTGACCAGCAGCACCAGGACCGCCGGCAGCACGCCGATCGCAAACAGCAGCCGCCACTGATCGGTGCCCATGATCGCGCCCAGCACCGCGCCAAGGCCGACGCCGAGCGGGATCACGCAGGTGACGAGGCCGCCGACCCAACCGCGCTTGTGCGAGGGCATGAACTCCTGCACCAGCGGCAGGTCGACGCAATACAGGCCGCCGACGCCGGTGCCGACGAAGAAGCGCAGGATCGCCAGGTAAACCCAGCCATTGTCGGGGGTGAAATAGAGCAGGCCGGTCGCGATCGAGAAGTTCAGCACCGTGCCGATGAAGACGATGCGGCGCCCGACGCGGTCGGCGAGCCAGCCCCAGAGATAGGCGCCGATGATGGCGCCGATGCCGGAACTCATCAGCACGGTGGCCGACTGGCCGAAGGTGAGCTTCCACGGGCCGATCAGGAAGGCGAGCACAAAGCCGATCAGGAAGTAGTCGAAGAATTCCAGCGCATCGCCGATGATGGCCGCGGCAAGGATCTTGATCTGGTTGCCGGTCAGAGTCGTCCGGCGATCGAGAATCTCGAACATGGCGCGTCTCCCCATGGCGCCTGTTCATTGTTGTTGGGAGCGTGCGTTGCGCCAGCGCATCGCCCATAGGATGAAGCTATCCTTGCGCCGTCGCGAACGGCAAGCCCGCACCGACGCGGGGCTCATCTGCACGGACGCGATAAGCAATCCGGCTTACTGCTGCGCACAAATCGTAGTGCGAAAACCCGAAGTGGGCGGCACCAGCCGTTGACTCCGGCAATGCCGATCCCCCACGTTTGGGTACACAAAGCTTGGGGGGCAGGCCGGGTGGACGAAAAGCGCAAGCATCCGCGAACCGAGGTCAATGAACCCGGCTATGTCTCGTCGGGCGGTTCGGTCATGCATTGCACGATCGTGAACATTTCGCCGGAAGGCGCCGCCATCGAGGTCGAGAATCCGGCCTTCGTCCCGCACAGATTCCGCCTGATGATGGCCCGTGAGGCATCCGTCGTCTATGAGTGCCAGGTGATCTGGAGCAAGAAGACCCGGATCGGAGTGAGCTTCGTGGCGACCGCGTGAGCGCGGCGATCAGCAACTGTCCTAGCGGCGCGCCGGAGCCGCCTGGAATGGCCGTCTGCCGATTACGGACGGCGCGTTGCGCCGGCGGCTTCGTTCCGGGTCATGCGAAAATCCCTTGAACCCGTGTCAGCGCCACATGCCACGCATCCGGGCGCCGATGTCGATCGGCGGCGCGCGATTGGCGGTTGAGGCTTGCGCGGCGGCGGCGCGTGGCCAGGTGGTCCGCTCGAACATCGGCAGCAGTCGCTCCGGGATGAAGCGGGTCCGCGAGGCGTACATGTGGCGGTCGCCCCTGGCGGCCTGGCCGTGGACGAAGAAGCGCTGCGGCACCAGCAAATGCAGGTCGTCCTTGGCCCGGGTCATCGCGACATAGAGCAGGCGGCGCTCCTCCTCGAGTTCGGCCGAGGTGCCGGCACCGAGGTCGGACGGCATGCAGCCGTCGACGACGTTGAGCACATAGACCGATTTCCACTCCTGCCCCTTGGCGGAATGGATGGTCGACAGGATCAGGTAATCCTCGTCGAGCAGCGGCACGCCCGCCTGGTCGCTGGTCGCGTCGGGCGGATCGAGCGTGAGCTCGGTGAGGAAGCGTTCGCGTGACGGATAGCCGGCGGCGATCTGTTCGAGTTGGATGAGGTCGGCGCGGCGGACCTCGCTGTCTTCATGGATGCGATCGAGATGCGGCTCGTACCAGAGCCGCGCGCGCTCGATGTCGACGGGCCATTCCGAGTAGCGGAGGTTCTCGATCGCCTCGACGAACAGCCGCCAGTCGGCGCCGGCGCGGGGTGGGGCGGGCAGCGCTGCGAGCGCAGCAATCGGATCGGCGGCCTCGGCCATGCGGTCGAGTACGCGCTGTGCCGAGGCCGGCCCGACGCCGGGCAATAGATGCAGGATGCGAAAGCCCGCGACCCGGTCGCGCGGATTGGCGGCGAAGCGCAGCAGCGCCAGCATGTCCTTGACGTGCGCGGCGTCGAGGAATTTGAGGCCGCCGAATTTCACGAACGGAATATTGCGGCGAGTCAGCTCGACCTCCAGCGGACCGCTGTGCGAGGAGGTGCGGAACAGCACCGCCTGGTGCTTCAACAGCGTGCCTTCCTCGCGATTGGCCAGCACCTGCTCGACGATGTAGCGGGCCTGATCGGCCTCGTCGCGGACCGTGACCAGCAGCGGTTTGCGGGTCGAGGTGCGGTCGCTCCACAGGTTCTTGGTGAAGCGTTCCTTGGCGAGCGAGATCACGCCGTTGGCGGCCGACAGGATCGGCTGGGTCGAGCGATAGTTGCGGTCGAGCGTGACGATCTCGGCGGCCGGGCTGAACTGGCTCGGGAAGTCGAGGATGTTGCGCACGGTGGCGGCACGGAACGAATAGATCGACTGCGCGTCGTCGCCGACCACGGTGAGCCCGTGCCCGGCCGGCTTGAGCGCGAGCAGGATCGAGGACTGCAGGCGGTTGGTGTCCTGATATTCGTCGACCATGACATGATCGAAGCGGCCGCCGATCTCCTCGGCCAGCGCGCTGTCCGTCACCATCTGCGCCCAGTAGAGCAGGAGGTCGTCGTAATCGAGCACGTTCTGCCGCTGCTTGGCTTCGACATAGGCCGCGAACAGCTGCTTCAATTCACTGGCCCAGCCGGAGCACCAGGGGAAGAACTGGCCGAGCACGGCCTCGACCGGCAGTTCCGCATTCACGCAGCGCGAATAGATCGCAAGGCAGGTGCCCTTGGTGGGGAACCGGCTTTCGGTACGGGAGAAACCGAGATCGTGACGGACCAGGTTGATCAGGTCGGCGGAGTCCTCGCGATCATGGATCGTGAATGCCGGGTCGAGCGCGATACGCTCGGCGAATTCGCGGAGCAGCCGCGCGCCGATGCCGTGGAACGTGCCGGCCCAATTCAGCGCATCGGTCATGACGGAGGCGCGATCGCCGAGCACACGGCGGGCGATGCGCTCGACGCGGCCGGCCATCTCGGCCGCGGCACGCCGCGAGAAGGTCATCAACAGGATGCGGCGCGGATCGGCGCCGGCGACGATCAGATGCGCGACGCGATGGGCGAGCGTGTTGGTCTTGCCCGAGCCCGCGCCCGCGATCACCAGCAGCGGCGCGCCGACGATGCCATCGTCGCCGACCCCGTACTCGACGGCGCGGCGCTGCTCGGAATTAAGCGCATCGAGATAGGCCGTGTTGGCAAGATCAGGCACGAATCACCCCCAGGAAACGCCGGATGAAACGCTAACAGACATTGCGATTCAGTGGGGCAGGCGCAGCTGCGCGGACGCGGAGAAATTAGATTGACATTAACGCGCCGCGGCGCACAACCGCGCCATGGGTGACACTTCCAAATCCGACACGCCGCTGAAGGCGACATTCAAGGTGCGGCTGAATGGCGAGACGGTGACGCTCGCGACCGTCGGCCAGGCCTACCGCTTCATCAGCAATCTCAGCGCCGTCGAATGGATGGAGTTCCGCTCGCTGCACGACGACGCGCTGGCTGCGCTGGAGCGAGCCGCCGGCAACGCCATGCTGACCGTGCAGGCGACCAGCGCGCTGCGGGTGCTGTTCGTCCGCGCAAAATTGATTTGAAAAGAAATGGGCCGCCTTTGGCCCTCCGAGGCGGCCCGAGAGTGCGGCCGAAGTGCATGGTGCGCCCGGCCGTCGCGTGTACCGCCGTTACCTTGTTTGCGGCCATAACGACAAGGGCCGTACGCAACCACCGCCGATTCGGCTGTAGCTGCCGCGCCACAATCAGGAGCCGGCGTCGTCGACGAGGCGGTCATACACAAGCGCAGAGCGCATGTTGATCGTCGCGATCCTCAGGTAGCTGGGTTCGCGCATCGCGTTGTTGAACATCAGGATCGCCGTCTTCCAATAGCCGCGCTCGCGCTGATCCGCGTTCAGCGCTGACAGATAGTCCGCCGCGTCGCCAACCGTTGCGAGTATTCGCCCGTCCTTGAGCGTGATCGGGAACGCAAGCGGCGAGCGCTTCTCCAACTCGAGCACGAAAGACTTCCCCCCCAGATCAAGCAGCGGCAAAGCAGCAATAACAGAACAGACCCAGCTGCGCCGCTATATCAGAGCCTCAGGGGGGTGGCTCAGAACGAGTCCGCCAGCGCGATCTCCGCCCGGAGGGCGTCGATGCGCCGTTCGGCTTCCTCCGACGTCAAGTCGCGCGCGTACTGGTCCGGCTGATAAGCCTCCTCGGCCAGGCTCCTCAACCGCAGCGCCTGGGCGCGCGACATCAGACCGCCGAAGCGGTCCGCAACCCCGCCAAATCTCACCGCCGCTGTGCTCATGGTCCACCTCACTTGCCGGATCGTGACTTGACAATATGTTCTATTTTTGTTCTAACAACCCATGGACAACAAGATCAATGAAATTCGTCGCAGGATCAGCACTTTGCGGGCTGAGATGACCTTGATCGAAGCGTCGATCCGGGACCAGGTCAATCGCGACCTGGATTGCAGCGAAGCGTCATACCGGCTGATGGCGATGCGCGCAGAGGTCGCCGAGCTGATCGGCCGATGGAAAGCCGCCGGTGGCGGCGAGCGCCTCCCGACCGTTCGCGAGCGGCTCAGCCGAAGCTATGCGGATCGCCCGATTGCATCGGTCAAGGCGGACAAGGCCAGGCCGGACAAGCCTAAGCCCAAACCGGGCCACGCCAGGGTGTGATCCGGCCGCCCGGTCGAACCAGCGCGGACGCGCGCTTCGAGCGTAAATCGGGTTTCCGAGTCGGAACCTGAGCCGCAGGATCGGCATTTTCTTGTGGTGAGAGCCAACACCATAGCATTGCCCAGCGCCATGATCGCCGATCCGACCGCGCCACCGCGGGCATCGATGAATGACGATCGCAGCCCGCTGCTGACGCTGATCTCCTGCATCAGCTGCATCAGGACGATGCGGCTTGAGAGCAGCTATCCGGGCAGCGAGGGCAAGGACATCCTTCAATACCGCTGCGAACAATGCAGCCGCATCGAGCGGGTGCAATTGGTGCGGCGAAGCTGGCCGGCCGAACGCTAGTCCCACTCTGCGAAAAGTTACAATGCCGGGTCGGAACTTTTGGTTCCATTAGCGATTAAGTCACTCGGTTTGCGTCACAAATCGCGGTTTTGGCGTTTTCCCGCTTGAATCGATCAAGAGCAATCATTCTTATGGTCACACTGGCTTTTCCGAGTCTTTAGGATTCGTAAGCCAGTGCGTAGGGGAAATTACATGACCGATCTCGGTTCTCCGCCTCGTCCCCGTGCTGAAACACGCCGCGCTCAATCATCGAATGGAAGCCTCGATTCCTCGCACGATCTGCTGCAGTCCCTGCAGGCGATGCGCGGCGGCGATTTCTCGGTTCGGATGCGTGGCGATTACCTCGGTATCGACGGCAAGATCGCGGACGCCTTCAACGAGATCGCGACCGCCAACGAGCGCATGGCTCAGCAATTGGCGCGCGTCGGGCAGGTCGTCGGCCGCGAGGGGCAAACTCGCCAGCGCGTCAATTTCGGCCTCGCCAGCGGCGCGTGGGCCGATATGGAAAGCTCGGTCAACACGCTGATCGACGACCTCTTGTGGCCGACCCGCGAGGTCACCCGCGCGGTCGCCGCCGTGGCGCAGGGCGATCTGCTGCAAACCGTTCAGCTCGATGTCGAGGGCAGGCCGCTGCGCGGCGAATTCCTGCAATCGGCGAACATCGTCAACACGATGATCAAGCAGCTCTCGGTGTTCACCTCGGAGGTCACACGCGTGGCCCGCGAGGTCGGCACCGAAGGCAAGCTCGGTGGCCAGGCCCAAGTGCCGGAAGTGACCGGCGTCTGGAAGGACCTGACCGAGAGCGTCAACTCGATGGCCAACAATTTGACCGGCCAGGTCCGCAACATCGCCGAGGTGACGATCGCGGTCGCCAACGGCGACTTGTCGAAGAAGATCACGGTCGACGTTCGCGGCGAGATCCTGCAGCTGAAGGAGGCCATCAACACGATGGTCGATCAGCTGCGCTCGTTTGCTTCGGAAGTGACGCGCGTTGCGCGTGAGGTCGGCACCGACGGCAAGCTCGGCGGCCAGGCGATCGTGCCCGGTGTGGCCGGCACCTGGAAGGACCTCACCGATTCCGTGAACGCGATGTGCGGCAACCTGACCGCCCAGGTCCGCAACATCGCCAATGTGACCACGGCCGTGGCGCGCGGCGACCTGTCGCGCAAGATCACGGTCGACGTGTCAGGCGAAATCCTCGAGCTGAAAGACACCATCAACACGATGGTCGACCAGCTCAACTCGTTCGCCTCAGAAGTGACGCGCGTGGCGCGCGAGGTCGGCACCGAAGGCAAGCTCGGCGGCCAGGCCAACGTGCTCGGCGTCGCCGGCACCTGGAAGGACCTCACCGACAACGTCAACTTCATGGCCTCGAACCTGACCGCGCAGGTTCGCAACATCGCAGGGGTCACCACCGCGGTCGCCAATGGCGACCTGTCGAAGAAGATCACGGTGGACGTGCGCGGTGAGATCCTCGAGCTGAAGGACACCATCAACACGATGGTGGACCAGCTCAACGCCTTCGCCGGCGAGGTCACGCGCGTGGCGCGCGAGGTCGGCACCGAGGGCAAGCTCGGCGGCCAGGCCGAGGTGCGCGGCGTTGCCGGTACCTGGAAAGACTTGACCGACAGTGTCAACTCGATGGCCTCGAACCTGACGGCGCAGGTCCGCAATATCGCCGAGGTCGCGACCGCGGTGGCGAAGGGCGACCTGTCGAAGAAGATCACGGTGAACGTGTCGGGCGAAATCCTTCAGCTCAAGGAAACGCTCAATACGATGGTGGACCAGCTGAACGCCTTCGCGGGCGAAGTGACGCGCGTGGCGCGCGAGGTCGGCACCGACGGCAAGCTCGGCGGTCAGGCCGAAGTGCCCGGCGTCGCGGGCACCTGGAAGGATCTGACCGACAGCGTCAACTCGATGGCGGGCAATTTGACGGCACAGGTCCGCAACATCGCCGAGGTCGCGACCGCGATCGCCGGCGGCGACCTGTCGCGCAAGATCACGGTCGACGTGCGCGGTGAGATCCTTCAGCTGAAGGAAACGCTGAACACGATGGTGGACCAGCTCAACCGCTTCGCCGGCGAGGTGACGCGCGTCGCGCGCGAGGTCGGCACCGACGGCAGCCTCGGCGGCCAGGCCAACGTGCCCGGCGTCGCCGGCACCTGGAAGGACCTCACCGACAACGTCAACTCGATGGCCGGCAATTTGACCGCCCAGGTCCGCAACATCGCGGAGGTCACCACCGCCGTGGCGCGCGGCGACCTGTCGCGCAAGATCACGGTCGACGTGAAGGGCGAAATCCTCGAGCTGAAGAACACCATCAACACGATGGTGGATCAGCTCAACGCCTTTGCCGGCGAGGTGACGCGCGTGGCGCGCGAGGTCGGCACCGAGGGCAAGCTCGGCGGCCAGGCCGAGGTGCGCGGCGTCGCCGGCACCTGGAAGGACCTCACCGACACCGTCAACGTCATGGCGGCGAACCTGACGGAGCAGGTGCGCGGCATCGTCAAGGTGGTGACTGCGGTCGCCAACGGCGACTTGAAGCAGAACCTCACGGTGAAGTCGAAGGGCGAGGTGGCCGCGCTCGCCGACACCATCAACAACATGACCGAGACGCTTGCGACCTTCGCCGAACAGGTCACCAGCGTGGCCCGCGAAGTCGGAGTCGAGGGGCGGCTCGGCGGTCAGGCCAACGTGCCCGGCACAGCAGGCACCTGGAAGGACCTCACCGGCAACGTCAACCTGCTGGCGGCCAATTTGACCTCTCAGGTGCGCGCGATCGCGGAAGTGGCGACTGCCGTGACCAAGGGCGACCTGACGCGCTCGATCCAGGTCGACGTGCGCGGCGAGGTCGCCGAGCTCAAGGACAACATCAACACGATGATCGGCAACCTCCGTCTTACGACGGAGCGCAACACCGAGCAGGACTGGCTGAAGACCAATCTGGCCCGCTTCACCAACATGCTGCAGGGCCAGCGCGATCTTGCGACCGTCGGCCGGCTGCTGCTGACCGAGCTTGCGCCGCTGATCAATGCCCATATGGGCGTGATCTACCAGGTCGACAATCCCGAGAATGCGCAGCTGCGTTTGCTAGCGGCCTACGCCAGCGACAGCAGCAACCCGCATCCGCAAATCGTCCAGTTCGGCGAGGGACTGATCGGCCAGTGCGCGCTCGACAAGCGGCAGCGTCTCGTCTCGGATATTCCGGGCGATGCCGTACCGATCAATTCGGCCCTGATGCGGATCATGCCGAAGAACCTCGTCGTGTTCCCGGTGCAGTTCGAGAACCAGGTCAAGGCTGTCATCGAGCTGTCTTCGATCTCCTCGTTTACGACCTCGCAGATCAGCTTCCTCGAACAGCTCACCGACAGCATCGGCATCGTGCTCAACAGCATCGAGGCGACGATGCAGACCGAGGCGCTGCTGAAACAGTCGCAACAGCTCGCCGGCGAATTGCAAACCCAACAGAAGGAATTGCAGCAGACCAACGATCAGCTCGAGCAGAAGGCCCAGCAGCTCGCCGAACGCAACGTCGACGTCGAGCGCAAGAACCAGGAAATCGAGCAGGCCCGCCGCGCGCTGGAAGAGAAGGCGACCGAGCTGTCGCTGACCTCGAAGTACAAGTCCGAATTCCTCGCCAACATGTCGCACGAGCTACGGACGCCGCTGAACTCGATCCTGATCCTGGGCCAGCAGCTCACCGAGAATCCGGACGGTAACCTGACCGGCAAGCAGGTCGAGTTCGCCCGCACAATTCACGGCGCCGGTACGGATCTGCTGAACCTGATCAGCGACATTCTCGATCTGTCCAAGATCGAATCCGGTACGGTGACGGTCGATGCCGAGGAAATTCTGACGTCAAGTCTGCTCGAGACCGTCGGCCGGCCGTTCCGGCACGAGGCGGAGAACCGGCATCTGTCCTTCAGCATCGATGTCGATGCCAACCTCGCGCGCAGCATGGTCACCGACTCCAAGCGGCTGCAGCAGGTGCTGAAGAACCTGCTCTCGAATGCGTTCAAGTTCACCGCCGATGGCGGCGTCAGCCTGACCGTGTCGGCCGCGCTCGGCGGCTGGAGCGCGGAGCATCCGATCCTCAATGCCGCGCCCGCCGTCGTGGCGTTCGAGGTGTCGGATACCGGCATCGGCATTCCCCAGGACAAGCAGAAGCTGATCTTCGAGGCGTTCCAGCAGGCCGACGCCGGCACCAGCCGCAAATACGGCGGTACCGGTCTCGGCCTTGCCATCAGCCGAGAGCTGGCGAGCCTGCTCGGCGGCGAGATTCATCTGCGCAGTGCGCCCGGCAAGGGCTCGACCTTCACGCTCTATCTGCCGCTGAAATATGCCGGACCGTCGGTCGCATTGCGGCCGCAGGCTCAGCCGATACAAATGCCGCACACGGCGGCGCCGTCGCTGCAGTCATCGTCCGGTACCCAGGAGCGTGTGATCGAGCAGCTGCCGGATGACCGGCTCAATCTCGAGCCCGGCGACACCATCCTGCTGATCGTCGAGGACGACCCGCATTACGCGCGGGTGCTGATCGACCTCGCGCGCGACAAGGGCTTCAAGGTGCTGGTCGCAAGCCGCGGCGCCGAGGCGCTCGATCTCGCCAAGCAGTTCCAGCCGAGCGCGGTCTCGCTCGACGTCTTCCTGCCCGACATGCTGGGCTGGACCGTGCTCAGCCAGCTCAAGCACAATCCGCTGACCCGTCACATTCCAGTCCAGATCATCACGCTCGACGAAGATCGCCAGCACGCGCTGGCGCGCGGCGCGTTCTCTTTCGTCAACAAGCCGACCACGACCGAAGGCGTCAGCGCGGCGCTGTCGCAGATCAAGGAATACGCCAGGCCGCGCCGCAAGCGCCTGCTGATCGTCGAGGACAATGCGGCCGAGCAGCTCAGCATCACCGAACTCCTCGGGCACGAGGATATCGAGATCGTGACCAGCGGCACCGGGGCAGGGGCGCTGTCGACGCTGCGCGAAAATCCCTGCGACTGCGTCGTGCTCGATCTGCGCCTGCCCGACATGAGCGGTTTCGAGGTGCTGGATCAGATCCGCAAGGACGAAACGCTCTCCAATATTCCCGTTGTCGTGTTTACCGGCCGGGAACTTTCGGCCGAGGAAGATGCGGAACTGCACACGATGGCGCGCAGCATCGTCGTGAAAGGCGTGGAGTCGCCGGAGCGTCTGCTCGACGAAACGTCACTGTTCCTGCACCGTGTGATCACGGAATTGCCCGTCGAAAAACAGAGGATGCTGGAGAAGCTCAATAGTTCCGACGAGGATCTGATTGGCAAGACCGCGCTCCTGGTCGACGACGACGCCCGCAACATCTTCGCGCTGTCGAGCGTGCTGGAGCGGCGAGGTATGAAGGTGTTGACTGCGACAACCGGTCACGAGGCGATCTCGCTGGTCGAGTCCAATCCCAAGATCGCGGTCGTGCTGATGGACATCATGATGCCGCAGATGGACGGTTACCAGACCATCGGCGCGATCCGGCAAAACCCCGCCTTTGCGCGGCTGCCGATCATTGCGCTGACCGCAAAGGCGATGAAGGGCGACCGCGAGAAATGCCTGGAGGCAGGCGCATCCGACTATCTGGCGAAACCCGTGAACACCGAGCAATTGCTGCTGGCGATCCGCATGTGGCTGCACCGCTGATCGGCGATCGAACATGATGGACCATGAAAAGGTAAATATCCTTCTGGTCGATGACCAGCCGGCGAAGCTGCTGGCTTACGAGGTCATCCTGAAGGAACTCGGCGAGACGCTGGTCCCGGTTTCGTCGGGCCGCGAGGCGCTCGAGTTCCTGCTCAAGAACGAAGTCGCCGTGATCCTGGTCGACGTCTGCATGCCAGAGCTCGACGGCTTCGAGCTCGCCGCGATGATCCGCGAGCATCCGCGCTTCCAGAAGACCGCGATGATCTTCATCTCGGCCATCCAGGTCAGCGACATCGACCGGCTGCGCGGCTATGAGATGGGCGCGGTCGACTACGTCCCGGTGCCGGTCGTTCCGGAAGTGCTGCGCGCGAAAATCCGCGTGTTCGCCGAGCTCTACCGCAAGACGCGGCAGCTCGAACGCCTCAATGCCGAGCTCGAGGACCGGGTGCGTGCGCGCACCGCCGAGCTCGAGCAGTCGACCACACGGCTGGTCGAGAGCGAAGCGCGCCGCAGCATGGCGATCGCCGCAGGCAAGATGGGCTCGTGGGACTGGGACTGGGTCAACGGCGACTGGATGTGGGACGAAGGGCAGTACAAGATCTTCGGCGTCGATCCGAAATCCTTCGCGCTGACGTCGGACAATATCCAGCAACTGTTTCATCCCGACGATGTCGAGGAACTGCGCGAAGCCTGGGCCGGGTTCGGCAAGGGACAAACGTCCTATGAGGCCGAATTCCGCGTCATGCGGCCTGACGGCGAGGTGCGCTGGTGTGTCGGCACGGCTGCTGCCACCAGCGACCGGAACGGCAGGGTGGTGCGGGTCAGCGGCGTCACCGTCGACATCACCGATCGCAAGAAGGCCGAGGAACGGCAGAGCCTGTTGACCCGCGAGGTCGACCATCGCGCCAAGAACGCGCTCGCACTGGCGCAATCGATCGTACGGCTGACGCGCGCGCAGAACGTCACCGCCTATGTGCGGGCGGTCGAGGGCCGGATCACGGCGCTGGCGCGCGTGCACACCGTGCTGTCGCTGTCGAGCTGGCAGGGCGCCGAGATCCGCCGGCTGGTGACCGAGGAGATCGCACCTTATTCCGAAGCCGGACAGATCCAGATCGATGGCGCGGAGGTGCAGTTGCAGCCCGCGACCGCGCAGACGTTGGCGCTGGCGCTGCACGAGCTCGTCACCAACTCCGCCAAATACGGCAGCCTGTCGGTGTTGCCGGGCCGGCTCGCGATTACCTGGGAAGTGCAGGACGAGACGCTGATCCTGGCCTGGGTGGAGTCCGGCGGGCCTCCGGTGACCAAGCCGAAGCAGAAAGGTTTCGGCACGCGAAGCGTCATCGCCAGCATCGAGACCCAGCTCGGCGGCCGGGCTGACTTCGATTGGCGCGCCGAGGGCCTGATCTGCCGGCTCACGGTTCCTCTCAAGGCGATGGCTGGAGAAACCGCGGTCTATCCCGACCTGTCGGCGGCCGCCCAACGCAAGCCGATGGTCAGCTCCAGGGTTTGATCCCGCGCCCATCGATCATCAAGCCGGGTGATCCGACGCGCAGCGCCTCCAACGACAACGACGCAGACGACATTGTGACCGCAGCCGGCGGTCGAACCGCGCTATGAACTCTGCAACTGACGCAGACATCGCCCGAGGAGCACATGCCGAAGACGAATCTGGCCGGCGCAGGTCTGTCGGTCATTCTCCTCGCAGCCGCGATCGGTATCGGAGCGGCGGCGGCCGAGCCGGTCCTGAAAGGCACGGAGGCGTTCGGCGACTGGCAGCGCGACAGGCCGGGCACGGTGCGGCTGATCACCCCGCAAGACTTGCCCAGACCGGGGGCAACGGCCTCCAGCAGCAATGCGTCACGCGTTGTGCAGCGACCCGCCTCGGCATTGCCGCAGGTGCCGGCGGGGTTCAAGGTCGAGCTGTTCGCGAGCGGGCTGAGCGGACCGCGGACCATCCGGACCGCGCCCAATGGCGACATCTTCGTCGCGGAAACCGGTCCGGGCCGCATCCGCGTCCTGCGCAGCGCGGACGGCGCCGCAAAGGCTGCAAACAACGAGGTCTACGCAAGCGGACTGAACCGGCCGTTCGGCATCGCGTTCTTCCCGAACGGCGACAATCCGCAATGGCTCTATGTCGCCAACACCGACAGCGTCGTGCGCTTTGCCTACCGCAACGGTGATCTCAAGGCGTCTGGAGCGCCCGAGACGATCGTGGCCCGGCTGCCGCACGGCTACGGCCATTCCACGCGCGACATCGTGTTCACGCCGGACGGCAAGCGGATGCTGGTGTCGGTCGGATCCGCGGGCAACGCAGGCGAGGGCCTCGGCCGGCCCCCGGAAGGTATCGAAGCCTGGAGCCGCGACCACGCGCTTGGCGCGGCCTGGGGCGCCGAGACCGATCGCGCCGCCGTGCTTGCGTTCGATCCCGACGGCAAGAACCAGAAACTGTTTGCGACGGGTATCCGCAACTGCGTGGGCCTCGCGATCCAGCCGGGCAGCGGCACGCCATGGTGTTCGACCAATGAGCGCGACGGCCGCGGCGACAACCTCGTGCCTGATTATGTGACCCGGATCCGCGAAGGCGCGTTCTACGGCTGGCCCTGGTATTACATCGGCGCCAACGAGGATCCCGCGCATGCCGGCGAGCGGCCCGACCTGAAGGACAGGGTGACGGTTCCTGACGTCTTGTTGCAGGCCCACTCGGCCTCGCTTGGCCTGACCTTCTACACCGGCAGCAGCTTTCCGCCCGAGTATCGCGGCGATGGCTTTGCTGCTGAACACGGCTCGTGGAATCGGTCGAAGCGCACCGGCTACAAGGTCATTCGCATCAGGTTGAGGGACGGCGTGCCGACCGGCGAGTACGAGGATTTCGTCACCGGCTTCGTCGTCGGCGACAACGAGGTCTGGGGCCGACCGGTTGGCGTGACCGTGGCGCGCGACGGTGCTCTGCTGGTCTCCGAAGACGGCAACGGCACGATTTGGCGGATCAGCCACGAGTAGCCGTTCTGTCGGACGCCGCTACCCCAAGCCGTCCTTGAGGCCGTATTCCTCATAGATTGTCAGCGGATTGGTATCGGGAAACAACCGGCACTTCGCCTGCGCCAGATGCAGCGTGACGGCGCCGGCCTCGCACCGCGCAGTCAGAATCTTCCGGACATCCTCCATATGCGCACGCGGCTGGTGCTTCGACGGCAACTGTTCCAGCGCAACCAGCGCCGTGGCCAGGGCCTCGGTGACCACCCACTCGTCGTGTCCGGTAATTCCCTTCCGCGGCATCGCCACACCCTCCGTCGCACCGGCTGCGACATTGTAGCGCGAGAGGGGTAGGGGCTGTCATCAGCCAACATGGGCAGGGCAACGCGGAACCGGTTGGCGCGCCCCTGCCACGATGCGCCGCAGGGAACCAGCATGGCAGCGCGCAGCGGCAGTGATTACAACGACGGTCGCGCCCTTCACCACCCAGCCTGCCTGGATGTTTGAACCCTATCTCTCGGCCTGGAGCCTGGTCTCCGACGGCGACGTGATCGTCACGCACGCCGCACGGTTGCTGCCGGTGCGGCAGCACGGCGAACCGGCCATGCTCAAGCTTTCGCACGAGCCGAACGAGCGCCTCGGCGGCATCGTCATGGCGTGGTGGGATGGCGACGGCGCGGCGCGGGTCCTGGCCCGTGACGGCAAGGCGCTGCTGCTCGAACGGGCGATGGGTGCAGCGTCGCTGAGCGACATCGCCCGAACCGGCCGGGACGATGAGGCCTGCCGAATTCTCTGCGCAACAGCCGAGCGGCTGCATGCCCGGAGAGCAAAACCGAGGCCGGACTTGACGCCACTCAGAGACTGGTTTCGCGCGTTGTGGCCGGCGGCGAGAGCGCACGGCGGCATCCTGAACCGATCGGCCGACACCGCTGAGGCGCTGCTCGGCGATCCGCGCGAGATCGTGGTGCTGCATGGCGACCTGCACCATGACAATGTGCTCGACTTCGGCGCGCGCGGCTGGCTCGCGATCGATCCCAAGCATCTGGTCGGCGAGCGCGGCTTCGACTTCGCCAACATCTTCACCAACCCCGATCTTGCCGATCCGACACGGCCGGTCGCAACCGAACCCGGCCGCTTTGCGCGGCGTCTCGACGTCGTCGTGGAAACGGCGCGGCTGGATCGCCGGCGCCTGCTGTCATGGATCATCGCCTGGACAGGCTTGTCGGCAGCATGGTTCCTGGGCGATGGCGATCCGCTCGCCGAGATCGACCTTGCGATCGCACGACTTGCCGTAGCGGAGCTCGACCGGATGGCGTGAAGGCGCGCAGCGACTATGCCGCCGCGACGCTGGCCCCGCTCAACGACACGCTCAGGATCCGCCACTTCGAGATATCGAAGAAGTAGGCGGCCTTGATACGTGCGGACGCGGGATCCGGCGCCTGAATCGCCGTGTGGAATTGCCGCGTTCCATCGCTCAGCGAAATCCGGAATGTCTGCATTGGTCGAACCTCCACGCAGCCGATGCTGCGGCAAGGAGGGTTAAGATCCGGTTGCCGGTGACGGTGTCCGCGCCGCGCACGCGCGCCTTACGCGATGCCTTTCCCGGCCGAAGCCTGCGGCGACCGCACCATCGTATCTTCTGCACCGACGACGCGTCCGTCCTGTGCGCGCAGTTCTAGTCGCCGCACCGGCAACCCGTTCTTTCGATCGACCAGGAGCACATGCGCCTCGTCGGGCTCGAAGAAGAAATCCTCGCCCCACTGCCGGAGCGCGACGAGGAGCGGGAACAGCCCGCGACCTTTCTCGGTCAGCACATATTCCTGATACGCGCTTCCGTCCGCCGCGGGCACGGTCTCCATGATGCCGTGCGCCAAGAGATTGCGCAGCCGGGCGGAGAGGATGTTCTTGGCAAGCCCGAGGCTCTTCTGAAATTCGCCAAACCGGCGCAGCCCGTCGAACGCGTCGCGGACGATCAACAGCGACCACCAGTCGCCGATCGCATCGAGCGGCCGGGCCACTCCGCACATCGAGTCCCTGTGGCTCACTCGCTTGGCCATCGTGATCCGCCTGACGTCTTTCATCGCGGCGCGGCCCGAAAAGACCGCCCGATCGAGAACTCGATATATCGGTTGCAAAGTAAAACCTCAAGCGATACATGATGGTTTCAAATTAAAACTATCCGAGGCCCACCATGATCCAACCCGATGCAACGTTCGACGGCACCTTTCCCTTCACGCCGCATTTCAGCGCGGCGCTGGGCTTTCCGATGCATTATGTCGACGAAGGCCCGCGGGACGGCGAGGTGGTGCTTTGCCTCCACGGCGAGCCAACCTGGGGCTATCTGTTCCGGCATCTGGTGTCGGTCCTGCGCGCAACGCACCGCGTGGTCGTCCCGGATCACATGGGCTTTGGCAAGAGCGCAACGCCGGCGCAGCGCAGCTACTGGCTGCAGGATCATGTCGACAATCTCGAGGCCCTGGTCCTTGCGCTCGACCTCACCAATATCACCCTCGTGATGCATGATTTCGGCGGTCCGGTCGGCATGGGGTTCGCGGCACGCCATCCGGATCGGATCCGCCGCGTCATCTCGGCCAACGGACCGACGCCGTTCGGGCAAAGTGATCTGTTCGCGCGCGTCACCGCGAATGCGCAGGTCTCGCCCTGGTTTCAATGGATCGCAGCAGCCGAGACGAACGGCGAGCTCGAGCCGGTGCTCGGCCAACTCGGCTTCAATATTCTCAGCACGCTGAAGCTCAACGGCTTCGAGAACAACGCGGTCATCACCGACGCCTGGCTCGCCGCCTACGGGGCGCCTTTCGCGCGCCCGGCCGACTGCCTCGGCGCGATCGGATGGGCGAAGGGCTTTGCGACCGGGGCGCACCAATTCGAGGCGCCGACGCCTGCCGCCGATCGCGCGATCCGCAGCAGGCCGGCGCTGGCGATCTGGGGCGAAGCGGACCGCACGCTGCATGCAGACCATTTCCTGCCGCTGTTCTCCGCGATCTTCCCGGCGGCGCCGGTCAGGCGCCTTGCCGGCGTCGGGCATTACTGCTTCGAGGATGCGCCGCAGGACATTGCCGGCCTGATCGTGGAGTTCATTGCGCTGACTTGACGGCGGCCCGGCAAGACCTGGCCGTCGGGATCACGCAGCAGAGATCCGGGACATTGATTGGATTACGCCTGCACGGACGACGCGCAGGCCGTCCGCATTCCCATCCAAATCGGCGCGTAGCGGTTCAGCTCGCGCCGGCGAGGATGACGAGGTTGTTGATGACAGGCGTCGAGCAGAACGCCACGACAAGGGCAATCTTGGCAAGGCTTTCACTGCGCCACAGCAGCGCGATGACGAGATAGGTCAAGCCAAGTTTCGGGATCAGCCACCAGACGCCGAACCAGGCCTGGGCCATCTGCATGAACGGATTCGCCTCGCCGAATCCGAGCTCCAGAATCCTGTTGGTGGTGGCGAGGTCAGCGCATCCCAGAACCAGTACGGAAAGCAACAGCAGTGCCTTGACCCAATTCATCTCAACCTCTCGGTGCCGGACGCCGAACGGGCATTGCACCTACCATTCAAGCTGATTCGTTAATTGTTGGTTGGGGCAGGGAACTGCAACCGGGCCAGCTTGCGGAGGCGGTGAGCGTGGCGGAAGGGGTGTCCTGTCAACTCGGCTGGAATGATTTGGCATTTTGAATCATGGTCACCAAAAGCCACGGTATGAACTACGGTCAGCGACAGTTGGGGTGGGCGCGGATTGGTCTTTGCTGGCGAGCATCTGAGCATCGAGATTCTGCCATTCAAAATTCAGTCCTCGATCATCAGACCCGACGGCAAGTAAGCAAGTAACTTTCCGTCCGGCGGACCGTATCTCCAAAAGCGGGCGGCGCGGTGAAAGCCATCGATTAATATCAGAAAGCTGAACGAGCGGCCAAACGTGATCGGATCCGCAGGAAATTCATAGCTCGTTCCCTTGCGAAGCACGTTTCGAGGATCATCTGGATCGACGCTTGTCGTTGTCATGTATTCCTCGAACGAAACAAAGCGTCCCTCGCTTTCGGGATCCCACACATTTGGCGGCACGAACATCGAGCCCAATCTGGTCCGGCCAATTTCGATAACGTCGAATGAGAGCACTCCGGTCAGAAATGCGAGCAGGACGGGCCGAGCGCAAGCGGTACCAAAGGCGAGCTCATATTGTTCGGCTTCGGACAACTGCTCGAATGCCGTCCCGCTCGATCGCTTTGTGACGAGATGCTCCAGATGAGAATAGTGCCGGGCGGCCGCAGAATCTGTCAGCTCGCTGTAAGCCCATCGAGCTTGAACTTCCAACAGGGGCACGTTTTGCAGTCTCAAGTCATCCACTTTCTCTCGATCGAAATTGGGCTAGCTCTATCCAGGCCATTCCGCGATTGCGCCACATTGACAGTAATCGCGCTATTTGGTGCTCAGCCGGTCGCTGACACCATCGTCGCGCTGAACCACCAGGGGAGGGATGCAGACGTAGCTTTGCAATGTGGGATAAGCCAAGTTCATAGCGCCGTCGATCCCCTGATCCTGATCGACGATCGATGTTCCTGGAAACGGCACGAACTGCTTCTTGAGCGGCAGAACGCTGCCCAAGAGGCGCCTCGCTCCGCGTGGACTAATTGAGTATGCCTGTGTTCCGTAGGCGTGCCTGAGCCTGTGGGGGTGATAAATTGGTCGGCCGTCCGAAGTATCGCTCCAGGTAAAAGGTTCGGTTCGATCGTAAAACCGCATCTCCGAGGCGGAGAATCCAAGATCGATCCAGAGGAAAAGTGGATCGTAAATGAACCCCCACAATATTATATCCCAATCGGTTGGAAGCTGGGCCAGCACCGCCAGGCGGTGCTCATCGAATACAGGATGACTAAGCGCGTCGTCCTCGAAGATCGTCAACGGCTGGTCTTGAGACGCGGCCTTTTGCCAAAGCTGTATGTGAGACAGCGCGCAACCCAAGGCTCCCGCGCTGTAGTCAAGTTCAGGGGCAATGAGCCCTTGTCTTTCGAGGTCTAAGCGATCCAGCTTGCGGCCGTCGATCGCTGAAACTCGCTCAAAGTTGCCGAGCTTGGCATTGCGAGATCTGAACTTATCCCAGCGAGCCGTGCTTCGGTCCAAATTGATTACATGAATAGCATTCGCTGATTGCTTATTCTTTTGCGCCGCTCGAAATGGCGCGTTTGACCCCTTTGCTAGCAGGTACGAACCTAAGCCATTTGATACGATCGAGCGAGCCGCAGCCTCGGCGCCGATCGGATTTAGGTGAAATGCGTCTTGAAAAATGTCGGTACGGCCAGCCAATTGCGCTTCCAAATCGCACAGGGCGTGTTCTCCAGAACGAGCAGCCGCGCGAGTGGTCTCGTTGATCAGTACGCGAGTTCGGGCGATGCCGGGATCGATACTTTCGTCCCGCAGATGGGGAATAGTCGCGAACCAAAGCTCGATACCAAACGATCGCGCGGCTAGGGAAAAGAGATCGAGTAGCCGACGACGATCCGCGACGTTCGGCGCGGAAAGCAGGTTTTGGTCGCGCCACGAGTTGTTTGCATTAAGGTCGACGATCGGCTCGAGCCAACAATCGCGGCTCCAAAAGCTCGACTCGAGATTCGCAACATCCACATCCACAATCCCTGTCATCAGAATGACGACGTCAGGCTTGAGCGGTATGATCTTGTTGAGAAACAAGTTCAGCATATGGAGAGTGGTCGCACCGCTGTAGCCCCCGTTTCTCACGATGACATCTACAGCATTCTCGCTACGCAGAATGGTCTCTAGCTTTGCGCAAAATCGGTCATCGGGATCGAGGTACATACCTTCGACCACGCTGTCGCCGAGAACGATCACGGTTTGGGCCGCTGTAGTCGGGGACTTTGATCCACGAATGAAGCCGAGAGCGTCAGTCTCCAGAAGATATGGCTTTCGGACGAGAGTATGATTCCGACTTTGGACGTACTCATCTGAAGGTGTGTGAGAGAAGGACGCATTTGCCGGATACTCCTTCAATCGTATCGCTCTTTTCCCATCGCTGGCTGGAACGGTGTCCTTTCTCGGTGCTTCCCGTGCGGGCTTGGCGGCAAGTTCTCCGGCGATCAGCGGTCGGATTGCCTCCCCATCGGACGCGAAGGTCAGCCATCCGTAGACTTCGCGAGTGTCTAATATCTGTGAGATTCCCGCGCGTCGCGCGCTGTCGGCGAATACCACATATTCATACCGGCCCGATCCATCATCGTAGGTCAATTGCGGTATGGCGTCTGCGCGAACCAGATATGTGCAATGCACCACCGGCACCTCGTGGAGGCCCGGCGACGACCGGCTGAGAATAGTGTTGTATTCGTCGCTCGGAAGAAAATATCCGTTCGCGTCGATCTTCTGGTGATAGTTCGAGTACAGCGGCCGGTCGGCGTCGACACACTTGAGCAGCGGCGCTACGATCGGAAGATTGAGTTCTACAAGGTGCCGCAAGGTGAGGGGACGTAGGTAGTTGTCGACGTCGACCACGAAATAATAGTCGCATCCCAGAGCCAAAGTCTGGTTCATGCTGTGTTGGCGAATTCGACCTAGCACGGAGAAGCGAGTGGCATTCCACTCATGGTCAGCAAAGTCCTGAACGCGTTCCGAAACATTGCTATCGTCAAGTTCTACGTGCGAATATCGCGATCCGACACGCTGAAGCCAGTCCCGGAGAATTTCGGCGGTATCATCCCGGTTGTTGTTGGTCCGGACGTGGAGCGCGATCCGCTCCGACGGATAGTCGAGCGCTTCGATGCAGTCCAGAAACAGCGGCAAGTGGCCAGCTTTGCTTTTGGCAAGAATTGCTATCAGCACTTTGGGAAGCGGACGATTTCCGTCGGGTTCATTGAGTGCATTCGGTAGTTCGACCCTTTCGGATATCCGGTCCTTCGCAAAACGCAGATTGTCTTCTACGCGGCTTCTCAGGCCTTCATCGATTGACGGATTCTGAAGGATGCGAAGGCAGGCGTCCATGCAGCCTTGATAATCGCCAGCCCAAAAAGCGTTGACGGCGAATTCATCGAGTAGTCCGAACTCATAGATCCATTCCTCGGCGAACAGCGCTCCAACAGGCATCGGCAAATCAATGCCGCGGCGCGCGATATCAGCTCCCTCCTTGTTGCGACCCTTTGAACGGCAGTAGCGGCTGGCACCATGCAACGCCTCAGCTCGCGCGAGCTGAGAATCGGCGGCCCGCTGATAAGCCGCGATGACCTCGTGTTCAGGATGATCGAGCGCTTCCTTGAGCCGCGCCGCAGAATAGAGAGAAATAAAGACCTCTTCCTGCCAAAAGCCCATTTCAGCGCGCGCCAAGTAGTGGGGCAGCGCTTTCTCGGGCTCGTTGCAGTCACGATAGCTTTGAGCAAGGTAGAACGTGTAACGAGAGCGGAGAAACGCGTCCGTCTCGTTCTGCAGGGCGCCCTCCAGCAGCGCTGCATCTTTGCGGTATTTCTCGGGATCCTGGCTGCGTGCACCGCCGCCGCCAATCTGGATCGCAAAGCCGGAAGCGGTCTCCCGACCGCGAGCGTCGGCCGGCGCTTCCACGAACTCGTGCAAGACACCTCGAAAATAGAACTCCTTCTTGTTGCTGCAAAGCTGAGGCCGATGATGGCGGATGCCGTTGTGGTTGATGGCCACGTCATAGAGGTCGGCAGTCATGCCAGACTTGAAGGCGGCGACGTCAAACCCCGGCTCGATGGTGAGCGCGTCATCGGCGTCGATGATGAGGGCGTAGTCGACGTCCGGGTTCCGGCGCAGGCAAGCGAGCGCATGCGATCGGTTGTAAGCGAAATCCCGCCAGGGTTCGTCGATGACTTCGCCTGTCAATCCATTGCTGTCGAGCCACTGTCGTATGATGTCTTGCGTGCCGTCGGTCGAGCCGGTGTCTTCGATCAACACATAGTCGATCATCGGTCGAACGCTGTCGAGGCAACGAACGATAACCGCCGCCTCGTTCTTGACGATCATGCACAGGCCGATCGACTTTCCGTTTGGTTTCGACAATCCGGACTCCTTGACCACAGGCTCTTTATTGCTGCGCTCGTTCTCGCACCGCTGGGAAGACGGAGCAGCTGAAACCGCGGTTGGCGGCGCCGAATTGCCTTCAAGTGCAGTACTCACTTCGGCCGCCTCAATCGAGGCGATCCAGGATTCGCTATCGGCGACACCGTAAGATACGAGCAGGCGACGGCCGTCTGGATGCCAAGCCAGCCCCGCCGCGAACTCGACCCCTTTTTCCTTGAAATAGAACGGGCGACTAAGCCGGCGCAGATTATTTTCGCTATCGAACCATACAAAGCGATGCTGATAGAACCTTCGATCGTTCTGCCACTGAACTTCATGAACGAGTGCGAGCCATCCTTCGTCAAACTCAATGAGTTGTGTTCCGCCTCGGAACTGTTCGACGGCGAAGCCGGCATCGCTCTCTGAGACGGTTTCACCCCTGTCGTTTACGATCCTGGTCGGGTCGCATGAGTAGATGAAATGCAGACTTGCGCCCTTGGCTTGCGGCATCCAGTTCTTTTCATGGAGTCGTGGACCCTCAGGACGAAGCACGAGCCACTCAGCGAGTCGGGTTTCCGAATTGCTTCGTTGTTCAATCCGGGCGATCAACTGTTCGCACCAGCCTTCAGCATTCAACTCGCGGACGCATGAGCTGCCCCATAGCGAGCCATTCCAACTGAACAAACGAATATCCTCGAGTCCTTGCACTTCCTCGAATTGGGTTTTTGGGAAGTCGGCGGGCAGCAGAAGTTCGGCCGCAGTTTCCACCTCAAGATCCGCGTTCAACCGTAGCAGATAGTTGCGCGTTCGAATGGGAGCGCCGTTATCTGTCTCATAGGTGCCGTCTTTGAGCAGGCGAAAATTCACTGTCCGCTGCACGAGATAGAGGTCATTTCCATGACGCGAGACAGAGGGATTGGTTGGCCGATAGCCTTGAGGGACGTCGCAATCCACCTGTCGTGCAGAAAATGATCCAAATAGCCGCTCCGCCGGCTGCAGGTAAAAGAATAAGTTTGTCCGCGCGAGCTCACGTGGGGCGTCCGGAATTGCTCGGTTGAGCGCCAGGCTGTTGCAAATCGAGTAGCCACGGTCCCAGCGGGCGGCGTCCTGACTATAATTTGCGGCGATCGAGAATTCCTCGCGAAGGCCGGTCTGGTAGACGTCGGTTTCAATGAAAAGGATGTCGTTTTCGGGGGCCGATATCGAAAGGCCGAGCTCGGAAAAGTGGAGGCTTGTCTCATACCTGCCGCGTTCTCGATAGTATCGTGCCAGTTCGTAAAGGGGTTCCGCGCGTGTCGGCCTTTGCTTGAACGCTTCAAGTGCCTTGCTGACGAAGCCGTCTTCGTCGCCCAGGTCTCGCAGGCACCGTGCGTGCTGCAGCCGTGCCATCCACGCTTCTTCGTCCCAGCCTTCCATGTCCGCGCGCTTGGCAAAGGCTGCGGCGGCTTCGACATATTGGCAGGCATCTCGGTAGGACCACGCAAGATAAAACCAGTACCGAGCGTTGTCGGGCTCAAGGTCGAGCGCCGCTTTGAGTAGTCGGATATCCCGCTCTGATTTGTCGCCACGATTCGATCCATCGGCGTGATCGATGTACCAGGCGCCCTGCAGTTCAACGACGTCTCCCGGGACGTCGATATATTCGTGCGTCACTCCAAAGTACTTCGAACCACTGTCACGCCGAACCAGTCGGGTGTTCCAGTAGCTCAATCCGCCCGACGCGCGCTGCAAGAGGCGGTAGCCTGGACCGGAAAGGGACTTACGAAATTCGGCGTTGTCGACGATGAGCTCCATATCGGCGTCGTTGAACAGGACGTAATCGAACTCAAGCTCTGAGGCGCAGGCACGATCGAGCGCGTCGTTCCGAGCTTGTCCGAAATCGTGGAACGGAATTGTATGAAGTTCTCCCGGAAGATTGCGCCGGGCAAAGAACGTCTTGATGAAGTCCTGCGTGCCGTCAGACGAACCGGTATCGCAGATGACCCAGCAAGCGATGTGGTCAGCGACCGCCGCCAGGCAGCGCTCGAGATTTGCCACCTCGTTCTTGACGATCATGTTCAGGCAAAGGCGCTTATTTTCCACCACCGCCAAACTTTTTCGGTTTCCGCAAGCAATTGTAAAAAGTTCAAACCAGGAAATATTGTGCTCGACGCCCTAGGTCAGCGAACCCGTTGTTCCATCGAACGTCGCGAAACAATTTAGCTGAAATTGTTCGGGCAGCAAATTCAGTGAGTTGTGCGCTACATGCGAGGTCAGCCCGCTGGTTAATGGAAATGGGGAGCGAAATAATTTGATGTATTTTGATTTCGATCTTGAATTTTCTTGCGCTCGCTTTCTCAGTCTGCTTTACATCTTAAGGGATAATTAATTTTGCGGTCCGTCTGCGATTCAGGCGGGAACTTTTTGAATGACGTTCAATCTTGGAATGTGATCTTCAGCGCGTTTTTGGCGACTGAAGTGAGTGTAGCGGGTACCACCCAAGGTTGAACCACTAAATTGTGGTTGGTTCGAGCGTCGGTCTCCGGACAAACGTGCTCCGGGATTCGATCTCGTGAAATGCGTTGGGTGGCGCCGTATGGTTAAGTCAGGTCCGGCCGATAAGTCGGCCTCTTCCCGCAGCTCTGTTTCCGTCACACCTCCCTTAACGGGAGAAGGCATTGCCAAATATGCGGGGCTTCTCTCCGCGGGCATCTCAAACGAAATCACGGTAACCGGATCGTTGCCGCGTGGCGCGACCACCCAGAACATTACCTACTTCGTCGTCGATCGAGCCACGAAGACGATCGTTTCCCAGGTCATTTTACCAGACGCGTCCGATCGCTTCAGCGCGGTCGAGATGCGGATGAAGGTCGGGCGCTACGCGAGTGCCTACGACATCGGCACTTTTGATTCGAACGGCGAGTTTACGGTCTGTCCGTTTCTGTCCGTCCGAAGCTCTCTGAGTCTCTCATCACCAAGCGGACCAAGTAGCAAATAGTCTGAACGCACTACAGAGCGTCTGCACATTGATTTGGGCTGAGGCGGCAACCCGCGCTCGGCCTGACGTGAATTGTTGTAAGTCAAAACAGGACCAATTTCATGGCCCACAAATCAGAGCTTCTGTTCGTCGATCCGCTCGTTCCCGACCTGAACACGCTGCTGGAGAATCTCCGGCCCGAGGTTCGGGCTATTGTGCTCGACGGTGCAAGGCCTGCTGCAAGGCAGATGGCGGAAGCGCTGGTGGGGATCGAAGGCCTCGATGCGATTCACATTGTCGCGCATGGCGCGCCTGGGCGTGTTTGCTTCACATCCGGCGAGTGGTCAGTTGATACCCTGCCAGTTCACGCCAAGGACTTGGCCCGAATTGGTAGCGCTCTTGCTCAAGAAGGAGATGTACGGCTCTGGAGTTGCGATGTCGCTCGAGGCTCTTTCGGCGCGAGTTTCATTGGGGCGCTTGAGCATGAGTTCGGCGCTGGCGTTGCGGCGGCATGTGGGCCGATCGGCGACATGCGCCGCGGAGGGACGTGGCGCCTGGAAAGGTCAAATTGCAACGGGCAGTACTTGCCGTTTGCGCCGGAGATGCAGTCAACCTATGCGGGACTTTTGGCCGTTGTCGATGACTACGTTACGATCAGCGGCTCCGTAGGTAATGGCAGTGGTCACCTGTCGAGCGGCACCTACTATATCGAAACGACAATCGGTGGCGTGGTCACCGTTGTTGGCTCGTTTACGATCCCGAATATCACCAACGTTGCGTTCCAACTCAACGTACTCGTCAGCTCCACAGGCAATTACACCGTCGTCAATTTTTTCGGTTTGACGGTTGACGGTACGAGTAGCGGTGAGACCTTCACGCTGACAGGTCCCAACAGTAATGTGGGTCCCACCGGCGCCACGGGTTCGACCGGTTCAACTGGCGCCACCGGCGCAACAGGATCAACTGGCGCTACAGGTGCGACCGGCGCCACGGGCAGGACGGGCGCGACGGGATCGACCGGCGCTACGGGCGGAACGGGCGGGACAGGATCAACCGGCGCCACAGGTGCGACTGGCGCCACGGGCGGAACGGGCGGGACGGGATCGACCGGCGCCACGGGTGCGACGGGCGCCACGGGCGGGACCGGATCAACCGGCGCCACAGGTGCGACTGGCGCCACGGGCGGGACCGGATCAACCGGCGCCACAGGTGCGACTGGCGCCACGG